>ERZ773272.2-NODE-2-length-194530-cov-8.052115_pt1 | contig 194530 bp, 190 predicted proteins | sample MGYA00511891_ERZ773272 | MGnify/ENA primary metagenome ERZ773272 (study PRJEB29015, sample SAMEA2738150) | human oral metagenome | biome: human oral; feature: human-associated habitat; material: saliva | place: China | collected 2198 ...
ATTCGCCTTTTATAGCTTTAGACTTTTTCTTTAAGAAGTTTAGATCTTCTACTACAATATCTTTCCCAGTCTTTAGTGCTAATTCCGTCAGTTTGTTTATTATTAACAACAAGTCATTTTTGGTTTTGTTTCCACTTCCAAATCGATATGTCATTTTATCTATACCAATTAAATGTCCATGTTTATTTGTCTGGGAGATGGCTACAAAACCTTCGTTGAAATCGACTCCGATTGTTCCTTGAGTATTATCTGTTAAACTCAAGTTGTAATTATTGATTTCAAATGTACATTGCAAATAATATTTATTGTTTCTTTTTATTATTTGGTATGTTAGTGGAGAATTTTTGGTTTTAAGTATTTCTTTCAATAATTTTTTATGATTATTGAAGAAACATTTTCCATAAATATAACGTTCTTCTCCTTTTGCGTCTTTGTATTTGAAATCTTTTCTAACTTTCATAATAAACTGGTTTATTTTAGGCACATACTTTAATTGGAAAGTTTGATTGCAGCTTGTCTCTTCTTTGCTGCCTAGAAAAATCATTTGGTTGTCTCTCTTGTTTAAAAACTCTTCTAAACTTTGTTTGAGCAACTTTTTAGTTCCAAATGTTATCTTAAACCTATTAGTTTCAAGTTGACGGGTTAAAGATTTGATCTTGTTAACTAATTTATCTCTTCTTATTTTTAAGAAAGCGACTTTAGTTTTAAGGTTTTTATATTTTACCAAATCTTTTACATTGTTTTCTTTAGCTTTTAGTTTTAAATCTAATAACACTGGACTCAATTTTTCAAGTTTTTTAGATATTCTTTCCAACCTATACTGGCTTTGCTTAACTTCTGTTTCTTTTAATGCTTTTATAGAATTAAATCTTCTCTGAACTGTTTTTATAATCGAATTAGCAGTTCTTCTGCTAATATTGTATTTGCTCTGTAATTCAGTATTTAGGAAATTTTCTTTTATTTTAGGATTGCTTCTGATTATATAGTAAACTTTTCTCAGGATATAGTTATATTGCTCTTTGATTTCATCAAAATACGCAACTACATCTTCGTTGTCTTTCGTATATAATCTAGTTTCTGTTGTATATTTCAATATATCTATATCCTTTCTATAGATATATTATAACATAGAATAACAAATCAATCTTGTATTCATATAAGTTTAACTCTTATTCACTTTAACTCGCAATTTTTAAAGTAGTCTTGCCATCGCTGGTAGACCTCTATACCTTTCGATATAGCGTAGACTATTTGTTCATCTTAACCATTATTGTTAAGATGTAGATATTTTTCTTCTATCTGTTTATAAAGTCATGTCTCACATAATTATTTCTAATTATCTTATAAACGCATGATAGTTTTACTTTCCCGCTATTTTGTGCGGTTATCCTTATTTACAGGTGTGGCACAACCACCTAGTCGTTGAACCTTCTCTATTAACTGGTAATAAAGATTGGTAACTTAACTGCTATTAGAATAGTTAAATGCTATTTCATTGATTTTTTACATTTAACGTGACTTTAGGACCATATATATCATTAGATGTCACATCTCAATAACTAATGATATACACAGCTTTTATTTCACCTTAGTCCATTTCTTCTTATTTTTTCTGCTTTCGCAACGTTCGCACCTGCCGTTTCCAGCTATGCTGTAGTTAAGAAGAACTTTAAGCTTTCCAAGTTTTAAATCTAAGCATTTACTATATTTCTATAGTAAAGGGGTTTTACATCGAGTTCATAGTTTTTGTTTTTATAAAACTGTTGTTTTACCCTTCAATTTCTTTTACGGAGGCTCTTGCAAACATCGCTTCAGTGTTACCAAACTTTAACTTGGACCAGTTCTCTCCAAATTTAATCTTTCTTGCACGTGCCCCTCTAAACAGGAAGTTCAGACTTACATAATCAGAGAAGTTGGCTCCATCTGGAGTTTCCGTTCTTCCTTTTGCATCCAATACTGTCACATGAGACAAATCAATCATGGCAGCAGATCCAGCAAATCTTGAAACTTCTTTTATATTGTCGTTCATTAGTTCGCTGAAGAAGATCCAAGCCCAACCATTTAAAGTGCGATGTGGAATATAATCGCTTGGACAGATTCCTATTGTCTTATCAAAATCTAAGGTTGAAATTCCATTGAACCATGGATACTTTGTTTCTCTGTCCTGCCTAATTTGTTCCATGGCTCCAAAAGCCCAAGCTGGCTTTATTGCTTCTAAACTTCCGCTTCCTGCTACAAATCTTGTGTATCCGTCTTCATAAACCTCAACTTTAGCTGTTGTTGCTACGCCGTCTGAAAACTGGTCCAGAGGCAATGATATCTTCAACTCTCCATGTGCAGCTAGTGGTAATTCAGAAGAAAGAATAGGACTGCTGCCACTTCCTTCTTCTGCGTGTACCGAACTAGGCAATAGAGTAATGATAAATAATGCTGCTATAAATAGTTTCAATATTTTCTTTATCATTTTTCTTCCCTTTCCTTGTCCTAGAGTCCCTCGTCTGGTTCTGCTGGCTCTGGGATCTCTTCGTGACTATTATCACTTGTATTATTTTCCGCCTGTTGTTTTGAAGCAGAATTTGTTGCGTCATCTAGGTTTGTATAAACTCTAATCTTTGGGATATATCCATCTGGATTTCCATTTACCCACTTCTTTGTGATGACGAGCGAATCTGTTGCGGCTGGCATGTTTTTAACAACATATTTGCCATCAACTTGTTCCATATCCAGGATGTACGTTCCATCGTTATTTACTACTAAAGTGTATTCCTTTGGATCCTGTACAAACTTCTTTTTGTCGTTTGATACAGGGTCTTGGTTTTCTCTAATTGTATAAGTTCCTACTGGAATATTTACACTTACCTTGCCCGTTCCATAGTCTGGAGAAACCTTCGTATTTACTGGCACGCCCTCATAGTCTGTACCTGTGATTTGAAAACTGATGTTTCCCCATATAGGCTGGTTTGTTTCTCCGTTTAGTTTGTACCACTCTACACGAGCGAGTCTGTTGTAATTGAATACGGTGTCAATCTTTGTGTTTGTTGCCTTATTTGTAATCGTTACGACACCATAATCATCAATCTTAACCTCTAACTCGTCTTTTAGCTTCATGAATTCTCTAGGTGTATTTGTTTCTTTGAGTTTGTAAGTTCCCTTTTCGATATTCTTGAAGATAACCTTGCCACTCTTATCTGATATTACTTTTTCAAGTAAATCGTTTCCATAATCGGATGTACCAGATAGTGTGAACTCTACACCTTCGATTGGGGCAGAGATTCCTTCTTTATTAGGGAATGTCTTTTTCTCAAATACTACATTTGCATGAACACGAGGAGTGTTGAAGATTGTGATTTCTGAAACTTCTTTATTGTCGATTAACACTCTTCCATTCTCTGTGATCTCGATAACGTGCTTTTCTTCGTTTAAGAAGTAATCTGGAGTTGTTTCGTATTCTGTCAAAGTATACTTTCCAACTGGAATCTTCTTGAAATTGATGACACCCTTGCTATCTGTCAATTTGATTTCATCCACATATTCGCCATAAGCACTTCTTCCACTTAATTTGAATTGGATTCCAGGGATAGGTCTCTTTGTTGTAGCGTCTTGCTTATTCAATTGGAAGTTGCCCATGATCTTATACGTTGTGGTTGTGTATCCATTGAAGATATAGTTCGATGATTCTGCACCAGCTTCTCCAATAGCGGTTGCGTTAGCATAAACAACGTTATAGTTCTTATATGCTGTTTCGATCACTGGGAGATTTTCTGGGGCTCTCATATTTAGGATTGCAACAAGTGATTGTGACTTTCCGAGATATCCGATTGAATTATCACTCTTTCTTCTGCAGTCGATCGCAATTGTCTTGATTGTTGAAAGATCTGAATTTGCATCTAATCTTGTGAAATTTTCTAATTTTTCTTCTGGCGTTAGACCTCTTAATGTTTCTAGGTCAATATCTTCTGTTGAACCGTATAGCACTGGGGCAAATCCGAGTCGCTCCATTTGTGTTGTATCAACGGATTGAAGTATCCCTCTCCAATTTGGTTTCGCACCATCTGGTGTTGTGTATTTTTCAATATTATCAAACAAGATAATATCTTTTGTGTTTGATGTCGCTGAATTTGCAAATGTCAGTTTATAGGAATAATCCTCATTTGGAGCTACGATTGTATCTGCTGTAAACTTTCCGTCTGTAGAGTTCTTAACAAGCTTCTTTAGACCAGATGAGAAGTATACAAGTGTAGATAGGTTATATGTTGTATCTGCATAGATAAATCTCTTTCCTTTGTCTGTTGTTAAGTTACTCATTTCCTTTTTGTATGATCTAAGAATAGAGGCATCGTCAGCTGTTCCGTCAGTAATAGCACTATTGCCTGTTTCAAAAGCAACTGGGTTATACACGTTTCCACCGTAATCTCTTATATTGTCATAAGGGAATAGTGTCTTGAATTTTAGAATTGGATGCTCCATTTGATCGGAGGTTTCGAAGATGACAAGTGTACGTCCTGTATTCTTGTAATTTTGCTTTGTTGTTACTGTGACGTTGTATGTCTTGCTGCCGTCTTTTTCTTCTAGTGTAACGTTATTTTCGTCGACAATTAGACCTGCTGGCATCAAATCAAACCACTTACCGCCATCTTGTGGGATTGACGATACGTCCGTGCTTGATGTTCTTGCCGTTTCTTCAGTATCAATGACCCATGTTAATTCATATTGCTTCTTAATACGGTTATTTAATACTTCTGCAACGTTCTTACGGATTCTTTCATCAGTCTGTGTCTTTCTTGCGAAATCGTATTCTAATGGTGCTGTATAATTGAAGATCTCTTCACCATTTGCTTTTCTCATGTAGCCGTGAACTTCGGATTGGACAATGATGTCTTCCTTGTTGGCAACAAAAGCGTCAACCTTTGGAGAATGCTTTAATTCATAATTTGATCCAGCCAAAATCTCAGTAAAGTAATATGGATTTTTGGATACCAACTTATATGCAATTACATTGTTATCAAACTTCAAGTTGTTGCCAGATGAAGTCAATCCTTCTTTTATGATGTTGTATTGGTTCTTTGCTACATCATAGTCTGCAACATGCACATATTCTGAACCTTGGTTGCCATATTTTGCATATACTTCTACAAATGCATTTTCTGGTGTGAAAAATGGATTTGGTTTGAACTTATTGTATGTAGAGTCATATTTTGCCTCTATAAACCTTGCGTTTAATGCAACATTTTGGATTTGATAATCTTCAGAAGTTAAGTTATCAATAACGCTTCCCATTTCTTTCAGCTTGATTCCATCTACGAACTGTTCGTAGATGACGTTTTGCTTAAAGTAGTTTTCTGGAAGTCTTTCTTTTCCTTCTTCTACTGTAAAATACTCTGGCATTCCATAAATGTAGTATCCAAAATCAAGATTACCGTATGTATTTAATTTTCCGCTCTGGAAATCCTGTAAATCGTATCTTGAATATTCGCTTAACTTTACGCCTACTGAACTCCAGTTTTGTTGAATACTGTCCTTATCTACACGGAAAATGTTATCTCCGTATTGAAGAGAAATGAAATTTCCCTCTTTTACAGACCATGGGTCCTTGAAGTAGTTTACATCTACATCTGTTGTTTGCTCCGTTGGCTCATTCTGGTGGTCAATGCCTTCTACAATAAATTTGTTGGTTGTTTTAATGGAAACTGCTTGATCATCTTTGTATTCAGATTTTGGAAATCTATAAAGAATGGAATCAATTCTGTCGATAAATTGATAACTATTCGTTTCGCTGTTGTTGTCCACCCAACCGTTTGTTCCGATGTTGTACTTATATGGAACATAAGTCTTTGAGCTATCATTTGCATCTACGGCAGTAGATTCGATTGTGAACTTGTATGGTTGGTTACCTCTTGTTACTGATTTGAATTGCAATTCAGAATAGAAGTATGCATCTGCATCAGCTGGTTTTTCTCCCCAGGCATCATCCCATTCCTTGAATACATCTCCTACAATGGCTCCTCTTACGCCTTCAATGTTTGCGTAGGTGTTGACTGTGATTTGTTGTAACTCATTTGAGGATGTTAATTGTCCTCCTGCTGTATCAAGCTCTACCTTTGCGTTTACGTGTTCTGCTGACATCGACATATCTGCATATTCGCTAGCCTTATCTGTTAATTGGTAGGCGTATTCAAAGTTATATGTCTTACCAGATGGAACTGGGCGTCTATTTGAGATGACAACTTCTCCATCAATGATTTCGTACATCCATAGTGACGTCACTTCTTCGCCTTGGGCGGTTGCGTCTTCAACCTCTTTTTTAGATGGGATAGAAATTTTGAACGTATCACCAACAGATCCATCACGCTTGGTGAAGATCGTTGCTGGCAGTTTCAGTCTTGCTGTAGGAATTTTCTCTGTTCCACTGATTGAAAACTCCGTTGTGTATTTGAAAGAACGCTTTGCCTCGTTTTGTGTTGGGGCATAAGTAACTTCATCTGCTGTTGTTTGAAATGATTCTATTGCATTCGTAGAGTTAGATGTAACGTCTTCTGCATTTACTATGCGTGGTGTTACAAGTGTTGCGATGCAACTTAATGCTAATAGCTTTTTAATAAAATTTTGCATTGTATTTCCTTTCTGTTATTTGAATCCATTTTCTTTTAAGTGCGATACGAACTCCTGATAGGATGGGTAGCTCGACTGAATCCCAAACTCAGTCAGATCCTTAACTTTTTCAATGTCGATTTTCGTCACTATTGTTACTATGCCATTTTTTACAGACATATCAACATTTAAAACTGAACCTTTGCCGTAATCCTCTTCTAAATTTTTCTTATATTCTTCTGCTACATATTTGATGTTGTCATTGTTGTAGACACTTTCATCCGTTGGGTAGTCAGTAGAAAAAACAACAGTTTTGATGTTGTCATCTTCATGGTTGATTGTAATTGTTTCTTTATTATTCTTCAAGGTTGTTGTCTTACTATTAGTGCATCCGATACTTGTACACAAGCAAAGGATAAATAAAACGCCTAAAAATTTCTTCATATCTTCCTCTTCTTTCTACAGAAAATTATACTATATGATGCCATATTTTACAAATAGAAAATTTCTAAAAAGAAAATAAGTGATTACTTTCACTTATTCTTCTTCATCTTCTTCATCCTCTTCTTCGTCATTGCTCCAGTCGATTGCTTGTCCGCAGTATGGACAAAAATCATACTGTTCATAATCCAGTTCGAATTCGTGGTGGCAATTCGGGCAATTCCAGTGGTCGGAAATGATTTGTCCATCTTCTTCCACGCTGTCTGACCAGTATTCTGGCTTTATCTTAGTTGCTTTGTTCACCAAGTCCCGAAGCTGGTGGTCGATAACTCTGTTTGCCGCTAAGTGATTCATCACGTTGGGCTCTTTGGCATTCAGCATTTCTTGCACAAAGTCCAATGCTTCTTTGTTTGTTAACATTTTATTTCTCCTTATTTGCTCATCTTGAGTTCTTGATCAATTTCTTGGTGTCTGATCGTGAACATACGAGAGATTGTATCATAGACCTGTTTTGCTCTAGCCATTTCTGCTTCAAACACTGTTTCTCGCATTAGCATGTCTTCGACAATATCCCTATCGACTTCTTTTCTTTTCAGTGTTCGCTTTAATAGATTTGCGTGCGTCTTGATTGTGATTAGGTATGTATAATAGGCAGATGCTTTTGCCATCATCTTAGCTGCATTCCCATTTCCTTCTTCTACTGACAAAGGTACTTCCAGCTTATAGCTTCTGCTAAGATACATTAACAGCATTTCTGGATCCATTTTTAACAGGTCCATCTCTGTAAGTTTGTTTTCTTGTTCTCTGCTCATTTGTCGTCCTTTGTCATTATCTTTTGTACCCTATATAGGCAACACCAGATGAATATCAGGTAGAATGCGTGTGCAAAGATGATCGGTTGTAAAATATTTTTGAAAATTCCATATAGACGCTCTTCTACCAACATACAGATAAGTAGGGTTAGTGTCACTTGTTGGGATATCTTAGCCAATCTTTCCATGTACTGTTCTGGAGTATCGCCCTTTTTTACCATTGTCATCTTCTCGATTACTTCTTTAACCATTTCGACCTGCACTTTCTAATAGATTGTTTCTGATATTTATGATCTTTACAAACGTCTCTTGATGCATCAACTTTTTAACTTCATCTTCTGTAATTACTTCTTTTTTGATGAGTAATTTACCGTCTTTCACTTCTCTGTTTAGCAATATCCATGGCTCCTTCGGATCCACTGGATTGTCCACTATAATCAGTTTTGTTTTCTCGGAGAGCGTTAACACGATATTGGGATTTGGCTTCTCGCTGAGTGCAAAGAATGTCACTAAACAGATCTCTAAGCCGTCAACGTCTGTTACGACGGTCGTTTTATTTGTTTCTTCAATATTTAGATCTTCCATAGCCTTTTTTACTGCCTTTAAATGCTCTAGTAATTTGTCCTTAATCTTTCTGTTTAAGATCTCGTGTAAGGCTAGAGATAGTAATGCTATTATTAAAGCAGTGTAAGATAGTTCTGATACGCCTTCAACTTTAACAATATTGGCAGCAAAACTGAAGATAATAGCTAGTGTTGAGAAAGCATAAACGGAAAACAACGAAAGCCGTCTAACGAGAAACAGCTTTGGAGATGTCTTCGCCTGTAGCTCCTTGATTATTTTATCCATTTTTTGGTCTTTTTTATTTTTGTTTTCCTTCACAAATTCCCTCTCTTCCTTTATATTGTCATTATATCATATTATATCCTTTTTAGCAAACAAAAAGTGCCTATATTATATGGCACTTAAATGTTTTATAGGTTATACGCCTTCTTAACGATCTCGCAGATTTCATCAAATTTATCATAATCCAGGCAGAATACCCCCACCTCTATAGGTGGTGGGATGAATGCCCTCTTAAACAATAGCCCATGCGTTGCAGTGTTGCAGTATGCTAACTTTCTTTAATGGGCAAGCTTTCCCATTCGCTAATTTGATGCTGGTCCCATTACTTTGTACTCCTTTTGCGAAGTATACTTTTCCATCGTATAAAACCTTGTCTCCAGGTCTTAATGAGTAATGCTGTCTTCTTGTAGAAATACGCCCCTTAGAAATTTTGTGAGCTCGATAAATACGCTCATCAAGCTTTGTATGTCTTGAAATCTTTCGGTTTGTTCGTCCACAGGATAACTGAGAGCCCGTTTTAGTAGAACCATCTCTGAGATCACGATACTTTGCATCATAAAACCTACTTAACACACGATTGTTACGTCGACATTTTTTGTAATGCTTAAAGTCGCTTCGATGCTTTGGGTGAAATTCTCCCATGCAGTATGCATCGTTAGAGTGCGTTTTCCTAACATTGAGATCTTTTCTGGCGAGCTTGGTTGCTGCTCCATAGGTAACTTTGATATCTACGTTTGGTGTTGCAGCTTTAAGATTCTTTATCATGCTGTAGCGGACCGTCGTCATAAAAGTCGCTCCCTTGAGTTCTTTTAGCTTTGGTTTTAGGTTATACAGCTTTCCACCATACTTATGGTTATTTGGCGTATGACAGTTCTCACATACAGAACCAAGATTTGCCATTCTGTTGCTTCTGTCCCCACTGAGATATCCGATATGATGGATTCTTAGCTTTACTCCGTCTTTGATTGCTGACTTCCCGCAGCAGATACATTTATAGTCATCTCTTGCAAATACAGCTTCTCTAAGCGTGGCGTAACCATACTGTTCACCCCTCTGATAATCCGTTCCTTTGGGAACTGGAAGTCCAGCTTCTATGGCTTTTAAAACTTGCGTATCAAACTGCCCCATTTCAAAGACAGCTTTTGCGATTGGGAATATTTTGTAATACTCCTCATACAGACGAACATGTACGTCTCTTTTATTGCGGATAGATGGGGCAAACCCATCTCTGCTGATCATACCCCTACGGTTATCAAATCGTTTCTTTCTGTAACGCAGATGGTTTCGTCTGGTTCTGCGGTATCTACGGCTGTCGCTATGCTTTTTTACTTCGTCTTTAAGCAGATCTCTTTGCTCGTTGACGAACTCTTTTGTATCTGAACAAATGGAAATACCGATATTTTGATATCCAGTATCGCATTTGTATTCTATCGGCTGTGTATACCCGTTAGTCCTATCTACCAGCTTAATGGTAAATACAGGTCTGTATTTGTGTATGACAGCTCTCTTTGATTTTAAGAGCCCTCTGGCTCTGTAAGAATTGGTCGGCATCAGCTTTTTGCCTGATGCACTTATTACAGCTACAGTATCCAAAACTGATACCTCCTTCTTCTAAAATATTTGGCTTACGCCTCCGACCATGAAGATGTCGGGTTCTTCCCTTACGGGAGTGGTTCACATCGCCAATGTTAATAACAGGTTTTTTGATATACACACTTTTCCTACCCATCAGAAATGTTTAATGTATATCCGTAGAGGTCAGAACTTGTGAAGCATTCTGACGTACCTATTTATTCTGTCTTAACGTAGCACTCGAAGTGCTTAGGCTAATCAACAGGGCTTTTGCAAGCCCCCACTTCAAGGCTTTAGCCTAAGTGGTGGGTTGTTGACCAATATATCCCTCTGAAGAACGGTTGATGGCGTTCAATAGTTCAGATAATGCAGAACCATAAAAACTAGCGTCTTTAAGGAAATTCTTAACATCGTGTAATACCCTGTTTTTGTTGCCAACAAACGTCTCTTCTGCACTCTTCTTTTCACTAATGTTGCTTACTAATCTTGTCTTTTCACTATACACTTCAATCGTGCATGTCTTAACTCTTTTCTTCATCGCTATCTCCTATCAGTTTTGCTATTTTCTTTGTGATTGGTTCTATTAACAGTTTTCTGCCAGTTGATGTTAATCGGATCCTTCTTCTGTATCCACCAGCCGTTTTATCTGTTTCTACCATTCCATTTCTTTCTAATTCTCTAACCAAGTGAGAAGCTCCTTCTTGACGAATTTTGAGTGCTTCTGCTACATCTGCGATCTCATTTTCTTCTGCTAGGATGAAAGCTGCTCTTGCAACGTCTGGTTGCAATTTTAAAACCTTTGCCCTTGCCTTAATAATCTTATCGATTAAGACGGTTAATTTTGCAAGTTCTCTATAATCTTTTACTTTTATGATAACGTTATTCTCCATGTTATATCACCATGACTGCTACGATCCCCAGTCTCTCCTTTCCTTTTCTGTTTATCTTTTCTATGTATGATGTTTCGTTTATCACAATTGCCTGGGCAATCTCACCCAGTTTCTTCTTTATTTCTTTCTTTGTTATCTTCTGGTTTTGGAATGACAACTTGCAATTTACGGGAATCATTCCAATAACCTCTTCTTGTCGAGATAATCTACGTTTAATTCTGATAGATGATACCAACATTAGGTCTAGTGAATCTATGTGTTCTTCTACGGAATAATTTCGTTTTATTTTTCTAATATACATTTCCATCCCTCTTCTTTCTATACTCTTATTGTAGCATAATACTTTCTTTTAAGCAACTAAAAAAGAGAGCTTTTATACTCTCTCTTTTTTGATTCTTAATTTAGTATCGCTTATCTTCTGGAATTTTCGCAACCTTGTTATGGCACTTCTTGCAGAAATAATAAGCATTTTTGAGTTTATATTTAGAACCCTGGTACATATCGGAGTTGTCACAGGTGTCGTCACACTCACCGTGGTTATTCACTTGAAACTCCCACATACCAAAATAATACATTTTCTGGTAAAAGTGTTTTTTGTTACCGCAATGTGGACATACAAGATTCAATTCTTCATGTTTGTTCTCTGTTGTCATTTCACTCACTCACTTTCTTCTTAACTTTGTCGGTGATGATGTCGGAAAGCTTGTACATCTTTCCAGCTTCTAATTGATCCGCAAGATACTTTAACTGGTAATCAAAGCCATTTTTATCTCTTGATCCTTCAAAAGTCCAACACAGACAACGTTCACCGTCATTATTTAGCCATTCAAAGCAATTCTTTTTTGCGTTTACCCTACCATATAATTCATCAATTTTCACATGGTAAAGAAACCTATTTTTTATGGCGATCGGACAATCGACAACATTTTCTTTGATCATGTAGTCTTTTTCGTTCATTTTTGTGGGGATAAAGTTGTATCCTACATCAGCAATCGAAGCTAAAACACAAAGTCCAATCGCCAGTGACACACCAAGTAAAATGGTGTTAAGGTCATTTTGTGATGGGTTCCAGAGCCAAATTGTAGTGCCGACTGAAATTGCGAACGCTATTGCTGGGGAATAAATTGTCTTAAATATCGCTTTAATGATGGTGTCAGTTCCTAACCACTCTTTTATTTCTTTTTCGCTTTGTTCCTTTGTTGCTTTAGCCGTTCCTAGTTGACTATATAATTTTCTCTTCTTTTCTTCTTCGTCAGCCTGTGTATCAGCCTTCAAGCACTTGTCAAACGGAAGTGCGTCATTTATGTAGCCGTCGTTTACATCTGGTTCTTCTTCTAAGGCAGCCTCTAATGTGAAAGGGCTACTTTTTCTTTGTTCTTCCTGCGTTAATCCTGTCATATTTTTACCTACCTTCTTTAGTAATCTCTTTCCGAAAAAGTAATACCAGAATCCTTATCTAGCCGTGTATCTGGAATTTCTCTTGCATATTCTTCAAATTTATTTAATGGAATTTTATGGATGTTGCAGACTGCCTCCTTGAACGGTGTTTTTACCCCAAGTTTCTCTCCGTTCCAATCTCCTTCTTGATCAGAAAAATATAGCCCACTAATATCGCAAATACTCTGCTCAAAATCAATTCCTGATTCCTCCTTGTTTTCTAGGCACCAACTAATTTTTACTATACAATTAGCTTCTGTTTCGTCTTTTTCGTTCGGTAGAAAGACTTTTACAATAAGTTCATCATTTTCTTCTTTTTTGCTAACATCAAATAATGCTGTAAGCAATTTAATGGTTTTCCCTGTACCTCTTGTTTTGGAATCGGTTGATTTGATTATGCTAATCAGTTCAGCGATCTTTTCTTTCGCTTCGGAAATGTCTTTAATCGAATATGTTAACGTGGCGTACAATTTTTCTCCGTTTGAACCCTTGATATAGTTTTTGATTACAAATCTCATCATTCACTTTCCTCTTTTCTACGTCTTTATTATATGTTATAAAGAAAGTAAAGTCAAGAAAAAAAGAAGGTCTATCAAGCCTTCTTTTCTTTTTCTAATTCTTTGGAGAGAGTTAGAACAGGGAATTGAATAACAAACTTTTCATAATTTTTGGAGAAAAAATGCAAAATCATTTAATTGTTCCCTGTATCTATATACTAGCATATCCTAGCGGTATATGCAAGCACTAATTTCTGTTATATCCGAAGGTTCTTGTCTTGAAAACATCTTTCCAATAATTTTCTCGTGCATAGATACGTGCTGGTTGGGTATTCTTTGGGAAGATCTCAAGAAGCGTGTAAGTAAAATTTCCAATGAAGTAGTCTTCGCCTTCATTTTCTAATAGTTCTTTTAATCCTTTGTTTCCGCCTGTAAACGAGGTCTTGTAATCATTCCATCTTTGCAAGATACCATCTTTACCACTTGCAGATCCGATATATAGTTTCCCATTTCTGGTGTCTGTAATACAGTAGATTCCGTAAAGTAATAACTGTAAATAGCTATTCTATTCCTTTTATTTAATATTTCAATCAAATTAGCTGTACGGTAAGCTATTCAAATAGTTCGAAAGTCTTCTTCGTTTCAAGGCAACAAAGATTATCTCAAACACTACAAATATTTTATTACTTGACTTCACAATCCTTCAGTATCTAGTCTTTGAATTGTATCAAATAATCGTTAATTAGTCGTATTTGTAAAATCTTCTTGCAATGACATAAGAAGCTGCGTCATGTACGTTCAACTTCATTCTATTTGTATAACTCGCCTTTGCTATTTTACTTGTGTTATAGGGGTTTACAATATGTATTGATACCCCTTCTTTTGCTGCTTTACTTAGTAAGCAGCGTTTGAATAAACCAAACTTCAAACTATTGAGCATGTTATTATAATCTTTTGAAGTCGTCTTGTTTTGTTTTTTATTTAAATCCAAACTAACCAAATCTTCAATAACGATATCTTTTCCAACACTTATTGCTTGTGTAACCAGCTTGGAAACCAAATCCAACATAGAGGTTTTAGTTTTGGTCGCTTTGCCCTTGTGAAGATAATTGTATCTAGTTAAGGACTGTAATTTCCCGTTTTGATTGATTTCAGAAACAGATATAAATCCCTTGTTGAAATCAACTCCCAATACTCCGTTAGTGTTCTGAGTAACATTTGGTATTTCTCTTCGATATAAGATCTGTAAGTACAGTGTGTCATCCCTTTTGATAATATGATAAGTTAAGGGGTTTGATAACTTTGTTGATAACGTTTGTAAAACGTTTACTTTCGCTTCTTTATTCTTCAAAATAAAGGAGCCAAAAATATATTTGTTGTTACCAGATACCCATTGGTTATCTAATCTCAATTTGTACTTAAAGTGGTTACATTTAGAATCAAACTCGACTTGGAATTGCTGGTTGCCACAAGTTTCGTTTTTATCGCCGATATAAACGACTTGATTATCTCGTTTGGCTAGGAATTTGTTTTTATTTGTTTTGAATAAATGTTTTGTACCGAAGGTTAGGTTCAGCTTTAAGCCATTTGAAATCAGCTGATTTACTTTATTTAATTTCATTTGAGTCCAAAATAATCGCACTTTTGCTAGTTTCCGTCGCTTCAAACGATTTGAGTTTAAACTAAGTTTCAGTTTATCTATTTTCTTTTGTAGGGATCGCTTACGCTTGTACAAACGTTTATATTGATAATAAGATAATTCCTTCGACAATTTTAGCCGCTTCTTGGCGATTTTGATGACTGCCTTTGCCATACGATTTGTGATATCAAATTCAAGCATCAATCTTGTTCGATACTTAGATTCTGGTTCTTCATTCAAGTTGTGTCTTAAATGGTGTATACATCTTCGAACCAAAAAATTAAACAACTTGGAGTAATCGCCGAAGTAGTTATACAGAGAGAGATTGTCTTTTAAATATAATTTAGACTCTGCAACTAAGATTATAGTAGCCATTTTTGTCTCCTTTCATATATAACAGTATATCATATTTTTGTAGAAAAATCAAAAAAATAAAAGAAGGTTGGTTAGACCTTCTCTTGTAAAGGTGTTTATCAAATAAGCAAGTAAGAGAGATAAGGGTTATGCGACCCCAGACTTGCGTCCATCTATATAATAGTACAAACAAATACAGAATGCAAGAAGAAAATAAAAAAGAGAACGCCATTTTCTTTGACGCCCTCGCATCTCTTTCTGCATACGCAGTAGAGTGTTGTAAGTTTTACCTTACGATTAACTTGTGTTTTTAGGGTCTACTTTTTAGTATGTATCGTTCGCTCAAGCAAAAGAGCTGAGTGGGATGGTGTACTTCGTTCGCTTGATTTACGATACTTTTTTATTTTACATGCTAATATCTAAAATGTCAATAAATATTTTTGTGAAAATATCTAATTAGTATTTGCTAAAAAGAAACTATTGTGTTATACTATAAGTATAGAAAGAAAGAGAGAAAAATATATGGAAAAACTTATTTTGAAAAAAGATTGGAAAGAACTAACAACTACAGAATGGGGAGAGATATTGAAAGATGTTTCTGAAGTCAGCACAAAGTTTGAATATCGAACATTTGTGGTTGGAGAAGAAAATGCTTACGAACTCGTTATGAAGAACGAAGGAAAGATATGCGGTCGATGGGTTGGAGATGAGATAATCTTTTTAAGAGGTTGTTCTGCTTGCCACAAAGAAATTATTGACGCATATTTAATTGGTTATTGTTCAGGACTTATTTCAAACAGACTATCACTGATCCAAAAGGTAATCGACTGTGGCATGTGGATGGGTATGGATCCTGAGAAATAGGAAAAAGAGAGGAAAACAAAAAATGCTATTTACGGAAGAAAATAAGAAAGGCATTATAAGCGTGTGCGACTCCATTATGAGTGGGAAAGAGTTAAGTGTAAAACAGCTAGAAGATACTTATTTGTTTATGGTGGAAGTTGGATCCGAAATAGAGAGAAAAATTAAGATGGTTTTAGAAATCGTTTATCCATCTGTATGGAAGTGTTTTTACGGTTTAGATAACTTCAATATTTTTTGTAAAACACTCTATTTTAGATACATCAATAATGATAATGAGCTTGTTTCGTTCAAATTTCCACTTAAACTATTAGGACTATCAAAAAAAGAACTTGAAGTAGAAGCTGAAAAAAGGACTAAATAAAGTCCTTTTTTAGTTGCTAAAAAGAATATATTGTAGTATAATAAGTATATAAAGAAAAGGAAAGAAAAATAAATGTTAAACAAAGAAAAAAGTAAAGAATATGAAAAGTATCTTATAAAGAAGAAGGCTGAATTAGTGAAGTATTTGCGAGAAAAGGCAGTTGGTCTTGAAAAGTTCGCTTCTATGGAAGAATATTTACGTGAACGAAAGGAAGAAGAACTTTGTAATGAAGAAGGAGATGCGTTCAGATTTTACGAAAGTGTTAATATAGCACTTACTGGATATTTTAATCGGCAGAGCGATGAATTTTTATTTGACAGTCTTTGCATTGATGATGCAAACGATGCGATCGCATACATGTTCTTTAAGAAAATTGAACGAAATAAGATTGATGTTGCAGAGTTAATTAAGCAGTTAGATGATGATTGTGCAGATTTTTCTGACAGTGATCACTACTTATTATCTAAACTCAATGAATCTTATATCAGGTTTTTGGAGAACAAGATCCTTCATATCCAGATGATTACTGGGCAAGAACTTGTTATGAGCAAAGAAGTATTTCGGATCAAAGGTTTAACAATAAATGCTGGTGGTTCGATGATAATCGACTATCAATGTATATTTAGAGAAAAAGTTAATGATGGAAGATTATGGATTGGTGTAAGATATTTATCCATGAGTGATGAGCTATTAAAAAAGAATGCTAAACAAAAGAAAAGTATTCTCGCTTGGAAATATTAAAAGGAGAAAAGAGAAATATGGAAAGAAAATTTAATATTGTGATTTGTCCAGAATATGATGTACCATTAGACAAGCTAAAGGAATCTGGAGTAGAGTTTTGTAAAAAGGAATTATCCGATTTTGGAACAATTGGCGTTCCATTGTATCTGTTTGATGTTGATATGATCATGCGAAGTATTCCTGTGGATATCACCACTTGGTTATGGCACAAAGAGCGTAATGGAATGGGAGCTACAGAATGGGCAAAGAAAGCACAAACAGGAGATTATGTAGAAAAAGCTCTTGAAAAGAACTTTGGTCCATTATGTGAGATTGCAATCGAAAACCTTAAACTCGTCCACGAACTCTTTGGTGATATCTATGTGAACATTAAGGAAGAGGGAGAAGAAGAGTTTGTTAAAGTGCTAAACAAGGTTAATGATGGGGCATTAGAAAATATGGGCGATCTAATTCGATGCTTTGTCGAACATGGGTACATTAGTCAACAAGACTACCTTGAGCGAAATTATCCTATGGCATTTAGAGTCGTTGACGATCCGCAGCTTGGCAAGACAAGGTTAGCCGACTTAGTATTCTTTTATAAAGAGGGAGAATATGAAGAAGAAAGAGCGAATATGGATGTCAAGATGTTTTGCGAGCTGAATGAAGTTTCTGCAAGAATGCTTTATTGTCACAAGCAAGATGAGGATGACGACCTTCCTCATGGGCAATTATCTTAAAATAAAAAAAGTGCTATTTAAGCACTTTTTTTTTGATTACTTTGGTAAAAAGATTTCTGCGTCATAATCCTCGTCCACATCTGGAGCGAAGAACATCCTAGCTTTACAATCGAGAGTTTCTTTTGGTAGGTTGGCTAAAAAATTCCAACCCATGTCTTTCTTCCCGTTTAGTAAGAATGTGAAGCCTGGTCGATGACGCAAAATTGATTCCACAGTCCCCTCTGCAAAGAAGACATCTCTTCCCGCAACAGGAACTAAATTTTTCTGTAAGAACTCTAGGTATTTGTCTAACAAATTTTCCCTTTTTATTAGAATGAAATCTGTTAGTTCTTTCTTACTCAAGAATGTAACAGTTTTGTTCTTGACGGAAACCAGAACGAATGGCTTTAAAGGACCAGCTTGCTTTTTAGGGCGATCTTCTCCAAATAGCTTGATATAGTTATTGGATAGTATATCCTGTCCACCATTCTCCTTTAGGTATTCGACAATTTTGTTCTCGACTTGCTTTCTGAACTCTCCTAGTCCGAAGCTGTCCAGATAACCATTAGAGATATACGAACCATTCACATCTCCAATGAGCCAATCCTGTTCGATGTTAAATATATTGCCAATAATAAACATCCATTCATCAATGGACATCTTATTGCCATTTTTTTTGTATTTAACACCGTCTGATTTTAATAGGAAGTTATCTAAGATTTCTGATGTAGTATCAATGACCGCAAGATCTGGATCGTCATCTACATTTTCGCCTTCAATAAAGACTATTTCCCCAGACGTTTTATCGTAACGGTAACAGTCTTGTCCATTGATTCTCAGGAATATCTTTGCGATATCCATGCTATCATCATCGTAGAAATCAGCCCCATCAATCACTTCGCCATTGTGATATACTGCTTCTCCTACGCCATCAACAACTGTCTGACCTGCGTGTTCGATATAGAAGTCAAAACCTACAGCATTGCTAATGGCTCTGATCTCATTGAATGGAACATCCCATTTTGAACAGAAAGCTATAGAATAAGTTTCCATATCCAATGCTTCTATTGTCACCTTTTGGGATAATAATCCATATTGGATTAGTAGTACCAATAAATCGTTAAAATCCTCTTTGTTTTTACAAAACAATCTTGTTGCAATTAAGTTTGCCATATTTAATTTTCCTCCTTGATGTCGTGCATCTTCATAATTTCTGTAAAGATTTCTGGCGTGATTTCCTCTAACCCATCTAGGTTTTCGATGATTCCACCATCAAACTCTTCACCATTGTGGTAGATCGTGTAGTCGAAATCATCGTCTGAGTTGATCTGTACTGCAATTATGTAGTCGCCAACTTGCTTGACTACATCGTAGATTTCTAGTAATTCTTCAATCAATTCTTGATTACTCATACTACTTACCTACTGGCATTTTTGTAAATGCCTTTTTGTCGAGTCCACAGAAAGCCTTGATGTGCTTTCCAGTTGTCATTGTGTAGTCATCATATAGACGTACTAATGTGCCATCTGGTAAGCGTTTGATGATTGCCGTGTCGTAGCTGTAAAGAACTTCTGTTCCATCTTCCTCAATTACGACCTTTGCCTTTCCATAAAAACTCTGTTGGTTTTGACCCTTTGCTGGTGTTAATTCATAAATTTTACTCATGTTATTTTCCTCCTTTAGCCTTCCTGGCTTATACATGATTTTCCACCTTATTCGATTCTGTTCTCCATGTTCATCAAATAAAGTACATGTTTATTATGCGATATGATGAAGAAAGAAAAACTGGGATCCCATCTAATATGGATGGGGCTTCACTTAATATTGGCTTATGAGGCTGAATGATGTATAATTTGGTTAATACAAAGAAAGGAAGAACGATTAGATTTATGGTGGAAAAAACTCCGAGATTTAGAGCCAAAAAGATGACCGACGGTGAATACGTTGAAGGCTGTTTAATTATGCGTGAAGGTAGCCCTTTTACCTACATACTAACAGACGATGGTTTTAATTATATGATTACGGATGACCTGACTGGTGATTGCAAATGCAAGCTTGTAAGAGTACTTGGGCATTCCGTAGAACAAATTCGATAATGTAAAAAGACATCCGATATTGATAGATGTCTTTTTTTAATTTACGAAGCCTCAAAATCTTTGACGATGGAATCAATTTCTATTTTGATCCCATGCAGCATACGGCAACTACGGATTGCCTTTTTTATTAGCAAGACTGTATCACCATGTTTTCCTGATATTCTCGTTTTGATTTCTCTCATCTCATTTACAAATGGCTTTGCAAGTAATTGTACCTCTATCAATGCCGTATCATCTTCGCTTGATGCCTGGATGGATACATTGATGGCAATCTTTTTCCCACAAACTTCTCTTGTTAGTTGTATGCCCGTTTGATCCGCTTGAACTTCCGTAAGTCCAGTAATCTGGCTTACAAGCTCTTTCTTAATATTTTCTATACTAATATTTTCTTGTTTATGTTCTTTCTTTGCCACTTAATTCACTTCCTCGTTGCTTCTATAAAAAGTTCAATTAGACGCTTTGCTGAAATCAGAGCCAAGAAAACAGCTAGAGCCTTAGCTGTAATTGTATTCCAGGTGAATAGCGTCCATGTGGATAGCGTGAAAGCTATGGTGTAAAAAATTAGTACCAATACTAACGTCGGGATACTTTTTCTGTTCATTTTTATTCCTCCTTATTGCTTTCTAGTTTTGTTTTTAGTTTATCACCTAATTGTCTGTACAATGTTTTCTTTTGTTCCAACCGTAACTAAAAGATACGAAATTTTAAAAATTCTAACCGTAACTAGAAGATACGGAATTTTAAGAATTGTATCTCTAGGTCAATTTTAGAGCTTTTCAACTCAAGGTCTTACGATTAACCTATTCCACTCCAACTCACTTTATTTCAACTTATGCAGCTACACAATAAAGATTGTTGCTGAAGCTTCTGGATAAACAACATCCTAAAGGGAGATGCTCAACTGTCTTGCGTTGATACATCTATATAGGACTGATTGCATTAAAGACTTTTAACGGTGTCTTTATAACCTTGTCCACGTCTAGCAATAACATACGAAGCTCCGACGTGAACATTGAGCTTCATAATTGGACAGTAGAGTTTTTCTGCTAACCAAGATGTCCAGGCTGGGTTAACTTTTGTTAGTGTTACCTTGTTTCGATAAGCGGCACTTTCAATAATGTCAGTGAATTGACGATAAGCTAATGAGTGTATCATCTCATTGTATTGCTTACCATATTTGGTTTCAGTCTTAGACTTCGTTGCTTTGAAATCAAGATTTTCAATACAGATATCTTTGCCTGTTAATTGTGATAACTTAACAACATCGTTTGCAATACGTTGCAGATCCGTTTTGGTTTTATTACCAGCTCTAAAACGATAAGGTAGAAGTTTTGTTTTTACTAAGTGACCATATTGATTTGTTTCTGATAAGGTAACAAACCCTTTATTAAAATCTAAGCCGATCGCTCCATAATCGGAACAGGTAAAGAAGTTACTTGTATCTGTTTGGATTTCAAAGGTGCAGCAAAGATAATATCGACCATTCTTCTTAATAACCTTATAAGATAATGGACTGTTCTTATTTTTTAGAATGGAGATGATCCTATCTTTATGGTGATTGAAGTAAGTTTTTCCATAAACATATTTATTGTTACCTTTTGCCGACTTGTACCCACCAAGATCTTTGCGTAATTTGATCAAAAATTGATTATTCCTTTGGTTATACGTCAGCTGTAGGTTTTGATTGCAACAGGTTTCTGCTTTAGCCCCGATAAATGTCATCTGACTATCTCGCTGTTCAACGAAGCGATTATAATCTTGCCTTAATAGCTGTTTTGTACCAAAACAAAGTTTTAGTCTGCCTGACTCTAATTGATAATTTAGATTATTAAGTTTTTGCTTTAATCTGTTCAACTTAGCTTTTTTGGCAACGATCTTTAATCTTAGATTTCGTTGCTTTGTTAGTGAAATGGACATTCCAGCCTTGAACAATTTTGAATTACTATTCCTCTTCTCAACTAATTTTGGGATAAGCTGCTCTTCAAGATAACTGATCTTATGCTTTAACTGTTTTATCTCATATTGTTTTAATCCTTTGAACGAATTGAAGCGTTCTTGAGTATATAATATGATCGAGTTCGCAGTTCTTTCGGTTATATCGTAAGAACTTTGTAAATAAGTATTGAAATTTGACTTGTTAAAATTCTTTGAGGCTTTAAGAGCGTAGAAGGTCTTTCGCACCGCCTTGGCGTATTCACTACGAGAAGATTCTATATATTTGATCAGGTCTAAGTTATTCTTTTCATGTAGTTGTGTTACTACTGTGAATTTATGCTTTTGCATTACGACTCCTTTCTATATTATTAACCTTTTCTAATAATTTCTTGCCGAAAATACAATACCGATACTATCATCCACCCATGCATCTGGAATTTTCTTTGCATATTCTTCAAATTTGGCTAGTGGGATCTGCCAAATATTGTAACTCGCATTTTCGGTCATCATCATTTCGAATGTTTCGTCATCTAAATATTCTTCCTGGTCTTGGAAATACATGCCACCAATATCACACTTACTTTTCTCAAAGATGATTTTCGGTGAGGTTTCGTCAGTAAGATCGAAACACCAATCAATTGTTGCCATACAATCTGCTTCAGTTTCTTGTTTTAACATGAGATCGCTTAGGAAAGCCACAATAGGCTTTTCTGTAGGATTTATAACGTTTGCCGTGTGGAAATCAAATATACCCATAAGTTCTCCATATTTTTCGTTTCTATAATTTTCAATATCCATGCCTTCAAAGATGTTGTATAGATTGATAATCATAGTTGATTCTACCTTTAATGTTTTATTATTTTTGAACAAAATTGTTTGCCAGTTATTCTTTAGCTTTGCGATAAGCTCTGCCATCTTTTCTTGTGCCTCTTTGATCGTCTTTACTTCAAATAAAACTGTTGCAACCAATTCTTTTTCACCGTTTTCATCTTTATTGTAATTTTTAATTAAAAATTTCATATTTTATCTCTCCTTTTATTGTTTCCTATTTTTGTCATTTTCCATATTACAACATATTCTGTTATTTAATTTCTACATCAATCGGATTCAGTCGTGCCACCACTTTGAATGGGATTGGTTGTAAGTTCATTACACCCGTTGGTATTCCTTTTTCGGTACGGACAATTGTTCCGATTGCAAAATCTTCTTTCGAAATTCCATATTCTTCTTTATTCAAACACGAGATCCATCTTCTAGCATTTTTTGTTTCATTGAAAATCTTGAAGCCGTGAATATATGCCAATTTTGTTTTGCATATCGTAAAGAATTCCTCTATTCGACCAACCATACAAAATGTTGAATCATCGAAAACGAGAAAACGATCCGAAGCTACGCATTGACAGTAGCTTGTAATAATCTCCTTTCCGTGACGCTTAAACAGTTTTAATGCCTTTTTCTCGTCTATTGGTGTCGTTTTATATCCATTCTTTGTACGTTTGCGAAGAATGTATGTATCTGCTGAGAGTGGTTTTGCATTTATTAAACAATCGCCATATTTATTGTAGATTGGGTTGAAGAGTTGGCTAGACATATCTAACCACTCACCTATCGTTATCTCATCTTCTTTTTTTAATAACGCAAATTTCATTCTTGTTTCATCCCTTTCTTTATATACTTATTATAGCATAGCATTTTCTTTTTAGCAAGCAAAAAAGAGGCTTTCGCCTCTCATAAGATAAGGGTTTGCTTTTAGCAAACTATTTAAGGATATGGGGTATGACATCCCCAGGACTTCCGTCCGTTTTCATATTACCATAACCTTTGGTGATCTACAACTACTTTATAGACAATTTTTAAAGTAAAAGTCTACTGCATCACTAGCAGAATATAGGTTTAATTCCACGAATAGTTCGCCAGCATCTTCATTGTCATAATAATAGTCTGCCATGGTATTGCTGATGAAGTCGTAGAATTTGTTAGCTGGTCCATTTTCGTTTCCTTCTTTATCTAGTAGTTTCCAAAATTCATCGGCGTCCTTGGTGATCTCTAGGTGTTTACATTTATCTTTTAGGTAGGTTGTGAAGTGTGATTTTTCCTTTGTTTCCATATTTTTTACAATAGTGGTAAGTAACGATAGATTTGCGACACTACAAAAGAATTTTTACTCGAAAAGTGCATGTGCTTTCTGATATTTTCTTTCCCTATTCTTTCGTATACTGGTAAACAGAATCCCTGTATAAACGAAAGAGAGATCCATTTTACGCTTTCTGGAATTATGATCTCATTTGTTGAATCCCAATCGAATTTCTCGTAAATTGTCCGACTAATATTCCGCATTCCTTTTTATTTATTTGTAGTGTTATTCTGCTCATTACTTATCTTCCTTTCTATATCCTTAATTATACTACTATATTTTCTTTTTAGCAAGTATTATTAAAACCTTTATTTTGGCTGGATCTAAAAAGTAATACATTTTTATCAAATTTCTAAATAATTTCTTGCATATACTGTTATGGCGTGTTAATATATAAGAGCAGGGGGCAGAGCATCAGCCATCCCTATAAAACTATTGAATATTACCACCCCCTGCATTTCCAACTTTCCCCAAAAAATTGGAAAAAGAAGAAGGTTAATCCCTTCTTTTTTTATTTGCTTTGTAGAAAGTGTTGTGATATAATTTGTAGAGAGAAGAAAGGTTAGATTGGGAAAACATGGAAGAAGATAAGGTATTAGTAACAGAATTACCATTGCCATTTGATGAGAAGGATTTGGAAGAGTTGAAGAGTGCAAAGTGCATTATTGACTATCGTGGAGATGGGAAGCCTGTTGTGGAAGATGGACAGCTCACATTGTCTTATGATGATTATTGGTGGAGAAAGTAAAGGAAGGTAGACAATAATATTCACAAAATAAAAAGAGTCGTATAGACTCTTTTCTTTACGACATCATTTGTCGTTTGTTAGATCTGATTACGTTCCGTGATGCCACATTCACGTTATACACATTGGAAGCTTTATCTTCTTGGTTCGTTCTTTCGCAGAACGAGGTTAACATATCTCTTAGTTCTGCTTCATCGTAATATTCATCGTTCAATACGAACATTGCTTTCACGTTGCATACCTTTTCGTTGCCTTCAACTGTATCCTTGAAGGCTTCTGGGCATACATCCAAGAGATAATCCTGTTGTGTGAGGTAGCCGTATTTGACGAATAACTCTGTTATTTTTTCAAAGGCGATGTATTGAGGATCGCAAACCTCTTCACTACGGATCTTCATATTAAAACTTTTAAAGTCTGGATTCTTAGCTACCAACTTTTGCATGTATTTGACTTCTTCTACAATTTCATTCATTCTCTTTTCTGCTTTTTCGCAAAGCTTTCCAAAGCGTTTTTCTAGGATATTGATCATGTACTGCTTATCTTTTTTGCTAATTTCTTCCATCCACTCAATATGCGTCTTTCCGATTCCGTCTTGTCCAGACATCCAAAGGATTACTTCGATCTTCGTATCTCTATAAAGCTTGTCAATATTAAATAGCTGTGATAAATCGCTTCCATCCTTTGCTAAGTGGTGAAGCGTTCTCATTACAATGTCATCAAATCGTTCTGTTTGTGTATTCTTGTCGCAGATAATAACGTCGTATATTTTCTTCATATTCTTCTCCTTTGTTATACCTATATTATACTATATCACTTTCTAAAAAGCAAATACAAAAAGATAAAGTTATATTTGCTAAAAAGAATATAATATGCTATAATAACAGTATAGAAAGAGAGAGATAAAATGAAACGAAAGTATAACATTGTAGTATGTCCTAGATGGGAATTGCCGATTAAACAATTGAATATTGAAGCAGGAGCAAAATTTTGTGAAAGAGAGTTAGCTGATATGTCTGATGGGAAATTTCCACTTCCTTTATTAGATGTTGATAATGTCATTTCAAACATTCGTCTGGATATTCTGGCATATTTGTTCTTCATAAAACCAGAGTATGATAGCTTTTTCCAGCTAGTAAAAGATGTTATGAACAAAAAACAAAATATTGAAGAGATTCTTCAAGATGTTTTTGGAGAGTTATGCGATCTTGCAAAGAAGAGAATTTTGGTTATCGAAAAAGAGGTTTGTGAGATGTACAAAGAATTTAAAAAGGACAATGGAAAAACTGTTGATAAAGAGTTTGGCAGTGATATTCGTCCAGCTTTAGTTCCAGTTATTCACAAGATCGAAGAATCACTTACGAATTTCGTACAAACTGGATATAACTACCAACACGAATATATTGCCGACAAGTACCCTGAAGCTATCAGAATCGAAGAAGGTGAAGATGGAGAGCAGGTTGAGGTTATGGACTTATTATTCTTCCATGATCCAATGTACTTAAATGTGGACCTACTTGAAAGACGAGTCGGGTCGTTTATTGAAGATATGAAGTGTGATGCACGTATATTGTTGGTTAAAAAGAACAGTATATTCCAACCAGGGAAGATAAAGTTAAGTTAAAAATAAATACAGAAAGAAAAGAGAGGAAAATATATGTCAAAAGAAATCAATCAAGAAAAAGTATTAGAAGCCTACAAGCAAGCAACAAAAAAGGGAGTATTAACGGAAGGACAACTATTTGCGTTCAGTCAGTTTATGAGTCAATTTACAGATGAATTCGGATACATGATTAAGAAGGTTATAAGAGAATTTTGTCCAGATATCGCCAATGATATTTACAAATTGCATCATTTTAAGATTATGGACGATATGATCTATCTGAATTATGATGCTGGAGAACTTGGAGAAAGAGAAGCGACGTTCTACATGCCACTCAGTTGGATCGGGTCCAATCTTACAAAGAAAGAGAAGAAGATTGAAGGTAAAATCGCTGAACTTGAAAATCGAAAGAAACGTTTGCAGAAGATGATTGAAAGGAAAAGTGAAACACTTAAATATCAGGAAGAAGAATATGAACGATTTGGAACAGAAGAAAGAGAGGCGAAGCAATGAAAACGGGTATCGAAAATGCTAAGACAACATTAGAAATTTATAAGAAACTAGAAAATGGCGAAATGATTTCTATTGAAGAAATTAAAATTTGTTGGGGTTTTATTGCTGATGTTTATAATGGAATGGAGAAAAAGGTAGAGAAGATATTATCACTTTTTAGATATGGTGATAGAAATCTATTTAAGAAGATATCATGGATTGAGGTTGAAAAAAATACTGACTCTGTATATGTTGGATATGAAACAATAAGGGGAAATGAAACCCAGGCTTCTTTGAAAAGAAAGTTTTTGTCAATGAGCGACAAAGAACTGAAAGAGTGGCACCAGAAAACAAAGAAGAAAAATCTTGCTTCCTTGATTTTAGATATTGAAAGAACAAGACTTGAACTCACAGCATGCAAGCAATCAATTAGAAATATTGACAAAGAAACAGAAGAATTAAGAAAGAAGTTGAAGGAAATGAAGAAGAAATAGAGGAGAGGTAAAAAGTATGAGAAAAATTTTAGCAAGCGAAAAAGCATACAACATCATTACCGATAATTTGAAAGGGGTAGCGAAAGAACTACACGCCTACAAGTTAGGAGATCTTGGCAGTTGCGAACAACTAGAAGAATTTATTGACGATAATTGCGACAGAAATTACATCGCAAAAGGCGAAAACGTTGAAGATGTTGAAGAGTATATTGAAATTGCATCCTTTGACGACAACGGAGAAATGATAAAATGAAGAAAATAGGAAAATTATTTCTGGTGGTAATGATGGCATCAACATTGTTTGGATGTTTTGACACAAGAAGAGGTGGGGATAAAAGTCTAATGAGGGATGTTGAGACTACTACCTACGAATTATCAGAACAAACAAAGAAAGAAATAGAAGAAGGAAAAGAGAAGATCATTATTGCTGAGTTCTTCTATCGTGAAAGGTCCATGAGTATGACAGAGGATTCCGTAACAGCTTCTATTGTGGCAACGGTAAATGCCATCAGCGAGAAGATGGAAGAAAATGGATATACAATCATTTCCCTGGACACGACAACACAGGGAGAAGAGTCGAGAGCAATTTCGTTCATAGCGATCTTCAGTAAAAAATAAGAAAAGAAAGAGCTAGTAATATGCTCTTTTTTTATTTATGGTGTTTCGCTAACTACTGAGCAACAAGTTACCGAGCTTCCTGCTTCAACTACCACTGCATCTAGCCTACATGGCTTGTGTAGGGATGCCTTTGCGATACTCTACCCCCACTTAACACCTTCTTTTTTGTGATAATCATATTCAACTCACGCTTGCTAAAAAGAAAACACTGTGCTATAATATAGGTATAGAAAGAAAGAGAGAAAATATTATGAAAAAGACAAATCAAAAGACAGAACAAGTATCAACACCAGAACCAGTAACAAAGTTACAGCCATTTCCATTTATTGAGAATGAAGATTATCTGCTGAAGCTAGCGAGTGGAAGTTATGCTGTTGCATATTGGAACGAAGGACAATTCTTTTCGGAATTTAGCGACCAGTATGTAGAAGAAGAAATTGTGGGTATTGTTGCACTGAAAGACTTAGGATTATAAAGGCAATGAATAAATATCGAGAAGCATTGCTGGATATTCGGTATATTTATACGCAATCACAAAAATATAAAAAATTGCAAAAGTATAATGCGATGCGACAATTAGACACCTTACAAGAGTTAGTTGATAAGGCAACACCTAAAAAGCCGAAAACAAGAGTCTTTAATGACGCAGAGGTGTGGGAATGTGCTGAACGTCTTGTCGAAAAAGAAGTTTGCCCTTCGTGTAATCATAGACTTTTAGATAAAGATCCATATTGTCGCTTTTGTGGACAGGCGATAGATTGGGGTAAGTGATGAGCATTGCAATCAAATATTCAGGTGCTGGGAAGTTTGGATGGTGGTGGTTAAAGAAGAAAGCCAACAAGAAAAGAACGGATAAGGAAGGGAGGAAATAAAGAATGTTATTTGAAAGAAAAGATATAAAGAAGATTGTTGAGATTAGCGAAAGAGTTGCCGATGGGAATAAGTCGTTATCAGCTCAAGATGTCGTAGCATTTGACTCATTTTATTCAAGCGTCAAGCTTGGTGTTGAAGCGAAGGTGGCAGAGATTGCTCAGGCTTTCTATCCAATCACGAAGCATAAGTTTTTTGAACTAAGAGATTTCTGCGTTGTTGATGATATGGTTAATGTTGCTTGTTATGACTTAGATGTGAATGTGTTTACATTCTCATTCCCGATCAGGATGTTCAATATGAGTAAGAAGGAAATCGAAAGTCATACATTTGACTTATGTCGTCGTCAGCTTAGAAACAAGAAGAAAGAATTAGAAGAAAAAGAAAAAGAAGTAGAAATGCTAAAGCAGAAGATCTCTGATTTAGAAGCGACATGCCAAGCTAAGGAATACTAGAAGAAGAAAAGTGGATACCAGATTAGAAGGTGTGTCCACTTTTTACACTTAATGTGTTTCGAGTAATTTCGAGCTATTTCGAGTAAATCATTGTTTGCATTATACTGTTATATCTGCTATAATTTAGTTAGCTGATCTACCAATGGTAGAAACAGTCTCTCAAGACGAGTCAAACCAATTTCTGCAAGACGCAGCAGGAACGTTTCTCGTCTTTTGCCTTTATAATTAACAAAGCTGATTAGACCAAAAATGGACCACAACCAGACTAAAGCTAGACTGAAACTGGACTAATTTTAGACTAATACTAGACCAGCTTTAGACTAAGGTTAGTCTGAAACCATACCAAGAATAGACTAAGACTAGACCAAGATCAGGGCTGTTTCAGACCAAGACTAGACTGCGACCAGATTAAAGCTAGACTATCGCAAATTACCAGATCAATCCAAGGAAACAAAAGAAGCTGATCCAGGATGAAACAAGAGAAAACCAGAATGAGCAATAATGAGAAAGCAAGATAGGAAGTAACAAGCGATCATAGACACAATACAAAAGAGAATAACAAAAGAAAAAAAAGGTGGGAGAACAAAGCAGCCACCTTTTTATTATGTATATGCGTCAAGAGATGCTAGCCCAGCTAGAAGACAACCATGAAGGCATCATCAACAATATAAAACCTATATAAGAATATAAATTCTATTTGGTACTACAAGGATACAATATAAGCCACAACCCCATTACGTAACATGGGAATATTATCACTCATGCCAAATAAGCAATTATCACAATTCTCTATAAAGCCCTCTATAGACAACATATACTTTAATCGTAAAGAGGTAAACAACATAGAACTTGTAAAGATCTCCTTAGCAACCAAAGAAGGACTTCTTAATGGACCTATATCAGCCAATACACTCTCTTTAGGTTTCTCGTACATCGTAAACTTATCCGTAGGTTTCACAATATAGCTAGTCAGATTCATGATTGGATTTAAGTATATATTAGAGCAACCTTCTCTATCAACCAATGTCGTTTTATTTTCCGTAATCTGATTTGCGATTGTCTTTTCGATAATAATAAACAAAGATTGAAAGTCCACCTTTGTTTCAGGAAAGCAATGATGATAAGCCTCGATACCGAAAGTTTTCTTTAATTCGTCAAAAAAGAATTTATCACTGAAATCCATTCCAAATAGTTGAGTAGCAAATACTGTTTCTTCCGTTTTTTCATCTTTCAATACAAGTTCTATTTTCCTCATATTTTCTTCCCTCTTTCTTTACCTAGATTATATCACGTTTTCCATATTTTCTCAAAAGAAAATAAAATGGAAAGACACAAAATACAGAGAAGATGACAAGAATAAAAAAAGAAGTACCTAAGAAAATTAAAGCTTGTTATATACTGTTATTTCTGTTATAATTTAATTAGCTGATATACCGAGAGTATAAACAGATCCGAAAGACCATTTTAAAACTTCCTGTAAGATGCAGCCGGAAAGATAAGGTGGTCTTTTGTTTTTCCTTCTAAATCTTCTCAAGTTGAAGTGGTTGGATTGCAAACTAGATCAAATTCAGACTAAGCTCAGACTAGGAACAGTTCAATACCAGACTAAGCTCAAACCAAAGCTAGACCAAGATTAAACTAAGTTCAGTCTAAAGCTAGACTGCATTTAGTCTAAGTTCAGGCTGATATCAGGGCAAATAAATTACTGGATCAATCAAACAAGAAACAAAGGAAGCCGATCCAGAACAGAAAAAGGAAAGAACAACAGGAACGAAGGAAGATAAAAAGAAGATCAACAGAAAGTGGATCAATCTAAAAGAAGGCAATAAAGAAAAAGGGACGGAAAGTACAATAGACCAAGACCAACCTAAATACAGGGTAGAAGTGGGGAAATCGTTGAGGAAGATAAAAGGAAAGTATATGGTTGGGCTATTCTAGTAACCCATTGTATTATGGCTATATTTATATTTTGGTCTTCTCTACGATACCAATCTATATAATCAGACTACACTGGTTTTCTCTACTAGCCCATTATTATTAACTTTAATTGAATTCTTGGGCTACTCTAACAGTCCATTTTCCTATTACATCCTCTTTTATCTTGGGCTTGTCTATCGTACCAATATTTATACTTGGGCTACTAGAGCGTACCAGCTATTGCTTTAAACTGGGCTACTCTATCGACCCATACTATATTAAGATGGCTCCATTTTAGCTTGGGCTACTAGATAAGACCAAATTCTATAGTATTACTTATATTCTTGGTCTGCTCTACGATACCAACTCTTATTATTGGACCACACTGGGTCACTATACAAGCCCAATATTTATCCTGATCAGGTTGTTTCTTGGGCTAGTCTAGTAGTCCGTATTTATTACTCCAGATGTTTACAACTTGGTCTACTCTACTATCCATATTATTTTCTTGTCCTATTTTATTTCTTGGGTCGCTCTATTATACCAATGTCTATTTTGGTCTATTCTACTGGACCAGTTTTTATGTTGCTTGAGTTAATTCTTGGGCTACTATACGATACCAATTTTTCTAAACGTGCCCTGCTCGCCACTCTCTGGCTCAATACAATTCTCCTGGTCGCCCTACCTTCGCCACCCTTTCGGGTACGTTCGTGGCTCGCTTTTTCTTTTTTATTTTTAATTATTTGATCTTAAACTTATTTTCAGCTAGAAAGGTGTTATTGTCCGTTTTTTAGGTTGTGCAGAATGGGAAATAGAACGGAAAAAAGGAAATTACAGGGAAATTAGCTCGAAGCTTCTATTGTTTTTCTTGTTTTTAGGCGGAAAAAAAGGAAGATTTTATCGAAAGGTCTCGATAAATCTCTTATTTTTGGTTGTTTTCTCAATATTTTCCCCAGAAATATCCCTATTTTGACAAAAGAGAGAATAGAAAAAAGAAAAAAGTGAGTTACCAGAACACCTATCTTTATCAATCTTAGCCATTTTAAGTACAAAATGTGCCTGTTATCCCTGTTTTATCCTTAATTTTAGGAAGCCGTTGTGTTTTCCCATGCATTTTCTTATTATTTTTCCATGTCTGAAAAGAGAAGGGCAAGGAAAACTATTAAGTTATCTAAGCGAATACCTAAATAACAACGGAGGTATTAAGAAAAAAGGCAGGAAAATAGTCTTAATTAAGCAGAAGATATTAAGAAAAAGGGCAGGAAAGAGTCTTTATTATGCTAAATCGACCAGAAATGAATCAGAAAAAAAAGAAGGATGCTACGTGGGAACAAGTGCTATGCGAACAGGAAGCCTTTGTGTTTTCTTGCGTTCTTTCTTTTGCTCTTCCTTTGTTTGGAAAGAAATAGAAAAGAAAAAGGAGAATAGCTTGAAAATAAGCAGGTGTGATTAGGATAAAGGAGAGAAGAATAAGGGAAAAAGGTAGGTTATGTGGAGTGGATGTGGGTTATGGGGAGTTACAGGAGTTTTCTTTTGTATTTTCTTTCGTTTGGTTATGATAAGTGATTTGAACGTGGATAGGAAGCCACAATATTTTCTTACCTATTCTTTCGAGTTCTTTCTTCCGTTTGAAAAGAGAAGAATACGGAAATAGAAAAGGAATTTCGTATGACAAAATTCTTTTTCTTCTCGCCTACATGCTCGGTGTTGAGTGGCTCGTCAAAACAGGCTTATTTTATGTTAATTTATTTGATTTGTTTTACGCTAAAGTGCGACAATACATATACTCAATATGTAAATGTCGCAAAACACTCCCTTTATAGCGTATGTTTTCTATTCTTTGTAGAATATATTTTATTTTCTTTCTAAACAATGTTTTTGTATTCTACAAAGGATTGTTTTCATGTTCTTAAAAGCAAATAAAAAAAGAAAGATAATTGGGTTATCTTTCCGAAAATTTTGATGCAATTTGATTGTTTTGCTTTTCTTTGTCGCTATGTTCTTTCTTCATTCTTCTAGCACGTTCACGCTCTTCCTGGATTGCCTTATTGATAAAATCCATCTTACTAAGATGTTCTCTCTTCATTGGCACCTTATCAATTTCTAGTCCAAGACTCTTACAGATTTCACAGAATTTGTCACGTATCATAGCAGTATAAGTGATCAATCGGTTGTTAAATCTTGACTCTGGTTCATCTGAAAATGGGAGTGGGATACCAGCCTGTTCCAATGCTTTTTCTTTTCCAATTTCTAGTCGTGTTGTTCCATCAGGGTTACGTTCTTTGTATACAAAGACTTTCCGTTGGTGGATATGTGGGGTTGACTCATCAAGATGTAGTGAAGAATTTAAGACTACCATTCTTCCCTTTGTAATATCTTTTTCATAAGATTCTAATTCTTTATAAGCTGTTGCTAATAGTTCTGGATCAGGATAGTCATATAAATTACCGATCTGAATAATGCTCTCTGTAGGTCTATACCTAGAGGATTTTCTGAATTGATCCATAGTCATAATCCTATCTTTTTTTCTACTTTGCCTTGCTTTTTCATTTCGGATTTCTAAAGCTTTTGCAAAGTGTTCTTCATAAAAACGTTTTTCGGCTGCTTCAAAATCATCTGCCATTTCTGGGTAAATGCAATCATAAACATTGTCCGATACACGTTCTTGAATAACGTGTGGAGATTCATTTAAGTCATAATTACGACAATTGTGGTTTGGATTTCCTTCCCATTTTTGTCCATTATGAATAGAAACTTTCATCATATTTATACCTCTTTCTTCCAAAACGAAGTATAGCACATAAAAAAAGATGTGACAATACATATATATAATGTCACATCTTAATTTTGATATCTTACCCTAAACGAAGATCACTTGGTAGATCTGCATAGAACTCTTCTTGCGTCTCAAGACATAAACAACCAAGCGGCATGCTTCTAGCACAACCACAATCCATATTGATTAAGTGTCCTTTAGATGATCTTGAAATCTTTGGTAGTGATCCACTACGTTTCTGTCCATACGAGCATTTAAAGACTGGTGTATGTCCTATGATTAGTGTCGTATTTTTATATGAGTTATATAGGGATGAAAATTTTTGGTATAGTTCAACAGGATTCAATCTTGCGTATTCTCTACTCCATAACACCCTATCACGTTCAGACGTGCTGGCGTCCTTATAAAATAGTTCATCTTCAATGTAGTATTTTAAATGTGTAGCATGAGCTATGTAATACTGTCTATTATTAACCACTATGTTAGGTATTACGAGTGGACATTGAGATAGGTCATATAACAATGAATACTGTTCCATAAGTGTTAACTCTTCAAACTGTTTTAATGTGTTTTCGTTACCATTACAACTCCATTGATACATAGCATCTTCATCTTTTGATAAAAGAGCCTGCAACATCATGTGTTCGTGGTTGCCTATTAGTAGAATCATATTCTTTTGAGAGAGGATATACTTGAGCAATTTTATCGGTTGTTCTCCCCTATCAATTACATCTCCATTTATATATAAAATGTCATCATCAGAAAAATTTATCTTTTTTAAGATATCCATGAAGTAGTCGAACTTACCATGAATATCACTCATCACATAATGCATTTCTCCGCCTTTCTATATAATTCTATTATATCATAACAGTATGATTTTTGATATAGTAACATACAATTATTATGCGTCTTTCCAACAAAAAATCTAGCTAAATGCTAGATTCTCTTTTGTATATTTGGATGTAATCCATATCCTTTTTCTCTTCGTTGTATCTTTCTACCTTTACAATTTCTTGAACTTTAAAGTCTTGTAAATATACGATTGTATCAAATGACTTCGTTGAACGTTTAGCCTGTTCATAGTTCACGTTTTGCATTCCTCTCAAAGTTAGATCAACAAGCTTGTCAATTGCATCTCTTGCTGATTGAGAGTGTATGGATAACGCTGTACGACAACCAGAGTTTGATAGCGTGATAGCAGAAACAACCTCTGGTCCTTTTACTTCACCTATGATGAATACGTTAGCACCAGCCACCAGAGCCATCTGTCCAAGCTGCTCAAGCGTGCAAGCTCTTTGACTACCTTGAGGGTTAGAAACAACATGTTCAAACATGACACCTTTTCGATAAGCAAATAATTCATCGTTTTCTTGGATACATAATATCTCGGCTGAAGATTCGTATGCTTCTTCTAAAAACCAGTTTAATAAAGTTGTTTTACCAGATCCAGGAGGACCAGCGAATACAACGCCCTTGCTATGCTTACCGCAATCCAATAAATAGTTGCGTATCTTTTCATCCATCATTCCAGCCTTAATTAAATCGTCAGCCATCAACTTTTTTCTAGGTAACTTTCGGATGTGAATAATAGGATATCCAGAGCATGTAATATATGGTGCTGTGATAGAAAATCTTAATAGGTATTGTTCGTCTTGTTCATCTGTAAATGTTTGGGTTGGAACACTTAAATCTATTCCGTTTAAAGTCGCAACACCATAGATAAATCTCATGTAATCATCTTGATCAATAAATGTAACATTTGATAAATAAGCCTTGTTTTTAATTCTTACTCTAATCGAGAATGGATCCGTGATTTTTATATCGTTAATTTCTGGGTCATCAATAAGATCTTGTACGATATATAACTCGAATAAGGCACGATGCAATTTTTGCATAAGTGCAGGAACATCTTCTTTTAATAGTCTTGCCGTATCTACGAATGTTCTTTGGATATAAGCTTCTAATAATTCTATAAAAGAACGTTTGTCCTTTTGACCCTTTAAAACACCATAATACGAAGTCTTTTCGGCTTCGGTAATATACTTCATTGCTTCTTGGAAGATCGTTATGAATGTGTCGTAATCACAAATTGTTTTGATCTCCATGTCTTTCGCTTTTAAGTTGTAAACCAGCTCTTGTCTACTATCAATCTCTTCAAGCTCTCTTGGAACATAGTTTTCCAACTGGTTTAGAAATGGTTTTTTCGTTGAAGAGTTTTTGAGCTTTTCATCTTGCATAGCAACCATGTTTGCGTGTAATTCTTTTTCTTCTTCGGAATAAAATCTTCTTAGATTTTCTGGGATAATCAGTTTGTTTTTCTCTTCTTTTTTGACTTCATCCTTGATTCCGATAAAGTTATACAAATCTCTAAACTTGATTTTTTCTCCATAAAATCTTACTAACACATAGGCTTCAAGATATTCATTTTTGACTTTTACGGAAATTGATAAAGAATCTAATCTATGTGTTTTCTTTTTTAGGTTTAAGAAGTCGTTGATTTTTTTTTGTAGTTCGGATATTCCAATAGTTAAGTCGTGCTTCGAAATGTATAGGTAGACATCGTTAGTCCATGCTCCCATTTTATCTGGGAATATTGAATTCACGATCTTAGAAAATGACTCTCCTTTTGAATAAATAATAAACTCATCTCTATCACGCAAGGAATATGTATCTTCTAGGCTATTTAGTTGGGCATCGTTTTTTGCGATGCATACAGTAACTTGTTGGTTGCTTGTCATTTTACCTTCTCCATATTAAAACTATACGTTCTTCCAGAAAGACCGATAATTTGTAAACTATAATCGCCCTTTGATAACTCAATGGATAGTTCCAACTTACCGTCTTCGTTTTGAGATAAGAAAGTAGCTCCATCTGCTCCTACAACACGTGCTTTAGGATTTGCCACCTTGTAAGTCCCACGCTTTACTTCTTTTGTATCATAGCTAACTGTGATGGTGTATTTTCCATCTTCTTCAACGGTAAGTTTTTCTTCTTTAATATCATCGCTTTCTAATGTTTGTTTTGTGTCTGTTTGGTGATCATCTGATTGAGCGATCGGCACATTAGGAACGTTAATATCTGTATTCTCATCCCATTCTTTACCTGTTGACGAATATCTAAACAAGCCATAGCCATTTACAAGATAATATCCACTGTTAAGCCATGAAGGCAATGTGATTGAGATAATTTTACTTTGCATATAATCAAAGTCTTTAATGTTATACGCCTCTTCAGACATAAGGGCTCTTACATCTGCTTTAATCTTGTAATTCTTTAGAATTGTTCCAATATAAACATCTGTAGAATATGTTTTATCTTTTTCTAGTCCGATAATCGTTCCTGCTTCAGAGATGTTGCCAGAACGCAATTTAGCGTTACCAATTGATTCGATAACAGCTTGATAATCTCCAGCGTTGGTAAGTTGGCTAGCGTCTGATGCAGGATTGATATTCAGATTTTTTACATCCGTATCAAATACATATCTCCCAGTGTTATTTGGTTTTAATCCACATACACCAATCGTATATCCTAAATCATAAAAGCGTTCAATTAAAACATCTCCCTCTACGACTCCATCATCTTGTCTATATACAATCTTATCTCCTGGATACATCATTGGAATTTTAGATTCTTCCGATTCCTTGATCCAAGCTACTCGTGAAGAATCTCCACTCTTTGAAATGCTGTATTGTGAAAAAGTTGCGTTACTTAAAAATGTTTCATAATAAGTATCATTTCTTTGAACGTAATAAGCGTTATTTTTTAATTTGTTTATATTTGTTTCTATAGTTGCCTCATTACTATTATCTTGAGAATCTTCGGATGAACATCCTGTTAATAGTGAAATGCTTAGCCCTATCAATAAAATCTTTTTCAAAATCATAAAAAATCTCCTTTTTATCACTTATATTATGCTATTTTTTTACTGTTATGACATAATTTTTATATAGTTTATTAACGTATATTTTTTAACTTGTAACAAGCCTATCAACCCTTAGAAGAGTATGCCGACATCGTATAGGGCTGTGTTCTTTAGTATACAAATTTTATAGGGGTTGTATCAATAGAGTATAAAGAATGGAAATAGTTTTCGAAAATCATACTGTTATATGATATAATATAGGTGAAATCAATAGAAAGGACTATTATGGACAAAAAATATAAGGCAATTCCGTACAAAGTTACTACTCATCACGACGCCATTGAAGATAAGAATGAACCATGGAATAGTGAACCAGCCTATGATACTTCTGAAATACGTTACTGTATCGTATCAAATGAAACAGGAGAGGTCTTAGATGACGCACAAGGATACGGTTACAGAACGGCACAAAAAGCTTATGCAGCTTATGCATATAAGACAAGAGATAAGAGTAAAGACAGGGAAAAAGCCGATAAGAAAAAACACATCCAACAATGGATGAAAGAGCATAAGGGGTTTGTTAGAGCCATGAACGATACGGCTTTTGAGATTGCAAAAGGCACGTGGGGACCAAATGATAAATTTGATGCCAAGCAGGTAAAAGAAATGCTTGATAACTTTGAATTAAAACCAGATTTTACTGCTGGAGAGCTGTTGAGAGTATGGAGGAATTCATAAAAAAAAGAGAGCAATAATCGCTCTCTCTTTTTATTACTTCGACATATTTGCTAACTTTCTTGTAAATTCGTTTTGATTTAAGTTTTCAACCTCAAAATCAACGAATTGGATCTGTTGCGTAACAGACATTGTGCCATCGTTCTTCTTGAAGAAGTTGTTCGAAATATTACCATACAACGTTAATGTTGCTGGACCGTTAATTGAACTAGCTAGATGTGCTAGTCCGAAACCAACGGCTGTAGAAGTAGATGACACAAATTTGATGCCACCACCTCCAATTTCCTTCTTATAAGAACCATAATTTTGAACGATTTGAAATCCAGTAACCTTAAAGATAAGATCTGGGTTGCCATTTCCTAGTGGCTGAAATTTTTCGTTTTCTGTAATAGCCGCTAATAGATCCTCATTCTTTATTTCAACATCATATTCTAGGGTATCAGTTGCTTTAGGATCGAATGGTGTCGCATTTTGTTGCATATTTTTCACCATGGCTTCAAATCCATCTTTTGTAACCGAAGCACCAGCTGCTCCAGCATGACCACCATGTCCCAAGAATGAATCAGCACATCTATCAAGATGTTCTTTTATATCGTATCCTTCTGGGGCACGGAACGAACCTTTGAGAATTCCATCTTGACCATTTGTAAATACAGCACATGGCAAGTTGTATTTCTCTAATATTTTTGCTGCTAAAATTCCAATAATACCTGGCTTGATATCTGGCACATAAACAATCACTGGATTCTTAATCTCGTTAGCACTTTCTAAAGCTTTTAGTTGAGGTAAAATACCGTTTTCATAAGCGTTAGCTGTTGCCAATTTTCTTTCATCATTGCACTGTTTTAAAATCTTCATAAGCTCTAAACATTCAGAGTAATCTGAAGATGTTAATAGTTCTACAGCGTATTTTGCGTAACCATCATACATGCGTTCTAAAGCGTTAATTGCTGGTCCGCAAGTAAATCCTGCTGTGACTCCAGTCCAATGAGAAATTCCAAATTCATAAGCCATTGCTTTTAATCCTGGCAAAGCATTTTCAATATTATTGTTTAAAACTTTTAAGCCCTGATAGGCAATGACGTAATTTTCTTCTGTTAATACCATCTGATCGCAGAATGTGGCAAGCATAGCAATTGGCTTTAATAACTCAATTCTATTATCGTTGCCAAGAAGAACACGTGCAATCTTGTAGGCATTTCCTGCCCCACAATATCCATCAAAATCAGCTGAACCTTCGATCGCAGCAGCATCTAAGATGTAATCAGCACACGGAAGAATCGTCTTACCATTTTCAATTACTGGCTGGTGATGGTCTGTAACGATAACTGTATATCCAAATGATTTAGCGTAAGAGATTGGCTCTAACGCTGCAATACCATTATCTACAGTTAAGATTAAAACGTCGTTTACGGACAAATTGTTCTCCGCAACAAACGTATTAACTTCGTCAACCATTACCTTGTTTAGCCCGAATCCCTCACATCTTTTTGGGATTCTGTATCGAACATTTTTAAAACCAGTCCATCTCATTGCCCAGATCAAAATAGAAATAGCACTTGTGCCATCTACATCGTAATCTCCAAATATAAAGATGACTTTATCTTTGTATTCTTTGATCTTGTCGACTATGATCGGTAAATCCTTCATTTTGTATTGATCTGCGATTGAACGCTTAAACCAATTGTTGATATCTTGCACTGAATTTAGTCCAAGATTTTTTAAGTGAGCTTCTGTAATGGAGTTCACTCCTTCTTTTTTCTTAAATTTATATAACATTTTTATTTTCTCCTTTTTTATTTTTCCATGTCATCAAATATGTCTCACTCTTATTATGTTATGTTCAGCAAATAAAAAAGCCATAGGATTATCCCATGGCTATTTTTTTAGAATGGTAGGTCGTCACTTGTGATGTCGTAACTGAAACCCGTTCCACCTGTAAGAGCATTATACTGCTCGGTACTCATTTCCATACCTGTTGGAGCTGTTTGAGCTGCTGGTTGCTGTTGAACAGTTGGCTGTTGATAAGCTGGCTGTTGTTGAGCAACTGGCTGCTGGTACATTGGTTGAGCCTGTGGTACTGGAGCCTGATATACTGGCTGTTGGTACATTGGCTGAGCCTGTTGTACTGGCTGCTGCTGAACAGTTGGCTGTTGATACATCGGCTGTGGTTGTTGCATTTGAGCCTGATATACCTGTTGTTGCTGAACGGTTGGCTGAGCCTGGATTGGCTGTTGATAAGCTGACTGTTGTTGAGCAATTGGCTGCTGGTACATCGGTTGTGCCTGTTGTACTGGAGCAGTCTGGTACATTTGTTGCTGTTGAGCAGGAGCATACTGCTGATACATTGGCTGTGCCTGTGCTACTGTCTGCTGAGCAGGTTGGTTCTTCTTTGCTTTCATAACCAGTTTAGGTAATTCGAAAATATGCAGTCCAACGTTATTGTAAGTAAAGTTGTCCTTTTTCTCTGAAGAAACATGGATGAATCCGTTCATGCTAACAATATCCCCAACTTCAAAGCCAGATACATCACTTTGTAATAGCTTATCGCCTAGTGAAACATTGACAAAATCAGTGTGTTCTGTACCGTCACTTTGTTTTGTACTTACGGCAATTGAAGTTGCTTTAAATTGCTTTCCAGAAGTGGCTGTTACAAGTTCAATAGGCTTTACAATTCTTCCAGAAAAGAAGGCTGTTGCCATACCGCCCATGAATGGACTAATAACAACTGAATCTGCAACGATTTGTGCTAATGAGCCAGTGTCCGTCTTACGGGTACTCAAATACCCAGAAACGACTACATAGCTACCCTTTGTAACATTTCTCTTTAAATCGCTGATCAAACGACCGTCGAAAACTATAATATTGAAGTATGATACACTTCCTTCTTTATTTTTTGAGTTTACGGCGATTCCGAAGGTAATATTTGACTTTCCACCTTCTTGTTTTGAGACATGTTCTTTAAGCTCAGCTGTGACGTTACCTGCTACTAATACTTGGTTTCCTAATCTTGACATTTTATTTTCCTCCTTTGCCCTCTCTTTGGGGCGATATATGAAATGTCTAATTTATTCGATTTTTCCATATCATCAAATAAATACAATACAATTATGTTATAAGAAAGAAACGAAAAAAATATGGAATATCACATAATATATTTAAAGGAGAAAATAGAATGAGAAATTACGCATTAGAAGTTTATGAAGATTATTTGCTTGGCAAAAAGAAAATATTGCGATTAAATATTGAGGCAATAGCCGATAAACCAATAAAAAAAGAAGATAAAAAGATTGCAAAAGAACGTTTGTTAGAAAAGGCTTCTACAGAAATCATAAGATACGCAATAAAAGATATTTTGCGATGGGATCCTCAATACGCTGCTGAAAATATTACGGGAGAGATTGTCGATCAATTAAAAATTAGAACACTATTTAAGCATATCGATACACCGATCACTGTAATACAATCTGGTGATTATAGGATGCTTATGAAAAAGGTGTTTCCATCTGAAGTTTCTTATAATTTAAAAGACCAGGCTGTAGATATTTATAAGAAAATTCTGAATGGAGAGATGAAGTCTTTTCCAAATGGTTATTTTAAAGATGAGCTAGGTAGAGAAAAGTTGTCAGCAGTTTTAAATTATTATATAGCAACAAACTTAGCTGCATCTTCAATTAAGGAATTGTATTCAGATTTTGCAAAAGGTTCTGGAAGAATTAAAAAGCTAGACACTGCTTATATCTTTTATGCTTATTCTGGAGTATATGATAGCCCATTGGATCTATTACATAATTCAATTGGAGATAAAAAAGATGACTTCTTATACAATTTTTATAGTTTCATGGGCGTTTTTGACGAAATTTCCAAGGAAATGTAAATTTTTTATAGATAAAACAAAAATTTAATAGCATAATAATTAGTGAACAGTATCGTTCACTTCTTTTATTTGTTAAGAAGTATAGAAAGGGAAAAATGAAGAAGAAAATTTTTAAAACGGCTGCATTCGGAGTTGTAGCCACAGGCGTAGCATCTGCATTATTGCCTGTTTCCGCAGAAGGAGTTACTCCGCCAACCGCCACAACAGCTGCGACTATTACAGTCAAAAATGTTGATGAAGCAGACACTGCCGCTGAAGTAAAGGCTTATCGTATTGTTAAGCCAGAATTCAATGAACACGGCTTACTTGGTTACAAGGCTGTAGATGGAATTACTATTGCAGATCTTGCTAAGCCTACATCTGAAGAAGTTCAGGCAGCTGTATCCTACATTTTAGGACACCAATCAGAATTTGAACCAATTACATTAACTCGTAATGGTGCAAACTTCTCTGCCGAAGCACCAGCAGGAGAATACGTTGTATTAGTTTCCAAGTCAAATGCAACAGTTTATAACCCTGCAATCGTATCTGTAAACATTCCTAATGCAAGCGTAAACGCTGCAGATGGTGGTACAGTTGATTTAAACAATGCATTTGCAAATGGTAAGGTTGCATTCTTAAAGAGAAGCACACCAACTATGGAAAAGAACATCATCGTAGATGGTCAAAAGAAGAAGGGCGACCTAGTATCTGCTGATGGCGTTGGCTCAACAGTTGCTGATGAAATCACTTTCCAAATTGACACACAATTACCATCCTATCAAGTTGGTGAAAACGGATCAGTTTACAAGAATCCACGTTTCGAAATCTCAGATAAGTTACAGGATGTATTTGAAAACATTTCAGAAATTAAGGTTCAGAATGCTGCTGGCGACGACTTAGTAGCAAACACAGACTATGAGTTAGTAAATGGTGTAGGTAGCAAGGACTTTACAGTTAAGTTCAAGAGCGAATACTTAATGGCTCATGGCAACGAAGCAGTTAAGATTGTTTATAAGACAAAACTTACTTCTACTGAAACAAATCAAAACTTTGCAGACAACAAGAACGTTGCTACATTAAAGTATTCTAACGATCCAACAAATGAACAGTCAGTTAAAATTGTAAAGGATAAGACATATCATTACACATTCTCTATTGACGGTAACATTGATGGAACATGGGAAGAATCAGGCAGCACAATCGATGGCAAGCAAGGCAAACATCAGACATACGAATTAAACAAGGTTACAGAACGTACAGAATCTACTACATGGGAAGAAAAGGAAGATGAAGCACATACATTTACAAAGCATTCAACAAAGGCTTTAGAAGGTGCTAAGTTCGGACTCTATAGTGACGAAGATGCTCAGACAAAGGTTGCAGAAACAACTTCTACTGATAAGGGTTTTATGAGCTTCCATGGTTTAGATGCTGGTACTTACTACTTAAAGGAAATTTCTGCTCCAGCAGGTTACTCTTTAAATGATACAGTATACAAGATCAACATCGTTGCAAACCTTGACGAAGAAGGCGTATTAACAGACTACTCTATTACAACAGAAACTAAGTCTGGTGCAGCTTGGAATAAGGTTGGCGAAATGAAGTATACAAACACTAAGGAAGTTGATAATAAGGCTTTATTAGATACTGGTGATGAAAACCCTAACTATGGTAAGGTTAAGAATACAATTGTTACAGCAATTGATAACCCTACACAGATCGAAAATACTAAGTTAGCAGCATTACCATCAACTGGTGGTGTTGGTACAGTAATGTTTACTGTAGCAGGTATCGGATTATTCTGTGGCTTCGGTTATGCTTTCATGAAGGCACGTAAGGAAACAGAAGAATTAGCTAAGTAAGATAAAAGGAAGTGTAAAAACTTCCTTTTTTTGTTTGATTTGTCAAATATATAGCATAATATAAATATGAAAAAGAAAAGAAAAAAGTTTGTGGTCCAGTTATTGTGCCTTTTGGGTATGACGATTGGACTTGGAATCATGGGATATCCGATTGTTAGTGACTTGTGGAATAAATATCGAAATGATCAAATTGCCGATGAATACGAAAACAACGTAAAGGAAATTGACAAAGAACAAATTGATAAAATGTGGGCTGAGGCAAAAGCTTATAATGATCAACATACAGTTAACTTTGTAAAGGATATCTTCCATGATAGCGAGGAATACGTTTTATCTCACCCTTACGATCAATTGTTGAACCCAACTAATGACAACGTTATGGGATATATAGAGATTCCAAAAATCAATGTCCGTTTAGCTATTTATCATGGTATTAGTGAAGATGTATTATCAAAGGGAATCGGACACGTAGAAGGAACAAGTTTACCTATTGGTGGGGCTGGAACTCATACTGTATTAAGTGGTCATAGAGGACTTCCTTCAGCGAAATTGTTTACCGATCTTGACCAGATGGAAGAGGGAGATTTAATTTATTTACATGTCCTGGATAAGACGATGGCTTATAAGGTAGACAAAATTGATACCGTTCTTCCTGAAGATACGAGTGGGCTTGCAATAGAACCAGATAGCGACCTTATTACATTGATAACTTGTACTCCTTATGGTGTCAATTCTCATAGACTACTTGTAAGAGGAAGAAGAATTGATCCAGTTCCAATTGAACAAAAGAAGATTACACCTATTGAACAAGTTTCTAACATGCCAATAAAGGAAAAGGCTTTAGCAATCGGATTAGTTGTTTCCCCAATTTTATTGATTATTTTGGTGATAAGCGACAGAAGAAAAGAGAAAAAGAAAAAGCAGGGTAAATAAACCTTGCTTTTTATTCTGGATCTGGAATGTATCCGTTTGATACAAGAGAGTAGAAGTCTGGTGAATCAATGTTCAGGTTTCCATCTTCATATCTTGCCAATGCGATAGCCTTTTTTGTTGTTAAACCACCCTTCTTTTCGAATGCTTCCCGCACGTAAACATCAGCATTTTCTCTTTTTTCTTTTAAGTGCATATTGCTCATTTCCTTTAGCCCTATAGAGATTTCTCGATAATTGTATCTCTTGTTAACCTTTGTTGAGTTGTAATAGAAGATCTTGGCATCAAAACAAATTCTATCTCCAATAAGGAAACGGTTATCGTATAACAATCTATTGAAAAAATCTGGTTTAACAAGAATATTCACGTGTTGTCGAAATGGTAATTGACTATCTAATTCTACAACATCATGGAAACAAATAGTTGGATAACACTTATATCCACCTTTAAACGCCTTTTTTACTTTTGGGAACATAGAATGAAATGTTCCTTCGAAATGCATCACCTTCCCTACTACTTCATAAAAATATGGATCCATAGGTTTTCTTTTCATAATTAGATTCTCCTTTCTTTTGTTAAATTATACCACATAACAGTATAATTTCCTAGTATTGTATAACAGTATATGATATAATATGTATGATAGAAAAGGAGAAGAGAAAATGTTAAATTTTTACGATATGCCAGTCGGGCTTGGAGTAGATAGAGAAAAGAGTTTGCTGTTCTACTTAAACGATATGGCACAGAAAACAAGCGGATTTGTTCTTGAATATTGCCCACAGCTAGTGACATTAGACAATGTCCCCGATGATATTGGAAGAGTTAGGGATATGTTAACGCCGACAACTATAACCGATATCGCCGAGCAGGACAACTTAATCACATCTGTAGTTAAAAGGATTCATTCTATTGAATATTATGATTTTGAATATCCTGATAATTATGTCGCTTTTACTATATTGGAAGCTGCATTTATTACAGAAGTTGCCTTCATGGTTGCTATGATTAAAGATGGGAAAGAAAAGGAATTAAAAGCTTTTATTGAAAAACACTACAAGATCCATGATGAAGATCTAAGGAGATATTTAAAAGTTAGGAAGTATGTTCCAGAGATCAAAGGGAAACTCGATTTGAGTAAAATTGAAGAGTTCGAGGGGTTTTATTGTGATTTAGAGGTTACAAAAGATACCGAATATCATGGGATTGAAACTCTAAAGAAATTCTATAAGAAAAACAAGCTGAACCTTTTTGAAAGCCCAGTGATGATGTTAGCTTGTTTTATGAGCAGAGAACAGATTGTCAAAATGTTATTTCAGTTGAAAGAAGAAAAGAAAGAAGAAAACAGATGAAAAAACAATATGTATTAGATACAAATGTATTATTGCTGGACGAAAAGGCGATGCACAAATTTGAAGAAAATGATGTCTATATTCCAGTAGCTGTTTTGGATGAACTCAATATTCTAAAGGAAGATTATAGAAATCCTGAACGAGCAGAGGCAGCACGAGCTGCGAATAAAGAAATTCGTAAGCTTCTAGGCGAACAAAAGGTTTTAAAGAGAAATGAAAAAAGATTAAAAGATGAGATCGTTTGTACATCTAATGGCGGTGGCGATATCTTTTTTACAAATTATTTTAATAAAACTGATATTGAAACAAGTATGCATAACGATATGTCCGACTGGGAAATTATCTTAACTGCTAAAGCTTTAAGAGATTATAGTGATAACGAAAAGAGTAAAGATAAAAAGCGTAAAGTTGTATTAGTTACAAACGACAACGGAATGGCAAATAGAGCGATGGGAAGATATGGTCTAAACGTTGAAGAATATAAGAGCCCAATGGAAAGTGAAATTTATAGCGGAAGAACAACAATTTTAAATGCTAAGGTTAATGCAGTTAAAATGTTACAAAAAGGCGGTGCTATTGGTATTAAAGATGCCATCCCTGCAAAAGATCTAACACCAGATTTGTCTCTTTGCGAAAATGAGTTCATTGAGCTTTACGCACAGGATAAAGATGGCAAGCAGATTAGAAGCGTTGGTCGAGTAGTTAGATCTGATATTGTTCCACTAGATTGCGATCGTTCTGAATTTAGTGGTATCAAGCCACAAAGTAATGCACAGCTATTTGCAAAAGAGTGCGTTACAAGCTCAGTGAAAGACGTTCCTTTAGCAATTATCTCTGGTCCAGCAGGAACTGGTAAAACACTGTTAGCTGTTGCAGGTGGTCTTGCAGCATTGGAACGTGGTGAAGTTAAACAGGTGTTACTCTTGCGACCAAATGTAATGATCGACAAGAATGACGCCGCACTTCCAGGCAGTGAACAAGAAAAGATTGATCCGTTAATGAGACCATATTGGGACAACCTGAAGACCATCTTGTTGGCAAAAGGTGTAAAGCCAGAAAAGGTTAGATCTCAAATTAACCAGTTGATCGGAGATGAAAAGATTAGAGCAGAATCATTCTCGTATATTAGAGGAAGAAGCATTTCTGATACATATATTATTTGTGATGAGTCTCAAAATCTTTTAAGAAAGCATGTTATCGGCATTTTAACAAGACCAGGCGAGAATTCGAAGCTTGTTCTGCTTGGTGATCCTACAGATGAGCAAATTGATAATCCCTATGTTAATAAGTATAACAATGGATTGGTATTTGCCATGAACCTTATGAAAGATAGTAAGCTTTGTTATCAAACAGTATTTTATGAAAACGAAAGTAAGCGTGGAGAGCTTGTTAAGGAAGTTGTAAGCCGATTAAAAGAACATAAAAAGTAAAAAGAGGGAGAAGAAATGGTATTTATAAAAGTATTGATTTCTTTGGTGTTATTGCTTTTGATCACACTACTTTATCTTGTGGTTAAGAAGATGCTAAAGAAATGTCTGAGAAAATCAAAAAGAAGAACTAGGAGTGTTTTAACTGCAATTGGAATGATTGCTTTGTCCGTTTTCTTGGGGTTTGCGTCTGTTCTGTTAGTTGGATCCGATGTGCCGTATATCAAGATCAACACAGATAGCACAGATATTCCTGCAAATCTCTCTGATGGAGACTTGATCGTTGGTTTTAATGGCAAGAAATTGCTTACAACAAGAGAATATAAAAAGCTTTCAAAGTCACATAACGAATACGAAGATTATCAGATTATGTATCTACATGATGGTAGTGAAAAATATGCAACCATATCGAAAAGTGGTGATGACGCCTATTCGATCGGCATCGTTTGTGACGATAATAACAAACTAACAAAAGTCTATGGTATTGCTGAAAAATCTGGCTTAAAGGTTGGAGATGAAATTACTTCTATTTCTGGTATTCCCGTGACAGGTGACTATACTGCTAAAAAGATCTTGGAAGATTATCGTATTACATCTGATCCTGTATTGCTTGGGTACAAAAGAGATGGGAAGGAAAATAGAATCAATATCATTCCAGTAAAAGAAGGTGTCAAAAGTAACCAATTTAGAGTTAGTGGAGCTTATACCCACAACGTTCCAAATGTTGTTGGTTCAGCTGTAAACGAGGTAAAACTTGACATTTTATCAATCCTGAAACTGGATATGAGTACATTACTTGTAGAACCATTGCATGTCTTTGCATTCCATATTAGCATTGCGTGGTTGATGTTTGTTTCTGCAATTGTTATTGTTTCGTTTGTTATTGGATCTATCTTTATGCTCTTATTTGCAAAGCAAAATAATAAAAAGACGAAGAGAATTATCAGAAGCACAAAGACTATTGTATATTTACTTATCTTACCAATATTGATTGTGATTATTCATATTGTGGGGGTAATTCAATCGTTATGATAAAGAATACGGCAGGAACAAGAGTATTACCTGATGGATCTGTTGAACTCGTTATTCCTATTTGTCCAAGAACAAAAAAGAATCATCAGAATATTTATCATAAAAATATCGTGTCGAAGAAAACTGGTGTCGCCAAAAGAGTTCCATTTGTTTCTACATCAACACAATATAAATCGTATGCGAAAGATTCTGCGTTGTTTATTCGCCCATTAGGTATTGACTATCCAGTCAATGTGAAAGCAATTTTCTATGTTGATACCTATAGATTGGTAGATCTAACAAATCTAAACGAGGCGTTACACGACATCATGGTTTCCAATGGGATGTTAAAAGATGACAATGCGAAAATCATAGTATCTACAGATGGCAGCAGAGTATTCTATGATAAAAATAATCCAAGAACAGAGGTTTGTATAACAAGAACAGAACCAACGTTTATCAAATAAAAAAAGAGGGCAATTAACCCTCTTCTTTTTTTAGTCGATTTCCTTGTAGACGACAGTAAACATTCTCTGTTCTGCGACACCAGAACACTTAGAACCGATCATCTTCTCAAGTAGATCGTTAGCGATCTTTCTAACATCCGCATAAAATGGTTTGCCACTGTTGTATCGAAGAGCAGTAAGCGTTGGACCACAAACATCGTCGAGATCATCTAAGTAGACAGATTGAATCCAATCTTTACCATCCTTGTGAATAATCTTTGTCTTCATCAGAGCGTTACTGAGTAGTGGGTTACTACCACTTTGCAAGTAGTAATAATATCCATCTAGCTCAAATTCAATGTAAGAACCAAAACTCCATGAGAATCCCTTGATTGTCATTTGTGCCTGGTCCTCGTTTCGAATAATGAGCTGTCCCCCATCAAAATGGTTATCTCCTTGGTAGTATTGCTTGTTGGCAAGCTTCCCACCTTTTTCTTTGACGATATTTAAGATTTCCTTAAACACCCACATCATGGCGTATTCGCCATTTTTTAAATACACTTTGTCCAACAACATTTTAATTTTCCTCCTTATCTGTTGGTTTCCATGAGAAGTAAACCTCATCTGCTAGCTCAATTCCGAATTGTAATGAAATTCCTTCTTCTCTATATTCTTTTGCCAAAGCATCGAATACAGGTGAAGCATACAGGTTGAATTTGATGAAATCTTCTCCTGGCTTGATATGACCAGATGACTCGCCCTGCTCAGCAAAGTACATCATGTTGTTGTTAATGACAGTTCTGAATTTCTCCTTGATCTTTTCAATTAAGTTTTTATCAAATGGAGTATCAGTTCTATCCGACGGATAAAAAGTCATCGTTACAACAATAGTATTTGGCTCTAAAATAGCTACAGAAAAGTCGTGGAAGATATTCTCTGCCACCGCTTTTTGAACTTCCATTATTACAAGATGTGGCTCTTCAACTGGCGTTTCCAAGTTTATTTGGAATTTACCCTTGCTTGTGCAATGGGAGTAGATGATATAATCACCATTCTCTAATTTTTGTAATACTTCCTTTGCTGTTTTTTCTGCAGCTGCAATATTAACTCTCGCTTCTGCATACTTCTTGTTTAACTCTTGAATAATTGACATCTTATTTTCCTCCTTGCCTTTATATAGGCTTCTCCATGATATCAAATAAATACACATATATTATGTTTGAATGTTAAAAATAAAAAAGGGCTATATTAGCCCTATCTTACCATGAGTATCTTATCGCTTCGGCTTGCAAATCCAGTTTAACACTAATTCCTCTATCTTCGTATAACTCTTTGATCGCCTTCTCTAGCCACTTTCTATCTCTATCATAAAAGACAATCCAATTACATTTAATCAAACCTTCGTTTTTTCCACGACGAGCTTCGTTTATTAGAATGTTTTGTATTGTTTTGTCAGCATCGTTGAGAAGTTTGGAGCGTATTGCATTTTCAAAATATTTGTTTAGCTTTGTCCAAGTCATCAAGATTTCAAAAGTAATGCTATCCCATGCAGTGTTTACAATCTTAACGTTTTTTACTCCAGAAATTTCTGAAATAAAATCTCTTAGTTTTTCTAATATGAGCTTGGTATCGAAGTCTTTCTCGATTGTATGTTTTAAATATATTTTGAATTCAATAGTATTTCTGATTGGTTCTGCTCCATTTCCAATTTCTGGAATAGCACTTATTTCAAAGAACTGCTCATCAATATTTTTTAAAATTTTTTCTTTGATTAGTTCCATCTTTTCATTAGCTGATTTCTCTGCTTTTTCTTTTGTATTTTTTAGTTCTGTTAATAGTTCAGACATATTTTACCTCCGTTTAGTCTAAATTCATTTTTGCAACAGAAATTTTCATGTGAGAATTTCCTGTCTTTACTTCTTCAATAATTGGTTCTTTTGCTGGTTGTGGAGCTGGCACGAAAACTTGAATGTTGTAGATAGTTTGAACCGTTTGAGCCATAATGTTTAGCATCATTTCGTTGAAGATCTTGTATCCTAAACGCTTGTACTCTAACTTAGGATCCTTCTGTCCATAGGACTTGATTCCGATCCACTGCTTTAATTGGTCCATATCATCTAAGTGGTTCTTCCAGTTTGTGTCAATAACACGTAGTAATACTTGGCGTTCTAATTGACGCATTTGTTCTGGTTCTACAAATAAGTCTTCCTTAGCCTTGTAAGCTTCCATTGCACGCTCTACGATTGCATTATAAACATCGTTTTTCTTTGCTCCAATTAGGGATTGGTCATTTACACATAATGAATTGTTAATCATTGAAAGCTTCTGGTTAAGAGATTCATGCTCTTCCTTTGTTAGCTTGTTGCCATTCATAGTCTTTGCTAAGATGCCATCAAGATGGTTCTTCACCATGTTTGTTACTGTTTCACGCATATCGCCCTTGTCGATTACCTTATTACGTTCTGCATAGATGATTTCACGTTGGTGGTTATTAACAAGATCGTACTCTAAAAGATTCTTACGAATGCCGTAATTATTATCTTCAATACGTCTTTGAGCATCTGAAATTGCCATCAATAAAACCTTGTTTGTGATTTCATCTCCAAATGTGTGGTTTGCTGCGTAAATAGAGTAATAATCAGATGAACCGAAGTGCTTAATTAGGTTGTCTTCTAGTGACAAGTAGAAACGTGATTCGCCTGGATCTCCTTGACGACCAGAACGTCCACGCAACTGATTGTCAATGCGGCGAGACTCGTGACGCTCTGTACCGATGATCTTTAAACCACCATTTGCCTTTGCTTCGTCATCTAGCTTGATATCTGTACCACGTCCAGCCATGTTTGTTGCGATTGTAACTGCACCAGCAACACCAGCTCGTGCTACGATTTCTGCTTCCTTCGAATCATTCTTTGCATTTAACACTGTATGAGGGATACCACGCTTAGATAAAGCACGGTCTAATAACTCTGATACATCAATACTAGCAGTACCAACTAATACTGGCTGACGCTTGTTGTATGCCTTTTCTACTTCATTGCAGATTGCTTCATACTTTTCCTTCTTTGTTAAGAAAATAACGTCTGTTAAGTCCTTACGGATCACAGGTTGGTGAGTAGGAATAACAACAACATCCATTCCATAGATGTCTTGGAACTCCTTTTCTTCTGTAATTGCTGTACCTGTCATACCAGCCTTCTTCTCGTATTTATTAAAGAAGTTCTGGAAAGTTACAGTTGCTAAAGTTTGGCTTTCTTCCTTGATTTCAACACCTTCCTTTGCTTCGATAGCCTGGTGCAAACCATCGGAGAATCTACGACCATCCATAACACGACCTGTAAACTCATCAACAATCATAACTTCGCCGTCACGAACAATGTAGTTTTGGTCCTTGTGCATTAAGTAATTAGCACGAAGAGCAGTGTTGATGCAGTGCTGTAGCTCAATGTTTTCAGGATCAGACAAATTTTCGATTGCAAACATCTTTTCAGCTTTTTTGATACCATTTTCTGTAAGAGTAATAACTTGGTCCTTTTCGTCCTTAATGTAATCTCCAGTTTCTTCGAACTTCTCACCCATGATAGCATCCATCTTGTTGAATTCTTTTGCTTTTCCGCATGTTAAAGACTTAACAAATGTATCTGCATACTTGTAAATAGATGTTGACTTGCCACTTGCACCAGAAATGATTAAAGGTGTACGAGCTTCGTCGATTAAAACGGAGTCCACTTCGTCCATGATAACATAGTGCAATCCACGCTGTACTCTATTAGCTGCTTCCGTTGCCATGTTATCTCGTAGATAGTCGAATCCTAACTGGTTGTTTGTAATATATGTAATATCTGAACCATACGCAATTTGGCGTTCTAGCTGTGAAGAGTTATTAAGAACAGTGCCGACAGTCAAACCTAAGAACTCGTGGACTTGTCCCATCTGATCCGCATCACGCTGAGCTAAATAGTCGTTTACTGTAACGACATGAACGCCCTTACCAGTTAAAGCGTTTAGGTATGCTGGCATTGTAGAAACTAATGTTTTACCTTGTCCAGTAGCTAATTCACCGATTCTTCCTTGGTGTAATACAATACCGCAAATTACTTGTTCAATGTATGGGAACATGCCTAAAACACGACGGTCTGCTTCACGAACAACCGCAAATGCTTCAGGTAATAGTTTATCTAAACTCTCCCCGTTGTTGATTCTATTTTTGAATTCCACAGTCTTAGCCTTTAATGCTTCGTCTGATAATGTTTCCATTTCTTTTTCTAGTTTTTCAATCTTTTTTAAGATTGGTTGTAGTTTCTTAATTTCCTTTTCACTCTTAGTTTTAAATAATTTCATAAATTTAGTCCTTTCTAGTATAAATCTTAGGTTTTTTAACCTAAATCTCCTTTTTCTTTATATAAATATTATATCATAGGTAATCAAGAAGTTCAATATAATGCACTAATTTTGACAAATAAAAAGAGCCAAATTATATTGGCTCTAAGAAAAGTGTGCGTGAAGCACTGTAGAAAAAAGAGAGGGTATTATGGAATACCTGAGAAAACAAGAACACTTTTGGAAAGTGTTTTGCAAATTGTAGATATGGCTTTTATTTGCCATTTATAACGCTTTGCTACTATCATTCTATATCCGAAGAACCAAAATAGCAAGTGCAACAAAAAAAAGCCAAGAATCACTCTTGGCTATTTTTTTAATGGTAACTGATAAACTGCAGAAAGAATTCTTGATAATTCTTTTTTGAATTTCTCTTTTTCTCCTTTTTGCATCTGGGTATAAGAGCTAACGTGGTATAGTTCTAACAACATATTAAAACGTTCTTCATAGACACTTTTAAATTCATCGAAAGTAATCGATTTCATTAGTGTTCTATAGTTAGGATTTTGGATCATTAGATCATCAAATCCTTTTCCATACTCTTCTCTCCATGTTAATACAAAAGGCTCAAGATCTAACGCTTTTAACGCTTCTGATAGTGCGGATAGCTGCTTGTAAACAGAACTGTTTTGTAAGATATCCGCATCAAACATTAGATAAGCTTTTTTCTTATTTCCTTTTATAGCCTTTAACATTGGAATGATGGAGTTCCAAGAGCTTACTCCAGATACATAGATTGCAATGTTACCAGCTTTTGCAATTGCCTCAGCCTTGAAGCGACCTTCCGTGATACAAATGGAACTTTTATCCGACATGGATTTTGGATAAATGATTCCGCCTGGAGACCCTGGTGTAGCTCCACCATAGATTCTTTTTTCACCACACAGAGACGCTGAAGAAAACCAAGTATATCGTGGAGCATTTTCACGCTTTTTGTATGCTCTAATTTGAATTCCGATACACTTGCCATTTTCATCTTTCGCCATAATGGCAATACCAGGTCGACCTGTAAACTTTACTCTTTTGTCGTTTAGGTCCATGTAAAATCCTGGCACGAGTGGCATTTGATTTAAAATTCTATTAAGCAGATCATTTGTTTTGAATTGTTCTTTTTCTTCTTTTGATAGTTCTTCGAATCTCTTCTTAAAAGATTCGTATGCAAATCTATCACGAATAAACTTGAACATTGTTCTTACAAATAGGCTACCATGATCACTTCCCTCTGCTAGAGGAAAAGTAAAATAGTTTTTCAAATCAGATTCGCTGAGTCCACGTTCGTTTAACAGGTGGTATCTATCTTGGTTTGATAGTCCAGCCACAATTGCCATGGCAGAGTAAACAACGTGAATGACATCTGCGTCGGCTTTTGGTGCCTCTGGTTGATTCAAAACAACGTTGTCTTGAGATTTTACGGCATCAAGATTAACCTTAACGGCATTCTTACTCTTGTATTCTTCTTTTGAGATATATCCCATACGATAACACAAGTGATAAACTGCGTCATTAAAGCCTTTAATTCCGTAGAAACGCATTTCGAAGTCAATTGTTGACTTTCCAAATCCATCTGTAAAGCAATACCACATAGCTTTGCTAGGTGTTATTACAAACGAACCTGGAGTATCATCTGCGTGGAATGGACAAAGAGCATAGGCGTTCTGTCCTCTCTTTGATGAGACTGCTAAAATGGCGTCCTTTGAAAAGTCGACCATCTTTTTATTGTGGTCAAAGATTGGTGTTAATCCAAACTTGTTTATGGCAATAGATTTCTTGTCTGAAGATTTTTCTATCTCTTGAAAAATCTCATCTGCTGTCATGTGTGGATAACGCTTACTGGCTGTAGCCACAACCCATTGTATAGGAGCCTTCTTAGCGATCGTCATTAGTTCGCCAAGCTTCCCCTTCTCCCACTTCTTCATTTCTATTTTCCTCCTTTTTTATATAAGTATATATCACTTATTTGATCTCCATGTCATCAAACAATTTACATTATATAATATGACATAAAGCCCCAAAATAAAAAAGAGGTTATTATAACCTCATTTTTTATTTAGATAATCTTTGGAAAAACTTGTTCGGCTTTTGCAGTAATGATACGCCAAACCTTTTCAGCACTCTTTTCAAATGCTTGTAGGAATCTAGCCTCATTATGTACTGCCTTCTTATTTTTAGACTCACATAACAAAGTATATTTTCCTGTTGTTACATCATAACTGTATAGAGCATATTTCATTTTATTTTCCTCCATTTTCTTTTAATTCTTTTTCGATCTCTCGAATTGCTTCTAAGAATTCAATTTTTGATGTTACTTTTCTTTGTGTTGCAAACGCTTCTACTTCAGAGCGAAGTGCGACATGACGCAATGCACAAGCATTGATAAAGCAAACATCTGCGTACTTCATTTGGGTTGCAGAAAGACGGATTGTTAAATCGTATCCAATCGCCTTTGAACCCCATACAACAATTTTATTGTTTTCTTTTACAACTGTCTTAACAGCTGTGTAACCTTCATCACGAAGGTATCCTTCAGTCATTGTGACTTTCATTCTTTAATTTTCCTCCTTTTCGTAAAAATCTTTTGTTTCTTCCGTCATATAATAACGGTTCTTCTTAAAACGATTTGATTCCAAAACAATTGCGTCATCTAGTATTTCTACTACATGACATTTGAACTTTAGACCTTCAGCATGGAAATAACCATGCTTGGACAATAGTTTGCCTGCATGATAGATGAATTTGTCACCGACCTTACAATTGATAAGCATTTGCCACCTCTTCAATTGGTAAAATCTTGTCTTTATATTTGGCAACATTTACACCCCTTACAGTTGTAAGTAATCCATAGTCATCAGAGTTTTCGATGATTTCAGCATCTTTTTCTGATACTTCACAAAATGTCAGACCAAAAGTGTCGATGATTTCAATATCTGACGCATCGTTATATTCGCACTCTTCGTCTTCAGTGATGATGTTGCAAATATGATCAACCATCATATCCATCACTGCTTTTGGATCTGTCCCAGTCATTCCAGCTTTGAAACCTTCTATTTGTAAATCATATACCGCAAAAAACTTCTTTTTCATCTGATTTTCCTCCTTAGCCCTCTTTGGCTTATTATTTTTCCATACATCAGATTTATCATCATTATTTTGCCATATTTTACAAACAAAAAAAGTATATAAAGAAAAGAGGACTATGTTTATAGCCCTCTTACTGTTTTTGGTTAAAATGGTAAATCGTCAGCACCCAAGTTTAAACCGTAATCTGGCGTAGGCTGCATTTGAGCTGGCTGGATTTCTGGTGCTACCTGAGCTGGTTGTTGATACATTGGTTGTGCCTGTGGCACTGGCTGTTGTTGAGCAACTGGCTGTTGATACATTGGCTGTTGTACTGGAGCCTGATATACTGGCTGCTGGTACATTGGTTGAGCCTGTTGCACTGGTTGCTGCTGAACAGTTGGCTGTTGATATTGCTGTTGAGCTGCGTATGGATCATACTGCTGTTGAGCTGGAGTTTGGGAAGCTGCCTTATACTTCTGATTAACTTCCTTGCTTTCTACAAATTCCTGTGATTCAACAATAACTTCTGTAACATATACAGTGTTGTTTGTTTTTTCATCTACATAACTTCTAGTGTGTAAGTGTCCTACGATTGCCATCTTGACACCCTTTGCTAGTGATTGGGCAGCAAATTCTGCCATCTTATCAAAGCATACACAGCTGATAAAGTCGGCTGAACGTTCTTGCCCCTTTTGTTGCGGACGGTCAACTGCGAGTGTATAGTTACAAACTTTCTTCTGGTTTGCTGAAACACGTAACTGTGGATCACGAGATAAACGTCCTACTAAAATAACCTTGTTCATGAATTTCTCCTTTAATAGACCTTTCTATTTATACTTATATGTTACCATAACAGTATATATACGTCAATAAGAAATAAAAAAGCGTACAAAATGCACGCTCTTTTTTAATTCGCTAACCAGTTATCTCCTGTATTGTAGTCGATCTCGACTCCAGGCTGTACGTTGTAACAGAAGACGTTAAACATAACAGATTCTCCACCATCTTCTAGTGACATTGCTTCCATTAAAACGCCTCTAGCAACAAGCTCATCTCCTATAAAAATAGGCGTAACTCTGTAAGCAACATGAGCTTGACTATTGGACTTCAAATATCCAGCAATCAGGTTTTCAAATGGTAACATTCCATCTACATTGAGATATCTTGTTCCAGTAATCAAGTTTTTTGGATTTGCATTTTCCCCTGTTAATTGATAACCGATCAAATGACAACGGTTATAAAGGTACTTTCCGTTTACAAAATCGTACTTACCAATTTTCCATCCTGTAGGCTTCACATCCTTAATAGAGCCTCTTGGTTCTGTAGGCATAATATCCTTACCAATGATGGCAAATGTTTCTGTACATCTTCCAAGTTGATCCAAATCACCATACGTTGCATAGCTTGTGTATGTCTTAGGAACCATGTAATCTGGATAGAAATAAGGCTTGTTATCATTTACGACAGTATATGCTTCTCCACTATAAGCTGGTAACGAATTGTAATCGAAGGCAGTCGTTTCTTGCGTATCTTCAGAATTAACTTCTGGACTTTCGCTTGAAGTTTCCTGCTTGTTTTCGACTTCTTTTTCGTCTGCCTGCTTTTCTGTCTGCTTTTGATCTTGGAAAGGTGTTAATTTTGGTACGTTATCATCCTTTTGTGTAGAGACAATCTTCCCGATTAACAAAAACAATGGGACTAATGCAATCAATAAACTTTTTCTATTTCTTCTTTTCATTTAATTTTCCTCTCTTTTAAACACTAGTTTTTTAACGGTGCAATCGAAACCGTGGAACGGAACAACTTCTTCTTCGTAGAAACAAAACTTATTGCTAGGTAAAACTACACGCTTATCTGACGGTAGTTTTTCATCAACACAATATAGTATTACATCAGAACAATTTTCAATGTATTTCTTGTAGTCTTCTGTTAGATCAATCAAAAATACATCATCTTTTTCTAGTTGATCCGATGCAGATACTATAATTTTTGTTTTTTGGTTAGGCTTAATGTCTAAGATTGTAAAAAATAATTTACTTTTAACTGCAAAACAGAGTCTTTCATCTGCCTTTATATCTTCTAACATTTTTTGGAGCAGTTTCTTATCAAAAATAATTTCTCGATTATTAAATGAATATCCACCGACCTTATCACAGAAAGCAATCATCTTCATACATTCTTCTCCATTTCTCTTACTTTTTCTACAATAAATTTTGCGGCTGCTTCTGGGCTTAAAACCTCTAATATCGTAATATTAGCCAGTTTTTCTGCACCAACGAAATCCATTTCATCAGCAAGTAATCTTCTTCTTGCTTCATCTGGATCATTACCACGCTTCTTGAGGCGTTCTGATAGCGTTTCTGAGCGAACCTTGATATAGACGACAAGAATATCATCTCGGCTATTTCTCATCGCTAGAACGCTTCTGACGCCGTCTGGAGTAAGGACTATACACTTATCACCAGACTCGTTATAACTGTCGAGCTTACTTCCGTAATACCAACGACCAAATTTAGTATTAAAATAAGTATACTCGGCGTATTTTCTTGCTTTGGCATTTGCTAGAAACTCTGCTACGTCAATAAAGTTATAATCTACACCGTTCTTTTCGCCTTCACGCATTGGGCGTGTGGTGTCGGTGATAATGCGATCGTAACCGAGCTTCTCTAAATGCTTTGCTATGCTAGTTTTACCACTAGCCGTTTTTCCAATTAAGACAATTTTCATTTTTATTTTCCTCCTTTACCAGTTGTCCTTCTTGATCGAAAGCTTTTCACGTTGACGTGAATACTCTTTCTTGCTATGGAACACAGCGGAACGAGTTGTTCTCGTTCTTGGTCTTGTGTGTTTAATAGCATCAAGCATCATTTGTTTTGATGCTTCAACATATTTTCTTTTCATATAATTTTCCTCCTTAGCCATTTTGGCTTCTCCATTTTATCATATCAAAGAACACTTTTATTATGCTAGGATGAAAGCAAAAAGAAAAGCCGCTATCATTGGCGGCTTCTCTCTTTTTAGAAATCTCCCATTGGAATATCTGCTGGATAATAACTATCTACTGGAATATCCTGGAAGTTTGCAGGGGTTTGAACCTGTTGGTATATTGGCTGTTGCTGTACTGGAGCGTACTGCTGAACCTGTTGTGCCATTGGTTGCTGGTATCCCTGGATTGGCTGCTGGTACATTGGCTGAGCCTGAGTCGGCTGTTGGTAAGCTGGCTGTTGTTGAACAGCTACTTGTGCCTGATACGCTGGTTGCTGTTGTTTTTGCTTTGCTTCCATGCGGTTTTGGCGATCCAAGTCATCTGCGATTTGGAACTGCTTAGCTGCTAACATATCTTCAAATCGACGCATGTGAGTCTCCATATTATGAAGACATTCAAACCATGCTGCAGCAGAAAGCTTAAAGCTGTTTGAGCAATCATCTTGCTTGTCAGAACGCATTACATTAAGTGTTCCTGACTCAGTTTTAACGACTTTCGCTTTATAGCTCTTTACGTCAATTTGAACTGGATATCGGTTTCCGATCGTCCATGTGATCTCTAGCTCGTTTACTGGATAGTAACCACCTACGTTTTCTCCATGGATTAACGGTCTTGGTCCAGAAGAGAAGATTGTAGAAACACCCAACTGTAATTCTTCAGGAGCAATTTCTGTTTCTAACAAGTTATTGTTAGCCATGTAAATTGCCTCGTCAATCGCTGCGATTAGTTCGCCATTAGCTGGGAATTTTGCAATGTTCTTAGCTAAGAATTCTCTTTGCTTTGCTAGAACATTTGCTCCACCATCTTCCTTGATAACTTCAAGAGGTGTTTTTCCTTTTAAATTTCCAAGCTGGAATGTCTTGCTAGTTGCGAGTTTTCCGATCTGCTGATTAGCCTGTTGCTTTTGTGGCATAGGCTTTCCCAACATCATCGCTGTAATACATCTAGTGCCAAACAATACATTGTCAATTACAGTAGCAGTAGCCTTCTGTAATTGGTACATCTGCTTAGCAAAAGGTAGTGTTAACATTGCCTCTGCATTCATTGCCGCTCTTGACGCTTCGATCACGCCAAAAACTTCCTTTACTCTAAGGTTAGCTTTTGAGTTATGAGAAACTCCATTTTTTTTGCTAATAATTGCGAAGATAAATCGTGAAAATTTCTCATCATAGATCTTGTAAGGTGATCCCACCTTTTCCGTGTCGATAGGCGTTAAGTGCCCTTCGACAGATAATGTTTGAGATGTCGTCTTTGCGGCGAACACCTCTCTTGGATAGTTATTCTCTACCATTTTTATTTTCCTCCTTTGGCTTTTTATAGCCCTATCTAATTATGCTCCATGTAATCAGATAAAGTCACATTTATTATGTCTTATATCAAAAGAAAAAAAAGAGAGGTTTTCTCTCTTTAGTCTAACGAATCTTCGTCATTTTTGTGGATATTGAGATAAATTCGCAATAAATATAATGCAAACAAACCAATCAAAATATATCTTAATATACTTGGAATAATATTTGCATAAGATAAAATAACGAAAATGAAAAATATAACAATCATTAGAATGTACATCTTCATTCCATTTCCCCCACCCATATTGCCAAATGCCTTCTTGCTTAATTTCTTCATTTTTTTTCTCCTTTTTTATATTATGCTATTTCTTTAATAAAACAAGAAAAGAAAAAGACTGCATATAGCAGTCTCATTCTTTTAAGCAGCAATAAACTCGTTAATGTACCCACGATCTTCCGTGCGAACACAACGAACTTCAACAACTTCACGTTTAGCATTTGCGAACTTAAATGATGTAATGTTGTAATCAACTACTGCTGATAACATGTAATCATAGCCATCTAGCTTTTCATCTAAGTTGTCGATGTAGATTGTACGAGCAACGTGTCCAGCTCGGCAATACAACGCACCCTTCTTGCCAACAAGCATAACTTCGCATGTGTTTTCACGCTTGATAGAACGTACAATATCCATGTCGCTCTTCTGTGTAAATGAATTGCAACGAATGCGTTCATTTCCATGTCTGAATGTGACAACAGTGATAAGTTCTCCTTCTCCAGCTGTTGGAATATGGTATCCACTGTCTAACAGTTCGCCTTCTCCATCACAAACACCCTTGAAGATTAACTTGAAGATGTTATCTTCGCCATCTTCTGTTCTGAAATCTTCTGTTGCAATAAGAGAATTTAGCTGATGATCATTTACACGAACATGGTCGAAGTTATATTCTCCATCTTCGTATAATGCAAGCATCGCAACGTCAGAGAGAGTAAATGTAACATTCTCTGTCTTCTCGTCCTTAGTGATAGTGTCGTTGATCTCAACTGTGAGCTTCAATAGGCTTAATGAAGAATTGATATCCTCGATATCAGTCTTAATCTTCTCTACCTTAACGATCTTACTATCGTAACCAATGTTGTCAAAATGATCTCTTGTTAGATCATAATTGTACAGATTACCATTTGTAGATAATAAGAATAAGGATGTTGAGCCAAAAGCTACGATTTCACTAAAGCGTAGTGAACCGATGATCTTTTCACCTAATACTACCAAACAACCATCTTCATCAAGATATGCATCATCCGATGTTAATAGTGGTGCACGTAGGTCTGGGTTGTTTGTGTTGTTGTAATGCTCGTAGGAAATTGTTGGATTTCCATAATTTGTTACAACGATTGCTCCAGCTTCATTAGAAAGATGCATTACATCTCCCTCTACCTTGTCTAAAGTTAGGTAGTCTCGGCTCAACTGGTCAAACCATTCTGTGCCGATACGTAGTTGTAAACGTTTGTTGATTTTTTCTTGAATTGCTGTTGTAGTTGTTGTCATAATTAAATTTTCCTCCTATGTCCTATCTTTTAGGACTCGCTATACTAGCGTCTAATTGTCTTCCTTATTTTTTGAGTAATGCTTTTTATCATCACCCTTTCTTCTCCATTTCTCATCAAATAATTAGACAATATTATCTTGTTAGAAAAAGAGAACAAAAAAAAAGACGGATAAATTCCGTCTCTTTTTATATTTTAGCTAACGCTTCTTCAATTTCTTGAAGGAACCGATTGTATGTTGGATTTTCAATTGTTCCGAAAGCAATTTCCTGTCCGTATAAGGATAGGCTATCACGAGCACGAGTAATCATTACGAATAATAAGCGTCGTAATTCTTCAGCTTTTCTCACTGATAACTTGTCTTTTTCGAAACCTGAAACAGAGCCAAACACATGTTTCCACTCTAAACCCTTTGATGAGTGTACTGTAATAAGCATTACACCATGACCCAAGACAGAACGCTTGAACATCATGTTATCTCCAAAAGATAAGAAATTTGAAACATAATACATGATTTCATCTGCATCCATATCATTGAACTTTTCAGAAAAATTCAACACTGCTTCATCGCCATGTGCAACATCCTGGATAAACTCCATGATCATAAGCTTCTTCGCAGCTGGATCTACAGCCTTGATTGTATTCACTTTATTTACCACTTCGTTTACATAAGTGGACATGATTTCTGGTCCAGCTTCAATGATGTCTCCATCAAATAAGGCATTTGCTACTTCTAGCATGTCCATATTTGCGGAAGCTGCATCTGGTTTAGAAATTTCACGAATGAACCTTAACATTGCTATTACACGATGATTCTCAATTAGTAGCTCTGGAAAACCAAACTTAGATGGGATTCCAAATGCCGTTAAGCGATCTGCAACGCTCTTTAACTCTCCCTTTGAGAAAGCCAAGAAAGCAATGTTGTCAGGATCTTCACCTGCATCAATAAGAGCCTTGATATCACGAGCAATCGTATCGATTTCTCCTTTTTCAAGATTCTTTCCCATGTTTAATTTTGATGGTTTCTGATCGTACTTTCGCTTAAACTTCTGAACCGTTGGCATCATACCTGGTTCACGAGATGCTACAAGAGTTTTATCAATCTTGTTTTTATTTCTATCAATAATGATGTTTGCTAACTTGATTACGTTTTCAATACATCTGTAGTTGATATCCATAAATACATCGTGGATGTCCAGTGTAAGCTTATTTCCATCCTCGTCTTTCTTGTATAAATAATCTCCTAAATTGATTAAGAAATCTGGAGAAGTATTCATCAATGATTCATAGATCGCCTGTGAATCATCTCCTACAACAAGTAAAGACTTAAATGACTTCATATTGATCAAATGATTTAATAACTTCATCTGATCTTCTGAAGTATCCTGTGCTTCATCCACAATAATGTGAGCGAAGCAGAAGTTGTCATCTAAAAATGTCGGATTGTCATCTAAAATCTTTAATGCTAATACGATCATTTCATCGAAAGTGATTACTGGAGCTTGGAACTCGTTATCGAATCCCTTCTTCATAGAATCATATTCTGGATACATCGCAATGATCTTCAAAGCGATGTTTGATGGCAAGTCTACCTTTCGATCCGTCAACAGTTCCGATACGTCATTGTAGGTAATATCAGACAATGTTCTTCCTTCCACGATGAGTCTTGAAACTCGATGTAGAATCATAGACATAATGTCTAATGCCCCAGTAGTACCGTAGCCTGAGCTTGTATAGTTCTGGAAATGAACTCCTGTCCACTCTACAATTTCATGGCGGCGAATCAGAGCATCACACATTGCTCTATCTTGAACTTCGTCAATAACTGATGGAATGTGTCGATATCCTAATGTGTGCCACATTTTCTTAATGATTTCAAACTCGAAAGCATGGAAAGTTGTAGCGGTTAAACCACAAACAGGCTTTCCAACCATCTTATTTACACGAGCAGCCATTTCCGCCGCACCATTCTTAGAGAATGTACTTAGGAAGATTTCTTCAGGTTTTGCTCCCATATCTTCTAACAGGTGTTTTACCCTGGCACTAATAACCTGGGTTTTTCCTGTTCCTGCACCTGCTACAACTCTGTTGTAAGGATGCGTTGTATTGATGGCTTCTAATTGCCCGTTGTTAAACTTTATATCCATATTTTATTTTCCTCCTTAGCCTTATCGGCTTATTCGTCTTCATCTTTGATTGTGATAGGAGCCTTTTTGTATTTGCAAATATTGAAGAACTCGCAAAACTTGCAGTTGTCTTCTGATTGCTCTTCTTCTCCTACTCCATCAATAAACTTCTGAATGATCGGAGCCATGTAAGTATCAATTTCAGCAGTGTTTCCCATGTAATCTCCTTCGAGACTTACGATGTTTCCACTTCCAAAGAATGATTGCTCATTCAAGTTCCATGTTTGGGTATCAGTGTCTTTCTTTAAAAAGTAGAAAGACGCTGTGATATTTTTAAATCCCATTTGGCGACCATACAAAATTGTTGCATACAATTGAAGATCTCTCTTCATTGCATTCTTATTACCCTTTTTTGTTACATTTGGAGCCCCTGTCTTATAGTAAACAAATTCCACACGGTCTTCGCCATCTAAACCTTTAGAAACGAATGCTGCATGTGGAGCTACCATAATTGGCTTTAGCTGATCCGATACTGAGACAAGTCGTTTTGCGAAAAAAGATGGAACACGATGTTCATCTCTTAAATATCGCATAACTTTTCTCCAGTCTGATAACAAAACCTGCATTTTCTGCTGTGGGTTTAAAAAACCAGCCTCAATGTAACGGGAGTTCATATACTCCATAATGTTACGATCTTCTCGTTCATTATAACGGAGTGCTTGCTGGATCGTGTCCGCACAAATTTCAGCACGCTTATAAAAGGTGCCAGTTGGAACTGATGACTTAATAGAATCACCAAGAACGCCTTTAAACGTTCTACGTTTTTTGCAAGCTCCATATTCCGACAATGAACTTAATCGGTCATAATCTACATTTTGATTTTGATTACACATTTTTTATTTTCCTCCTGATTACTTGAATACGATCAACTTCTTTAGGCATGATGCACTTTCGTTGTAGACAATGATTTCATCATTTCTAAATCCTACACCGCCACCTGCATGATACCAAGTTGAATCGTATCCTTTTTCTTTGAACATTTGCAATAACTCTGCTGTTTTTTCTGGAGCCCCACCGATGCATCCATTTGGTTCGTATGTGTTACCTGTAGCAACACGATAAACGCCCATAATGGAAATCTTGCCATCAATACCTCTGTCTCGTGAATATGTGCTTGAGCAATATCCAGCAGACTTGAGAGGGTTGTTAGCAAAATATGAACCATTACCAAATGCCTTACCACAAATACGTGCGTTAGGATTTAATAATAGCCCCATCTTAATGATACTAACCCAGTTGCAGTTTGCAGAACCATGGAACAGATCATGCTCAACACTGTTGAACATTCCATTTTTAAGGTATTCTTCATAACGAACAACTTGATCGTGTGGTGTGATATCGTATACTTCAACGACATCAATCTTTCCAGAAAGCTTGTACTCTTCGATAGTCTTTTCCATCTCTTCAGGTGTTTCCTTTCGTACAGAAACATTTCCGAATGGGCTCTCAAATTTTTCTGTCTTGCTATGTGTTTGTGAAGCTAATGCTTCCATAGAAGACACAATCTTGTTTACCCAATCTAGCTTTGCTTCCATCTGTTTGAACAACTCTTCTTCTGTAAGAGGAATCGTTGGAACATGGAAATCCTTGATCTGGAAATTCTTACCAACCTTTGGTGCTGCGATAGCAATAAAGTCGTCAATACATCCGTTGAACAGTGTTGCGTCCGTTAGATTGCACATTTTATTGTACAACTTACGTGCAGATGTTACTTGTCGGCGTGTATATGGTGATGATGAAGAATAAAAATTCATCTCAAAACCACTTTCCGTCAATGTCTCCTTCGCAACCTGAATCAACCATCTGTAAAGCGTTACAGCTTCATCGTCAGATGTTTCTTCGACTGTTGGCTTTTTGAAGAATGCAGAAATCTTTGATTCATCTTCATCCTGCTTCAATTCTTCCGTATAATCCTTAAAACCAGCGGCAAGCTTTTGGTAATATCTTAACCAATAAAGTTGCGATGGCTGAGCTTTATGAACTGTACCGTCTTCAAGTCGATCCAATCCTTTTTTACCAATAATACCAGACACTGCACCAATATTTAGTGTGCGTGGTCCCATATTATTTGGGTTTAGGTTGTAACGAGAACGCAAATTGGTTTCGGCGTCAACGTGTCTTAACAATTTTTGTTCGTACAGACTCTTCGCTAATCTAAAAGTATCAGCTGTGATACGGATAACGACATTATCGTCCTCTTCGTTCTTAACTCTCTCATAGATTTCTACATGAGCCTCTTTAGTTCCATCTTCACTTTTGAGATGAATTGAGTTTGGGACTGGAAAACCATCTGCGAATAATGTTTCCGCAACTTTTTTCCACAATTCTCCTTCTTCATTGATACCCATTGGGAAATCCAATGAGTAAACCTGTAAAGGTGTTTCCATCGTAACTTTCATTTTATTTTCCTCCTTAATTTACGATATTTTATATATAAAATTCATTCAATGTTTTATTTCTTCCTTTTATTTTCTCCATAACATCAAATAAATACACATATATTTTGCTATAAAAAGAAAATAAAAAAAGAGGGGATAGCCCTCTCTTCTTTTTGTGTTACTCGTAAAAATTGTAATGTGTTCTTGCAAAGTAGCGGCTTGCTACATAAGCAGAAAATGAGATTAAAGCCATAAAACATAGAAATGTTGTCATGGTTTCTCCAATTCCAGTAAAAACACATGCTGCAAATAGAATTGCAACACCAACTAATACGAACTTCAAAGCCAATACAATTAGTTTCATTTTATTCTCTCCCTTACTCAACGTTGTACTGTGCAATAGCATAGTACGTTTTTCCTTCATCAAGAGTTCTGATGAGATCTTGCAATGATAATGCCTCATTTTCAAATAGGAACAAATCTCTTGATCCGTCCATTGTGAACTTGAACTTTCTGCGTAAATCCATGTATTCGATCAGATTTTTACTAGAAAATTCTTCTAGGGAAACCTTCTTCATTTCCTTTAAAACGTTTAAGAATTCTTTATAATTTTTCTTAAAATAAAGATTCTTATCATTCACAACGAATCCACCGTCTTCTGTACCAGAAATGCCATCTGATTTGACAAGGTTTTCGACAAAAAACTTCTTATCATCTCCCTCCTCCAATTCACAAAAAGCATCGTGAAACGGTAGGAAATTGTCAACATCTTCTGCTGGCATTACCTCTGCGTCCTTCTCTGATGAAACTAAAACAACTGAAAAAAATACTGACATTTTAATTTTCCTCCTTTTAGCCATTTTGGCTTTTTAAAATGTTTAACTTTGTTATTTGTTCTCCATAACATCAAATTAAAGTCATATTTATTATGTCTGAAATATAAAAAGAAAAAAGGGAGAATACTCCCCCTCTTCCTACTTACGCATTTCTACGCTTGAACATAGCAACACAAGCAAAGATAATCACTACAGTCGAAAGTGTAGGTCTTGTCTTTGTCATTGATAATACAAAACTTGCCAAGATAAAGATGGCAATTAGGCATACAGCCCATACTATCAAGGTGTCTCTTTTCATTTCTTCACCCCCTTCCCAGAGGTTTACTAATTTTTGCTTAAACTTCAATTATAAAGTATTTTGACGCAACATAGGCTGCGAAAATCAATACCACTACAAAACATAGGAATATTGTGGTGTTTTCACCAATTGCAACAAATGCAATCGCTCCAAGCAATACAAATACTCCTGCTAAAATAAAGTTGTAAGCATATTTTAATATCTCTAATAACATTTTAATTTTCTCCCTTTTTATAATTTGAATACATCATTGATAATATTATCAATATTATCCCAATACGGTAATGTGCAGTCATAGTCTCCACAGTAAACGTATCTATAAACGCAATCCTCAACTTTGTTAATACAATCTTCGTGGTTTATATCCATTTCTCGATCTTCCAATCTCTCCAGAAAATCATTGTAGACGTATTGACTCCACAAAATTCTGTACAACATGTCACGCTTCTCACTATTAACAGAATTCAAAAGTTTTTCTGCCATTTCTTCCGTGAGTGAGTCTAACCCCTCTTTAATCTCTTCAAATAATTTCTTGTTCATTTTTAATTTTCCTCCTTAGCTTTATCAGCTCTTTTATATAAAACTTTAACCAATAACATTCTCCACAACATCAGATTAAAGTATATATATTGTGTTATAAAGGATGAATTAAAAAAAGAGGGTTTACCCTCTTCTTTTTTGTTTTTGTTACCAAGCAAAACAAATCTTAAAATCGTTATCTAACAATTTGCAATCTTCACGAAGAATGATTTCTACATTTTTATTGCTCGGCTTTATAGCATTCAAAATAAAGTTCCCAAAATTTTCTGAGAATTTACTTTCTTCAACGCTTGCAAGCTCTTTGAATTCATCAGGTGCATCTACAACAACGTTGTCAGATTCAAATTCTGCAATGTATAAATTGTCTAGCTTTACACTATAGTGATGACCAGCAACATTTTCGACGCAGTATTCGTTTGCGTGCATTATGAAGGATACATTGCCAGCATTGATTCTGATTGCTTCAATCTCTAATAACTCTTCAAGATTTTTTGCTGATATTAGTTCTAGTTCTAAATTCATTTTTAATTTTCCTCCTGGGCTTTCGAAGCCTCTCTTTTATAGCGAATTTTGTAGAGAATGTCTCCCTTGAGGGTACGTCCTCCACTTACCACTGTGGCGTTTTCTTCGAAGAATTTCTTCTCCTGCTTGTACAATTCTCTAACACGCTTTATACCAAGCTTTTTAGCGAAGTGTGCAGCTGTATTAAGTGCCATGCCTTCTTCGTGATTTTCGTTTGTAAAAGCCCCAAAGAAATCAGTAGATTTCCCTGGATCCAGCATAGCGATTGCTAGATATGCATGGATTTCCAAAATACAAGAAATCTCACTTGCTTCTTTAGCTTCTTCAGGCGTCAACTCTTGTCCTTTAAGGAAGCCCTTTCTAAATAATTCATTTGAACGTCTTTGTAAATCTCCCATTCTACTCATCTTTATTTTCCTCCTTTTAGATGTCGTAAGATACAGAGTTGTATGAACAACCCTCTGAATCTGTGAAAACGTTGTTAGCAACTGTAGCGTGCTTGTTGAAGAATTCTACTTCTTTAGCGTAAATGTCATTAACCTTTTCTTCCCCTAATGTTTTCGCATATTCTTTAGCGTAGTGTTTGTAACCATTGAAGAAGTCTGTCCCATAGACTAAACAAGAATGTATCATGGAGATACATCTTATCTCTTCTAGTTCCAAAGTCTCTTCTGCTGTTAATTTACGTTCATTAGTGAAACTGATTTTAAGCAGTTCACGTTCACGTTGTTCTAACTGTTGCATTCTTTTCATTTTGATTTTCCTCCTATAGCCTACTGGCTTTATTATTTTCCGCCTTATTTAATGCTTTTCTCCATAATCATCAAATAAAGTCATATCTATTATGCAAGAAATAAGCAATTTAAAAAGAGGCTTGTTGCCTCTTCTTTTTCAATACCACTCTACGAATTCTGCATAAACTTTGTTTCCATCAACATCTATAATTTTTATTCTTGTTTTATCGTAGTGCTTTCCTAGTGTTTCAAGAAGCAAGTTCGCAAGCTTAATTCCAATATCAAAGCTTTTATCGTTTCCGACGAATTCATGATGGAGTTCGTATCCGCATTCATCTTTTACAGCGTATTTTGTCACGAGTATTTTTTCGAGTTTGATTTTTGGGCAAGCATAGTTGTTATATGAAACATCCGATATTATGTTGTTTCCATGTTTTTGTTCTAACAAAAAACGCTGGTCCTTGTAACTTATTTCTATCTCTTTTACTCTTCCTAAAATTTCGCCTTTTCCTATTTCAAATATTAACGTTACGTCTGTCATTTTTTCTCCTTATTTTTTATTTTAAATTTCGTTCTAATTGATTTTATTATCTCTCCCTTCTCCATAACATCAAATTAGAACATCTATATTATGTGTGAATAAGAAATAAAAAAAGAGGTTTATAATACCTCTCTTTTTCACTTTAATCCTAACTCAACTAAGATTTCTTCTGGAATAGGACGGTAAGTCCAGCCGTGACCATACTTGTAACCACAAACTGGGCATTCTTTTCCAAGTAAGCCGAACTCACTTTCTGATAGAGAAGTGTGTCCTCGTAAAGTTGTTTCTACTTCACGAAGCTTGTATCCTTCTGGGATATTAGCTTCTGCCTCTTCAGCATTTAAGAAGAATTTTTTGATAGAATACTTCATAGTATACAAATCTCGTTGTTCTTGAGAAAGTGTCACTGTTCCGTTTTCAATCAATTCCTTCTTAATAAAATCTTCCACTTTTCTCTGCTTCATGATCGTATCATGAGTCATCGTGTATTCGGCTTTGTAAAGTGGTTGACTTGCGAGTTCACGTATACCAGCTTCTTCTTGATGAACGCATTCTGCGTGCATATCATTTAAGTGGTATTCCTTCCAAATATCTAAAATTCTCTTTAGCTCATCAGAAGCCTCTTCATAAACGATATCCATATCAACCTGTCCAAAAGCAATTGGATTTGGTTTATATCCGATCGCACATTTACATGGTTCATACAAACGACCAGAAATTGAAAGAACAAGTTCATCCTTGTTATTGTATCTAGTCTCAATCTCAAGCACAGCCTTTGCCTTTATGCCCCCAGTAATTTTGACGTTAGTGAATGTCTTTGTTGTTGTTTTGATTGTTTTCATGTTATTTTCCTCCTATAGCTATACTAGCTTCTCCATGATCATCAAATAAATTACAGTTTTATTATGTGATATAACCAAAAATAAAAAAAGACAGGATAATTCCTGTCTTTATTTTTTTACAATCTTTTTAATAAAATCAGCTTCCATAACTTCTTGATCTGTATCAAGATCCAAAACGGCAAACTCTTGACCATTATCAATGGCACTAGCAAACAATTCTTTGTTTGCAATTAAAAGTTCGTGAATCTGATAAAGATGAAGGAATATCATTGCATCTTCCTTCTCTTTTACAAATAAAATCTTTGGATTACCGTTTTCTCCTGATCTAGCACTTAAAACCGTGCCAGCTGTTGACCTAATGTAAAATTTCATTTTATTCATTTTAATTTTCTCCTTTTTCCCAACGAATGATAAATTGCTTGTTCTTTTTATCGCAATCAACCGCAAATCCCTTATCTAAATAGTGCAATAATAAGCGATTCGTGTCCAAAGCGTCTAATGATGTATCACCCCAGACTAATCGTTGATAGCCCCCTTTACCACAAGTGTATGGTAAGACAATATGTGTACGATTGTATGAAGCCTCTTCAATGAGTTCATTAACCATTACAACAATACGCCACAAGCTTGGGCAAACCTTCTTTGATCCAAGGTTATTTCTGGCAGTTTTCGCAGTAATCATCTCAGAAACCTCTCTTAATGATCATTGCAGCAGTAGAGCCTACATCACTCCACTTACACTGATTGTTTGGACCGCCAGTCCAATCTTTAGCGTGTTCCATTGAACGAATTAGAACGCTTTTGCTCCAACCAAAATATCTGACGTCTGATATTGATACATACACAAATTTCTCGCCATCTGTTAATACGGCAGAGAAACAATAATGGTTTTTGTTAAAAGTATGTAACTCTAACCCATTTTCTTTTGCCATCTTCTTTAAATCTGAACGACAATCTCTTTGGAATTGTAGATAATCTTCGCCTGTACCACATCCAGTTGAGAAATGGTGTTGGAACCATTTATTACTTGTTGCTTTTAATGTTGTCATTTTTAATTTTCCTCCTATTTTTCTTAAAAAACAATCTGGTCTTCAAAGTGATCGTAAATAACGGCATCAATATTGGTCCAATATGTACAGTTGCAATCATAATCGCCTTCAAAAGCGTATCGCTTGGCACATTCTTCAATATCTTTGTCGCTATATTTTAACCACGAGAAATTGTCCTTGATTCTACTAACGATATCTTCTTTAACATGATTAGCCCATAATCTTCTATAGATATAATTTGAAGTTGAATAGTTTAATTCTGTAAGAAGCTCGTCGAGCTTTTCTCTGTTTATACGGTCAAGCTTATCAATTTCTTTTTTTAGTTCTTTGATTTCCATTTTAATTTTCCTCCTTGAATAAATTACATTCGTAAATATCTGTCTCTGTCGAAATATTGAAAATTAGAGAAATTCTGATTTTCTTGTTTAAATCTTCTTCAGATAAACAGCCCAGCCATTCTTTTCCAGAATGTAGCTTGCCATTGAAAAAGAAATCTGCTTCTGGTTCTGTTGCTAACGCTTCCTTCAAAGTAGGGAAAACAATCCAGAACAAGTCTGCTTCATCAAAAATTTCTTCCGTTTTTACTAGGGTTTCATAACGAGAAAGAATCTGCTCTGAATGTTCTAAGATATATTCCATAACAAAGTCTTCATCTCCAGACAAATACTTGAACTTTTGATTTTCATGGTCATAACAACTAATCACAAAATCATCATCTACACTATACTCGTCTGACTCTTTTACCATTTTTGCGTAATCTCTTGGATTATCAAAAAAATCTACAGTAAATTGGATATTGTTTGCGTCAACTCGAAGTTCTGAGTCATAGCTGTAAAGTGTATCCAATACGATACACCATTTGTCAAAGGGAATGTCTTTAGGATTGATTCCTAACACGAAATTCTTTGTGTTTTCAAATAATTTGTATTCCATTTTAATTTTCCTCCTAATATACAATTGAATCCATTATTTTGTTCACAAAAGAAACGCATTTTGTTAATCCTTTGTGATCGCAGGTGAATGTTTTCTGTTGATATTCATCATCATATTCCGCTTCAACAAACATTAGCTTTGAACCTGATGAATAGTTCAGTCGGATTTCACCATATCCAGCAGAGTTTAAGAATGTATATTCTCCACTCTCCTCATCTTCGTCAAACAGCTCTAATAAGCCATCTAACTCGTTTTTTAATTCCTCTAAAAACATTTAATTTTCCTCCTAATTTTATATGTTTGATACCCATCTTTTTTAAGCATAGCATCTAGTTTTTAAATCGAACGAGAATCTGATCCATTGCTTGACGCAAGTCTTCTGGGAGTTCAGCAAATTCGATTTCCTTGTACGCTTCAATTCCATTTGGGGTTAATACAAATAGTGTTGCCCTTGTGGCATTTTTATTTGCAAGCCTATAATCTACAATACATGGAATTGCCGCATTTTGAGGGGTAGTTATCCTTGGTGGTGGAGTTTTTTCCAATACTGTATAAACCACCTTAATGACATGACCACTGATTTCTGTAACAACGACTTTATCTGTTACTCTTCTACTGTTTAAAATCTGAATCGACATTATTCTCTAACCGCTCCTTCTAACTGTTTTGTAATGTTTCCATTTTTGCATGTTCGATATCCAGCTTTTTCAAGCATGGCATCGTTTAACCAGAGAAAATCTTCTGGTTTTGCACAAGAAATTTCACGAGTCATAAACTGAATCGCTTCTTCTGTGCTTCTTTCTTCGTTATATGAATCTGTTTCAAGAATGAAACTGTCCATATACAGATAGTAAGACAATGTTGTTAGATCCCATTCAAACCAAATGTAATGCTTACCATCTGGCGTTGTTTTGGATGCTAATACAACATGTGATGCATCTGGGTATACAGTAGAAAAATTTTCAGCAGTTTCAGAACTTGAACTTGCAAGAGAATTTCTCTTTCTATATTCCATAATTTTCTCTAGCATCTTTTGATACTGTGGGATCAAAGTAATATCCTTTTTCTCCATAACTATCCCTCCAAGATATCCTGTAAGAAATAGTAATCAAGAACATCTAGCGTTACTAATTTGCTAGCAGCCTTTGTCTTGATCAGAAGGTGGTCGTTTTCTTTTACCCACGTATCGAAGCGATCAGCCTCTTTTTTGATGTACAAGTGAACATCGTCTTCGTGGTTGAAGATTAAAGCTTCTTCCACATTTTTTGTAAATGAATGATCCTTGGTTAAAAAACCTCGGTCCTCTGGTAGTGCAACAACAAACATTTTAATTTTCCTCCTTAGCCTACTGGCTTTTATATATAAAAACCTTAATCAGCTGTTTTCTCCATGACATCAGATTAAAGTACACATATATTGTGTTATAAAAGACAAAATAAAAAATGACGGGCGATTATGACTCGTCATCTTCTATTTGGAAGAAGTTTAATACAATGTTATCTTCCATCTCTAATAGATTGCGTATTACCTGATACGCCTTCGTATACAAACATGGATAGTGGAATTCAAGGTTATCACTTCTGACACAGATATAATATTTATCTTCGTAATAGACTTTGTAGCTGTACTTTTTTAGAATCAATCTTATAAATGGAAGCTTTTTGGGATCCTCGTATAAGAAATTTAGCATTTTTATGCATTCTAAGAATGTTAGCTTCTCTAGCTCTTTTTCCGTTTCACTATCTAACGGTTTGAATCCTAGAATTGCCAACACAAGATTGCAGTCATCTGATAATCTGATCCGTCTTGATACGTTCCTTATGTTTCTTAGTTTGCTTGCTTCGCTGTAAAAGCCGTTGCTTTTAATAAACTTAGTTACACTTTCGAATCTTTTCATTTCCTAAAATGTATTTTGCTCGCATTATAGCTGTTTGTGTTAGCACTAATAGTGGAGAGCGTTCCATCGCATCATAGTAAGACGCCGTTTCTGCACCAGTTTGTGGTGTGTTATTTGCCCAACGAATAGCAAGCATTTCATCTTCAGTTAAAACGATTCCGTTTGCAGCAATTGTCATCAATGACTTCACACCAGGACCTAGCGGCATGCCACTGTTCTTGAACTTGTAAAACGTTTCTGCCTTCCATACGAATTGCCCTTTATTATCAGATCTAACGTTTTCATTCATAGCTAATGCAGCCTGAATATCCATCTGTTCATAGCTTTTAACGTTCTTTGTGTCTTCAACAAACAGACCAATATAGTCGATCCAAGGCAATAGTGATACGATCGCAATAGTTGACATATTAACGTTTGATACCGTTGTATTACCCTCTTCTGACGTGTAGCTATATGCTGTGAAATGTTTAAACAGACCACCCATCTCCTTAGCTAGCACATTGAAAGTGTTTAATGCTTGCTGGCACAGTCCACCACGTTCACTTAAAATCCCATCTCTAGTTAGTGGAGCTACAAAGAAATCTGTTGATAATAAATATGACAGAAGTTGTTGTCCAGCTCTTGGAGCGATATATGTATTGTAGAAATTGATAAACATCTGCTTATTTTTCTCTATAAGTTCTGCATTTAACATAATGGTTTCCTTTCTATTTCTTTAATTTGTTCTAAATTTTTATTCATTACATCTTGTAACACAATTGGTAGTTGATGTATCTCGAAATCTTCTTGTCCCACAATTCCATCTGGAGTTGCGACAAATAATGTGGCAAAGTTTTTGTTGTTTGGTTCTAATCTGTGATCAATAACACTTGGTATTACCCCTCTTTTTGGAACGATAACTGGGACTGATTCAATTTCGTCGAGTGGTGTATAGATAACCTTTATCGTTTCGTGGTTAATAAATGTGACTGCAACATTTCTATTTATCTTTTGGAGTGACTTAATTTCTACTGACATTGATTTTCTACTGCCTCCTTTACTTCTTTTGTGATAACGGCATAACTTAGAAGCTCTACCTTATCTAATTCATCACATGTGCTAGGCACACATAAAATATATCCACTCTCTTCAAATGGAGAAGCTTGCAATTGAGCTACATCGTAATAAATATCATTCCCACTTTTGTATGCAACTAATAATGTTTCGCTTTCATCAATCAAATCATCAACAATCTGTTGCACGTTATCCTGATAATTTTTACTGTTTAATTTATTCCACTTCATATCTTTTTCCTCTTTCTTTCTGTATAAAACTCTTATTTTCATCCTTCTTTTTACATCTTTATTATAACATATAACAGTATATATAACAATAAAAAGAATAGGATATTCCTACTCTTTTGGTACATATTTTCTAATATCCATACAATCTTCTACAACACCTTCTTTTAGTAATTGTGAGCGTAGTTCATCAAGTGTCTCATTCAAGCCTAGCAAATCTTGTTTGAGCTTTTGTTTTTCTTTGTCTAAGAGTTTTAGTTGATCAGCTTTGTCTATCGCCTTTTGAACGCTTTGTGCGATTCTTGTTATTTTATTTTCAATATTTTCTAATCGAGATTCTCGTTCTTCTGCTTCTTTTTTTAATCTTTTTATTTCTTCTACTTTTTCTGTAGCGATCTTATATTCAGGAGACTCCGTTATTTCTTCCAGTGTTTTTCTCTTTAGTATAATTGTGGCTTTGCATTCGGTGACGTGGCAACTCTTTTCTTCAACGGTATCAAGAACGAAATTAAAATCTGTATAGATATTCTCAAGTGCCATCTTAAACTCGATAACATCTTGCAATCGTGCATACATAAGTATTTTTGCTCCATCAAATATCTTTTGTTCGTAATGCTTATCTTCTAAGTCGTTGCGACTTACGATATTTTCGTAATGTGAATGATCGACAATGAGCGGGCAAACGCCTCGCTCTTTTGCTTTTTTCAAATAATTTATATCTATGCTCATTTGTTTGTTTCTTCCTTCTTTTTCTTCTTTTTATCTTTGTAAAGTTCTTCTAGCTCTTCGTGTTCTTTGTATTCGGCAACAAGGAAGTTTCCGATATTCTTCTTGATACATTCCTCTGCTAATTTTGCAGCCTGCTGGAATAATTCTGGATTATCTAGCATTTCTTCTACAAACTTGTTAATTCCAGATTGGTTTTGCCCGATCAAGTCTCCTGTTCCACGTTGGCGAAGATCTGCTTCTGCGATCTTAAACCCATCGTTTGTCGCTACCATTGTCTGTAATCGCTCGTTATCAGTTTCTTCTGCAATTAAGTAGCAATATGATTGGTAAGAGGATCTGCCTACACGACCTCTTAGTTGGTGAAGTGTCGCTAGTCCAAACCTATTTGCTTGTTCAACAACCATCACTGTTGCAGATGGAATATTGACTCCAACCTCAATAACAGTTGTTGATAATAAAATATCACAAGAATGGTCATTTACATCTGCAAATGAAGATATGATTCTCGTTGTATCTACACTCTTCATCTTCCCGTTTACAACCCCCACACCGATTCCTAGTGGAGCAAAATATTGGTTGTACATTTTGTACATCTGTTCAATGCTGACGATATCTGTATTTTCGTTATCATCAATCGCTGGACATACAACGTAACACTGATGTCCGTTTTTTACCTGGTTTTCAATCAGATTAAATACTTCGTTATGATCAGATGATGCTTTCGTTATAATTGGTAATCGTCCTGCTGGTTTTTGCGTAATAAGCTTGATCTCTTTACCTTGCCCATATAGAACGTTAGCCATTGTTCTTGGGATTGGAGTTGCCGACATGGAAATACTATGGACGCCATCTCTAGCCTTTTTAACAATAAGTTCTTTTTGTTCTACTCCAAATAGGTGTTCTTCATCTGTTATTACAGTTCCAAGATTATGATATTTTACGTCATTTGAAATGCATGAATGAGTTCCGATGATAAAATTGATTTCTCCTGATGCTATTCTTTTTAGAATTTCATCTTTTTCTCTCTTTAGAAGTTTGCTATGGAGGAAAACACATGTTAAACCAAAACGGTTTGCGTATTCTGAGATTTCTTCATAATGTTGTCTTGCAAGTATCTCTTTTGGAGCCATGAGCACAGATTGATATCCATTCTCAGCCGAATAGAACATCATTGCAGCGGCGACAATCGTTTTTCCGCATCCGACATCACCTTGTAGTAAAATGTTGTTTCTAATGCCATTTCTGGCGTTTATAAACAGCTCATTTAGAACTGCTGCTTGCCCACATTGTCCGCTTGTTAATGAAAAAGGTAATGACTTAATAAAACTTTGCGTTAAAGACCATTGGTTGTATTTTAAAAGAGTGTTTCTTGGTGTTTCTACCATGTTACTCTTTAAAGACAAATTAAAATACAGAAGATCGTTTAACAATATTCTCTTTTTTGCTTCTTGCTCTGCCTCTTTGTTTTGTGGTTCATGTAGTGTTTGTAATGCAATCCTGTATGGCATAAACCCAGCAACTATATGTGGCTCAACAATCTCTGGTTGCATGAGCATGAAGTTTTCTCTCATTTTCTTTAGTTCGTTTTCATCAGCATCTTTTAAGGAACCGTATATTGTATGTACGTGAGGCTGGTATTGGTTTGCTAAATAGATACCAGTAACATTGATGATTGAATATCCGTACTCGTCGTATTTCTGCTCACCACAAACAACAACATCTTTACCAGAAAAGGATAGGTACATGTTTAATAAGAAGACATTATTAAAAAGAACAACCTTATAATCTACGCTTCCCTTAAAATAAAATACTAAATACGTCTTTCCTGTTGCCATTCGCTTCTTTTGGACACTTACTTGTCTGCCAATAATCGCACAGTTTTCTGTCGCCTGTTGAATGTCTACAGGAGTACCATATCGGATCGCTTTGCGTGGGAAAAATTCCAAGAAATCTTTGACTGTAAAAATATGTTTCTTGTTTAGTGCTGTAAGCGTCTTTTCAGAAATATTTAGTCTTTTTAGATCCATGTTGCCTTCCTTCCTTTCCTCTTTTATTATACCATATACTGTTATATATTCAAAGAAAAATAAAAGCAGAGAGCTTTCATTCTCTCTGCAACAAATATGATAGTCCAGTTGTTCTCATAATGCACTTGTTTGAAAGAATTCCCCTTTCTAATGCATTCTTCTCTGAGATGATAATGTTTTTCTGTTTTGCTCTTGTGATCCCAACGTATACTAAGCTTCTTTCTAGCATTCCATTTGGTTTTAGTGGTAATAAGATTAGCGATGTGTCACATTCCGAACCTTGCGATTTATGAATTGTTATAGCGTATGCTAGTGCCATATCTTCTAAATTTTCTCCATATATTTGGAAAATTGTTCCATCATACAATTGAATCTCAACGACTGGCGTCAAATAACTTTCAAAGTGGAATATATTAACGATCTTACCTTCGTCTCCATTTAGATACCCAACTTTGTAATTGTTGGACAACATAATCACCTTATCACCACGGGAAAATACGGTCTTATTATAAACAATTGATTCCTCTTTTCTAAAATCTAACATCGCATGAATCTGATTATTCAAGTTAAATGTACTGACTGGAAATTTCTCCTTTTTTATCGGTGAATATAGCTTGATGTTGTATTTGCTTGCATCCGTGTTTTTCATTAGATCTAATGTGATTTTTTGCATTTCTTCTTGATTGTTAGCCCTGATGATCCTGAATGTATCATCTTCTAAAAGGTCACATCTGCCCTGTCTAATACGAATGCTATTCTCAATAATCGCAGAACCTTCTTGTTGGCGATATACATTTGTCAAACGAACAAACGGAATTGTTTTAGACTTCATCAGATCATGCAATACGTTGCCTGCACCAACGGATCCTAACTGGTTTTCATCTCCCACAATTAACAACATGGAGCCCTGCTTGATGCCTGTTAACAGCATAGAACATAACTCGCTATCAACCATTGAAAATTCATCCGCAATAATAAGATCATACTGTAGTTGGTTATGTTCGTTGTTGTATTGTAAGACATCGTTTCCCCCATAAGGTCTAATGTCTAGGAGCTTGTGGATTGTCTTAGCATCTTCTCCTGTTACTTGTCTGATTCTTTTTGCTGCCGTTCCAGTTGGAGCTGTTAATGCTATTCTTGCATCTGGGGAAATCTTTTTATAATAATGTAACAATCCATTTATAACCGTTGACTTCCCTGTGCCTGGACCGCCTGTTAAAATTGCGATACCTTCTCTTTGCATGAGCGAGAAAGCTCTTTTTTGTTGCTCATCATATTTGATTCCACATTCTTTTTCTATTTTCTCTATGATTTCTGCTTTTGGTGTTACAAATCTTCTATTTGTTATTAAACGCTTTACGTTTTCTTGTATTTTCTTTTCGTATTCATACATTTTTCTATGATATATGTATAACCTATTTTCAAAAATTTCAAACTTGAACTTTTCTGGTCTATTAAGAATGATTGCCAGTATATGTAGTGGGCTAGTACGATATCCTACTTTTGTTTCTGTTTCTATGTATTCTGCCATAGAGAATAGTTCTGTTAGTGGAATACACGTATTTCCACGATTTTCAATTAGCGTAAATACTTCACGAATTAAAGCGTACACTCGAATTGGGCTACTTGCTATAATGTTCTGCTTTTTTGCTAGTGATTCTCTTTGAGCGAATGTTAAACCAGCCTTAAACAATAGATATGGATTATCTTTAACAACTGATAATGATCTGTTTCCATATTTACTATATATTGCTTTAGCTCCTAAGTAACTTCCGCCAGCAGCTGTAATGTAATCTATCAGTTCCTGCATGTCTGAATATTGGTTTATTTTGTTTACAAGGTTTTTTGCTATTGCCTCATTCATTCTTGGTATTCTTGACAATATTTCGATAGCATTTTCTTGTTTACAAAACGAGAATATATCATTGTTACTAACCTTAATAATCGCTGAAGCTGTTGCTGATCCTATATTAGAAAACTTCCCACTGCTTAAAAAGGACAATGTTGTTGCTTCGTTTTTGCTCAGTGGCTTACATGTTTTCGCTTCAAAAAATCGTCTTTGTCCAGTGACTTCAATATTTCCCTCTAAGTATACTGGCATTCCAGGATCGAAATCTGGCAAAACGCCTTTACATAATAATGCGTTATAGTTTGGGTCTAATGGAATGGTTTTATCATCTGTAGAAACTGAAAAAAACGTTATTCCAGTCAATTCGTCTTTTTTGATAATCTTTTGGATAACACCGTAAAACTCCATTAGAACCCTCTCTTTCGTATCATTATTCTATCATATACTGTTATATACTTCAACAAAAAGAAAGCAGGACTATTCGACATCATCGACTTCCTGCTTATCATTTTCTTCGTTTTCAATACTTCGGACGTAAAGCTCTTTTAATAGCGTTCTTCTTTCCCTTTCTGGGTTTTGCAAGGCTGCCATTAAAACACTTTCACTTCCGTAAAGTCTTACCTTTTGCTTCGCTCTTGTGATACCTGTATAAATTAGGTTTCTGCTCAAAAATCCATTCATATACATTAGGTTTTGTGGTAGTGCCAACAACACATTTTTGTACTCGGATCCTTGTGATTTATGAATTGTTAATGCGTAAGCAAGCTGAAGATTTTGGTACTTCTCTGGGCTCAACCAGAACCGTCTTCCATCATCAGTTTCAAATCCTACATACTTATCTTCATAATCAATGTCGAAGATATACCCAACATCGCCATTATAGATGCCTTTGCCATTTTTCTTGTTTAGATGATCGTGCTTTGTATTGTAGCCATTTACGCAGTAATAACCATTGTCGTATGTGTGGTAAGAAAATTCTTCTGTATTGAAGTTTGTCGTCATCATAACTCTATCGTAAAGGTAGATTGCCTGTGATCCTTCTGCTGTGGTTGGAAGTTTCTTATTTTTGTTTTCTCCATTGTATTTCTCTTGCAAACTCTTATTTATTTCGTTTACAAATGCGTTAGTAGGAGCTAAGATGATTGTCTTTGTTGGATCAAATCCAACCTGGTGTTTAATATCTTTTTCATCTACAGGATCTAATCCATCTCTAATAAAATCATTATAATCACTTTCAATGCGAGTTTTTAACGTTGAATAATCTTCAACATTCGAACCCCACTTAAAGGAGTCATCTGTAAATAATAGTTTTTGATAATCTCCTTGGTTTACAGTATCCCAGTTATTAGCTAGTGAAGGGATATCTTTTGCTCTAAAGTTTGTTGTAAGCTTTGAACAATGAACATCTGTTAATAGTAGGTCTTTCAACACCTGCCCAGCATTGATTGCTGGCAATTGATCAGGATCACCAACAAGCACCACTTGCATATTGAGGTTGCCATAATCATCGAGGATAGATGTTAGGAATTTACTCATTGTCATAATATCGATCATAGAAAGTTCGTCGATTACAAGCAGATTGTTGTCAAACGACTCAACAAGAAACTCTTCTCCACGAGAAATCTTGTTAGCCATAGATAGCATAGTTGCAGCGTGATACGGGAAGAACTCCTTGTCTGTTGGTTCTGCATCATCATAAAGAGTGTCTACATAATAACCGCCCCGTTCTTCTAATGCTTCTTTGATTCTTCCTGTCGCCTTTCCTGTAAATGACGTAAGTATGCTTGGTTGATTAAAATAGTGCTGTGCAATATATGCAATACAAGCAACTACAGTTGTCTTTCCTCTGCCTGGACCACCAGTAATAATAGATACTCTATTTTTAAATGATTCATGGATTGCTGAACGCTGCTCTTCACTGAAGTTTCGGCTATGCGTTTTGTTTGTCCACTCATTGATCAGGTGGTCAATATCTTCTTCGTTGTAGTCTACTAATGGTTCGCTCTTTTTTAATGTGGCAATAATGTTTGCAATATTCTCTTCACATCTAACCAATCTTTTGAATCTTACAATTCCACAAAGCTTCCCATCCTTAACAATTTTATCTAATTCAACATGTTCATGCTTAGATAATGTTTTAAACGCTTCTTTTATAACTTCTGGGCTTACACCTTCCAAGTATTTAATGGAGTGCTGTTGCCAAGCTTGTAAGCTGTGAGGATTCGATAAATCAAGGAATGTATCACCGTTATATAATGTATTTAAGACGTTTTTAGCAGCAAGCCAAATTAGTCCTTCTACACGAATCTTATCTTCTGGTTCTCCTCCAGAACGTTTCCAAATTTGATCAGCCAAACTAGCCGTCAAAGATGTTTCAAATGCAACTTCAAATGGATCTTGTTGTAACTTTTGGATTACACTTTCTTTATATGTATCGATTAAATCTTCGATCAACTTCTTTTTTCCCGCTAAAACTGGAAAAGTTGTTGCAAGCCCGCTTGTAATATCTATTGAACAGAAGAAGGTTTTAATTGCATTTTTTTGCTTGTCTGTAATGCCTTTAATTTTCTCGATTTCTTCTGGATCAAGTAATAATGTTTTGATTGCTGATTTTCCTAAGTGCTTAAAAATTCTTTCGGCAGTAACCACTCCGATTCCATCAAAATCTTCCCCTGAGAAAAATTCTACAATATCATCCTTTGTATTAACGTTTGGGAAGATACTGATAATAGAGTATACTGTTTCGCCTTTGTTTTCTCTTGTCGTATATGCACCTAAAAAAGAACTACCATCTTTTAAGTGGTGTCCACTTGTGCCATTGACCATTACCTTCTTTGGAGCCTTCGATTTAGTGTCTTTCATTATTGCAAAGCAACCAAACCAACCATCTGGTTTTGGGCAATCTCTGAACATTTTTAAAACTGTAAACTCAGCAATTCTTAACATTTTTCCTTTTTCCTTTCTAATACTATTATACCATATAACAGTATATATTGGTAGTAAAAAAATAAAAAAGAGAAGGTTATTCCTTCTCTATTTTTTACAGATCTACTCCAAAGATATCGCCGATCTCATCAACTGCTAGTCCAGAAGCATTTGCAACGTTTTCAACAATACTGTTTTTATTTGTATCGTCTTTGATATTGAAAGATTCTGGTAATGGATCGCTTACAATGGGCGTATCAACTGCTGTTTCTACACTTGGCTCTTCAGCTTCCCCTTCATCTTCCTTAGTTGAATCATCTGTTTCAGCGACTATATCAGCACTCTTCTTTGTACTCTTCTTGCGAGTTCTCTTCTTCTTTTCAGGTAATAAGGTAGACATTCTGTTTAATTCCACAACGTCAATTTCTTCTTCTTTAAGAACAGAAATAATGTCACTATGATTGACACACGCAATCAAACAATGATCAAAGCTATCTTCATTTTGTTTAATCAACTTGATCAACTTTGTGAAGACATCCTGGTCAAGAACGCTTAACTCATCCATGATAAGAATGTTGAATCCAGCTAGTTGGCTTAACATGCTTAGTAGTACAAATGTAACACAAGCTTTTTCCCCGCCAGACAATGAATCAAATGTGATGTACTGGTTTGTACCGTCCACATCAACCATTACCTTAATTCCATTTTCAAATACAAACTTGATGTCCATATTCTGGAAGATTTCACGAGCCTTTTCGTTACAAGGCTTGGAGAATTCTTCAACGTAGAATGAGATAATAGATTCTTTGACCTTGCCCTTTGGAGCAAATGCAATGCAAAGAGATTCGTAAGTCATTAGCTTATTGTTGTAAGTTAATAATTTTTGCTCACATTCTTCCTTCTTTGCCAACATGTTCCATGTGTTAGCCATTGCGTTCAATCCTTGAATTTGCGAATTGATCTGATTTAGATCAACATTAACTGGAGTTGGCTCTGGAGGTAATTGTGGGACATTAGCTGATAAATTGTTTACATTTTCAACTAATATTCTCAATTGATTCTCCAATGCTTTATCGTTGTTGATTTTGTTTAAGATAGCTTCTGTCTCTGCCACTTTTGTTTCAGCCATTTTTAATGAAGCCTCTAACTTCATGTAATTTTGACGTAAAAAATTGCGTTCTGCTTCCATTTCAGAAAGAATCGGAGTTTTGTCAGTATGACAAATCAACTTCTTTGATAATGGACAGATTGGCTGAGAAACATTCTTAATTGCTTCTGTGATCATAACTCCATTTTGCTTGGTGATCGCAAGTTGCTGTGACGTTTGAGAAAACATCTGTTTTGCTGTAGCTAGTTCTCTATTTACAGCTGCAATTTCCTCATCTGTGTGTGGCGTTAATACACCATACTGGTTTCTAAAGTTGTTGTATGCAAGTTGTGCATCTGCCAACATCTTTTGGTGATTCTCTGCAACCTGCTTTGAGCGTGCATAAGCGTTTAGCTTTGCGTTGTACTCGATAGCACTCTTCTTCAATACTTCCAACTCTTGAATCTTTGCTGGGATTTCAGATGCTAAAATGCTAGGAGTAACCAAAGATTCGTAGCTCTTTAAAATCCCTTGTGTTTCAGCCAATTTTTGTTTTACCAGTTTTCGTCTTTCTACCAATGTGGAGTATACAGAATTTAGTGTTTCAATTCCAAATTCCCCATCTGGTAATATTGACGAAATAATCTCTTTTTCGTCCTCTGTTGCTTCCTCGAATTTGGAGAGAACAATATTCTTGTCCATTTGTTCAGGCAAATATTTTAGTAGTGTCTCTCCGAACTGTTGTGAAGTGAGTCCTAATAAGATTTCACTGCTAGTTGCAATCTTACCTGTTTCAAGGTTGATACCAGGAAACGATGTTTCGAGTGCGTTGTTGACTGCTGATAATGAAGATGCTTCTCCATTGAGGTAGAACTTGCTTTGGCGATTGTCCGCATACTTACGGCGTCCAAATGATTGACCATTTTCTAATACAATTGTTACTTCCGCATATTCTTCTCCAGAATAAACGATTTCGCCTGATGGTTCTACGCCAGTTAAACCGAAAATAAGAGCGTTTCGAACAGATGTTTTTCCTGCTCCATTCTCTTGGCAGAATGCCATAATTTTGCTGAGATTAAAAAGATGTTGACCTTTCAATCCTTGGAAATTTAATACCTGTAGGTTTTGAATTTTCATGTTATTTTCCTCCTTTGCTCTTTTGAGCTTCTCCATGACATCAAATAGATACAGGTATATTATGCTTGAAGAGAAAAAACAAAAAAGGCAGTTATTACTGCCCTTCTTTATTATTCAACTTCATCTTCAGGATCAGAAGCGAATGATAATTCTCCATCTTCAACTTCTGCTAATTCCTTATTTTCTTCGTGATCAGCTTCATTTCGCTCAACAAAGCCAACAATTTCCATATCATCAATCATGAAATTTTCATAGTGGAACTTGTTTCCGTTCACTGTCTTTTCCTTTGATGTCATACTGCACACCAAGTTTAAGATTGTTCCATTCTTGATTTCTGGCTTTAGATCATTTACACGAGTATTTGTAGAGAATTGTGGGTAAAAGTAGAAGTCACGATTTGGATGATAAGTATCTCCAGATTCTAAACAAATGCTTAATCGTACCCATCTACCATCTTCCGATGGACGTACATTTCGAACTACACCACTTGCATACACATGTAAGAATGAATCTCCGTAATAACGAACACCGCCATCTGTTCCAAACACATCATTCATAAGTGTCTTAGCTTTAGAGATCTTGTCTACTTGAATATACTGAACATGCTTTGTTACGGATTGTGAATTCTCGTTGGAGAAGATAACACGCTTTCTTTGTACTAATCCTACGATATGACCCTCAATATCAACCGTATCGCCAACAGCTGTTCCTTCAGGTAAGCCGTTAACTGCAAATGAAATCACATTGTCAAACTTACGTTCTTTTCCTCTGATGTAGAGTAAAATTGAGCGATAGCCATAAGCGTTATGACCTACTCCAATTACTCGACCTCTTGCTACTACCTTGTTTACTTTTAAAAATTCAGACATATAATATTTTCCTCTTTCTTTCTTTTAATTGTCTTCAAATAATAATTCAATTTTCTTTTTACTTGGCACTGCGTCAAATCCATTTAAAATGGAAATATGCTTAACAATTTGGTCATCCTTTAGACGAATGCCTTGACTACCTGTTGCTGAAGCATCGCTCACATATTCTGATCCATTTTCATCATTTTTAACACATGCTGTGATAAAAAATGGAATAGATTCAGAGCGACACTCTTCAATAAATTCTTCAATCTTGTACTTCTTGCAAAGCTCTTTGTATACCTTTTTCTTGTCAAAGTCCATTTCCTTTTTCAAAATCCTCCTCTGTTAGATATATCTTTTCCAATATTCTATGTTTTTCTAACCATTTTTCAATTAGAGTAAACGGATATTTTCTTCTGATTTTAGCACATTGCATTCTATGATTACCATCCAATTTCAGATCTTCTACTAAAGCCTTAAACTCACTGATATCAAATTTAAGCTCTGTTGGTAGTGGGGATTTTAACCTTTGTAGTGAAATATGTAATGCTTCGATTAGCCATAATAACATCTCTGGTCTAGCGATATTGTTGTACATCAGTGAAGCATCTTTATTTGGTTCGTGGTAATATTCCCCAACCCCATAAGTATCTTGGTGAAGTGCCCACGTTCTGAAATGTTCTAAGTGGTTATCTTCCCACCATCTATTTTCCTTTTGACCAAATTCTTTATCAAAAAGATTTGTAATCGAGACATTATTCGTGAGCATAAACAACGATCTTGCGAAATCTGCTGTATCCATATTTATCCTCTCATATTATTAAACTGAGAGAAGAAATCATACTCTTCTCCATCTGTTAGTGTTGGATCAGGTGCATTTGCAATATCATCTTCTGAAATCACATCACTTGTTTCTTCTGCCACCTTTACTGGAGTAACTGGCACTATCGTTTCATCCTTCTGCACAACAGGTGGTTTTTTAATAACTAACGGCTTGACTTCAGTCTTATCTTCAGTGCTATAATCTGGTAACTTTTCAACCTTAACTGGTTCCTTCTTTTTTGGCTTTAAGATATCTTCAATGGTAATTCGTTTGTTCTTCTTTGGCTCAAGCAATACCACATTCTCTAAGCCTTCTAAACGTATCAATTTGATACGTTCTGTCTCTTTCTTGATAGTTGTATCATTTTTTAGAAATACGGCTATCTGTGGCGTTAAAAGGCATGATCTAACAAGGGTCTTAAAGAATGCTGTACGCCAACCTTCCTTGATTTCTCTTTTAAGGAAATCGACACTTTGCTTATCCTTGATTTCGAATAATAGGTGATATGTACGCTTTTTCTCTTTTAGTGTAAATGGAATAGCGTTAGGAACAACAAAGGTGATTTGTTGTCCTCTAACATAATATTCCAACGCTTTCTTCATTAGCATTGTTACTGATATTCCATTTGCATTTAATGAAATAAGATCTGCATCATAATTCTTGTAAAGCTTTAATTCGACTCTCATAAATCGTCACCTTACTGAGCTTGCTGTTTCAACGAGCGACTCACCTTTTCATATAAATACATGTAGTATCCTCTTGCATTTGAATAATCAAAGCTGAGAGACTTATCATTTTGATTTCCATCAATCACAACCAAGCCTTCAATGCCTGATAAAGTTTGTCTAATAGTATCAGCCCATGCTGCACTCGTTCCGCCTGTAATAACGAAGTAATTAAACTCGTATAGCTCATACATTCTGCCGATTCTATCTAACGCTGCATGACAAACTTTTTCACTTTCACGCTGCAAGATTTCCTTGATAGGGATGTGTCCACTGCTGAAACGACTGTGCTTGATAACGGTTCCTGTTTCTAGGCACTTCTGGATGGCAATAGGTGATACTTCAACACCGTGATTTCTTTGGATCTCAGCTCGTACATTTGCTAGCACCTGCTTCATTGCAAACTCTGGGAATGTCTGTTTATCTACAACTCGGTTATTTTTGATAATAAACATATCTAGGGTTCCGTGTCCACCATCGAAGATGATTAAGTTTCTATTGAAATAAAAACCAGATTCAGGAATTGCTCTATGGTTGTTTCCCATTGCGATTGACATTAGCGTCCCCATTGGTTGTTCCATAACGTCGACATTTTCTTTGCCAATCACAATATCATATTCAATTGGATCATCTGCACCAATCTTTAATGCAAAGTGGTGTCTTCCTGCAAAAGCGTTCTTTAGATATGGGCTATCCTGTTCTAAATAAGCTGATGGCAAACCAGTTTCAACCCAAATCTTTTTGCCAATGTAACTACCATATTGGTTTTGACTACATGCAATACCTAGTGCCACATCTACCAATACTAAGAACATTGGATCGTCATAGCGTTCACGTCCATACAATGTGTTGTCTGAATGTGATGTATCACCCTGCTTAATATTGTTTAGTGCAGACTCTCCAACAATCCATCTCTCTCCTGTTTCTAAGTTTTTATAAATAATAGAATAAGGAGCTGGTGTACCGATTGTCTTGGAATCATCCATCTCAGCAAAAGCTGGGAAGATGGCATTCTTGTTTGGAGAAACTACCTTAACAGCAGAGTATCCGATATCAATTCCACAAACCCAATTGCCACTAGGACTACCATTTGGCTTGTCGGCAAAATTTGTTTTAATTTTGTAATCTCTTGTCTCCATATATTTTCCTTTCTTTTTTAGAATGGTAGTGCAAACACTACTTTTTCTTCGATTTCTTCTAATTTAATTGGTCCGATCCTTCTGCTGTCATAAGAGTTATTTCTGTTATCTCCTAGTACGAAGTATTCATCATCTTTTAACTCATAAGGAGTTTCGTATTCGCCAACATCTAACATCTGCTCAATCGTTCTATTTTCTCGGTTGTTATTTCTGTATGCATATCCATTTTTAAGCTCTATCTCTTCGCCTGGAAGAGCGACGATACGCTTAATAATCTTGTGGGACTTTCCATCTTCTTCTTCAAGATCGTGTCGCTGCATCTTTTCTGCTGGCACTCTAAACACTACAACATCGCCTTCATCCAAATCTTTTTCTGATGTAACGACTCTTGTGATTAGTATCGTTCCGTTTTTATATGTTGGAGACATTGAATCTCCTACTACACGCACGGTGCGAAATCCAGCAAGTCTAAATATCATAACAATCAAGATGCCAGCCAGAAAGCATGCTAAATACGAGAATTTTCCCTTTTTTGCATTTTCTGTCATGACAATAGCTTCCCATCTGTTTCATCTTCATCCACTTCTTCCTCTAAATCTTCTGGGAATATGAGTGTTGGATTTTTACCATCTAAAAGTTCAGATGCAGATTCTTCAGCGTATTTTGCTACAAAAACCAATATTTGTGCATTTACCTCTATTAAGCATTTTATAAGATCAGCTAGACCACCCTCGAAAATACACTCGCTAGTTCTATCTCTTGTTGATAATGGATTCTGTATGTCGTACACACTGTAATCTAATTCAGCGTTTTTGATAATCATGAATTGTCTTCCAATTTCAGTTGGTAGTCCATTATCATCGCACTCCGTTATCAGATTCATAACAATTGAGCTTTCATCTTCGTTTTCTTCATCGTAAATTAAATAGGAAAGTGCATCAACATTCAAAACCTCTTCTACTTCATTAAATTTTGCCATGTTCACCTCCGCTAGTAGGAATGTTTACATTTCCAAATGGTCTGATATTCAGCTCTTTTTCAATGGATTCACGAACGGACTCTGATCCATTTTTCTTTGTTCTGCGAAGGTATTCGCCTTCGTTCTTTTCGTTTAGAAGTGCTACATACTTCTTCTTTAACTCTTCGACAGTTTGAATGTATTCAACCAAATCTCCGATTTCGCACTCAATGACTACTCTGTCGTTTGGACAATAGCGTTTCATATCGTAATCATCCAGCTTCTTGCCGTCCTGTTCACTTCTTTCTTTTTTTGTTTCCATAAAGCTAATAATTTCTAAGTTCTTTTCTGACATTTTATTTTCTCCCTATTTCTTTCTAATTCCTATTACAATTTTTTTATCTGAATGCTTCAAAACAATGCACTCATAAATTCCGCTAAACGAAAGTCTCAAATTCGTTAAATTTGAAATCGCACCCTCCCTAAAGTCCGCTTCTAAAATCTTTAAAATGAAGTCCATAATCGCATTAGCATTATCTTTTGATAATCTTAATTGATCACAAACAAAATTCTGGTCCTCATCCTTTTTCATCTCTGCAATTTCTTTGCCATTAGCATTGATAAGACAGAACTGGATACTATTCTTTAAATTTAATATAGCCACTTTTTCACGCTTTCTTCATGTCTTCTTCAACAAGATCTACAAAATATCCGTTCAATGACTTGTTACGCTTTTCCTTTGCAAATTTCTTAATCTTATCACGCTCGCCCTTTTTAACTGTTAGACAGATGCGATCATACGTCTTCTTGTTATATTCACGGGCAATTTCTGTTTTATTACTCTTCATGTTTCTTCTCCTATTTCTACAATATATTATACCATAACAGTATATCGTTTTGGAAGAGTCAGTTGTCGTCTGTATTGCTTATTCTACTGATTCTTCATCATCGTAATCATCGCTAAGATCATAATCCACTGTTAATCGTGCCTTGCTATTAAGATCCTTAGCTGATTGTTCTTTGCGGATTCTAGCCGCTTCTTCTACTTCTTCGTCACTTCTGTACTTTCCGATGTATTCAGTTGTGTATGGAACAATCTCTGAAGTCTTTTCTGTTGCTTCGTACTTTTGTCCACAACCCATTGGATTTCCTTCTTCGTCCGTCAATAGGACTGGGTTTCCGTATGCATCTTTAATTGGTTTACCCTTCTCATCTAACTTCTGTCCACAAACGATATGTTTTAAGACTTTTCTCGCCTGCAGGAAGCCATCAACATAAACTTCGGATTTGTTCATTAGTCGCTCGAAATCGCTTTGACCTGCAATGCCGTATGACTTTACCCATGGATAATCAGTATGATTGTTTGGATCAGCGTCAAATGAGGCTCTCATTCTTCTGTTTACTGCTAGTTGATACTGAGTAAACTTGTTTCCCATCTGAGTGCTTAATTGCTTAGGATCTCGCACAAGGATTCCGAATACCTTAACAATGTTTGAAATCTCTCGACACTCAGCTAGGTATCTGTTTGCCTCTTCGTTTGTGTTCACTCGTCCGAGCACCTCTACAAACGTTGGTGCAACGAATAAGACTTGCCCAATATATGTTGTCATCCGTCCACAATGCGGGCATGTCGTGCGTTTGGCTTGCTGGAGTGTTCCTATAACCCCTCTTAATCCGACAATATCGCCTCTTTTTACATCCTTTAATTTGTTGATGATTGCCGCATCTCTTGATGCAATGCGAATTTCGCTAAAAAATAGATTAGCCTTATCTTCAGAACTCTTAACACTTCTTTCTTGTTTTGCAACTTGCAAAGTTCCTGTGCAATAGGCAAGCGATTTATCAGCATCATTTTGGTAAACTACGATATCTGTGATCATAATTCCCCGTAGCATAACTAAATTTTCTTTAGCCATAAATAATGTTTCTCCTTCTATACAGATATATTATGCTATATATTAGTAAAAATACTGCTATTTTGTTCAAAATAAATAAAAAAAGAGCAGAATTCTGCTCTTTCTTTTTACGACATTTTAACAACTCCAGGGATATCCTTAATTTCAGAAGAAACCTTGAAATTCAACTTCTCGGTTCGCTTAGTATTTACATCATAAATGTAAACAGTGCTTCCGTTTTCTTCTCTCATGCTTTCTAATTTTTGCATGTCAACTACATCTGAGTGGACAAGATATGTTCCGTTCTTCTTTTTTGCTTCAAATGCCGTATTAGCAATGAAGCGATACTCAATGTCCTTTACCTCGCCATCTTCATCTGTAATTCCGAAGTCATCTTCTTCTGTTTTTCCTGTAAAGACAAGCACATTACCTTCTTTGATTAAACTTCTGCATTCTTCGTAAGCCTTTTGGAAAATACTCACGTTGATTGTTCCCGTTTGATCCTGAACACTGATAAACGCCATGTCATTTCCTGTTTTCTTACTTTGCTTGATTTCAATATTTGTAATCAAACCAAAGATAGTATATGTATCTCCATCAATTTCACTAATCGGAGTTACAGATAACTCTTCAGGTTTTCCATAGCTATCAAGAGGACTACCAGATACATAGTATCCTAAGACTTCCTTTTCATCTGCCAACTTCTCTTCTTCTGTTTCTATCACAGGAGAAATTGTTAGTGATTCAAAGTCTGCTTTTAATTGATTTCTTACTTCTTTCGCTCTTTCCAGTGCTTTTCGAAGTTTCTCTTCAGTTACAAGAGTCTTAAACTCTACATGTAATCCCATGTTCTTTTGCATTTCAACCAAAGCTTCATCTGTTCCACATAAGGATAACTTTGGCAATATAGCTGTAGCAGTTTCGATGTAAGTTTCTTTTTTGGATAGCTTCGCATAAGCGGTCTTAAAAGCATCATAACTTTCTAACATTGCCTTTCGGCTTGTATTGAAGTCATCTAATGCCCCAGCCTTGATTAGATTGATAACTGCCGTTTTATTTGCTTTACTACGAGCAATAAAGTCGTGGAAAGAGATATACGGTGCGTTTTCAACAATACTATTGGCTGCTGACGCAACTTCTTTTACAGAGGCTAAACCAAATAAGATCTTGCCATCATGTACTGAGAATTTACCTTTTGAGTAATTTACATTTGGTGGTAACACCTTAACGCCTACATCACTAGCTTCGATAAGTAGTTCTGGTAATGGGTCTTTGTTCTGTGACTTTTCAGCCCAGTTCATAGCTGCCATCAAGAATTCTGCAGGATAAAGTTCCTTGAGATATCCTGATACATAACTATTGTATGCGTATGCTGCTGCATGTGACTTGTTGAATGCATACTTAGCAAAGTTTGTCATTTCGTCAAATAGCTTGCTTGCTGCATCGTATGTGATACCATTTGCAACACATCCTGGAATATTTCTATTAGGATCACCATTGATAAATGCATAGCGTTCAAGTTCTAGCTTTTCCATCTTCTTTTTGGACATGTATCGACGTACCATATCGGCTCCGCCAAGTGTATATCCTGCTAGTTTCTGGAAAATCTGCATTACTTGTTCTTGGTATGCGATAGCTCCATAAGTTTTGCCAAGAATTGGCTCTAACTCTGGTGTTAGATACTGTACAGGCTTTCTTCCATGTTTAACATCCATAACACTATCTAAATACTGAAGAGGTCCTGGTCTAAACATAGAAACCAAGATAATTAGGTCTTCAAAAGAAGAAGGCTCAAATCTCTTCAACATCTTCTTCATACCCTTACTTTCAAACTGGAATACTGAATTTGTTTTCGCATCTGCAAAAATCTTTTCGAAAGTCTTGCTGTTGTCTAATGGGATGTTGTATGGACCAAAATTGATTCCTCTTTTTTCTAGTTGCCACTTGCAATCAGTAACAATATCGAGTGTCTTTAGTCCTAAGAAGTCAAACTTCAACATTCCGTTTTCTTCGACTTCAATCATATTACACTGTGTCGTATAGATACCTAACTTGCTGTTGTATCGTAGAGGGACAATCTCCTTAACTGGAGTTCCGTCGGTAATTACAACACCAGCAGCATGTGATCCATACGCTGTGCAACAATTTTCAAACACTTTAGCCCATTTGATAATCGTATTTGCTGTCTTTTCTGTAGCAAAGCGATGAATTAGATCAGCAAAAACTGTCAACTCTGCACCCGTTTGAGGATCCTTTTTCTCAAGCTTTGTATTAAAACCAATGCCTGGGGTTGATGGAATCGCCTTCGCAATCTTGTCGGCTAAGGATAAGAACTTTCCTTTGTAGCTATCGTCATTGTACTTATCTGCTAAGAAGAAGCCATAAGCTCTAGCAGCTGCTCTTACAGCTCCACGAGGAGCTTGAGCGTTTTGTGTCATAATACCAACAACGCAATCTTCACCATACTTCTGTTTTACATATTCGATTGTTCTTGGTCTAACGGTGTTACTGATATCAGAATCAATATCTGGTAGAGAAACACGTTCAGGGTTTAAGAAGCGTTCGAATAGTAACTCGAATTTAATTGGATCCAAGTGTGTGATTCCTAAAAGCTGACATACTAATGAGCCAACTGCAGATCCACGTCCTGTACCATTTGCAATTCCGACTGGTGTCGTATAGCCCCTTTCCTGTTTCCATTTTCTTAATGCTTCTTTTTCGATTGGAGCATTAGCAATTTCTTCAGGTGGGATACTATCGTATTCTGCTGCGTAGCGATTAAAGTCCTGAACTACCAAGTGATAGTCAACATAGCCCATCTTTTTGATAATCTGAATTTCTCTGTCTAATCGCTCTTGATACTCTTGGGATAGTCCGTTTGGATACAAGCGGTTGATACCATCCTGTAGCTCCTTAATGAATACATCATTTGTGTATTCTTCGGATTCTCCCTTGAAGATTTTTGGAAAGTGGTTTGTGATCTTGAATTCTACATTACATACACTTGCAATATATAGGCTGTTTTCGAATGCTTCTTCGATTACATCCTGAGCAAAAGCCATAGATAGCATAGCTTTCATCTCATCGCTTGTTTTAATGTATAATTCTCGTTCTGAATCTTGAAGTGGTTGCCACTTTTCAAAACGTAAACTCTTCATAATCATTCTCTTTAATAATTCCTCGTTGGAGTTTGTTACCGTGTGTACATCATTTGTGGCAACAATCGGAATATTCATAGAACGTGCAAGAGTCACGATTTTGTTGTAAATCTCTTTTTCATCTGTCATACCATGGTATTGGATCTCTGCAAAAAAGTTATCTTGACCAAAGATATTGTTAAAGAAGAGCATTTCTCTTTTTGCATCTTCTAACATTTCTTCTTCTGTCTTTTTATTCTTTTCTAGCTCTGAGATTCTACTGAGGTATTCTGATGATTTTTCAGCATCAACAGTTTTTTGTTTAAACTCTTTGTTTAATATTGACGCTCTAGTCTTTAGCTTTTTGATTTCTGCAGTGATAACAGGAATCATATTCTTGGCATTTTCTACTGTTTCTTTGTCTGCTTCGATACGTTCCTTTTCTGCATTTGCCATTAGTTCGTCCATTGATATTAGCAATTTTTCTCTTGCTGCAAACTTCGTCTTTGATAGCTTCTTTGCGTTTTCTAGTTCTATCTTCTTTTCATCTATCTGTTGATTTAAAGTTTTTAACTTTTCTTCAACAATAGATAGGTTACTTACGTTAGAAGATATGCCGTTACGATCCATTGTTCTTTGGATCTTCGCAATTTCTCTTTCAATAAACTCGTTTGCTCTAAAAGATGTTGCAATGACACCTTTAATACAAGCTGAACTAGCAATGACATTCTGATTTCCCAAGAAGTATTTCTTTAGGATTTCATCATTCATTAGGCAATATCCGTTTTCACGTTGACCATCTGAGATAGCCATACAGATCGCCTTCCAGCCTTCATCATTTTTCGCATGTAATACAAGATGCTTTACTTGTTCCATATTGCTTTCTTGCATTAAACCATTTTCTACATAAGCTGTATGCTGGAAATATGCTTCAATGCCAGGAACGAATTTTAGCCCGTATTTCTTAGCTGCATTTTTAAAATCCCAAGTCATAGCTGCTACGCCATGCTGTGTCAAAAAGACAGTCTTTCTGCCCAACTCTTTTAGCCTTTTACAAACATCTTCGGCTGGGTTATCAGAATCAAAAATGTCTTTTGAGTGTAGGTGAGTCTCTTCGTACTCCGAATACTTTTTAATTTCTTCAATTAACTGTACTTTTACTTCTTTATTCATATTTTCCTCCTTTTTTATTTGTCTCCAACTCATCAAATAAATACGATAATATCATGCTATATTCTGAAGCAATAAATAGCCTGCATGGGAAGTTGTCTTTTACTTGTAGTTGTATTATATCATATATACTGTTATATTGCCATCAAAAAAAAAGACCACATTTGTGTGGTCTTCTACATTAGATTTTCTATGCTTAGAGCTTCCATGTTTCCCATCATTGCACCTGCGAAATCATCATCGTCTTTTTCTGTATAAAAACGATTGTCAAAGTTAACAACTTCAATTGGGGCTGATCCTCTAACTGTGTTAATTTCTCTTGATCTTAGGATTTTCATTTTAAGCTCATTTTTTGCAGATTTGAATGCCGAAGAGAAAACTGACTGTGATTCTGTATATCCATTTTCCTTTGCATATCTATATAAAGAGGTTTCCATAATCGCCTTATTTGGGTTTTTGGCGGCGAACTCCAAGAAGAATGTTAATATTTTCTTGTTTTTTGGAGTTAAAGAATCAAAAATTTCTCTAAATTCTGCAACCTGTTCTTTTTCTTTAAAAACGTTTGCTGGATCCGAAGAGCGATTTCTGTCTGCAATTTCAAACACTCTTGAATCATCTGATTCAGTCGTTTTATCTGGATGAACGATTACAAAGATATAGGATAGACATTTTTCAACAGTGTACGTGGACAGTTTTCGACTAAAGTGTTTACCGATATATTGCGAAATAGAGGTCGCATCTGATGCCGATATATCGTCTAATCCTAATGCTTGAATCGCCTTATTAACTAACAAAATGCAGTCAACATAGTATCTTGTTAGTCTGATACCTCCATTTGCTTCAAATGCAAACTCATCCGAAAAGAATTTATTTACATAAGGCGTTAGGAAAGTTGTGATATTGTAACTTGGATCAAAATTATCAAGGTTTTCACAAATAATTTGATATAGCGATTGCATTGCATCTTCTGGATTTAACTTAGAATATTTTCTCGACACAATATATCTAAATTGCTTGTAAGAAACAGCGTAGGCTAACCCTCGTGCCAGTATCTTCATTTCTGGTTCTGGCAGTTTGATGGTTTCTGCGATAACGTTTTCGTCATTTTTATTCATTTTGTTAACGCCTAGCTTGAACCCGTTAATCCTTTTTTCATAATATTCAATTAGATTTGGATACTTCTCAACCAATTTGTCTTTTACGCATTGAAAGTTTTCCAAAAAGTCTTCAACACTCAATATTTTACCATCAAAGAATGTCATTTAACTCACCTACAACCTTTCTAAAAAATGCATCCTTTCCCTTTTTACGTAATGTACAAACGGCTTGAAATGTATTGTTAATATCTTCTTTGCCTATAGTATTTGCAATTTGAGAATGATTAAATGCGTCAATTTCGTTATATCCACTACCAAGATCACTTAGTAGTTGCGTCTCTTCTTTTAGAATCGTCATTGTTGGTCCTCTTCTTTCTTCTACTATATAACAGTATATATCTATTGTATATATTTGTAAAGTGGAAAAGAATTATATTAACTTTTTAGAAACAAAAAAACAGTCCAAACGTATATGATGTGGGCTGTTTTTATAGATTAGTTTAATACCTTATTTTGTAGGCGGAGAGATTTCTTTTTCAGTTATCTTTTTTACTCTTGCATTTGCATTATGGATCAATTTTACAAGTTGTTCACGCTGATCACTATCTAGTGTCGGATACGTATTTATAATCCTCTCCATTGTGCTACAAACTAATTTTTTAGGCAATTTGTTTTTATATTTTTTCTCAATATATTTAATTGCTTCTTTCTTGTTTTCTTCTGAAAAATAAACAATCTGTTCTTTCTTTTGGGTTGACTTCGTTTGAAATGCTGAACCAGAATCAAATAATGGGGCAAACCCGATGATTTCTGCTGTGTTTACATCTCTGATAAATCCAAAGTTTCCTAAGTGTCTATCGTTGTTCCCTATTACGTAATCGCAATACACCATTTTATTGATATAATCTTCTGCACCATCAATTCCGTATTCATTACAACATCTAATAAAGAAATGCATCAAATCTTCATTTTCTTTTCGTTCAAACAACTTGATAATGTGCATCGCTGGGACGAACTCTGTATCTCGTGTTATAAAATTTTTACACTTTGAGCATATTTGTAAACTCTCTATGACTAGGCTATATTCAACACAATCTAAAAGATTCAATTGCTTTAATACCATTGATGCCAAAACTTCCGATAATGGTTCTTGGTCAATGTTAATTCCTGATCCTTTGTAGAGATATGATGCATCGCCCTCTTTTTTCCATTTCTTTATCAAAATTCCGTTGGTTGTCAAATCTGGGGAAAAGGAGACAATACTTGAAGTATCCCAGTTTTCAGGATCTCCCTCTAAAGAGTAAACTTCTTTCGCTTTATCTAGGTCTACTTCCCAATCTCCGAAAAAAGCTTTCCCAACTTCTTCGCAATAATCATTATCAAAAAAGTTTAATTTACTCCACCTGTCGTTTGTGTTTACCTTGACCCAATATTGATCGGATAAGGAGAAAAAGTTTCTGTATGTTCTTAGAAAGTATTGATGATTTTCTAATACATAGCTTCTGTTTTCTCTATCCTTTGGGATTAACCTTTTGTTAAACCATGTCTGTAAATTTTCTAATGTTAAATTTTTACCATGAAGTGCTAATGGGAGAAATTCTTTATTTTTCTCTATGACCTTTACGATTTGCACAATTTCTGTCTTATCAATTTTAAAACTAATAATTGGCTTTCTTTTATTGTGCAAAACAACCGTAGGCAGTTCTCTTTTACTCATTAACTTAACCTATCCCAACAATCCTAGCAACATTTTCTCTTTCATCATCTTTTTCTTCCCATTTGCAACACAATTTAACTTTTCTACCTTCGCTATCATATACTTCAATTGGTAGTCCTGTTGAGTAACCGATATCTTCTATCTTGTCTTTGTTAAATACACAGTATGTGAACTTTGCGTATCCATTCTCTTCATTTTTCTTTCCGCTTGGGAACATTTTGACGGTAACTCCGCTCTTATCGTCCTTTATTTCTATATGTCCTTTTCCGTGTAAGCCTTCATCACGTAGTTTTGTGATTACAAAGTCTGTATTGTTTAAGGCTTCTATCTTTGGCTGTAAGACTTTATCTTCTGAGATTGTACACGTTACTTTCAACTCACCAGAGTCTCCATCATTGATAATTGCTTCTGGATTATTTCCAGTTGCGTATGCTATTAGTTGGTCTTCCGAATCCTTGTTTATGATGTAGCGAACCATGAATTCTGGTTTTGTTCTATCTGTTGCAATCGGCATTACGAAAATATCCAAACGCTTCTTTAATACGCCATCTTTATCTGTGGTATTGCCTGTAATATAAGCATACATCAGATCCTTCTTTTTCATGTTGTCTTTCATCTTTTCTGGATACAAGAATGTCCTATTGCTTGGAGTATCTTTTGTATCTGCTGGCTGGTTTTGCTCCGTTGTTGGCTGATCATTGTTTGAATCTTCATAATTTGGCTCCTCTACGCCGCCTGACGTATTTAGCTCATCGGAAAATAGAGGGGCATAACCGCCATCTGATGTAAATGGATCATCATAATTGGTTCTATACCCAGAATTATAATCTTCTTCATATTCTTGTGGAATACTATCACGTTCTTGTTCTTCTTCTGTACTTGTTTCTGGCTCGGCTTCATGTTCTGCCGTCCCCTGGTTTTCACCATTAGTATTACTAATGACTGTCTGTTCAATCTTTGGTTCTATGACCGTCTGTTCAACCTTTGGCTCTTCTTCTTTTTCTTCTTCACTAGAAAAAGTTGTATTTCTCTCTAGGAAATCAGTTTCTTCATGAGCCTCTTTATCTGGTTCTGTTTGAGGGTTTTCTGATACCTGTTTTTCTTTACTATTAAAAGCTGTTACAGCACTTAATGCATACAACAACTCTTCATTAAGGATGTACTCCTTATCATCTGTTTCGATAACAATGTTATCCTCAACCCTTTTTAATCCAAACGCATCTTTTTGAGAAATTAGTCTATTTGCAATAAGACCACTTAACATTAGTGCCGTCTGAAGATCCTCTTCTTCAGCATTTTCTGAGTTTATAATCTTATCTAACAAATCTAAAATTTCGAAATATGTTCTTGTAAATCTCATTTGAAAAGCCCTCCGAATATTTTCTGTATAATAGTTTTCTTTTTATTCTTTTCTTCCCTAATAAATTCTGCAAATCTTTCTGGTGTTCTTCTTGCAGTTTTTTCTTCTTCAATTCTTTCTTCTGATATCAGTTTTTCTGTTACTTCATAATGCCACTCACTTCCACATTCTTCACAATAACAATTGTTGAGTGGAACCTCTTGGGCAAACCGAATGAGTTCTCCTGCTCGTAAAGATTCTCTCTCTGTATAAATTTGCTCATTCTCGTTTTTCGGCATTTTTACATATCGCCCAGTGATCCTTGATTGGCAATTTGGGCATCGTTGAACATAATAGTATAGTTTTCTCATTCAACGTCATCCTCGCTTTCTTCTTGTTCTTCCACCATGTTTACTGCTGGTGTCTTGTCGCTTATATCATCTTCACAGAAAAGTCGGCATTCTTCTGTTTTTAAAATCAACTGCCAACTACATGCGTTGATCAATATTCCGTGATTCTTTGATATTCTTGCAATGTCTTGAGAGGATAAAAGTAGCGGTTTCCACTCCCATCCTTCCGATGTTTCTCTTGTATTTGCACGTTCCCATTTTTGATACTCCAACATATCTGTAAAGACAAAATAATAAGTCTCTTTCGCTTTTGTTAGAACAGCTTGTGCATATACAAACATCAGTGTGTCCTTACCTGTTGCTGTCTTTGTCGGCTTTATTTTGCATGGAATAATGAATTTTAAATTTCTGATCCGTTTTAAACATGCCTTATTTTTTGTTTCTGTATACTCAGCAATGTTCCTAGCTAACTCCTGGTTGTAGTAGCATGACGGCACATTTTCTTTCTTTATTTCTCTTATAGACGTTCTCTTGTCATTGTATATACATTCAATATATTTACCACCAGCAGAATATACTTTTGATACATATTTTTGCCACTTTTCTTCTGTAAACTTAATTGGGGAAAAATAGATAATGTGTCTCAAGTTTTCTCCACGTTCTTCCGTTTGTTTATTGATATATTCTTGTGCCATTTTCTGGTTTTCAAAGATTTTATTTTTTAATCCGTTTTCAATATATGGGATCAACGCTTCTTTGTTTGCTAAATAGTAAAGTGTTGTGCCTTCTTTGATGAATTGGTTAAGTTTTCCTTTTTCCATCTTTTCCTCGCTACATATATATTATGTTATATTCAATAAAAAAAGTAGAGAATTTCTTCCCTACTCAGTCGGATTGTAGCCTGCTGGTGGATGGAATCCGTATGTCCATCCTCTCCAGTCTGTAGCACTTTCGCTAATCTCTTCTCCAGTCTGATCTCCACCCATTGCTCCTTGTGTTCCACCTACTTCGTCGATATGGGCTCCGACTGTACGTCCGCCACCAATATAAATTTCCGTATGTTCTTGTCGCCACAAGATGTCACCTGGTCTTAAATCTTCAGGGGAAGTGATTTCATATTGCACAAAACCTGCTTCTGTCATCAGGTTAGTTTGGCTATACGTTGAGAATGCTGGTGGTCCAACATTGAATCCAGCCTGTGTTAGTGCATAATAAACCAGCGATGAACAGTCATAGTCTGGGTTTCCTAAACGATGAACCCATGAATAACCATGAGAATCGTCTGCTGCAATTTCTCTTGCCCACTTAACATAAGGTAAATTTGAAATTCCACCAAAACCATCAGCCCAATCTGGATTATAATTACCACTGACATACCCAAATGACAATGCCTTTATTTTGACATTGAAAACCTTTTCGAAGTCACTTGATTTTAATGCTATATAGCTTTGCACTAATTTATCGCCATAGGTCTTGTTTGATAGATCCCACGAATAATTAAACATTGTATCGTTTTCTTGTAATCTTGCAAGATCACATAAAACTGGAATTTTTACTGTCGCTACAAGCTTTTTCCCTTTGACTTCTACCTTGTTTCCTTCTTCATCAACCCAGCTTTCTTTTTGACCGCTGGCTGTTGTTCTGATTTCAACGGTAATACCTTGACCATGACCAGCGATAGCGTAATCTGCTAGCGTGATGCAGTATTTTTGGAAGTGGTGATTATCTCTTGGATCGCCACTATGACTCGCTACAGCACCCATGCTTAGAATTTCTTTGACAAATAGTAGCTGACCTGCACCAGTGCTGCTAGATGTTCCAGCTGTTCCAGCTTGTATCGCATCTATCGCTCCTGCACCTGTCACTTCGACATTTGCCAAGTCTACTTCCATATTTTCTGGGATTTTTTCATCGATCCACTTTTTATACTTTTCATGTCTTGAATTGTATAATGAAGCACCGATTTGAGATCCTTGGTTTCTCTTTTTAAGTTGTTTCAAGATATTCTCAGTGCTGTAATCGCCATCACATGCTTGGAAAACTGCATCAACTGGACTAGAAGCGTAATCTCCACCGCCTAGTTCTGCTAGTTGTGTGTACCAGAATACTGCTCTTAGGTTTGTTGTGTACGTATTGGCACAATAATTCCAGTGTTTTACAACACGTTCTGCAGCGATTCTGTCCTGCAACTTCTTTCCTTCGTTGGATAATAAGATATCCTTAACAACAGGGGTTTGTTCTGTGTTTAATTCGACTCTTTCTGCGATCCAGTCTTTTTCTAGTAATGGGGCTATAATTCCACCCTTGTCTAACGCTGTAAACTTATCTCTATTTTCTTCTCTAAATCTGATCAGAAAATTTTTTGCATTGTTAGCATATAGTGAACTCCAGCCGATTGTAGATGCTACTTCTCCACCTGCTTCAGCGTTAATTACGTTTCCATAGTCTCTTTGTCCATAAATCTGTCCGCCTGTTTCCATTGCTCCTAACATGTTGAGCATGATGTCCATTTGCGTTTCTGAACCTAGTTTTGCTGAAGATTCTCCAGAAGTATTCTGGATGGTTGTATTTGTTTTGGCTGCCTTACCAGCTGTGCCATTTGGGAAAACGATATCGCTTTCTGGACTTAATAAGAATTTATCGCTTCCGATCGTGTTTCCTTCTCCATCTACAAAGTCGTAAGTAGGAATAACTGCAGATACTTTAATATTCTTTTTAAATAATCCAGAGAAAATATTCCCATCTTTATCTGTTTTATCGCCAGATAAATTGTATTCGGCTGAGAAGTTCTTTAAATTGGACATCGTAATGCTGTTTGGATCGATATCGTTTCCATCTAAAGTTGCTTTTGTAATTGTAATATCTTGTAATGGGACATATTCTGATCCAGCCTTTTTCTTCTCTTCTTCTGTTAGTTCTTCACCACGTAGAATCTTGTAATAAGCCTTTAATCTTTCTTGGAGCATTGTAGCCATTTCTTCCATCATATTTTCGTTTGCATCTTTTGATGACTTGTTTACAGCTTGTACAGGTTGGACAACGTGTGAATTGTTATTTCTAATTCGTCCACCATATAGTGTTGCTCCGCCAAATAAGCCACCAACAGTTATAGATGTTGCAAGTCCAGCCGTCAAAGCCTTTTTACCGATGCTTTGGATGATTGTCTTACCACCAGTGGCGATGTTGTTAGTGCTAAATATATTTGCACTTCCAGCACCGACGGCATTTCTTCTTGCAAGAAATTCTTTCATCTTGCCAGATTTTGCCCTTTCTTTTGCTAGTGAGCCTTCTTTCTTCGCTCCAAGTAAAGAATCTTCCCCTGTTAGAACCTTGTTATTATCGACGGTGTTTCCTGTTGAAACTTTATCTACTATAGTTCTTTTTTCTTTCGTTGTCTCTTGTCCAGAGTCAACCTTTACTTCTCCTCCGCCTATCTTTATTAACTTCTTCTTTTCAATGTTAGGCTTTGGCTGTTGAGAAGCTGTTAGTTTTGTCTTTTTTGATTGTCTAGCTAATCCATCTTCATATTCTTTTTGAGAGATATAACGTAGCTTACCATCTGCACTCTTTTCCATGAATCGCCCTGCAGATTTTAAGTATTCAACATCTCCTTTGTTGATAGGAGAATTTCTCTTAATAACACCAGCTAGATCTTTGAAATTAGAGTCTGTAATCGCTCTTTGTTCTTCAACTGATATATTTGGAAAACCGCCATTTCCGATATTTAAAATTTTATCCTTAAAATTCTTCTCTGTAATTTCTTGTTGTTTTTCTATAAATTGGTTTTTGCTAATCTGCTTGTTCGTGGTGAAGTTATGATCTACATTTTTCGCAATATTATCTTGTGTGTGTTTTTCTGCGTTTGTTGAATTTTCATTAAGCTTTTTCTTGATTCCTGATGTTTGATCAAATGGGTTCTTAAATGTTGGGTCATTGTTATTATTAAAAATTTTCTTGGTTATTGATCCTTCATCATTTGTTCCAAAAACATTTGTCTCTTGTTTGATAAGCCCATTTTCATAGTTTTGTTTAGATATGTTTTTCGCTATGTTATTGACAGGTTTAGTTTTGCCTTCTCCCTGTATTTCATTGTTTAATCTCTTTAATAGAGCCTTTTCCTTTTGTGCAATTTCTGTAGCTTTTTTCTGAATCTCATTTTTATTGGGCTCTATACCTTTTGTTGTTTCTTTATTTTTAAATACACTATTTGTTTTATTATCGTGCAAGGAAGGGTTTGATAATCCTTTCTTGTGAGCGATAACGTCATCTTTCAATTGTTCGTTGTAGATATCCTCTATCTCTACAGGAGTTTCTCTACTTAGAACTGGCTCTATATTGCTGTTGGATGCATGCTTAACGCCAGAAAGCCCTTGTTGGCTTTGTGAACGTTGTGCTATTTGTTGATTTAATTTTTCTGCTAGTCTTTGTCTTTCATATTCAATTGGATTTGTAGCCTTTATCTTTTCTGGATCCACACTTCGATGGATTGCCTTTGAAACTTCTTTTGACTTTTCGGATACACGATCAAGCTTATCTTGTAAACGTTGCTTCTCGTATTCAATTGGATTTGTGATTTCTTTGTTTGAAGTTACATTTGCAAACTCATCAGTTTCTTGTTGAATAAATGACTCGCCATTTACTGGCACTTCTCTTGTTCTGATTGGCTCTTCAAAATAGTTTTTGTTTAAATGTTCTTGTTTTGTGTTTACCTGGTTTTTCTTATTGCCTAGTTCTTTGTTTAGTCTTTCTGATAATTTCCGTTGTTCAAACTCAATAGGGTTTTTTGCTTCTGGTAAATCAACTTCTGCGGCACTGTTTTCAACGATGCTCTCTGAGCGATTTAAAGTGTCAAAATAGGGCTTTGAGTAATCTTCTGGGATTCGCTCCATCCTATTCGAAATCACCCCTGATTCGCTGTTAATTCTGGCTTCTTGTTGATTTAAAAGGTCTAACTTCTCATATTCTTTCTTTAATAACTGTTTTCTTTGTTCTTCTCGTTGTTTTTTAAAGAAATCTTCTTTTGCTTTTTGTTCTTTTTTGCCAGAGAATCTATCGTGATCCTTTTCAACGTCAATATCTTCTAGTTCTTTTGGTTTATCTGCATCGTCTGAAACGTCTTCTTTATCTTCTTCTACTTCGTCATTCTCTTGGTTATCTTCTGTACGTTCCAGTTCATCTTCTTCATCTGCATGTTCTTTTTCTTCTTCGCTTTTTTCTTCTTCTGGAACCCCTTTTTTTGGAGTTTCTTCTTCACTTTCTTTATCCGTGTTTAAAAGATCTCCAGCTTCAGGAGATTTTTCTTCTTTTTCTTCGCCAGTATCGCCCTGTATAGGTTCTACATCTTCCACTTCTTTTTCGTTTAAATCGCTCATTAGTCGAAACTCCTTTCGTATATCATATATTATGCTATTTTTATTAGAAAGAAAAGAAAAAGACTATCATCTAGTCTTTTTTTTACCCGTGTTTTCGCTAGCTGCTTTGCATACCAAATATATGATTGCCAAGTATACCAAATACATGATTATCATCAATGAAAACATCATAAACGCCATTCTTACAACAATAGCTGGTTCAATATTTTTACTTTCCTTTTCTGCGACAATAACGCCCTTTTCAGCTTCCTGTTGTTGCTTATACTTCTCTTTGAAGTTACTTCCTAAGACTTCGTTTGCGTATTTGTTCTCAAGTGTTTTTAGCATATTCATATCATATACTCCGCCATAGTCCTCTGGGTTATTTGCAAATGGGAAATTAGCAATCCATCCATATTGATATTTTTGTTCTTCATTGCCGACAAAGGTTCTAAAGCTGGCTGTTTCGCCTTCCTTTACTTCTATATCTCCGAAAATATCGAATGTAAACAAATCATCTTTTTTCTCTTGATGAATGTTTGCATCAATGCCAATAACACTTGTCTTGATATGATATTTTCCGATTGGTAACGATACCTTTTCTTTAAACTTATCTTTTTCATAAGACATTTGGACGGAAAGAACTTCTTCATTATTTACATTATAGAACTTTGTTTCTGTGATTGCCGCTTTATAATCTTCCACAACAAATGCTGCAATGATTGCTTCTCCGCATGGCTGATCAGCTAAGCAAGCATTATTCTGTTCTGTTTCTGCATACACTCCTGTCGTTGCGGCTGTCAGTAAGATCGAAAGGCAGAACAAACCTTTTATTAGTGTTTTTAACATTTCTTAGCTCCTTTCTTTAGTTGATTACAATATGCAGTATATCATTCTTCACAAATGTTTCTAGCACTTCTCTATTCAGATACAATGATAGTCTCTCCTGTGGAACCAAGTCCACCTTTGTAACCCAATGCACATGTAATCCTGATGGAGTTGTCATTTCGGACATGTACCAACCGACAAAATTATTCTTCGCCCATAGAGATATGCCCTCATAATCTTTTCTGTTAATGTTCTCTAAACAGTTTTTTAACTTCATAATTTCTCTCCTTTTTACATTCTAATCATACCATAACATATTATTTTCCACAATATACTGTTATATATTTTTGAGAATAAAAAAAGGGGGTAGCCCCTTCTTTCTTTTAGACTTGATCATCTTCGAAAAGTATTGCAACGTCATCTTCTACGAGATCATTATCCTTCAATAATCTGTTCAATAACATACTTTCCATCCTTCCACGCTTCAGCAAGCCGATCCACCTTGACAAACATGTCATGAATTTGAGATGCCTTAATTTTGAAATCTACGTGAGACTCTTTGAGCTTTTTGGCTTCCTTCGGATAGACTGTTGAGTAAGAATCTAACAGAGATACATTTACCAGCTCTTCCCAAACAATTTGCGTCTTTTTGAAGTTTGGTCTTCCATCTGTTGTAAATTCCCAATCAATGTACACTACAGATCCATCAAAGTTGCATAATGTCTGATGAATGCCCTGTAGGCTTCTTTGACCCGTCTTGTATTCGTCAGCACTTCCCATTAAATATCTTTCAAGATGCTTAATTTTTCCTAACGAATTTTTACCTTTTACAACCGTGTTCTTTCCTGAAGATGCACAATAGCAAGCTGTGTTAAAAGCATTTTTTAATGTGTTTACTTCATTTCTGCTTTCATACAAAAGCCCTAGTCTACGAATGAATTCATCTGTTACTTCAAGACCAGAATAGGTCGTTCCGCAATAGTTGTGGAATATAACATTTTCAACGTCCTTTCCAATTCTGTTCACCACTAATAATTTCATATTTAATTTTCCTCCTTGCCATATTGGCTTTTATATATAAAAACCTTAATCAGCTGTGTTCTCCATGACATCAGATTAAAGTACACTATTATTATGACTGGAATAACAAAAAAGAAAAAGATAGGATTTCACCTATCCTTTTTTTACTTCTTTTTCTTCTTGAAAATTGCGAATGCTCCAGTTGCTAATGAGCCCATACCAATCATCATTGAGATAATTGGGTTGGATTCAATCCCAGTTGCGATTGCTTCCTTAACCTTTTCTACAGGTTTTTCAATTGGAGAAGCAACCTTCTTGTAAAAGTGAATAACATCACCATTCTCTAGCTTTTCTGTTCGGATGTACTCGTATGAAGGAATTTCACCTGGTTTTTCAATCGCACCACTTGACTCCTTGAGCTTTTCGTTTGTTCCTTCTTCAACCCAGGTTGTCTTGAGCTGGTGGTAAACGTGTGTAACAGTATCTCTTTCGAGGTCCTTATCTGTTGTGATGTATGTGTATCCACCGATTTCTTGCTTTTCAGCAAACTCCTTACCCTTTACAATGTCGAGAATATCTGTTCCGTTTTCGTCAACGAATCGTGTGATTAACTGCTTAAACACATAAGTTACGTTGCCATCTTCGTCAACTTTCTTTTCCTTGAATGTGTATCCGTCGATATCTCCCTGCTCCATAATCTTACCACCTGTAAATGGATCCTTGATATCTTCGCCCTTTGGGTTCACCCACTTTGTAGTTAATTGCTTAAATACATGAGTTTGGTTTCCCTTTTCATCTGTATCTGTATGATCAAATACATAATTCTCTACTTCACCGTGTTCTTCTGGTGTTGAACCCTTCACGATTGGCTTTAATTCTTTGCCATCCTTATCAACCCACTTTGTAGTGAATTGCTTGAAGTAATGAGTCACATTACCATCTTCGTCGATCTTTGTCGAAACGAATGAATGTTTTTCAATCTCACCAGCTTCAAATGTCTTTTCGTCTGTCTTTGGATCCTTCAAATTCTCACCTGTTTCTTCATCTACCCACTTTGTAGTGTATTGAGCAACAAGTGTTCTGTGGTAATGAACTTCTACAGGTTTAACCTCTTCAGCTGTGTTTGTTGGAACAGAAGGCTCTGTTACACTTGGTCTAACAGGTTCTACTGGATCGACCCAAGTATTTAACTTTGGAGCCTTTGGCTCTTCTGGTTTAACAGGCTTTTCTAAACGCTCAGGGATTTCGTTGTAAGTTGGTTCATCTGGTGTTGGAGTAGGTGTTGGCTCTTCTGGAATTTCTCCATCTGGTAATACTGGTGGACGTCCTGGCTTAGACTTAAATTCGATTGTTGAGGAATTAAAGTTTAGACCACCGCCATCTCCATTCCATGTATCAATGATTGTATCACCTGCAAATACACCGATAACTGTTCCAAGTGGAGTAGAAGTAGTATTTCCATAAGTATTTGGCTGACCTTCTAAGCGTGGCATATTCAAGTCTGCCATGTGGTTATCACCTGCGTATGTTGCAGCATTGTCAGTTGTATCTGTAATACTTGTATAACCATGTGTACCTTCTTGTACGCCAGCAGCCTTATCTGATGGTGCCATTGGGACAATCATTCGAAGCTTGTCTGGTGTACCGTTTGTCATCGCTTCTAATCTCTGCCCTTCACCAGCTTCTGTGTCATCCATATAGAAATAACGAACTAGCTTAATTGGCTCTCCTGTTGCCTCATCGAAGAAATGGTATGTTGTACGAACACCATCACCGAATCCACCCATAAGACCATTACGATAAGTAAATGTTGCACTTTCCTTTTCGCTAGACCACTTGGATGCTTCAACACGAGCAGAAATAGTCTTTCCACTTTCTGTAGTACCAATATTATGAAGTACAAATGACATGAACTTACCAGTTTCTGTCTTATCTGCTGGCTTAAACTCATAGTTTTTTCCATATTGGTTATCGAATACTCTAACACGAGGATCCTGTTCTGTGACTTCCATTGTTGTTTCTGGATTGATACCGATATTGCCCTTTGAGTATTCATATCCATTCTGGTAGATTAACTCTTCGTCATACATTGCAAATACATTCTTGAAGTAAGCATCTTTATCAGCACCACCGTAAACGTTGAAGTCAAGTCCTCCATCCCATAGAGCCTTGTACTTAGGGTTTACAGTAGTCATATACTGCCACCACTCCTTATACTTTGTATTTTCTCCCATTGCATGATACTTTGCAGAATCGTCATATCTACCAACGATAGAGATACCTCTTTCCGCATAAAGATCAGCTAATACAGGATTGCTGTTTAACCACTCTTCAAAATCATTCTTTTGCTTTTCATACTTAGCAACTTCAGCATTGTGTTCATCGTTAATACGATCAACTTCAGCTTGCCATTCTGCATGCTTGTCGGCATTTTGCTTGTTTACAGCCTCAACTTGAGATTGCCAAGCCTTCTTAGCAGCTTCGTTTAAAGCTGTCTTATCAGCAATTTCCTTTTCACGAGCGTTATATGCTTCTACATCAGAGTTGTACTTAGTCATATCCTTATTGTACTGCTCAACCGCTGTTTGATATTGAGCCTTCTTTTGCTCGTTTTCCTTCTTTAATTCTTCAATACGAGCTAACTCCTGATCGTAGTGAGCCTTTTGCTCGTTATATACTCGCATCAGATCATCAAATGTAATCTTATCCTGCTTATATTGTTCAACAGCAGCTTCATACTCTTTCGTTAGCTTCTCGAATTGAGCAATCTTTTCCTTGATCTCTTTATCTGATGCCCTTAATGATTTTAACTGTTCTGTATAAGCCGCTTTAGCTTCTTCTGCAGTCTTATACATAACTGGTTCATCTTCTACTACATTTAGTTTTGGATTTTCCTTTTTAAGTCTTTCGATGTATTCTAAGAAATCACTTTCCGTTACATCCTTTGTTTGCACCTGTGCAAAAGATGGCGTGATACTACCAACTGTAGTGCCAGCTAAAAGCACGGCAACTACGCTTGTCTTAATCATTCTTTTTAACATATTCTCTTTTTCTCCTTTTTCTCTTGGCTTTTTATGCCCATGTTATATTATGCTATATCTTTGTGAAATACAACTGTTTTGCATACAAAGTTTCAGGAAATGAAATAAAAAAGAAGACAAGTTATCCTGTCTTCTTATCTGTATTTATCATTTTGTATAATAGCGTATTTTTTGGAATATTATTTACAAATTGAATTACAGAATTTTTCGCTTTAAATAATCCTGATCCACTAGGAGCATTCTTGATCGCATCCAATTGAGAATCTGATAAACTTAACAATTCTTGCAAATTACTTCTGTCGATTTGCGAAGAGTTCATCATAGTAATAAATGATGTATTGTTAATAATGTTACGAGTTGCTTCTGATCTTAGAATGTCTTCTGTGTTCTGCATAATTCCAGTTGGAATTCCATTCCACTTTCTTGCACGTTTCCATATCTGAACAAGGAAATCTACGGCTGCATCCGATTTTAGTAGTACATGGAACTCGTCGATGTAAATCCATGTGAATAATCCTTTTTCGTAATTCTCCATCATTTTATTCCAAATATCGTTCAAGCAGATAAATAATCCTAACTCCTTTAGGTTAGAGCCCAAGTTTCTTACATTGTAAACTAAGAACTTAGAATCTGATTCTACATTTGATCTATGTGCGAACATATCGTATCCACCAACCGCATAGTTTTCAATGATTTTAGCAAGTGTTCTCGCTTCTGGATCTGGTTGTCTTGAAAGCTCTCCATATAGTGTAGAAAGAGTTGGAGCTGATTGTTTATCGCATGTAATTTCTGGGTTTATTTCTTTTAACTTTCTTACATGTTCGATATAAGGATTATAGATGTTTTTGATACATCTAGTTAATACTGATTTCGCTGTAGGATTTAATGCGTCTTGTTTGCCCAACATCATCTCGACTAAAGATGTAACGTAGTCTGTTTTTGTTGCAACTGGATCAATTTCATCTTTATTCGTAAAGTTGATGTCGAGAGGATTTAAGAATGATTGTGATCCAGGAGCAATTGTAATAACTTCCCCACCTTTAATTTGAGATGCTATTCTTGCGTATTCTTGATCTGGGTCAATAATGTATACTACGTTTCTCTCATCTGACAAGAAAGCTGCTAGCATTTCCTGTTTTGCCTGCATGGATTTACCTGATCCTGATGCTCCAAAGAACAATCCATTAAAGTTATCACCAGTTTTTCTATCATATACTAATAGGTTGTTTGATAGCTTATTTACACCGTACATGATTCCTGTTTTTTGATAAATTTCAATATTGGAATATGGCAAGAAGGCTGCTGCCGACTCGGTTGTATGTAGACGTTTTACACTCAGATGGTTAATACACAAAGGTAGTGCTACGTTCATACCTTGTTCCTGTTGGAATGATAATACTCGAACTGGGCAAAGCTTTGAGTTTGCACATTTTTGGGCGTCCTGCGTATATCTATCTAACTCTTCTTTTGTATCGGCGAACACGTTGATAATAAAAGTCATGTAGAACAAGTGTTGATCACGATCAGAAATATCATCTTGCAATTCTTCTATCGCTGCATTTGCTCTTTTTAGAGATGGCGGTAACAAATCGAAACTGTATCCGTCTTTTAATGCACTCTTTTGGCTATTTGCAATCTGTCCCTGGATTGCCATTAACTGGTTTTGAACCATTTTTGATCCCTTGTGAGCATCAATCGGACTATACTGCATAGAGATATTTAAAGGAAATTGTAAATCAGCTAAGCTGGACAACAGCTCAACAGAAAGGGATGTTGGCAAACGCTCTAGGAATAAAGCTCTTCCAAATTTATTTCCCATTTTGTAATAATCTGAACAGAACTGAAAACCAGATGGACCAATAATATCCTTTGATGTTAATCCACCATTACCAATCTTTGCGTAATTGAAGAATGGCTTTTTATCTTTATCGAAATCGTTATAGAATACGCTAGTGCCATCTTGATTATAAAAGTCAAACAATGTCTCTAATCGTTCTTCGATTGTTAGTTTTTCTAGTTTTGACGCTTCTCCGAACTTTTTGACAGCCATTTCTAATGCTCTTTCTGTACTATCTAAATTCTGTAGTGCAGCTTGGAGATTTTGGTGCTTATATGCAATAACCAAGAACTTATCCTGTTTTAACATTTTGGCTCCACGCTTAACACGATGAAGCATAATCTGATTAAATTCATTCTTTAAAATATCTTCCGTTGTTCCGTTCCCGTTTATTCTCATTTTTAGATCCAGGAAGTTTGTATCTTTTGAATTTCTGTTTTGAATAATAAATTGGAATTTTGTTTCTGGCGAAAATGTATTTAAAACCTCTTTAAAAACGGAGAAAATCTCTAATTGTCTTTCTTCTGACTCTTTAGAGAAGTTTAATTCATTTAATCTGAATGCTCTTGTGTAATACCCATCTTTGTTCTGTATTGTTCCATCATTAAAGATTTTTTTATATGGAATACTCTCTTGAACAGTTTTTGGGAGTTTTTCAATTCCATTTACTTTCTTTGTTTTGTTTCCAAAAAAGCCCATTCTTTTCCTCTTTCTATCATTCTTTTACATCGTATTTTTTTAATAGTAATTTTCTTCTGATTCTATCTTTTTCTGTTTCTTTTATCTTTTCTTCCATTGGTTCTGGAGAATATTTACTAATGTATTTATTGACTGTCATATATGGTCTTGTATTTTTACTAAGTAAGGATGGCAAAACGCACTTTAGAAAATAGACTTCAAGTGGCATTCCCAACATTTTCACCCAACCACATGCTAGTAGTGGAGTTACAAAGAAACCTGATAAAATGATTTGTAGTGCCAATTCCATCTTGAATAATCCAAATATTTGAAAGAACACAAAACCGATTGCAAGCGAGATAATAAATAGTATAGCCTGTCGTTTTGTAAGCGGACCAATTACTCTTGCTTCAAAGTCCTGTATGTCTCTTGGGATAGCGACTTTAATTGACGATGTAGCCATAATTAAACACCTACTAGCTCATCTGCAATACCGCTAGACTGCATCATCATTAAAGCTGTAACAACTGGAGATCCTAGCATTAGAACCATATCCATGTTTAGTCCATCAATTACAACTGATGATGTGATTACCTTGTTATAGAAATATAACATAGAGAATGTTCCGATTGCCGCAATACCAAAGTAAATCGCTATACGCAACATACAAGCTAGATACTTCTTGATATAACGTACTGCAGAACCTCTTAGACCATCTGAGAAAATTGATGCAACTGCTAATGGGGCAAACATCTGTCTTAATTTAATCTCTAATACTGCTGTGTATGTCAAGAATAAGCAAACAAATATTGGAGCCCAGGCAATCAGTGTCAACATGTCAAATGATTCACCAAGAGATTGTAAGTTATAATAGTTAATTTGACTATTATTAGGATCTAGTGCATCGCCTAATCCTTCTAACATCGGGATAGTCTCTAATCCTTTAATTACCTTATTATAAGCTGCAGGGTTGCCACCTTTTGTAATATCAATTGTTGCATCCTTAATTGTGTTTACGCTTGCTATTACAAGATTTATCTTTTGAATAATCAGATCGCCAAGCTTGTATAATAGCTCAAAGAAATCTCCGATTAAGAAGATTGCGATCAATGTGAATCCAATCGTTAATAATGTTCTTTGCCAAAACTCTTGTGACAAATCCGCTTTCTTTGCCTCTTCATAAATTAAAATAAATCCATGTAAAGCAACGAAAAGCAATGAGAATCCAACCATGATACTTTTCATTGTCTGTGGGAATGTATACAAGTTTGTTGTTAAGAATCCTTGGAATGCCCCATACGCTTCAGTCATCTGGTCAAAGGCTGTTTGGCTGTATCCTTCCATGAAGGCTACTACTTTTGCCGACAACGTTGCACTATCAACTACTGCCGCCATGGCTGGTACAGCGATGATGAGTATGATTAGACAAGTAAAAAGTGATACATGCTTCAGTGATAAATTAGGTAGTTTCATCTTTTTAATTTTTAATAGCATAATTCAACCTTTCTAAAAATATGGGGGAACAAAACTTCTCTGCTCCCCATGCTCAAAATTACTTAATAATATCAATGAACTTAACGATCTGTTCTTCTAACTTTAAGCCGATGATGATTGCTGGGATGAAAATTCCTGCGATAGACCATGCGATCTTGTTAGTTGCCTTTGACTTCGCTGGACCGTCATCTGCACCAGCAGATGTAAGTTCACCAATCGCTACAACTAAGTTGAATACGCTGATAATAGCAAATACTGCACAGACAATTGTAATAATTGTTCTTGAAATTCCCTTTGCAATTTCCTTTTCATTGCCTGCCGCAAAACCTAATGGAGCGAGAACTAATGGCATCGCAAATGAACTAATGGCAAATAGCATTGCTACTGCCTTATGTTTGCCTAACCAGCCTTCAACCTTGCGAACAGAAGTCGCAATATCCTTCATCACGGATGAAGAAGCCTCTAATACTCTTTCTTTTGTACTCATTTTTTCTTTTCCTTTCTTCACTTTTTCGTGAAACCAAAATGGTTACATTTATATTATGCTATATTTGTACAAAAATAAATAAAAAAAGAGAGGATTTTGTCCTCTCATTTTTTTTGGTTACTTAGAATTCTTCTTCTTTTTCTTACCAATTACGATACCGAAACCAGCTAATGCTGTGGCAACTAATGCTCCGATACCAACCTTGGCAACTGTGTCATCTGAAGTTTCGTTCTTTTCTTCTGTAACGTTTTCCTTATGGTCATCGTTCTTAGAAGTTTCAACCTTCTTATCTTCGGCTTTCTTTTCGTCAGCCTTCTTAACATCCTGCTTATCGTTCTTGCTATCCTTTGATGCTTCCTTTTGCTTATCGGATGCCTTCTTCTCATTCTTTTCAACCATTGCATCTGTACCAACAGACTTCTTTGATGCGTTCTCAATCTGGCTTGCTGCCTGACGAGCTAATTCAGCCTGCTTTTCAGCCTCTGCACGTTGAGCTGCTTCTGTAGCTACACGAACGTTGTATGCTGCAAGTTCACGGGTGTAGTTTGCTTCAGCCTTATTTGCACGCTCTGTTGCTTTATCTAAAGCTTCATTTGCATCTACTAATGCCTGCTTAGCATCTGTTAGAGCTAAACGAGCCTTTTGTACCGCTTCGATGTACGGATTGATTGTTGCTGCGAATTCTGGATCACTCACTAGAGTGTTGAATGTTTCGTCGAATGTGAATGCATTTGTGCGAGTTGCCTTAGCACGAGCATCTGTTGCCTTGCTTGTTAATTCTACTAGAGCATCCATAGCCTTTGTGTGTGCTGCCTTAGCATCTTCGTATGCCTGGTTCTTCTTTTCGACATTTGCCTTTGCTTCATCTAATGCCTTAACCTTAGCGTCGTATGCTGCTACCTTATCAGTTAATGCCTTCAATGCTGCTTCTGCACTTGTTAGGTCTGTTGACTTAGCTTCTAATGTTGCTTCAGCAGTTGCAAGAGCTGTTGTCTTTGCATTTACGTCTGATTGTGCGTTATCACGAGCTGTTACTGCATTGTTGTATTCTGCTGTCGCTGCATCTAATGCTGCTTGCTTATCTGCTACAATCTTTTCGCTAGCCTTTTCTACTTCCTTAGCGTCTGCTACTGCCTTACGTAGAGCCTTCATTTCTTCAACGCCTACCATAGAGTCAACTACTGCTGTCTTTGCTGATAAGTCGTCATCTGCAACCTTGGCGTCTGCCTCTGCACCCTTACGATCAGCCACTGCTGCCTCGTATGCATTCTTTGCTGTATCGTATGCAGATTGAGCTGCTACTGTCTCAGCCTTTGCTGTATCATGTGCTAACTTCGCATTATCACGAGTTGCCTTAGCCGCTTCTAATTCGCTCTTAGCGTTTTCTAATGCTATTGTAGCATCTGTTAATACCTTTTGAGCGTTTGCTAGAGTTGTGTTTGCTTCGTTTAACTTCTGTACGGCTGCATCGTATGCCTTTTCTTCAGGTAATACTTCACGCTCACCTAATGCTGGTTCACCCTTATATGCATCACGAGCTGTTACTGCATCGTTATACTTCTTAGTTGCTTCGTCTAACTTGGCATTTAACTTAGTTGTGTCTACAGTGTCCATGTACTCATCGAATAAGTTTGTGAATTCTGCGATTGTGTAAATCTTTTCTGCGTGAGACTGCTGTCCCTGTGTTGTTGTTGAGAATGTTTGGCTGAATGTAATGCCATAAGAATCTAATTGATCTTCAGTATATTTCTTTTCTCCACCAACTTCGACAAACTTCTGTAACTGTTGGTCATAAACCATCTTACCACGCTTGTTGGCTACTGTACTACGTCCAATACCTGTTACGATATAGTTTCTATTTACTGCGTTTGTATAGTGACCTGTCTGCATATTGAAGAACTTCTTTTCGTTCTTTGCATAATCCTTCCAAGCATTGTCGAATACTGTCTTTTCTGGACCCTTCTTAGTAATGTTTACACCTGGATGTTCCGCTAAATACTTAGCTGTGAATTCTTGTAATGCTTCCCATACAATCTTTTCTTCTTCGTACCAGCCCTTATTAGGATCTGTATAGCCCCATGCTAAGTTTTCACCTACATTGAAGTGGCGTGTATGTCCGTTTGCTGGATCAGCGGAGTTATCTGCGTTAGAGATTGCTGTAGCCATCATGTAGAATGTTGTGCCTAATGGATCTAATCCTGTAAAGTGTTCATCGTTTACACGTTGCTCGTTGTATTTAACAAGAACCTTTAACGCTTCCTTGACGTTACGCAAGCTTGTAGCATCGTTTTCGTCGCCAACAATCATTCCTGCTGGGTACTTATGTAAAGCCTTTACGGCATTTTTAATATCTTCTAATGTGTTTTCGTCATTCGCAAATTTTGTCTTTGCCCAGTCTAAGAATCCTTCAAAGCCCTTTTTGACCTGCTCACTTACGTTAGCGATCTTCTGAGAGATAGCATTCTTTTCTGCGTCTGCTGTTGCAACATCATCCTTTAGCTTTTCACGCTTAGCTGCTTCTGTAGCAGCACGATTTGTTTCGTAGTCTTGACGTTCTTTAGCCTGCTTCTCAAGAGCTTTATTCTTTTCTGTTTCCTTAGCATTAACATCGCTCTTTGCGTTTTCAACGTTACCCTTTGCTGTATCTACAGAAGTTGAAGCAGTATTCTTTTGACCTTCTTTTTCGGATACGACAGATTCCTTAGTGGAAACGTTTGTGTTTTCTGCATCTAATGCATTCTTCTTTTCTGCTTCTACACTCTTCTTATCATTTAAGGTAGACTCCTTAGCATCAACATCCTTCTTTGCTTCTGCTTCGGCAGTCTTCTTTTCTTCAACCTTTTTGTGTGCCTTTGCGGATTCCTTTTCTGCATCTAACATGGCTTTGTATTCATCTGTTTCTAAGACGTCCTTACCGCCGTTCTTTTCTAGTGCATCACGAAGATCTTTTTCCTTAGAAGCTGTTGTTTTCTTATCTTCGCCTAACTTATCCTTGGCACCGTTTAACTCTGCTTCTGCATTATTCTTGGAAGTTTCTTTTTCCTTAACAGATCCGTTCTTCTCTTCTAATGCATTCTTTGCATTTGTTAAATCCTGGTTTGCATTATCAACTGCAGACTCAGCTTCGCTCTTCGCTGTCTTTGCTGTTTCTACATTTTCCTTTGCAGTAGAAATGGACTTATCTGTTGGCTTTTCTGTATTAGCAACTTCAGTTTCCTTTACCTGCACGTCAGACTTTGCTTGTTCTACTTCCTGCTTCGCTGTTTCTTCGGCTGCCTTTGCTGTTTCGATTACAGATGGCTGTGCTTGAGCCGCTTGTTCTGCTGCAACTGCATCTGCTTCAGCTGTTGCCTTCATGTTGTTTACTGCATTGTGTGTGTCTGCTTCAGCCTGCTTAACTGTATTTTCGGCTTCCTTTACACCTGTTTCTGCCTTGTTTGCATTTTCTGTGGCTGTATTTAAAGCTGTGTCAGCTTCATTCTTTTCTGTTGTAGCTGCGTTTAAAGCTGCATCTGTTCCTGTTGCTGTCTGCTGGTTTGTCTCTTCTGCAAATGTTGTTGCTGTTGTTGCTGCGATAGATGCCATCGCTGTTGTTGTAATAACTGCTGTCTTAACTAATTCCTTCTTCATAATTTTCTTTCCTCTTTCTTTCTAACTTTTAGAACCACTTCACAAGTCTTATTATACATAATTTGTTTGTATAAATATAGTGCGAAATTTACTTGTTCTATCTTTTAAATGTAAAGTTTTATTTCCTTCCTTTCTTGTCTTATTTACTCCATCTCTTTACATCTTTTATTGTATCATAACAGTATATACTTGTCAATGCAAAATGCATTCTTTATAGAAAACTTTTTACTTGTATTTCAGTATTTTTTCTGCTGTTGATAGTGTCATGTTGCTTAGGTCGTGTTTCTTACTTCTGTATCTACTAATCATAGATCTGTTGATTCCAGTTTGCTCTGACAATCTGTATCCACTGATAGTTTCATCCTGCAAGATCTTTCTTATCTTTTTCTTTAGCTCATCAATTTCATTCATATCTCTTCCTTTCTATATCTTCATTATACTACGATAGTTGCTATATTGCAACTATTATTTTATAAAAAAACATGCATTTAGCATGTTTCTTCTTTTTGCGAAATCATGTAGACACCAATCGAAGCTGTTAATAATACGCCAAGCATCGTAATAAGGCTTGAGTTTAGAGTAACACCAGTTTCTGCCTTTGGTTTTTCCTTTGGTTTTTCTGTTGGCGGTACAACTGGTTTTTCGTTTGGAATCTTTTTGACTTCACTTTTTGGTGCAATTGTAACAACATGTTTCCATTCGCTATTTGTATACAACGGCAATGACACCAAGAATGGCTTTGCAAGCTCATACTTAGCAGCTTCGCCTTCCGCTTTTAGCTCTGCAATTAAATACATTCCATCTGGGAGATTTTTAAATGTGCATGTTCCATTTTCGTCTGTCTTATCAGTCGCAATTGGGTCTGATTTGTTGGCTAATGAGAATAACTTTTCTGCTGCTTCGCTAGATTTTTCTGCATTCATTCCATCAAAATCAATTTCTGTGGTTTTATAATCGTCAGAAAGTGTATATGTGGCAAATGGAGCGTTATTATCATAAACAATATCTGCAACCTTATAAATTGCGAATGTTGCATCTGGAATATTTGTTACAACAGATGTTTCTGAATCTTTTTGTGAAAACTGTATTGTGGCGGTATTCTCCTGTTGTTCTGCAGAAACAAGAAAGCTTGGAGAATTAAATAAGAAAATACTTACAATTCCAGTTTTTAATATTTTTTTAAATAGGTTTTTCATCGTTTTCCTTTCTGGATCAATGGTTGAGCGTAGCCAGAAAGACCACGCTCTCCTTTCATTGATCACTTTAATTCTTTTTCTTTCTTTTTTGCACTGATTACAAGATAACCAGCACCACCGAGAAGCATTAGGGAAATGATTACATATAGAATCATTCCGTGACCACCAGTTGAAGGTAATACCTTTAACTTGTCATCGTGCAACTCGATCTGAACAGTTGTGTTTAGCTGTTCCTTCTTGATTTCGAACTCATGCTTATTTGGATCTAATGCATATCCTTCTGGAGCTTTGACTTCAATCAAGTGATACTTTCCGACGCTAATCTCATCAATTTCATCGGATTTTCCGTTTTCGTTGATATCGATATTCTTAATGAAGAACTCACCCTTATACAGTGCGTATGTCGCTCCACCAAGTTTTTCGTTATTTTCACCGAACTTCGTTAGCTGAATCTTAGCTGATGGTGGAGTAATGTTTGTGAATGTCACAGTAGCATCTTCACCATCGTCAACAGTTTCTAATTCTGTTGATAGGTCTAATACTGTTTCAGTATTTTCCTTTTCAGCAGTTACAAATGTGCCCTTGTCAGCTGTTAAAGCATATTGTGCAAGCTTCTTATTAGCTAACTCAGTTACCTTGTATTCTACTCCGACTGGGATATCTGTGAATCTAACGCTTTCACCATTGCCTAATGTGAAATCCTTAGTTGCTTCTCCGTTTTCATCGGCTCTTACAAGTCCGATATCAGAACTAAAGAAACTATTAGGTTTCATATTTGAGAACTGGATTGAGAATGGATACTTCTCAGTCGTTACTTCTGGTTCAACCTTGGTTACAACCAATGACTGTTTATGCTCAATTGTATTTGTGAATGTAACAGATACATTCTCATCAGCGTCAACAGTCTCTACGGCTGTACTTAAATCCTTATTCTCCTCTTCATTTAATCCGTTTTCAGAATTAAATTTATTGATTCCTCGGTTGTCAGAGAGTTCATACTTAGAAGTATAAGCACCTGCTAATTCTGTTACTTGATATGTCGCATTTACAGGTAATTCTTTAAATGTAATCGATTGGTCTTTCTTTAGTTTTAAATCAACTAATGCATGACCAGTGTTATCCGAATCAAATGTGAATCCGTGTTCACTTGTAAGATATGTTTGGTTTGGTCCTAAATTACTAAATTCAACACGGAATGGATATTCTGTATTTTCATCAGCAATTCCTGATACCTTCTTAACAAGTGTGACATCACCAAGCTCACCTGGTTCTGGAGGTGTAAATGTATTCGTACAAACAATATCAGCTTGCTTTCCTGATTCGATTGTTACATTTTCAGCACTATAAGTTGCCTTATAAGCACCTTCTTGTTCACTTACACTTACAACTGTTCCCTGTGGTAATCCTTCGATAATCAGATCCTGTCCACCCTTTAGCTGTACCATAGCATGTCCATTGAAGATAGATACGCCAGATAAGACTCTAGGTTTGTTGAAGAATCCGTTTGGATTACTGAAGTTTAAGAAGAATGTGTAAGATGCTCCTGGAACTAATTCACCATTTGTGACCTTCGACAAGTGGAATGAGCCAGTGCCTACAGTTGATTTATTAGTGATTGTAGCCACCTTGCTTTGTGTACCATTAACAATTGCGTACTTAGGTAACATTGCTTCAGAAGTATATCCGTCCATCTGTTCTTCGAACAACTTATACTCTAAAGTATCATCAAATACATTGAATGTATATGTCCAAACATTGTCGTCACCCTTCACCCATTTATCAGCTTGTGATCTATAAGTAATAGTGCCATCTTCGTTCTGCCGAGGTTCAGAATTTTCGGATGTTACCTCTGGTACTTTCCAGCCTAACTCATGATAATCTTTTGTGCCATCGTACTTCATTGAGTAACTATCGTAACTCGTATAGTCCTCGTCTGGTTGTATTACAACGTTATATCCCATTTCACGCATTAGATCTGGAATGACTCCCTCATTTAATAGATCTTGGTCCTCTGGGTCGCCATAAAAGTGTAAATCTACATATAAAGTAATGCGAGAGTTTTTATTAACATTTTTTAATAACGAGTTAAATATTTTTTTGTAATATTCCTTATTGACCTTTATGCTTCTCGATAATCTGAGATATTCGCTTCCGCCGAGACGGAAATAAATGTTTGAATTGTTTGGGTAATCTCCGAAAATTCCCATATCATTTGATTCTACAAATGGAGAAAGAGGATCTCTAGGATCTTGATTTGGTAGCATGACATTGGCAATATCAAATCCAATAGGCATTCTTTCCTCTCCCATGTTACCGAAAGCACCCAAGTTAAAATGAAGAGCGTTATTTGCTTTTATGCCAGCTCCAGTTTTTAGATGGAACGCCGTCATTGTTTGATCTGGAGTTTTTATCTTTGTCTGATAGAAAATACCTTCATAGTTTGATACATTGGAATTTCCGTTTGCACCAAGCATCGATCTATCAAACGTTATTGTGCCAAGATCTTGATATGCAAACATCTTTTCCATGCTCTTAACCTTCGAAGCGTCTAATCCAGTTAGATATAAATTTGTATATTGCACATATTTGTTGCTTGCATTTCCTCCAGCACCCGCAAATAGTTCTGACGAATCTTCTGGTAAGAAAGTCGTGTTTGCTTCTGATAATATCTTTATAGTCGCATAGTTAGAAACAACATTTACGTATGCATACGTTTTATATGGAGAATCATTTGTCGAGATCTCTGTAAGAACATGTCCTTCTGATCTTGCTTTTTTAATTGAGGATTTTGCATCTTTTGTGTATTCAAAGGTGAATTTATCATTTGTGGCTCCGTGATTCTTAAATGTTCCATCAGAATTTATTTCTGGTGATGAGTTAATAAATGTTTGGAACTTTCCTTTGTCAATGTAAGAAACTTTTCCTGGGAAGCAATAATAGAATGTTATATCTTTTGGATTAGCTTGCCAGTTTTCTATAAATTTTCGGCTGTCAACACCAATGACTGGAGAACTTGGGAATGGAACGCCTGTACCGTCTGGTAAAGTGTTTAAATGTTTGGTAATAAATTGTAGTTCAGATATAGCAGGCACGTCATTTCCAGTTATATTTTGATATTTTCCTTTTATTTTTTCGTTATAAATCTCGTTGAAAGCGGGCTGCAGCTTGGAAGTTACAAACCTCATTGCTGATCCATTTTGTATTTCTTCTTTGCTAAAGAGCATCTTGTATCTTGCATTAGCTGGAGCCCCATAAACAGAGCTAAAATCAAGAGTAATAGCATATTTTTGGTTTGTTGGATCTCCTGTTGTTAATGTTAGTTGTGGCAATGGACGATCTGCGTTATCCTTGTCTGCATCATTCCAAACCTTCTTAACAACGATCTTTCCATCTTCTGCTCTTTCATTCTTTACAATGAAATTTCCTGTTCCATCTTCAACTGTTAGTCCATCAATTGTTACATTGCCTAGCTTATCAATGTTAACGATGTATTCAGAAGGATCTTTAATATAGTTTCTATTTCCGCCCTTCTTACCTGATGCTGTAACATTTTCTGGAGCCTTAACTTCCTTGAGAGTATATGTTCCTCTTTCGATATTTTCAAAGGACATTACACCATTTTCATCGGAAGTGGCAACAATATCTACACTTGTTCCAAAAGCTGATGTTCCCTTTAACGAGAATTCAGCACCTTCTAGCCAAATACTTGTATTGTCTTTATCAATCTTTCTAAGTCTGAAAGAGTTAAATCGACGTTCGTTATAAACCTTTTGTTTATTGTAATATTCATCATCGTTTCCAGAGAATGACATACCACCAAAGTCATCGATTGTGACATTTATAGTTAGATCCTTATTGATTATATAATCAGGATTCTCTGAAGAAACCTCTTTGATAATATACTTTCCTTTTTCGATATTTTCGAAAACTACTTCGCCACTATTGTTAGATGTTGCAAAAACTACAACGTTATTTCCATAATCCGATGTACCAGATAGTTTAAACACCATTCCTGGGACTTTAGTGTTTTTGTTTCCTAATTCAAGTTTTGATAATGAAATATCTGTATGCACTCTTGGCTTATCTGCAAGAAGAAGTGGGTTTTCTGTATAGTTTACTCCATCAATGAGAACTTCTCCTGTCTTAGTTACTACAACATTTCTTGTTGTTGCATCCAATAGCCAATCTGGAGTTGACTTGTGTTCCTGCAGTGTATAGCTTCCAAGTTCAATGTCCTTAAAAGCTGCAAAGCCCTTCTTGTCTGTGGTTACGATTTCATCGTAAGCTGTTCCATACGCTGAAACACCGCTTAATCGATATTGAATATTTTTAATCGCCTGGGAATTGTCGTTTTCACTTACTTTCTTGACATTAAAGCTTCCTGCAATCTTCAATCCGATTTGTGTGTAATCTTGATGTACTAGATGTGTTTCTTCTTTATCATTTCCACCAAAGATTGTTGCGTTCATATAGATATTGTTATATGCCATAGGAACTCTTCCTTCAACATTTGTTGAAGATGGAGCTGTCATATACAAATATGCCGTTAATGATTCTGTTTCATTTAAAATAAAGTCTGAACCATCCTTCTTCTTAGATGCATCAATGGCAATAGCCTTAGCTGTTGATAAATCAGTTGTATCCACAACTTTTTCCCATATAGAAGTATCACTCAAGTCATGATGATCATCAATTGATAAATTCTCAATTTTGCTAATATAAACAACAGGGTCTACTCCTCTTGACTTCAATTGGTTAACATCAATACTGTTTAACGCACCATGCCAATCAGAAGAAGAACCATTATCCGTAACATAGTTTTCTAAACTATCAAATAATACGATATTCTTTGACTTAGTTGAACCACTATTAGCCATACGGATCTCGTAACTATACGGTCTATTTATATTCGTTGAAGTTTCGTAAGAATACTGCTTATCCTTTTCTGCTTTCACCTTTTTAACTAATCCTGATGTAGCAGCTGTTAAGTTATTGATATCATACACTTCTTCTGCATAAATAAACTTCGTTACACCAGATTGCCAATCATCTGGTTCATCTGGATCTACGTTTGTTAGATTTTCTACAATCTGATGCTCAGGTCTGCTTCCATCCTTGGCAAAACGTCCACCATTATCGGCAGTACCGTCCTTGATAGTATCGTTGCCCGTTTTATATGCAACAGGATTATACACGCTAACTCCATAATCACTGATGGCATTCCATGAATGCACTGTATCTAAGAACAATTTGTATTTTGAAGCTTCTTCTTGAATATCAACTCTTACAAGCGTTCTTCCTGTTTTATTGAAGTTGTCTATTGTTTTAATAGTATAACTTGATGGTGAAAGTTTCTGCCCATCTTCATTTTGAACAATTACACTTGCTGGATCTAATGTTGAACCAAGAGGTAATAGATCATAGAATGTACCACTCTTTTGAGGTAAATAACTTACTTCTCCGTTCTTACCAGAAATAATTTTTTCTCCAGCTTCAACCTTCCATGTGATCGTAAATACCTTCTTTTTGGAATTATTAGAAGAGGATACGACTTTTTTTGTTATTTCTGAAATTCGTTGTGTAACACGGGCATAATCTACTGCATTTGTATCTATACTTACGATTTCTTCTCCATTGCTTGTGAAGAATTTTCCGTTTACATTGTTTACAATTGCAACAGTTTCTTTACCATTTAGGTAGTTCAATACTTTTTGAGAGTTCTTTAATGTCACGCTCGGATAAGCGTATAAACCTGTAAAATAATGTTTATTAGCAAATGTGAGTCGGTAAGCGATGATATCTTTTCTATTAAAAGCGATGTCATTACTTGTAAATTTTGATACATATTGGCTATCAAACTCTGCATGATTTGTTCTGAAGTTATATGTTCCAACACTCTTGTAGTCATCGTTGCCAGCCTTTACCCATAACGTAATAGTATCGTCGTCTGTAAAAGTCATTTCGTGCGTTAATACAAAAGTCGCTTCATCCTGTTCGTATTCCACATCTTTAGGAGCGTATTCATAATAAACTTTTTCAATGTATGCATCTTCGGAAGACAATGCATTATCATTTGTAAACTTGTTTTGATCAGAATACGGATTCTTTCCAACTTCCTCATCAGTTGCTAGATACAATCCCTCGTCTGTATATTGGTATTTCACAACCTTGCGTCCATAGGCATTTGGATCGTTTGGATTCATATTTTCGTCTCTTGTCCAAGGGTATGGATATCCAAGAATGTCTGAATAATAATCAAATCCACCGTATTCTGTATTTGTAATTGCAGCATTTTCATAACCACTAAAACTTTCTAAATCATATCTTGAAAATTCTGCTTTATTTACATATCTTGTTCCATTGTTTTTATCTTCCTCTGGTACCCTGTCACCTCTCTTGTGAACATTGAAGTGACCAGTTGGGATTGAAAATATAGGTTTACTCCATGACCAGTCTTGTTTGCTTGACTTTTGTGTCTTTGCATCGATCTGATCTAAAGGTGAAACGATAGAATTAGCATTAAGGGTAACATTGAGATATGTCTTGTTTGTGAATTCTGACTTAGGAATACGAAGTATTACCTGATCATATCTTTTACCAAATCCCTTCTGGTTTGTTACCTTATTACTTGTTTGGAATTTACCACCCATCACATATCCTGCGATTTCGTAATTTGATGGTGTTGCAACAATTTCAAAATCGTATGGTTGTGTAGCAAGAATAGATGATTCCACAACGTAAGCTAAATAAGTGTAATTATCTGCATCTGCAGGTTTTGTTCCCCATTTATCTTCCATCCATGTTTTTATCTTTGTCGGATATTTCAAAGAAGTGCTTTCAATACTTGCTGTTGTGTTGATTTTCGCAGTTAATGGATCAGCATTACGAACTTCACTGCCTAATTCCATTTTGGCTGTAAATGGCTTGCTTTCAGCCATATCACGATACTCATAAGAGCTTTCTAATGTTTTATAGCCAACTTCTACATATCCTTCTGTACCAGCTGCTAGCTTTCTAAAGTTATAAATAACAATGTTGTCGCCATCTTCATAATAAGCAAAGCTTACATCCTTGTCGATTGGTTCGCCTGTACCAGCCATCATTGCATCTACTTCTCTTTGATGTGGAATGGACATTTCATACTTGTCAGATGCCTGTCCATTGCGATTTAATAAGATGCTCTTAGGGACTGTAAACATTACGGCATTTTCGCCCACTTCATCTACACCAGAAATAGAGAAATTTACACGGAATACAAACATGTGTCCAGCTGCATATCCTCCAGTGTTAATTGTAGGCACTGTCCAGATATTCGTTCCTTTATCTACACCACCAACTAGCTTTGTATTGAAGTCGCCAATATGGACGTCTTTGACAGTAGTGTTGCGTTCTACAGAACGAAGAGAAACGTCTTCTGCATTTTCTTCATTTGCTTTTACTGTAGGAGCAAAATTTACCTTATAAGTCATTCCATTGATCGTAACTAAAGCAAACATCTCACTAGAGAAATCCTCTACCTTTTCGATCATTTGGTCTTTTGCTACGATATAACTTGAATTGCTAACTTCTAGCTTTTGGATCTCTCCAACCAAGCCAGTCTGAGCCAGTAATTCATCGTAGGAAATTGAATCAACATTGAAGTTTAATGTCTTAGGCTGATAGCTGTAACGAATCATATATACTTCATCTAGCTTTTCGATAGATGTTTCTAATTTCTTTTCGTCATCGAGAGGCTTCTTTGTTTCTAAAGGCTTGAATTCGAATTTTTGTAATTCGGCTTCCTTGCCATCCTCTTTTTCGGCTTTCACCTTTTCCATATCTTTCTTCATTTCTACTAATTTTTCAGCAGAAATTGAGAATAAAGACGTCTTGACATTTTTATCACCAAGTTTCTCGTTTCTTAGTGAAAGGTCAATCTTCTTTGTTGGTTGAATCTTGTTGCCATCCGCATCTTCAAAATAAACACTAAAATACTGCTTCATAGCAGTTTCGTATTTATCTTCTTCTGTTAGATACATATCAGACAACTCTTGATAATCTTTAGCAACTTCTTTTACATGAAGAGTAGCTCCTTCTGGAATGGCATCCTTTTCTGCAGTTGCAACGATATCATAATCGCTGTATGTAGCGGATAGTTCGAGTTTTTCGATCTTTTCTTCGTCTTTTCCTTCTTTGGCAAATGCAGCAATTGTGCTAGGCATCATCATAAGAATAGACAATGTTACAATCAAAAAATTCTTAAATCGGTTTTTCATGCGTTTTTGCATAATCACACCATATTCCTTTCTATATTATTTATTATGCTATTTTTATTCATAAAATAAAGAACTAATTGGTATTTTCAACAAAAAATAGAGAAAAACATTTTTATAATTTGTTTTTCTCTATCAATGCTGTACAAAGTTACTCGTTTACATCATCTGCAACGGATTCTTTTACTTTAATGCTAGTTATATGATTTGCGTATGTACCGACACTTTCGTCTCCAATACTTGTAATTGTCTTATCTAACGTACTATCGGACATATTGCTCATCTTGTGTTGATTCGATTCTAATTGTTCCGCAAACTTGGCAGGATCAATGGTTAATTTTTCTTTGTTTTCCTCGATATTTACTGCCATGCTAATAATAGCATTACCGTTCGCATCTTTATTTTCGGCAATTTCTTTTGCGTTTTGTTTCTTAACTTCTTCTCTATCGACTCTCTTAGATTCTTCGTCAACTGTTTCTTGCTGAACTTCGCCGTGTTTATCTTCTTTTTTCAGCTCTTCTTCTTTAACTATACCTTCGTTATTGAAGTATGTAATCTTTGAGTGATCGAAGAAGAAACCTGTTAAGCTTTCCACGATCTTTCGGTTTGGATGATCTAACGTGCTATATTTTCTATCTCTAATAGGATCAAGAGATTTCATGATAATTAGACATTCGTCCTCACCGATCGTTCTTACTTCAGCAGGAGAAATTAGTTCTACACCTGTATTGTTAATAGACACACTTCCAGCTGAGCCTTTAGAGAATGATTGGTTCATGATCTTTCGTGTTTCCTTACCGATTGCGGCAGAAACATACTTGGCTGTGTCTTCATCCCAACCACCACCGATATACATAAATGTGTCGCAGTTACCAGATAGCTCGCCCCAAGAATCCTTATACATCTTCTTTAACTGGGCAAGTGACTGCAGGATAATCCATACAGAAATTTCATATTTACGGATTGTAGCAAGCTTCTCTTCGAACTTTGGAATTTTACCAATGTTGGCAAACTCATCGGCGATTAGAGATACGTGAATAGGTACACGTTGTCCTCTATTGGATTGCTTGCTTGCTGGTATAACCTTACCGTGTACTCTCATGCCTTCAAGCCATTCTTCTGCCTGTTTCTTCGTTCCTCTCCAGGTGATGAGCTTGTGTTCTTTTGTTCTTACTTCATACCATGAAAATTTTTGGGAATATTGAATGTAACCATGCTTAATGTCTTCCAAAAGCTTGCTGGCTTCTTCTTTCGCTACTACTGAATCGCTTTCTGATTTTGCACGGATTGTTTTTACAACCTGTTCGTTTGCGTCCATGATCAGGTATCCATATTCGGCGTTTCCTTCTGCATAGTCGTATAGCAATGTAAACAACTGGGAATACATCATAGATGCTAAGAAGTTAAATGGGCTACCACCAGTCGGCAAACAGATGAAGATTGCTGTTTTTTCATCACCAATCTTATCTAACTCAATATTGTCATCATCGGTAAGCTCTACAACGTCCTGTAGGTCGAACGCCTTTAGACGTGTTACAACAGAAATCAGCACAGATTTCAATGTTTTACCTGCGGCAAGCTTAAAGTTTGTATACTGCTTGACTGCAAAGTTTTCTGGATCGTATTTTGCTACTTCCTCAAAAATTGTATCAAGTGGTGACTTTGAAGAACTATCGTTTTCATCTACTTCGGCTGCACGTATTAGTCTCATTACGTTCGAGAAGTTTTGTTGGCTCTTAATCGTAAAGTGGAACAAATACGCAATCAAAGCTAAAAGCAATGTTGTTTCTGCATTTTCCCAGAATGCGTCTCCACCTTTTTTATCAGGTGGTGTCGTGTTGGCAATGATAGTATCAACAAGGATTGCAATATCCTTATCTGAATGGATGTAATTAAATGGGTTGTAATGTGCTGAACGCTCCATTCTTGTTAGATCAAATAGTTTGACTTTATATCCTAACGACTCTAGGAATCTACCGTATTCTTTATTGATACCACCAGATGGGTCTGTAACAATATAAGAACAGTTGGCTTGCATAATATTTGGTCCTACTAAATTAAATGATTTACCAGCACCAGATCCACCAATTGCCAATAGATTCAGATTACGTCTTGTCTTCCAAGCGGATAACGATAATCTAATTTCTTGAGAGAAAATTACGTTGTTTGGACCACTATCATCAACAGTTCCAAAAGGTTCTGTAAAACGCTTTTTGTATTCGGAATAATCTTCCATCCACTTCGCAGAACCCTGGGCAATATCTGAATCATAGTGATTCTTAATTCTATCTCTTGTGATTAGTACGAAAACATAAAGAGCAGAACCAGCGAAGATAAACATTGTGATAGGAAATGTTCCACTTGGGATAGGGAAGATATCTAGTGGTCTAAAAATCGTGTGTGGTATACCTTGTATGATATCTTGGAAAATATCATTTCTAGGGTTTGTATATGCGACAACTCTAACGTGGATAATATAAAAGGCTAATAGGGCGAAAACAAACACCGCATAGATAATTAACCTCTTATATCTCTCACGTTGTTTCTCTGATAAGTTAAGGGCTTTATAGAATTTCTTCTTGAACTCGCCCGCTTTTTCCTTGAACGAACTCATTTCTGTAGACCCTCTTCTTTCTGTTGTTCTTCTTTTTCTTTTGTTTTTTCGACTTCCTTTGGATCGAATTCTTTCACCTTAGAAATTGCCTGTGCGATCTTCTGTTCAACGGATTGAGTCTTTTCAATACTTGCCTCCTTTGTATATACCTCAATCTTAGGTAAAATCGCAGCCGCCTTAACAATGGAACCGATGTCTAATCCAGTGATACGAGATATCTTGATTAAATCAATAATATCCTCTTTCATGTATCCCTTTGGGACTTTCCCTTCCCTGGCTGCAGTAAGAGATTCTTTTAAGAATTCTTGGAACAATCTAAACTTAGAATCCCACATACCATTTTTCTGCATGATTGGATCGTATAAAATCTTATTTCTTGCAATCTCCGCAGCCTTTCCGATTAGGTTCTTTGTTCCAACTGTAACAACGTTTAAACGAGGTTTTGGGTTCTTAAAGTGTTCGATTACATCTTCTTGCGAATATAGACATTTGTGATTTGTGATACTCGCCAAACAACTGTTAATTTTCGCATCATAGTTTTCATCATCTTGTTCGATTGTAAAATCTACAACCAAATCAATGTCATCGTTTGGTGTCCATTCTGGATGCCCAAATTGGGATCCGTATGGAGTACGCTTGAAGAATAATGACTCTTGTCCTACTACCCAAACGGAATTTCTCATATCTCCATTTTCGTCTGGGAAGTTCCTAGCTTTTTGTAATTGATAATCACTTTCATTTAACGCTTCTTCTTTTGTCTGCCTGGAGATGTCTCCATGCATCATGATTTTTGCTTCAGCAATTAGTCCCATGATTGTTCTGTTATTTGATACATCTAAGCTTTTTGGGGCAGAATAAGTTAGTACGTATGTTTCGTCCATCATCTTGTCGATACCGACTGTTTCATCTGGAAGTACATCATCTATTTTACTTTTGATATAAGATACTTCAGCCTCTGTTAGACCACATACTTCTAACATGCTCTTTTTCTTTCCACCCTTTTGAATGTATGTTTTTTCTGCCTCTGAAGAAGTCGTGATATGACAATACTTTGTCGCATTTGGCAATATTGTTTTAACTACTAATGCCTTCTGTTTTTCTGTATCACATGATCTAATAATGAAACCATAACTACCCGTTGCCTCTCTTAATAGTAAATATGGAATCATTTCATCATTCATTGCCTGCATCGTTCGATCAATTAGATCTCCTCTACATGTAAATGAGCTTAGCTTACCGCCTTTTTCAATCCAGTTTAAGATTGCCTTTTCATTTGGGAAACTGCTTTTATGAAGATAATCAAAAAGCTTCTTTTTAAATGTTCTAACAACGTCTAATTCGTCATTATTGATATCTGTCGAGATCTTACTAATTTCTTCTTTTGTAACATTAAAAGCCATGTCTTATTCCTCCTGTATTTCATCGAACAAACGCTTTAACTCTTTAAACATTTGTTCTGGATAATCGTATCTTCTTTGTTCTGTTTCCTTGAGCTTATAAGCATCCATGAAGTCCATCCATTTTAAGTCTTTTAGAAATGCAACAAATTCGTTTGCACCATAATAAGAAACAATAGGGCGAAGAAGATCCAGCTTTTCTTCTTTCTTCATCTTTTTCCATAAAGCCGCCTTTACAATTTGCAGTGGAAGCATATCTTTATCTTCTATAATATCGAAGTGATATACAAACAATTTTTCAATATATTTTAGTGTATTGATATACTCTTCATTATTTACTAGCGATGGAAACGGAATAACTCTGTAAAAAATGATATATGGTAAGAATTCTCTAAAGTTATTTTCTATATCATGGTCGATCAAGCTTTTAACAGTTGGAAAGTCTAGTTGGTTATTGAATTGCACTCTAAAATTCATATTAGACATATCCTCTGTATTTTTATGAATTGTTTTCGCAATCTCTACCAACCTGTCGTACTCATGTTGTGTCATGTGTACGACTTCTTCACCATTCAGTGGATCAACATTGTATTTCTCGATTAACTTATCTAGCAACATCATTTTTCTCCATCTCTTTTTCTTTTAATTTTTTCAAAAGTTCTTTTTCATCCTGGACGGATTCTCTTGATAAAACGGTTTTACGAACATATTCTAAGTTGATCGTGTCACTATCGCTGCACCATTCCTTTTTATAACCATCATAATATGTTTTTGTCTTTGGGTTTGTTGCAACGTAGATTCGCTCTACCTTATGGCTAGGAGCATACAATCTAGCGTTGTATATTTTAAAATATTCAAACTGTTTTGGCTGTTCTATGCCTAGTTCCTTTTCTCTAATTCTTTTCTTGTAAACGCCTAGTGCAAGCTGTAGAACACGAGTTGTGGCGATAACGTCATCCATAGATTGATGGAATGTTAATCCCATATCTAACCCGTATTTTTCTGCTACAACGCTAAGCTTGTACTTGTCGCTTTCTAATAGTTCTTTAGCCATTGGGAAAACATCGATATGAAGATCGTATGAGAAGTTTTCACCAAACACTCTTTGATACATTGCATCTACGAATCCTTCATCAAAGTTCTTTGAGTTATATCCAGCAATAAGTGAATTTTCTCCTATAAAATTCCTAATAATACCTGCTGCTTCATCTTCTGTTGGCTTGTCTGCTACCATTTCATTTGTAATTCCGTTGATACTTGAAATTTCTTGCGAGATCTGCATTTCAGGATTGATAAATTGATTGATTCTGTTTAATTCTCTAAATGATATTCCATCGTAAGCCACCTTAACCGCACTAAAAGACAGAATTCTATCTGTCAATTTTTTTAGTCCTGTTGTTTCAAGATCGAAAACAATTAGTGGTCTGCCCCTTTCAAGCTCTTTTAGCAGAACCTCTGCTTCGGATTCTCTATTTTCTAACGATAATCTACTCATTATTTCTTCCCTTTCCATATCAATACGATGGTTGCAATACAGGCGATTGTCATAATCCCAACAATGCCAGATACGATCAATGCTGGCTTTACAACATCACGCATTGGATCTGTGTGGTTTTCTTTTGGTGCATCTTCTGTTAAAACTACCCGATGTCCAGTGACTAGCAATCTATGCGTGTTAATACCGTATGGAGTACAAGTAACAAGTGTTGCAAGGTCCTTCCCTTCCTGAATCTTTAATGCGTTCACTTCAGATGGCAACACTGTTTGTATAGTATCGACTTCATAAGCTAGTTTTCTATTACCAACAGTGATATAGAAGATGTCGCCTGGTACCAGCTTATCTATATCAGTAAATAGTTTTGCTGTTGCAAGAGCCCTGTGCCCGCTTAGCACTGTATGCGTATTTGTTCCTCCGATCGGGAAACTTGTTCTTTCGATATGTCCAATACAATTCTCTAACACATCATCTTCTGTACCATGTTTAATTGGTAGTTTCACATTGATCTTTGGGATATCTACATAAGCTATTATGCTATTTTTTAAGTTTAAAATTTTATAATAATTACTATTCTTCAAAAGAAATTGATTGCCGTTGTTTTTAGAATACTCATAAAGTTCTTCATTGTACTTTTCTGCTTCATTTATTTTTTCTTCTATATCATTTTCATGTACAACTTCTTCAGAATAAGAAACAATATCTTTTGCGGCATGATACTTATTTAGCGTATCCGTTATAGAGGGAATCAAAAGACAGATAATTGCTATGTAGGTTAATACAATAGCACATGTGAATCTAATTCTTGTTTGCTTCATAGTTAGTTTTTCACCAATTTATATATCAATTGGATTCTCTCCGTGTTACCTTCTTCTACACTTTTACACGTAGATAGTACAGTTATCTTATCACTGGTTTTTGGATCGTCACCTAATGTGTAATCAGCCTTATTCTTTAATTCTGTTAATAGATTTTGGTATTCTAGTGATTCAGCCATATATGGCGTATTATATACATTATCGTATGCATCACCATTGATCATTGCCCACAATGTCCAATGCTCTGTTCTATCTGGATAATACATGTACAAGTCTGGATTTGCTGTACCGTATGCCTGGTCTTGATATCTAGTTAGCGAAGAGAACGCAATCGCCTCTGTATTGGACCAAATTGTTTCTGTGTTGCTAAACATTTTATGTCCGAAAATGATTGTATGCATATCTTCTGGTACATTTGCGATAAACAACGAGCCACCAATATAATAATTTTTATTGAAATCGTGGGTCAAATAAAAATACTGATCAGGAACTGGTTCCTTCATAACTGGGTAATCAATAGGCGTATTTGGCACTGTCAGCCAACTATAAGTATCAGCGTTTCTTTCTTGCAAAGCGGTAAAGTCGATCTTGCGATCCATATAGTCATTTCTTACCACATCTTTTCCATTTGTTTCTTCGTTTGTTGCAATTTTTTGTACATCATTTGAGACTGTCGTAAAATGTTTCTCCGTTTCTAGCTCCTTAATTGCCTTATATCCAAAAAATATACTAACACCGATCAGTGCGATTCCAACTGTTTTTCTAATAGCGTTTTTTACACTCTTTTTTAATTTCATAAATTTTCTCCTATTTTCTTTCTACACATTATATTCTATCATATACTGTTATTCTTTTCCAAGAAAATAAAAAAAGAAGCTTATATTAAGCTTCTCTTTCTTTTTTTACTCCCAACCGACTAAGACTTGTTCATCGTGTGCTGGAGAATCCTCAACCCAAACCTGAGTTGTTACTGCATCATGATGAACGGAGCCAACTTGAACCTGTCTTAATGCATAATTCCCGTCTCCATACAAGTCTCTATTTTCTATAAAGTCATCTGCTGAATCATAAATATGACCAGAAGAAATTCCGACAACTCGTTCTTCAAATTGTGGATCATCATAAGCTTCTGAGATAACTTGGGTTTCCCAATGCCCAGTAGCATCATAATGGACTGTCTGATAGACAGGCTTCTTTTCTTTTTGAGCAGAAGGCTGCTCTACCGCATTGTTATTTGCAGTGTTTTCAGAAGGTTGGTTAGTAACATTAGAAGTATTCTCTGCATTTGTTGCAGATTCTGTATTCGTCTTCTCTTCTGTCGTTACCTTTTTATCATCCTTCTTTTCATCAGCTTTCTTTTCGTCAGACTTCTTTTTTTCGCTCTTCTTCTCTGTTTCTTTCTTTGTAGTATCTTCTTTTTCCTTCTTCTTCTCATTTCCAGAATGGTTGATTTCCTTAACATAAGAAGAACCAGAAGAGCCGTTGTCTCCACTATTATTAAGTGGAGTGAAAATCATAACTAGCATCACCACAATAAAAGTTACAAGTGCAGCCACGATACCGTATACCAACTTTGGTACGGACTTTAATCCTCTTTTTAATTTTTCTAATAAATTTTTCATTTTTTCCTCCTTAGCCCTCTTCGGCTTTTTTATTTTCTGCCTTATTTAACAACGTTCTCCATAATCATCAAATAAAGTCATATTTATTATGCGAGAAATAAGAAATGAAAAAAGGATGTTTTACAACATCCTCTTATCATTAGTGCTTCTTTTTGATAAGTAAGTATGCACCGCAAGTCATCGCTGCAAGAGCAACGAATGCTAGAGCAATTACACCACCAGTTGAAACACCAGTTCCAATCTCTGGAGCTAACTCATTTTCAACAGTAATCTGAATTGGATTTTCTTTTGCAAAATTCTTATCATCTACTGGATTTACAGTGTACTTATTGCTGTTTAATTTATAACCGTTTGGAGCCTTAGTTTCTTGTACATAATATCCACCAAGATCATCCTTATATTCAACATTGAATGAAACAAGTCCATCTGCACCAGTTGTGGCGATGCACTGCTTACCATCAACATCGACAGCTACCGAACCATCAGCATTGAATAGTGTGAATTCTGCTCCTGCAAGTGTCTTATTCTTGTTAGCAGCGTCAACCTTCTTGATTGCAACAAAGTAATTCTTACGAGCATCTGTCATTGATACAAGCTGCTTTTCAGCAGATGATCCAGTTGCAGTAAACTCGATTTCCTTAGCCTTTTCAAAGCCCTTTGGAGCCTCTACTTCGCTTAGAATATATGTCTTTCCACCAACTAACTTTTCTGACACGTTATGCATTTCCTTATCAGAGACAAACTCATCAACAACTTCTCCTGTTTCCTTGTTTGTAATCTTTAACTTAGCACCACTAATTAGTGTTCCGTGGTTGTCCACCTTAGCAACCTGAATATCATTATCTAAGTCTACCATTGTGATTGTAACAGGTTCATCTGTACCAACCTTGGCAACCTGGAATACCATTGATGTGCTTAATGCCTTGCCATTTACGGATTCTTTTTCAACTAATTGGTATGTATGCTCAGCCTTTAGAACCTTCTTTAATTCGAATGGTTCTTTTGTTGTAATTCCGTTATTTGGAAGCTCAACAGTTACAGGGTTTTCCTTGTCTGTAATATCTGTTAATTCTAACTTAACACCTTCAACATATTGACCCTTTTCATCAACCTTTGCAATCTTATAGTTGATAGCACCATCAATCATTGTGATTGTAACAGGCTTGTCAGGATGGAACATGTCAACAGTTACTTCACGTTCTGTTGTGTAGTAGTATCCATCAATTGGTTCTGTTTCACGGATAATGTATGTCTTACCAGCAAACAACTTCTTGCCGATTTGATGTTCTTCATCAGGCTTTGTCTGCCAGCTTTGAATTACCTCGCCAGATTCCTTATCAACAACTTCCAATTTAACATTTGCTAATGGATGACCGTCTGAGTCTACCTTTTTAACCTTGATATCGATATCTTCGTCAACCATTGTGATTGTAACCTTTTGATCAGGCTTAAACTTATCAACTGTAAATGTGATGTCAGCTGACTTGTAGTGTCCAGCTACAACTTCTGTTTCACGTAAGATATATGTATTTCCAGACTTAACGAGATGACCGATCTGATGTTCTTCATCTGGCTTTGTCTGCCAAGAAGTGACAACTTCTCCTGTTTTGCTATCAATTACCTCTAACTTAACATCAGCTAGTGGATGACCGTCTGAGTCTACCTTCTTAACAACCAAATCAATCTTATCTTCTGGAATTGTTAGGTTTACTGGAAGATTTGCAGGAGTATTCTCATCAATAGTGATTTCTACAGGTTTAGCATTGTAGTATCCTACTGGAGCTTCCTTTTCGATAATCTTATATGTCTTTCCTCTGCGGAAGATATTTACTTCTTGAGGCTGGCTTGAAGATGTGATTTCGCCAACCTTTTCATCTGTCGTAGCGTCATACACCTCGAATGTTACGCCCTCGATCTTTTCGCCTGTTGCAGCGTCAATCTTCGCAAATTCATAACGAACGTGTTCATTCTTGAAGCTTACTTGGATTGTGTCGTTTGCTGGCTTTGTTTCTGGAACTAAGAAGTCCATTGCCTGTGCGATATAGAATTCCTTGTCGGCATTCTTTTCAATAATTCTGTACATGTGACCAGCCTTTAACAAATGACCAACTTGTTCGCCATGTTCGGCAACGCTTGTCCACTTATGTACTGGTGTTGTTGCGTTTGGATCTTCTGTAATATCATAGAGTTCTAATTCAGCATTAGCTACAGGATTTCCATTTTCATCTACCTTTACGATTTCACGCTTAATAGATTCATCTGTAACGTTAATTCCTTCTAATACCTTATGGTCTTCAGAAATTGTGAACGCCACTGGGTTAGGGTTTACAAAGTATCCTGTAGGAGCCTTCTTTTCTACTAACTCATAGTTTCCGTATGGTAAGAAGTTCTTAGGAGTTGAATAACTTCCGTCTTCCTTTGTTGTGATTCTGTATGATAGTTCTTCTCCAGCATTTGCCGTACCAAGAACGTCACCGTCATCATTTCGAGCTACTACGTCAAAATCATTTTTGTTTACAACTGCAAACTCTGTAACACCCTTGATAACATTTCCTGTTTCGTTATCAAGCTTTGTTCCTTCGATTTCGCCACGTAATACGCCCTCTTTAACTGTAAGGTTATTTCCAGCTTCCATTGATGCGACTGTATTATCATCAACAATGTTCATTAAGGCAACACCATTTCGCTGTTCTACAGTATCACCAACAGCAGATAATACTTTATTTTCTAATTTGTATCCGCTTGGAGCCTTTGTTTCTTCCACAGTAAGTGTTCCTAATGGAAGAGTTGGATTACCAGATGTTCCCAAATAAAAATCATCACCAGAGACCTTGTATTTCTCACTTAATCCTGTTATATACTTTCCTCTTCCGTTTTTCAATGTCTTAACAACCCATTGTCTTGTTGGAGTTGATGGGAGTGTGTCAAATGTATATTGACCAGCATAGAATTTGATTGTAAATTCAGCACCTTCTAAGCTTGCTGGATTGTCAATTACACTTCCGTCTTCAGAAATCTTGTTTAATTCAATTCCAATTGGATCGTTTAATGGTTTGTCTGTTGAATATACGTCCCAACCATCTGGTGCAGTGGATGTTGAAGATACTCCGTATACCTGCGGATCTAAAGCGAATCCTTTTGGAGCCTTTAATTCTTTAACATAAAGATTGTCGCCTGGATTAACTACGATATGGTCTAATACACCACGTCCATTCGCATCAGTTGTGATTTCTCCGACCTTATCTGTTGTTGCTGTAGAATCACGATATACGCCATAAACAGCTCCAGACATATCCTGTGCATAGCACTGGTTTCCAGTTGTTAACTCTGCGTTTCCGTTTGTCTTGTTTACACGAACATACATTTCCATTGTGCGTGGAGCTGTTTTGATTGTCCAAACACCTGCACAACGCTGATAAGGTACTGTTCCACCATGGATAGCACTCCAACCAGTTGCTTCAGTACCTGTATATGGGTTTAGATAGTGTGGTACATTGATGTTTAATACTACAGTTCCATCTGGAGCTACTGATGCAACAGTTGCTGTAAATGGGTAATATGTTTTAGCTCCTGGTTCATACGCTGTCTTGTAAGTAAGACCGATATAACCGTGTTCTTGACAGTCAACGAATTGAGAACCGTTGATCTGATCAGCTACTGCAGCAAGAATACCTGTAACATCGTCAATATAGAAGCGTTGAACGTTCATTGCATCTGTATTACTTGTACCGAGCGTGCCAGAGAATGTGTCTCCCACAGCCAGTTCATTTACACTTCCTGTAGAACGTCTATTTCTTGAACGTGCAGAAATAGCTGAGCCCTTGATAACAGAGATATAAGCTGTCTTTTCAGATGTCTTATATTCCATGTCACCCTTGTAACTTTCTTGCGTTCCATCGTTGTTGAATACGGCGATCTGTGTTGCATTAGAAATCTTTAGAGTTGCACCCTGTTCGATTTCCTTTCGGTCGCCATCTTCGCTTGTGTAGGTAGCACCGTTTACTGTTACCGTTGCACCCTTAACATCAAGAATAAACTTCCCTTCTTGAGCTTTTTCACCTGCCACGTTGTACCCTGTGCTAACTTCAGCGTGTGCTGGAGCTGCTGATACAAGTGGGGATAGTGGTAGCATCATAACTGCTAATGTTAATGCCACTGCCTTTGAAAATTTCTTTTTTACTTTCTTTAAAAAAATCATTTTCTCTTCTCCTTTTTCTTTTTATTGCTTGGTGGTATCGAAACAGCAAGATACCATTGCACCGCCATGTTGTTTGCAATACAATAACACGGCTCACTCACTGAGGTAGAGTTCACCAAAGAAGAGTTCTCTTCTTCACATTAGATATTATGCTATTTTTATTTATAAAAACAAGCGATTTCTATCTAAAATTTGAAATAAATGAGAAACCTTTTGCTCCTAACATATCTGAGCATACTACCAAAAGTGCCAAAATGCCAATTATGGATACAACTGTAAACAATTGTTTCAACACCTCTGAACGCTTCATCCATTTAATTTTGCCAAACTCAACTTTTACACCTTTTAGAAATGGTATCTTATTTGTCTTTTTCATTCTCTCTCATCCTTTCTATAGTCATTATCATTATATCATATACTGTTATGTAAAACAAGAAGAAGGGGGCTTTACGCCCCTATTTTTTAAATGCCAATTTTGTTGTCTTTTGGACGTAATCAAATGCTACCTTGGCGTCTGACATTGGAGTCCCGTCTTTTTTCTTCAGGTTTTTCAAAAACTCTGTTTCTCCTTTTTCAAACAATTGATCCAACTCGTTTTCTGTCATTCTTCTGCCACCAACGTACATCCACATGTTGAATCCGCATGAGCAAGAAAGCTTTCCACCTTCTTGTTTTAGCTCTTGACTACAAATCGGACAGCTGCGTTTTTTGTATTCAGCCTTTACAAATTCCACTTTGTAACTATCGTCACATCTGAGTTTCTGCATCCATACATCGCCATTATTCTTCATTTTCTTCTCTATTGTTTTTCCACTCAGAAGGTTTAACATATCCTGCTCGGTAATTTTGGCAGAACAAATTACTGATATACTTCCAGCTTTACATCCACTTTTCCAGTTCGAGCAGAAGTATCCTTTTTCACCTACAAGAATATCTCCCCCACAACTTGGGCACTTGGTTAATATTTTCAGTTTGCTCTTTCCCTGGAATCCGCCTTCTGAAAGTGGCTTCATTGGGCTATCCTTAAATTCTACAATTAGTTTGGCTACAGTGTCTTTCATTGTTTGCTCAAAATCGTATAAAGACATTTCGCCCTGACGCACTGCTTCAAGTTGTCTTGTCCATTCTGCTGTCATATCAACATTACAGATATCGAAGTCCTTTAGATTTTCGATGATTTCTTTGCCTACAGAAGTTGGTTTGACAATGTCTTTCCCCGTTAGTTCCATATATTTGTTTCTAGTGATCAACTCTTCGATAATAGGGGCTCTTGTTGCTGGCGTGCCAATTGTAAGATCTTTATCTCTTAATGTTTTATCATTTAAGAACTTATTTGGATTTTCACACGCTTCAATCAGTTTTGCAGTTGAGAATCGCTTCGGCATCGTTGATGTTTTCTCATTGAAACTGTAATCACTTACTTGTAACATCTGTCCTTTATTTAATTCTGGAATTTCAACATCAGTTGTTGTTTTTCCAAAAACATCCAACCAACCACGTTGCAACAACTTTTTGCCAGTGGATCTAAAAGTGTTTTCGCTTCCATCTTGTGCAAGAACGCTAGTGATAACAGTTGTTACTTTTTGCTCCATGTTTGGCATGAATATTGAAACGAATTGTCTACAAATAGTTTCGTAGATTTCTCTTTCTGGTTTGCTTAATGAGTTCATATCTGGCTTATGTGTAGTTGGGACAAGTCCTGAGTGTCCCTCCTTCTCCAGTTTTTCATCATTACACCATTTTTTTGTATGTCTAACACGACCAATCGCTGATGAATCAATAGATGCTACAAATGGAGCAAGTGAAGGAATACACGCTACAGACTGTAATAGTCCTTCTAAATTTTCGTTACTTCCAATATATTCACATGAAGTTCTTGGATATGATAGCAACTTTTTCTCATACAACATCTGTAAGTAACGCTGCGTATCACCTGCTGAGTAACCTAGTGAACCACATGCCACCTGGGCAGATGCAAGATTGAACAATTTTGGTGGTAATGTAGACTTCTTTTCGCTCTTATATTCAATTACTTTTGCACCATTGGAAAGTGTTGCTATCTTGTCTGATGCCTCTTGTTTTGTATCAAACCAAACAACTCCATCTTCTCTGCTTTCATCATCTTCTTTCTGCTCATTTGAAGCTACAAATAAAGTTCCTTCAAAACCTTGTAAATAGTTTGCACTAATTCCATAGACCGTCTTTGGTATGAAATTTTCAATTTCCTTTTCTCTATCCACAACAATTTTCAGCATTACGGTTTTAACTCTACCAACACTTACTAAACCGTTCATCTTTAAGCTTGCTGCTTCTGACAAGTTCATTCCGAATAACCAGTCAGCGTGCTGTCTTCCGTATGCTGCGGATAATAAGTTTACAAGTCTAGGAGAGTGATTATCATCCTCTAAATTTTTGAGTGCATCAAAGATGTTTTCATCTGCAATATTATTGGTCCAAAATCTAAGAATTGGTAAAGTATTGTTTAACTCTGCTAGCACGATTCTAATCAGAAGTTCTCCTTCTTGATCTGGGTCTCCTGCATTAACGATAAAGTCGTAATTACCAGACTCTATTTCTTGCTTGATCGCCTGGATACGTTCCTTTGCAGTTAAGAAATTGCCAACTTTCTGCTCTTCGATCGGCTTGTATTTCCAGCCACCAAAGTTTTCTGGATAAATTGGCAATGTTTCCCAATTCCACATTTTTAAAGATTCATCTAATTCATTTGGTTTTAAAAGTGTAAACAAATGTCCTCGCTGGGCAACGAATCCATTTAATGTATATGGCAATTCATTTTTATGTGTATAGTAGCTTTCTTTAATCACGCCTAATAGCGATGGCTTTTCGGCAATGACCAAGCCTCTTCTTCCTCTAAGATCAATCATTTTTATCTCCTGTTCTTTGTTTATTATGTTACTTTTCAAAAGAAAAGCGAACCACCTAAAGATAGTTCGCAAGATCTACAGAAAGAGGACTATGGGTGGTATGGAGATCCACTTCCTGTATACTTATATGTTACCATAACAGTATATATTAGTCAATGGGAAACGCCTCTTGACATTATTTTCTTTTTAGCATATAATGAAGATGTAGAAAAGGAAGGAGATTTTAAATATGGATATGACGATTTTAAAGCTTGGAATTTCCGTTTTTATCGCTGTTATTGGTGTATACATTTGTTTTAATGTTTTAACAAGTGAAATCAAAAGCTCAAAATCCATCACGATGGCTGGAACAGAAAGTTCCTATTGGAATAAGAATAAGTCACGATCAGCAGAAGTAAAGAAGGATAGAATCATGAAGGTTGCAATTTTATTATTCTTAGTCGCTATAATTTCTGCAAATCTGTTATTTTAGAAAAATAAAAAAAGTGGTGATCAAACCACTTTTTCTTTATGCATTTGTACTTAACTTTAACACGAAGCCATTGATGATGGAAGCGACAGTCTTTGTCTTTTCTTCAATGTTCTCAGCGATTAGTTCTACAGCAACACTATAGATCTCTGTAGCTGACTTCATCGTCACCATTGGAACGATGCCGTGTCCATATTGAGGAGCAAATAATGCTTCTGCAACGTTTTCATTAGAATCAAACTGAACAGTAGCAATATAAGAATCTTCTGCTATCTTTTCAATGTTTGATCCTAAAATTTTGACACCGTGCCCAACACGAAGGCGTTGAGTTGTCTCACATAAAGCAGCAAGGAAAGAGTTGATATTGTCCTCTGTTCCCTTGATTACAGCTTCGCCCTTTGAGCGAGTTACTGTAATACCGAAATCTAATGTTAATTGTTGATCCATTTAATTTTCCTCCTGGGCTTTTAAAGCCTCTTCTTTATTAAATCTTTCTTTTTCATTATTTTTAATGATTGAAGCCACAAAAGCGGCAATGCCTAATGCTATTGCAATAATTACTAATAACAATAGACCAGAGAATAATGCAACAACAAGATTTGTTACAATACCCCATAAAGAACCAAAAAACGTAAATACTAAACTCATTTTTAATTTTCCTCCTATAGTGTAAAACAACTAATCGCTATGCGATCTTGGAGACCTTGTAGGTCGCAAAACCTACAAAGTATCTCTCAACATCTTCTAGTGATAATTCCTTACCACGCATTTCTGCAGGAAGGTTCATATCAACAGAAGTGATCGTGTTAGCAAGAGCTGCCAAGTGTAAAGGTAAAACGCCATAAACGTCCTTTCCCTTCACAGTCTCAGCATCGGCATGGCTTACCACCATATCGAATTCGAGTCCCTGCTTCTGCAAAAACTCCACGAGAGCCTCGTGACGTGTGATTAAAATCTTCTTCATGTTATTTTCCTCCTTTAGCTATACTAGCTTTATCCATAACATCAAATAAATTACAGTTTTATTATGTAGGAAATAAGAAATAAAAAAAAGAAGAGATTATTCCTCTTCTTCTTTCTTTCTGCGTTTTCCGAATAGGAAGAACAACAGAATACTAATAATAGCTACAATACCGATTGTAATCTTAGACCAAATTCCGTTAACAAATCTTGTGAACCAGTTGGATGATACAAGTACCTTCATTTCTTCTGAGGTTCCTTCGTTTCCAGCTGCGTCTACAGTTACAACCTTTAATGTTTGCCACTTATCTGACTCGTGTAGAGTGTAGGCTAGCTTTCCATTATTCTTTGCCACTGTTTCTTCGTTGTATGCCTGGACTTCAACATCGTTTAGATACAATTTTGCACTTCCGAGTTTAATGTTGTCTGTTAAATCAATACCAAGATTTAATTCTGAACCATTGTAGAATTTTCCTGTTTCAATACCAGTAATCACTGCGTTTGGATTTGTCTTATCAATTACAAACTTAACGTTTACCTTTTTAATCTGGTTTGTTTGCTTATTACCCGCTTCATCCTCTGAAGATACGATAATTTCATACGTGCCTTCTTTTTCAAATAATGAAGATGGTAGTCTATATTCATACTTGTTCCAAGTCTGCTCTTCAAGCTTATTAAACTTGTATGCATTTGCCTGCAATGTTGTCGTTTTGCCATCGCTGAGAATTGATACTTCTTGTTTAATGATGTTGTTAGGATTGATCTCGTAAAGAACGATTTCATCTCCCTTTTGGTGATATGCCTTATTTACAAACTTTTCAGTAGAATCTGACAACTTGTATGTTGATCCGAATCTATTAACAGAGAATGTAATCGACTTAGTTAATGTGTTACCAGCCATATCTGTAGTTGTAGCTGTTAATGTGTAAACATCGTCATTATCCTCTGTATGTTCGAAGTCTGGAAGTGTTACCTGCATACCATTTGCAGATGATACTACGGATCCACTTACCGTCTTTTCTTCATGCTTCTGTCCTTTTAGTGTTAGCACCGTTTTTTCGCTGCTGAAGTTTGTATCACTAAATGTTACGACAGGCTGCACGATATTTCTGTTTGCTGAATTTTCTTCAACACCAGAGAATGTGATTGTTGGGGTTGTCTTATCAATCGTAAACTGTTCCTTACTAAATGTAGGAGCGGAATTTCCTGCTAAGTCAACAGCATTTAACGTAAAGCTATAATCTCCGTCTGCATCAAATGTTAGTGTTGCAGTATGTACATCACCATTATGGCTCCAACCGCTTAATACTGGTGAAACAATACCTTGTCCATTTAATGTTGCGATAACAGCTGCAGTTGCAGATGCTTCATCAAAGTTCTTTTCTGTGATTGTAATCGTAGCAGTTTGAGTTGAGTTAAAATATCTTCCTTCACTCATTGCTACAGAAATGGATGGCTTGGTTTGATCGATTGTGAATCTATCAACCTGTCCATATTCTGAATGATTTCCAGCCTTATCGTCTACAGAGAAATCTAATGTTGCTTCTGTATCGTTTGCGAATGTCACTGTTGCAATATTTACATTTTCATCAGAACTATCTGTTCCAATCTTCCAGTCACTGATTGATGTGTATCCAACAGCCTTCAAATTAGCAAGTGATGGATCGAAGTTTCTTTCGTAAACTTTGATTGTTGCTGTGTGAGGAGCATTATAATACTTGCCGTTTTGCACATTTTGGTTATCATAAGAGATTTCGATTCTTGGTGCTGTTGTATCGATCTTGTATACAAAATCTTTTTCAACTTTATTTCCAGCATAATCCTCACCAATAACATGAAGAACAACGTTGTTGCTGTTATTCTTGCTGGCATCAATCTTGATATCTGCTGCAATACTTCTAATCTTGGCTTCTTCATTTGTGAATTCGCCAGATTGAGTAACTTCACCATTACTTGATACTGTATAAGAAAGCTTTTTCATACCTGCGAATACACCGACTCCACCATTATCTGGATCAGAAACAGAAACATTTACATCAATATCAGAGTTATATACTTCTTTTTGTTCTTGTTTAACTGTGACAATAGGTTCATTAGGATTCGCCTTATCAACAATAAATCCACCATTGGAAGAAATGTATGTAATATTTCCTGCTTTATCAGTGATCTTTTGATAAATAACAGCATTTCTATCTGCAGAAATCACAACATCTTCTGTTACTGGACTCCAATTTATCTTAGCAAAATCTGTGGATGCACTAAATGTTTGAGATGCATCAGAAGGGGCGTCAACGATTGCGTATTCAACAGATTTCACACCAGAAATATCATCTGCTGCATTTAATACAAAGTGTAAATCGTTCATGTGGAATAAATTGAAGATGAATTTCTTTAGACCACTCTGCTTCTCAATATCTTCTACAGCTTGATAATAATCCTTTTCTTCATCTCCCTGTTTTACCTTGATTGTTCCAGTAGGAGCCGTATTATCAATTGTGAAATAATATTTTCCAAGTTCGACTTTATTTCCAGCTTCATCTTGATAAGTTGCTTTAATTGCATAATTACCATTAGAAGTAAACTTGCCAATATTTAATTTATGGACTGCACCTTCTGTGAACCAAGAGCCCTGAACTGGTTGTGTATAGTTGATTGTTTCTCCAGATGAATTTGTTACAGATACTTCAATATTAACTCTACTGGAATCGAATCGATCCTTAGCTTTTTCTGTCCAACCTAAATCGCCACCGAAAAAATCGCCACCGAAATCGCCATCGAAATCTTCTACAGAAATTTCTGCATTCACGCTATTAACCGTGTAATATGGATTCTCTTTGTCTTGTGATAATTCAATTGTCTCATTATTATCACTTGTTAGTTTCATTATGGCTTTCGGTTTGTTTGTATCAATAACAAAGTCCGTCTTAGCACGAGTTCCTTCTGTATATTGAACGCCATCTGGGTTTGTAGCTCCAGTTCCTGTTAAGAAAGATGAACTCCAAATATATTTATCTTTGTTAAACTCCATGAATCCATGATCCACGCCTAGTTCGAATTGATATGTATTGGTTCTTTCATTTGTATATGTTTCTTCATTTCGATCTGCTTGTGAGTCAATTCGATCTTGTTTCAATCTAATACCGTCAACTCTACCATTTCTAATATCTTCAAGATTAAACATTTGGACCGCTCCAGTTGGAGAATCTTGGAAGAGCAATGCAACATCATTTTCTTTAAAATTTCTTCCTCTATAAGTAATATTCATTACTCGCTTTTGATTGAAGAATTTTCCGTTTACTGGTTCATTTTGAAGATATGTAATTGTCATTTCTCGATCGAGTTTATCAACAACAATGTTCTTGTATTCCTCTGTTTGAATCACATTTCCAGCTCTATCAAAAGCTTCAACCTGAATCGAAACATTATTGCTATCAACACTAATATTTCCTTCGATATTGATTACTTTATTAGATTTTTCCCCAAGCGAAATATTTTCTTTTGTTACTATCTTTTCATCGTTCGAATAAAGTTCATCCTTTGTTAAAGTGAAAGAGTTTGTTCTAGGCTCTTCTGATGTAAGTTTTACGCCATTATCCTTAACTGTAACAACGACATGATCAATGCCAGAGTTTTCATATTTTGGTCCATCTTTGATTAAAATCTCGTATGTTTTGTTCCATTGAAGTCTAGCCGTAACAAGATTTACAACTGGTGGTGTTGTATCCACCACAATACCATTAGATGTTGTAATGACTTCGTTACCAACATTATCAATCGCCTTGACAAGTACGATATATGTGCCTTCTCTTTCACCACTTATTTCAATGTTTCCATTTGAAGGAAGAGTTTGCCAGCCTGATGCTTTTGCTTCTCTAACAATATCAGCTTCCTGGCTATCTTTAGAAGGTGCAACAATAACTTTATATTCAACATTTTTAACGCCGCTATCTGCATCGCTTACGCCAACATGTAGTCTGTAGCCACCTTTGCCTACAAACTTATTGAATTCTAGTACACCGCTATTTGATATCTTATTACCTTTGACATCCGTAAAACTTCCGTTATCAAAATTAACTGTAGGTAATGTCGCATCGACTTTTAATAATCCATCTGGAATTGTTGTATCAGCCGATCTTGTTGCAGGGCTACTTGTATTTCCTAGATAGAACTGGTTTGTAATATCACCTGTCGCTTGGTCATCAGCAATAGATAATTTATTTGAATACGTTCCATCTGTCTGTTTTACATTAACACTATCGAACAAGCCTTCGCTATCATTTGCTTCGAATTCTACTTCAGCCCCTGGACGAACGTATGTTGTACTACCAAACTTATAAATGCTTGAATTGTCGCTATCTTTTATCTTGATCTTGCTTTGAATCTTTTGGTCGTTCATTGTGCTTGCCGTCACATTGATATCGGCACTTGAATCATCTAGGATTAAGTTCCAATTTCCTACAGAACTCTGTTTTAAAGATAACGTAATTGCATTTGCATTATTTCCAACATAATACTTTCCGCCTGTAAATGTGGCTTCTAAATAATTTTCTACACCATTTTTCTTTAGGAAATCTTTAATATCTTCATCAATATTTAGATTGTCCAGTAAGTTAGTTGGGAAGCGACCAGCTGATAAAGCCTTCCACTCGGCAGAACCATATTCAACCGTAATATCCTTTATAGATAAATGAGCGTCTTTCTTAGTGATAGTAACGTCTGGACCGCTTGTAAAAGATTCTGTAAAAGAATACTTATCAGCACCTGCAATATTGACGTTGGACAGCGTTGTGTGATGATTTCCAACTTCTTTTCCATCGAGAGTTGCGGTCGCTGTTACATCAATACGATCGGAGCCCACAATTCCCTTTTCTGCCTTGACATGCCCTGTTAAAGAGATATGATTGTTAGCATCATAAACCTTCTGTGTGTTATCCCATTCAATATCTTCGCTCGCAATGGTTCCGATACTCTTCTTATTCACATTAACCTTCACCATTGTTTCAGATGCGTTATAGCGATAAGAATCCTCCGTCTTAACACTAATTACAGTTTCTCCAACACCATTTACTACAACGTCATTTCCGTTAATAGAAACGCTGTTTCCAGATACTACAGTATAAGTGATAGAACCTGTGTAATCTGCAGGGATATCTACAAGTGTATTCTTTGCGAATTTTTCATCTCCATACACCTTTTCTTGGTCATGTTTAACAACTGGCATATCAACCTTTTGATATCGAGCCAGTGTCTTAGTTGTGTCCACATTTGTTAAAACAAACTCGCCTTCTGCCTCTGGAGAATCTGAAGTATTCAGTCTGTATTTGATGATCTTGTTCATCTCTTGTCCAGAAAAATCGAATGAACCATCAGCATAAGGGATTGATAGTGCATTTCCTGCCTTATCTGTAAACTGGATATCGCTTGAAGTAATAACATTTCCAGTATTGAATCTGAATGACACCTTTTTACCAACTTCTGTAGACGATACAAAGTTTTCGTTGATTACATTCGGAAATTTAAACTGACCCTCAATTGTCTTTGAATTTGCGTTTGTAAGACGATAATAGAATACATCTTCGCTGTCATGAGGACTTGTGATATTGATATAGTCTTTACCATCTTCATTAGATAATGTGAAAGCGACAGGAATTGTACGTCCTGCATCTTTAAATAATTGTATGTCAGCTGTTGTTAAATGGATTCCCGTTGCTCCACTTGTAATACTTAACTGTGTCTTGTCATTTGTTCTACTTTCCGCACTAACAAGTAGTACGCCTGGATTTGTAGTTGATACGACAGTTAATCCAGCAAGTGCTGCAGCAACGATGCGTTTGGTTTGAGCCATTATTTGCCCCTCCTTTTTCTATACATGATATATTATGCTATTTTTATACGAAAAAAGAAGGTTTTTTACCTTCTTTTTAGTTTGTGTTGTAAAATTCTTCATCATCGACAACAAATTGGCGTGTCTTCTTTAATGTTTCCTGTTTTTCTTCACTCTCTTTTGTCTTGAAGGAATCAGCGACATTGTTGTTACCAAGGAATCCAGTTTCATCTTCATCTTCAACTGCCAGTGCCGTTGTTTCTTCATTTAATTCTCCTGTTGGATCTTCGGTGTTTAACAATGTAGTTTCTTCTTTACCTGTTTCTAGCACTTTTGTTTCATCAGCTCCACTATTAAGAAGAGATGTTTCTTCTGCACCAGATTTGACAGTGTTTTCTTGTGTCTTAATCGTTTTCTTGATCTCTTCTACACGCTTTTTTAGCTCATCTGAAGGTGGTCCTGCTACATGATTACTTCTAGTTGGCTGTCTTGTTTTTTCTGCTCTTTCTTCTCTAGCTGCACGCTTCTTGTAGCCCTTATCACGTTGGCTCAACAGGAGCTTATATTCCCATGGCTTTTTCATAATACCAATAACGACGAATACGATAAACAAAACGATTCCAATCATCATCAAGACAAGAGATGCGATTTTTAATGTGTTAATTGTTTCTAACATACTTATTGCGACTCCTTCTGATTGCTACGGTCAAAGTATACTGTACTCAGGTTTTTTCTTGTAGCTTCAATGTTTGACATAATCTCTGAGAGCATCTCTTCTTCATCTTCTTTTAATTTTTCTGATTTCAGTTCTTTCGCTTTATCTGAGATTGTATCAAGTTGTTGTTCTATATCTTTTGCATCAATTCCTGCGTTATAGAAGTTTAATCCATTCACGTTTAGTTGAAATGTTAATTCTCTATACACAACTAACGCAGTTTTTACGTTGTCTTTTTTGGCAATGTCTCCTGTTGAAACTTCTATTAGTTGCTTATAAAAGTCTTTGTAATCGACGTCTACGTCTCCTGCTTTATTGATATTCCCTGATTGTATATAGTAATCGGCTATCTGATAAAATTTCTTTGCTCTCTCTTTTTCTTTTTCCTCTATCGTTGTACTATCTTTTGCAATTTCAAACCAAGGTTTACTGAGCTGTTTATTTCCATCGTTTTCGTAATAATAAAAATATGCTAGCCCCATCTTATATGCGAAGTTTTCGTATCCGCTTTGATTTGTTTCTTTGAATATATCTTGTATTGTTTTGCTTCCTTGTTTATAGCCGACAACACTTGTCAGCCTGGACGCTTCCTCTTGCGTGAAGTTGCCATCTTTTAGAAATACATCTTCCAGAAGTTCTTCGTATGCGACCTCGTTACTCGGGTTTAATTTAATTGCAGATATGTAATCTTCGATCTGTTCATCCTGGTTTACTGCAATTCTAGCGGATCTTAATTCTTCATCGTATGTGTTTGATAATAGCGAATTTGCATATATTCTAACTCCAACAGAAAGAGATGATAAAATTGTCGCAACACATCCTAGTGTTACCCACTTTCGATATGCTGCTGATTTTTGCTTTATTGTTTCAACCTCTAGCTCTTGATAGTGTTCTAGTGCAAACTCTAAATCGTCTACTGTCTGATAACGCTCATTTGGATCTGGTGCAACACATTTTAAAATAATTGACTCTAAACCAGATGATAATGTTCTATCAACTTGTCTAATTGGTAAGAATTTGAATGGTGGCTTCGATGGGTTCTTTCCTGTTACTAAGTGATACATCGTGGCTCCAAGATTGTATATGTCTGTTCTAGGATCCGTCTGTTGATGGTTATCCTGGAATTGCTCTGGAGCGGCGTAGCCTTTGGTTCCGAGGTGAATTGTATCTTCGCTAGACTGGTGTTTATATTCTCTTGCTGTACCAAAGTCGATCACCATGATATTCCCATCTGGTTTCAACATAACGTTTCCTGGCTTCATATCTCGGTAGATAATTGGTGGATTTAAGCTGTGCAAATACTTAAATACAGAACAAATTTGCAGAGCCCAATCTACAACATCGGCTTGCGGTTGTCTGCCTTGTTCTTTTAGAATATCACTCAATGTTCTTCCTTCAATATAGTCCATTACAATCAAGAATGTATCATCTTCATTGAAGATATCTACAATACTAGGTAAGTGTGGATGCTTTAAGTGTCTTAAAATACCAGCTTCTGTAACCAGATTTTGCTTAATGATTTGATCACTTGTTGATGGTGAAGATTTTTTGACTTCTTTGATCGCCCATTGCTTGTTTACGGCTTCGTTAAGGGCTAGCCAAACTGTACTCATGCCGCCCTTTCCTGTTTGGGCAATGATTCTATATTTACCGTCGACTAAATCACCTATTCTAAGTCCCATTGGTCATCCTCCAGTTTAATTCCTAATACCGTGATATTATCCTTCTCTTGTCTTTCCTTTGACATCTCTACAATCTTTTCTAATTGCTTCTTTAGTGAATCATCGGAAAATACTCTATTTGAAGATAACATTTCAGCCATTTCATCCTCTTTTACAACATGGACAAATCCATCACTACAAACTAGAAACAGTGTTTCTGGGTTATAACTGCCCATATAGAATTGAGGGGATGGTAATTCTGATCCAGCTCCACAACACTGCATTAAAACACTTCTATCCTTGTGATGCAAAGCCTCTTCCTTTGTAATTGCATTTGTATCAATTAGATACTGGACCAAACTATGATCGTGTGTGATCTGTTTAACTCTGTCAGAGCCCTGTTCTAGCATATATGCACGGGAATCTCCTACATTAAATGCGATATAAGTCTTTTGCATGATAAATAATCCAACAATCGTTGTTCCGCCAGCCTCTTCTTTTAATTCCTCTTTAATTTTTTCATGCAATTTTTCTGTTGTTTTTGTTACTGAATTTTTAAAGGAGTCAAATGTCAATCCTTTTTCAAATAAATCGCCAACTTCATTCACAAACCAATTTCTAAATTCTTGAATCGCTATACTAGATGCTAGTTCCCCTTTAGACATTCCACCCATCCCATCTGCTACCATTGCAAATGCGATTTCTTCTCCATCTAGTTTTGCTGTTTTTAATAGAAGGGCATCTTGGTTTGTTGCCTTCTTGATGCCCTTATCTGTACAATATGCCTTTATCATTATCGTTTACCACCAATATAAAATTTAAACTTAACATTTGAAAGCTGGATTATCATTCCATCTTCAAGTTTTACAGGTGAATAATCTGGAATTGTTCTTCCATTTACATAAGTAAAGTTCTTTGAGTTTAGGTCCTCGATATACAAATCGTTATCAATTATGCTAAACATTACATGATTTCTACTGATCGTGCTGTTATCAGAAATGCAATAATCTACCTTTGCACGTTCCTTACCAATGATAAACTTATCTTTTGTAATATTGATCTGTTCACCAGTGTCCAGGCGAATTAGATAAGCGTCAATCTTGATTGGTTTAGCAACTAATAGTGTTGTTCCTTCTGAACCTTCATCTAGGATTGTTGCCCCATCATTTTCGTCAGCATATTTCAAGTCTGAACGGCTTTCCCTTGTTGATCTTAAACTTCTAGGAGCTGATTGCACCGTAATATCCATATCATCAAAGTCAACACGTTTTCCAGTATTCTTGTTAACTAGATGTGGGTCATCATCGAAATCTCCTAACTGTTGAGAAAAATCATCCTCGTCAAGTTCTTCATTCTCTTTCAAGATTTCTTCTTCCATCTTTTTTCTCTTCGCATTCTTTGCGTTTACGATTGCTGCAATTACAGCTAACGCAACACCTGCTCCAAGTAAGTATGGAATAAATGGGAACTTTTCTAGTAAGCCCTTCTTTTCTAATGCATCTTGAGCGTCCGTGATCGCCTTCGTTGATTCGTCGATTGTCTTTTGTGTGCGATCAGGATCCTCTAACATATCTTTACCACTGCTGATAGCATCCTTGAGGGCATTTGCAGAATCTTTTGTATATTCGTCAATATCCACTTTTTCTGCTGCCGAAATTGCTGCTTCTAAATCTTTTGTATCTAAAGAGGCAAGCTCTTCTTTTCTTCTCTTTTCATCAAGACGAGCTTTATCTTCCTTCTCTTTTTCTGTATTAGTCTGTCCTTCAGTCTTATATGTAACGCCATTTTCTGTTAGTACGTCTTGAATACGTTCATTTGGAATGAAATATGCGTTATTATCTACAGAAGAAGATACGATACCAACAATACTATATTTACCATTAACAATCGGTGTTCCAGTTTGTAATGTTGTATTGCCTGCAAAGATGTATTCTTCGCTAGTTTGTGATTTTGACGTTACAGTTCCGTTTAAGGCTATAACATTTCCCTTTTCAATAAACAGTGCTTTTGCAGCAGCGTTTGTTTCTAATCCAGAATTAGTATCAGTAAAACTGAGGTATTTCTGTTGCTTTGTGACTAATCCGATCACACCAATACCTTGCTTAAAATTAGTTGTGCTAGTTTCTACGTTCTTGCCGTTTACGTCTAACACCTTAATCTTAATATGTTTAACCGTTTCTCTTTCATCTTTTAATGAAATGCCTAGCTTTTCGTAAGCATCTCCTTTTTGCTCTAATATCTTTTTATATAACAAACTTGAAGTTGTTGTATCTGTTAATGTTTCTGTTGTGACCATGTCTGATTCAGAAACCATAGCACCACTACCAGATGCCCAAACGTCAAAGGATCCATCAGAGAACTCATATCCAATCTGCACACTCAATATCGCACGTTCTGGTATAGCTTCAATCGTATCTGCAGTATTTCCATTAGGCTCTTCAGCTTTTGTAATCATTGGAGTTGTGATCAAACATGTAATGGCTGCTAGTGTTAATAGTCTTTTCTTAATATTAAACATCTTTCTTATTTTCTCGCTTTCTTTCTAATCATTTATATTATGCTAGTTTTCTACGATACCAGCGTTAAATTCATTACTTCCTTAACTTCTGGTGGGGCTAAAAAGAAAAGCTTCATAATGTCGCCGTTAAACATAGACTTTAAAAGATCACAATTTCGTTCGACCTTATCACAACGTACTCGCTTGAGTTGTAGAACTTCTCCATTGTAATTAAACTGATATTCTTCAAAAATTTTTTTATACTTCTCCCATACAGCAGCAATTTGTTTCATAAAAGGACTTCTTACACTACTCTTAGCCTCATAATATTCCTTATCGCTCATAAATCCACCCATCGCTGCCTGATAAGCCATATCACGCACGCTGAGCGGGTTGGCTTCGACTGCATAGTGCCACATACAACTTAATTCACGCTCTACGTAGGAAATCGTATTATTTAAAGCTGAAACACAACGTCTGATCCATTTTGACATCGGATAATTCGATTTCTTTCTTTCAATCATCAGCCCTTCGATAATTCTAACTCTATAATCACGTACAGATTGTACAGCATACTCTAAAAGCTGTTTTCTGACTCTTTGAATATGATTATCTGATCCATCGAATAAACGTGTCTTCTTAACGGAGAACCATCTGTAGCTAGGCTTCACATCATTTCTCGCATCACCCTTCTTAAACTTCACAACAGCATTTGGATTATTCTTTCCACAGAACTTTCCTGTGCTACTATCAATATACTGAGTTTTTGTATAAGTCGGATATACTTCCTTTTCCATTTCATACATAAAGCGATCACAGAACCAAAAACGAATCATAAAAGCACTTTTTATCGTGTAATGAAAAGCAAACCACTTGATCCCTTTATTCCCATTTGTAACCTTATTAGCAAAAGATAAAGCCACTTTCTTAGTGCTTTCGTAATTATGGAAACCTCTTGGCAACATTAAAGTAACACAAGTACCATAACGATTATTCTTGTATTGTTTCCCTATCTCTTCATTTTCTTTAATATATTGCTTTAAAAATTGACTAAAGCCTAAAGAATTAAGTGGAGAACAACATAGCAAAGCTAGTCCTCTCATCTTCTTTCTTTTCGCTCTCTTCTTACCTAAAATAATGTCTTTAGCTCTTCTTACTGGTTCGATTCTTACGAATCCCCTATATTCTTTATCTGAAGCACTGCATAGTATCGTTATTCCATCTGAAGTAATATCCATATCTTTTTCTCATTTCTTTCCCGTTTTTACCTTGTTTCCTCAACTAGAACCTAAAACTCAATTTTGAGCCTGTCATAAATACGCAGCATCGTGCTGCTTTTCTTCTGGGAGAAAATTTCGAGAAAAATCCACATTTTTTGCAGATTTTTCCCTTCTTAGCTCTAGTATATACTGCTATTTTTAATTTTGCAATAAAAAAATAGGAATTATTTCCTATTTTATAATGGGTATTCTGGGAATGGCTCAATAAACGTGAACGTCCAATACACCGTTCCATATCGTTCAGCTGATAGTTGTTTTGCTAGACGACTTGTAATTAGCTTTAGAGTGATAGGATTGATTTCCGTAGACGCTACAGTTGGTACGGCGAACATTCGTAAGCCCCTATCCTCTCTGTAGATCCATGCAAATCCTGTTTCAACTCTGAGTATATCCAAGATTAAAGCTTCTGGACCATGCAGTTCTTCATCGAACATTGATTGATAATCTTCGCAATGGTTATTGCCTACAAATACCTTTTGTGCTCCATCTGGCAAACTGATTACATGTTTTGCCGCAAAATTTCTAAAGTCCTTTTCTGTTAGTTTGGCTGGAAGATAAAATCCAAATCCCGTCTCGATCATTGGAATCTCTTCTAGTTCTACTGTCTTATTTCCGATCTGATATTTATTTGTGAGTGCTTCTTTTAACAAACGTTCTTTATCAAGGATCTCATCTTTAGGTAGTACCTCTTGGCTTGAATACAAGAAATTATATCCACTTTCAGAAATGAATTCTCCTCTAATGATCATATCATGGATCGTCTTATCAAATCCCATCTTAACGATATCTTCTACATCTGTAGTTACATTGATTGGGCAGAATCCATTTAATTGCTGTGAGAACATTACACAAACAACAAACTTCTTTAGGGATGTTCCAAATTCACTTGAGACGACAAACATAGAAACCTTATTTTTAGCAAACATGATCGAAGTTGCCTTCTCTACGGATACAGGGAAAGAGAATGTTGATTCCACAATTTCTTTCATATATAACTCTCTACTTTTAACTGTATCCTGGATCGTATTGATACTTTCAAGGATCGCCTTTTTCATTGTCACAACAAATTCTTTTGGATCCAACATTTCCTTTATTGAGCTTAATTTGATCTCTGTATCCTTTGTAATTGGTGGATATCCACATGCTTTTACAAGTTCATTTAATGTTACATAGTTCCAAGCATTATTGGCAAACTTTCGAAGCATCTGCATCGTTGGTTTTGGTCCATTTCCATTTAATAATTTGCTGATAGTACCTTTTGACACTCCACAATTATCTGCAAACTGTGTAATTGTTCTTGGTTTCATTGCAATTCTTAATAATGTCTTAAAATCTTTCATATTTTTTCCTTTTCTTATTCATTTTCCTCAACTAGAACCTAAAACTCAATTTTGAGCCTGTCATAAATACGCAGCATCGTGCTGCTTTTTCTCTGGGGCGAAAATTTTAGAAGAAAATGCCTATTTTTCAACGTTTTGGGCAATTTCTTCTCTACAAAATATATTGTACATCACGCCTATAAAGAAAGCAACGGTAAGTTTCTTGGCAATAAAAAAGAAGAAATCAATCTAGTTCTTCTTCTTTAAGATGTTGTCCAGTACGACCTTGCCGAATCCAACTAGGACAATGAGTCCGCTTATTTCTGCAAATATGCCGTTTGACAACGCAATGCCTAATAGCATGATGCCAAATCCAATTTCGCTTTTCATTTTTCTTTTCTCCCTTCTTTTACATAATTTTTTAAAACAATAATCAGAATTACTAGAATTCTGTCTTAACCGATATACTTAGTTATTACAAGAAAAGCCGAAAGGCAACAAGAGATGAATGCTAAGAATAACATCAGTATTCCGATTGCCATATCCTCTTCTTCGTTTGTGCTACAAAACATAGCCACAAACAGATTTGAACATGGAAACAACAACATTACCAATCCGATCGCCAAGTTGCCCTTGATAAATATCTCTTTACTTTGTAACAAATAGCTAACGATATATACGATGGCTGTGATCAGCGACCATATTATCCAGATAACCTTTTTCTCTTTTGTTGTGTCGTCCATTACTATTTCCTTTCTTTTTACATGAACCTCTTCGTGAGGATCAATATGATTAACGATACCCCAGCCAATACGACTGCCGTCAATTCTGTCTCGAATGTATCTTCGTGTGTCTTTTTATACAGCAGGAACTCTAAACCGCTCTTGAATGGGAACGCAGCGAAGAATAGTCCTGAGATAAAAGCTGTGATCATTAAGAATATTGATTGTTTACATAGTAAAGCAGCTGCAATCGCTAACGCTAAAAGCAAGATCCAGATATTTACTAATACTCTCATTTTTCTTCGCATATTCATATTTTTTCTCCTTTTCTATACTTATATTATATGCTACAAAGAAAGTAAAGTCAAGTCTTAAATAAAGAAAAATGACCACTATTTCTAGTGATCATTCCCCTGCCTCATTCGGCTGTCAACGATATTATATCAAACCACCTTATTCTTTTCAATAGAAAAAGAGCGATTAACGCTCTTCGTTCTGAACTGCAGATTTTGCTTTATTAACGACTTGTTCTTTCGCTGATTTAGCCATTCCATCTACGGATAGCTTCTTTTCTGCGTTCTTGATCAAGTCTTTTACGTTTGCAACTTTGTCAATGTTCTTTGTAGCTGCTTTTGTTACGCCTTTAGCAGCGTCTAAGCCCTTTTTAGCTACTACTACCTTACCAGCCACTGGAACTGCCATAGCTGCTTTTTCTGCAGCCTTCTCTGCTGTCTTTTCTACAGCCTTACTAGCAACCTTTTCAGCTGCTTTATTGGCTACGTTATCAACAGCCTTATCAACGACTTTTCGCTCCATCGCCTTAGAAGCGGCTTTATCAACAACACCCTTAATCTTGTTGACGCCATTTTTAGCTGTTTCCTTTAGCTTGTTCGTAGCTTTTTGCTTTGCGTTATCAACTTTGCTCTTTAATTGGCTATTCTTATATTTGTTCTTTGCAATATTCTTTGTTTCAGATTTAGCCATTTTCTTTGCATTGTTTTCGAACTCTTTTGTCTGAGCTTCTTTTTTTAAGTTTTGTAGAGCTTGTTTTACAATGTCAGCTCCCACATTTTCTAATCCCATGTTTTTTACCTCTTATCTTTCTTTTCCAATATCCAAGTTCTTAATTGGAGCAGCTTTTACTGGGGCAGCCTTTACTGCTTCAGTAGCTTTAGAGATTTCTGATGATACGTTTTTAACAAGAGGAGCCTTAACCTTTTTTGTTACACCCTTGTTTCTTTCATCCAGAACCTTGTCGATGCTTCTTTCGCCTTTGCTCATTGACTTTCCAGACCACATATCAGCAGGATCCTTGCTTTCAATTTTTGTTGTGCGTAATTTACGCTGTTTTTCGTAAACCTTGCCTGCAGAACCATGTTCCATAGCCGCCTTCTTTTCGATGTTTCCATTTTTCAAAGCCTTTGATGTGAAGGAATCCTTCAACTTCAATGCTGTTTGAAGGAGCTTAATTTTGAACTTGTTTAGTGTTCTTTCTAGTTCTGATTTCTGTGGTAACATCTTCAGATTTTCCACAGTGTTTGATACTGTATTTTTGATTACTTTGCCGACTCCACCAAAGAAGTCGCCGATGCCTTTAAAGAAATTTCCTTTTTCCATGTTTTTCCTCTTTCTATCGCTCGATTGATTCATCGATTATGTGTTGTGCTTGTTATTTATCGTTCTTCAACATCTCTTTCAATTGCTTGATGTTTCGTGGTTAGATCAAGTGACGCAACTTTCCGTTGCAACACTTCTTTTGGTTCGATCTCAAAAACTCTAGTGTATCCATCATTAGTTCTTTTGTAAACTTCAACAGGTCTTCCAAGAACTTCATCTCCATTTTTTGAATTGCTAATTTTTGATAGCCATTCACCGCCATATTTTACTTTTCCGTTAATTAGAACATATTCATACTCTAATTCGTTCAGTGATTCATATAAGGAACCTCTAAATTCAAGCCCACTTTCTTCTTCTCGAACAGCAACTTTATGCAACTTCACAAAGTTTTCAACTTCTCTCTTTGCCTCTTTAAGAGACGTTCTGGTCAAATCCCAAATGGTAGACTCGTCTTCAATCATGTCACTTTGTAAATCGAGGGTAAAGGTGTGATCATCATCTTGATACTCGATAGAAGCACAAACATCCTTGTCTACCCCTTCAATAAACTTTCCAAACTCTTCTACTTCTATGTCATTTGGTATATCAAGTGTGTATTCTACTTGTTTGGAAATCAAATTCATTAGACTGCCCGCTTGCTTATCTGTTAGTAGCTGGCGTCCCATTGCCTCATCATGTTCTTTTGTGAATTCTGCCAATTTAGTTGTTTCATACTGGTCTTTTGTGACTTCTAGTATCATTTTTTTCGTAATTTTCCAGGAAGCAGTTCTACCTCCTTATCGTTGACTGTTAAAACAACTCTTGGTTTGGTGTAAAATATCTCATTGGATTTGGATTCACTCCAATCTGGATGGACAATTCTTCCATAAACCGCATTGCTTTGATCTCTTTGAACTTTATTTCCTCTACTTGTTCTAATCAAGTTTTCTTTGTAATAATCTACATCTGTTAGAAGGTACCAATACTTGTCGTAGTAATCCCCTGCGTTCTCAATACTTGTGAATTTATCCGCATTTTTTTCTACCCATCTATCTCTTGAACCTTTTTCTAAACTTTCTAATCTGTCAACGAAATCTCTTGCCGTGTCAAGCTCATACTTGTTCTTATAATCCACCACATGAGATGTAAATGGAAGTCTTCCGTAATCAATACTCCAATGAAATGCATGTTCTGGAGGCATTATGCTTGCGATTTCAGTTTCTGGTCCTAATCCAGTTCTATAAAGTTTTGATCCTGGCACAATTTTAAGTTTAATGTGTAGGTCCTCATCCTTTTGATAGTCGTCACCATGTACTTTGTCACCATTAAATGCTTTTTTCATTAACGTTTCTCTTGGAATTGTACATTCAAAATTTCCATGTAGTCTAGTCAAAACAAGATCACTTAGTCGTTCGTATTTTGCCATCAATTCAAGCTCTCTCATGTCATTTATTTTTTTTAGGTCATTTGATTCTATTTTTTCTGCTTTGTGGTCATTCATTTCTTTTAAAGATATTTTTCCCATGAAATCACTTCCTTTTATCGACCTATTGGTCGATCAACTGTACGTTGTGCTTGTCTGAAGATTAAAGCGATCAGACTGTCCGCTTGTCTTGTTGTTAATGGTGCTTCAATCACCTTTGATGTTACATGGCGTTTAACTGCTCCGCCCTGGTCTTTTGCAAGTTCCTTCATTTTTGCTGGTACTTTTACTGACTTAAATTCATGCCCAGGGGTTTTCTCGTATGTGTTGATTCTATTGAGTGTTTCTAAACCTTCTTTTGAACGTAGTTCTACCTCCTTGCCATTAACCGTTAAAACAAGTCTTGGTTTGGTGTAAACTATATCCGTTTGTTCTTTTCCATCTGGGGAGGTAGTTTTTCCAGTAACTACATTGCTCTGGTCTTTTTGGATTTTGCCTCCCACACTTGTTCTAATCAAGTTCTCTTTGTAATAATCAACATCTGTCAATAAGTGCCAATTTTCACGGTAATAATCTCTTGCATCATCAACACTCTTGAATTTATCCATATTCCTTTTTACCCATCTATCTCTTGAGCCAAATTCTAAATCTCTTAGTCTGTTACTGAAGCGTTCCACCAAGTCACAGTCATATTGGCTCATATCATTAAACACTTGGGTATTGATAGCAAATATCTGATATTCTCGCAATATTTCATTTTCTGGGTCATCCTCTATTATAGTTTGTTCATAGAAAATGGACGCAATTGGTGTTTCTGGTCCTAATCCAGTTCTACAAATCTCAAAGCCTGGCACAATTTTAAGTTGAATGTGTAGGTCCTCATCTTTTCGATAGTCATCTTTGTGTGCTTCACTATACTCTTTTCCTTCTTTTGTGAATTTATTAAATACTTTTTCCATAAATGTTTCTTTTGGAATTGTAAACTCATAATTTCCGTGTAATTTGGTTAAAATAAAATCACTTAACCGATTGTAGTCTGCTTTTAACTCTAGCTCGCCCGTTTCATCATCTCTTACAAGCGGGTTCTCAAAATCATAACCAAACTTTTTTTGGAAGGTTTTGATTTTTTCGATTGATTCTTTTCTTTCTATTTTATTTTCAAGCATTTCTTCTAAAGATATTTTTCCCATGGTATCACCCCCAGCTATGTTCTATGTTTTCTCTTTTTGTCGGTACTTGATTTCAAGATGCCATTTGCTTCTTTCAACATGCTTAGTTCAAAGTTTTCATCTTTTTCCTTTTTTACTTGAAAACCTAAACTTACATTTAGATCTACACGTTTGAATGTGGCATCATCGTTTGTGGTGCTGTTTATTCCTTTTCCAAAGGGTATGTATACAGTTCTTCCTGTTGCAATGTTTTCATAGACCTTTTGTTTATTCAGTTTGAAGCTAATAAAGTCATTTGCAATATATAACGCCGCTTCAAAGAACGCAAGTTGATTTTCTTCATCATCTAAAAATACAATTACTTTCCCATCTTCTTCTCTTCCCAGAATTTTTAATAAATGTTCTTCGTTGTTTATCTTGATTGGGACGATTGCTGGGACTCCGTATTTGATTGTTGCATCACCAAGTTTCGCTAGTTCTAAGATGGCTAAACTTTCTTTGTTTTCGTCATACTCTTTGATCGCATACAAGAACTCATATTCGAACTGATCCTGTATCTGCTCAATCGTTTGTATCATTTTTTTACTACTTACACAAATTTCTTTTCGATCATCTACTTTTACTAAAAACTTGTTATTTTCTAATGTATATCTAATCACTGATTCTCTTTCATTTGCATCAACAACATCAATCTCAAATGAGATGGGGGTTCCGATTTCTCTTAAAATAATTCTAATATATCTCCAATAACAAACAAATGAATCTTTAAACTTTCCTACTTCTATTTTTGTGTTTTCGTATGGTGGTCTATATATCTGCATCGCATGTCCTTTCTATTGACTATTATGTCATTTTTGAAAATAAAAAAAAGATGGTGTTAGTCCATCTTTTCCTTTTTATATAGTAGTACCATATATCCGACGATAGTAAATAGAGCTGATAGGCATAGGAATGTGAATCCATACATCGCCGCACCAGTGTCTGCTGGCTTATTACTTGTTGGCTTGTTAGCTGTATTATACTTCTTTGCAAAATCTAACTCGTGATTTGCTTCATATTTGACATAGATTGTCATATCATCGTTTACAATTTCTTCGAATGTGACTGGATCTGTCATTTCTGCATTTTTGTAGAAACCAACAAAGTCATATCCATTCACCTTAACGCCGTTAAACTTTGGTAGAACTTCTCCGAATGTAACATCAAACTCGTTGTATCTTGGTCCATCTGCGATATTCGCAATAAATGAGATGTGTCCAGATGTTTTGTTTATTTCAACAGGTACGTCTAATGAATCTTCCTTCTTTGTAATATCGTATTCTATTGTTCCAACGACGTGCATTTCATCTGGGGCAGTCAAATCCTGATTTGTGATCTTGTCACCAATCTTCTTCTTTAGATTTTCCTGCTTAACAATATTTCCATCTTTATCTTTATAGATGACTTTAACAACAGCATCGTTAGACTCGGCATCGTTAGACTTGTTTTCTTCTACAACTCTTTCGATCTTGTCGTCTTTTCCTGTAACAATGTATCCATCAAACTTGTCGATAAAATGCATTCCATCTGGAATAGATGGTAGTTCTGATTCCTTGATATTGCTACCAATCTTTTTCTTTAATTCTTCAGCTTTAATCTCTTTACCGTTCTTATCCTTGTATACAACCTTAATTGTTACTTCGTTATAATCAACTAATCTTTCAATCTTATTACCTTCTTCAGTAACGGTATAATCTGTTGGATCACCAGTGAAGTGTGTTCCCTCTGGAGCGGTGAGATCGTTATCTGTTACCTTTTCGCCGACCTTCTTCGCAATATCTTCTTCTTTTACAATTTTTCCATCTGAATCCTTATATGTAATATGTACAACTACTTGTGTTGCTGTATCATCATCTACAAGTCTTGTAATTTGGTCATTCTTTCCTGTTACAGTGTAGCCTGTAAATTCGTCGATGAAGTGCATATTGCTTGGTAAGGCAGGAAGATCTTCAGCTGTTACAACATCCTTGACCTTCTTTGTGATAACTTCCGTCTTTACAACATTTTCACCTTTTTTATAGATAACACCAATTTCTACTGTATTATATTCAATTAGTGCTACAAACTTGTTGTCATCTTCATTTTCAGACACTGTATGGTCTACTTCTTCTGCTAAATGAGTTCCTTCTGGAGCATGCAAGTCATCATTTGTGATCTTGGAACCGATTGGCTTTACAATTTCCTCTGTTCCAGCAGTAATACCATTTGCATCGTTATAAGTGATGAATGACTTCGCAGTATTCATTGCTAGTGTGCGTTCAATCTTATTGACGCCATCAACCACCTTGTAGCTTACGAATTCATCTGTAAAATGCATGTTTGGTAAAGCTGGAGGGAGGTCTGATTCTTTGATGATCTGATTTGTTTCAAATTCGAAGTCCTGGGCAAATGCCTGGCTTCCATCTTCTAGCTTGTATACAACGGAAACCATTACTTTTCTTTCTACTGGAGCAACAGAACCTTGTCGTTTTACGATACGAACAATCTCGTTATTGCCATCAGTGATCGTGTATGGGGAGAATGTATCCTTAAATTCTAAGTTATTCTGTAACTTTGGTAGATCAGACTCCTTAATAACACTATTTGGTAATTCCCATTGCGTCTTTTCCAATACAGTTTCGCCATCTTCATACTTGTAGAGAATGTGTAACTGCTTTTTGTCATCAAGTGTTAATTCAATGTCTTCTCCACGAGTTCGTCCTGCTGGAAACTGCTTTTCTACGATATAGTAGTTTGCATTTTTATCAAAGTTTGCTCTATTTAAGACTCCAGCTTTCGAGTATGTAGTAATATCTGCAGATAAGGTATCTTCTGTTGCAAGGCGATAGTCATTTTCCATTGGTCCGTTATACACCTTTAATGCCTTGTTTTCTTCGATTTTTTCTTTTGACATTGCAGATGAGAATTCGGAACCGTTTATAAATTCATCTGTAAAATCACGATGGTCTTTCCAACGGTATGTAATCTTAGCAAATGATGGAGCTGGTTTAATTGGTCTTAGTAGCCCTCTATCATTATGATCTTCATCTCCAAAATATCCGAATCTAATTTGAGGGATATTCCAACCCGTTCTGATTGGGAACGTTGTATGGACACCCTTTTTATCAAATTGCAATAGTTCGAAAGATGGATCGGACGCTTTCAGATTATCATTCCAAACCTTTAACTCTGGATTGGCTTTATAAATAGCTGCTCTAATTTGTTCCTTATCGTAATTTGTTACGTCTTCTAGTCTGAACGTTTCACCGCTATTCTCCAGCGAATACAATCTAATATTACGATTAACCCTGATAATCTCATAAGAGATCACGTTTCTTGCTTTGTTTCCTGCAGTGGTTTTAACAACATCTTCTCCGTATTTCAAGAAGTAGTCGTTGTACTTTTCTTGTGCTGGTACGATTGATGCACGATATGCAAAAGTATTTCCGTTCTCGTTTTCTTCAATCTGAACCTCTGGAGTTGTAAATTCGTAAGTCTTGTTTCCCACGGTTTGATTTAACTCTGCACTATCACTAATGTAGGTTTTGGTAATTGTCTTGGATTGATTGCCAAGTGAATACTCAAACTTGAACCCAATATTTCCATCTGCAAAATATTTTGCAAATTCGGTATTCTCGTCTGAACTATCATTTTTTTCTTTGAAAGAAAACACTGTTTGGTGAGAAGTTGTTTCTTCTTCAGCATGTACATTTGTGATACTTGGGATGATGCTTGATGTAGACATTAGACCAGCCAGAATTGCAGTCGTTAGTTTGTTTCTTAAATTCTTCTTTTTTGTGAACATTGATTTTCTCCTTTCACTAATCTTTTATATTATGCTATTTTACTTGTGTTTTGTAGCGGTTCACAACAAAAAAGACAAGAAATTTCTTGTCTTCTACAAAATTCCGAGTAATTCTTTAATTGCCTTTTCTCCAAACTTTGTTATTGTCTCATCAGATACATACACTTTTTGTGTATTATCTCTGATTTTACCAACGACGATGCCGTGTGTGATTCTTTCTTTTGTATGAAACTCTTCAGCGAGTTTCTTTGCATCTTCTGCATTTACTTTGTATATGTCGTATGCAACTTCTTTCGAGTTTAATAACTCGGCAGCAAATTGAAGCGGGTTTTTAATGGATCTAGCCTCCTCTAGTGTCAATTTCTGTCTTTTCATTTTCTTGTGAATATTATTGATAAACGGTTCGTCCTTTGTTATATAGATGTCCACCATTTCTTCATTTGTCTTTTTGATCCAAAACATATCGCTAATTCCCCTTTGCTACTTCCGATAAAATCGCCTTCCAAAGAGCGTCATTTCCAGAAAGGTTAAATGCCTGGGCGTAGTCGTTATACATCTGGGAACCCATTGTTATACCAGTCTTTTCAGCTAATGCACGAAGGACCATCTCCTCGTCTGCGTGCTTGAATACATATTCGTACATTTGATCATTGTATTCTTCTTCTGTTAGTTGAGCCTTGTATTTGTCTAATGGACCATACTTTGACTCTAGCTCTACTTCAAAAGCTTTCTTCAAATCCTCAATTACTCCTTGTGGGTAGCACTCGATAGTGGATTCTTTTATGATTGCCTGTTTTAAGGCTGTTTCATTATGTGCGATTGCGGCATCTTTATCCTGGTCTTTTAACATTTCTTTTGCCTTAGCAATATCTTCGGCAGATGGTTCTTTTGTCTTTGCAATCTGCACTACTTTGACATGATAGTCGACTTTTAATCCTCTTACGTCTTTATTCCAGTAATCTTCTGGATATGTGATTGAGAAATCCTTCTCTTCATTCTGGTGCATGCCTACGATCTTTTCTTCTGCTTCTTTCGGTAGTTTTGCCCCACCGCCAAGAGAGATGTTTTCTCCATTCTTTTTAAATGAAACATTCGGTAAATCTTCGCCATTGAATTTTGCACTTACTTCGCACCACACCTGATCTCCTAATTCAGCCTTGAATGAATCATCGTAAACTGGTGTAGCGTTGATTGCATCGTTTAACTTTACATATACAATCGCCTCTTCATCAGTTGGCTCCTTAACCTTTCTTTTATCATATTGGATTGTCTTCAAGTTTGGTAGTGTAACCATGTTAGATTTAAAATCGCCTTCAACAATTGGCTTTCCATTTGGTGCAAAGGAGTCTCCTTCTTGGTATTTCTTCTCCTTTATTGTTGTCTGATCTTCTATTACGTTTAGATTTCCTTCTTCATTATTGTTCTTATTTTTACAGCCAGCAAACAATATTGTTGTGCCGATCAATACGAGCTTTCCATATTTTAGTATTTTCTTCATAATTTTCGTCCTTCCTTTTTGCTCAATTATATTATGTGATTTTCTGTTCTTTTCTTTTACAAATTCACAAGGAATATGCAAAAAATGAGACTTTTACCACAGCTTATTACTCATTGATCCTCCACCTCTTACAAAAAAAGAGGGTTTTATCCTCTTTTTCTTTTAGTATTTCGTAGACTTCTTTACCAATAAATATCCAGCTGCTAGCAGTGAAGCAATCGTGGTTACAAAAGACAGTAACAAATTACCTCGCACGCCAGTTTCGATTTCGACATGTTTCTTTGTAGACACATTTTCATCTGTATCCTTTGCGAAAACATAAAGAACATTTCCGTTATCATCTACTTCTTTATGGTCGAAGTGATAGCCATCTAATTCTCCTTGTGGGGCAATCTGTTCTGCGATCGTATATGGCTGTAGTACGTTACCGTCAACATCTTCCCAGCGAGTTGAATGATATTTAACTATATCTACTGGTTTTTCAGATTCAGGTGTTGGAGTTGCTTCATCTACTGGATTTGCAGGTGTTACTGGAGCTTCAGGCTCTGGCGTAGGCGTTGGTGCGACGGGAGTTTCTGGCTCCGTTGGAGTAGTAGGAACTGCTGGTGTAGTAGGAGCTGCTGGTGTAGGTTCGGCTGGAGTTTCTGGAACCACAGGATCAGCTGGTTGCTCAGGAGTTACAATAGTGCCTTCTTCTTCTTCAATTTCTCCTGGTGTGAATTCTCCTGCTGTAGCCATGCCTTCATCTGCGAAGACCAAAGTTGGCTTTAACGCTATTGTGGCGGTCATTGCGAAAATCAATGATGTAGTGGTGATTATTTGAAGTTTCTTGTTGTTTTTCATTTTTCTTCCTTCCTGTTTTTATGCTCAATTATATTATACAAGTTTTCACGTAAAATACGGCAAAAAAAGAAAGAGAAAAAATAAAAATAGGCTAAGAAAGCCTATCTTATCGCTCATCATACTCATCTTGCTCGTGGATCCGCTTGTACTCGTCATTATTTTCTTGCCTAATTTCTTCCTGCTCAAGCGTGTTATTATTGTTGATTTCGATCTGTAAGAAGTCATTTTCGTCGTTTCTTTCTTCTTCATCTACGAAGTCTTTATAATCAGATGCATCCTCAATATCCCATTTATCATCTATCTTCTTTTCTTCACGCTGGTATTGCCTTGTGATGTTAGAGTTTGTCAAAACTGTATGTTGTGCCAACGTCTTGTTTCTTTGTATTTCAAGGTCAGCTAATTCTTGTAGGTTGATTTTATTTGTCATCTTGGAGAGAGTCCTTTCTTTTTTATATTATGCGATTTCTTCTAACCAAAATAAAAACAACCCCGAAGACCTAGATATTAAGGGTTGCTTTTACAAAGTTTTTAAATAAACAATAATCTATAAGATGATAGCCAGTAAGAAGATAGTTATTGTTAAACTGACTTTATCTATATTGTTTACATGTATATGTTAATTTAATACTGTGGTTTTGTCAATCAGTTATTTGCGAAATAATCTGCTCTAAACTTATCCAGCGTTATTCCTTTCAGATCATCATCTTCATAAATCTTCTTCTTCAAGAATTTGTATGACAACGCATTCATTACATTTACGCCAACGAAAAACGCCTTCTTATTGTAATTTTCGACTTTTGTAATTTCCTCGATGATCATATCATTTGCGATTGTCATTTCCAGCATCTCTTGTTCGGATCCGTATAAGAAGATTCGTTCCAGTAATTCTCTTTCTATTCCTCTTTTCATTTCTTTACTTTCCTTTCTTTATTTATATTTTATCGAAAGAACGAAACGGTGTCTGTAGCATCGATATATGTCTTGGCTTGATTTACAATCTCCATCGCTACAGAAACGATAATGATAAGAGAAGTGCCAAGGAAGGATACGTTTACGTCAAATACGCCTTCTAATGCGTAGGAAGCTAAGCTCAATAGAATTAGTCCTACTGCACCAATAAATACGATGTACTTCAGAATGTTTCTCAAATACTTTTCCGTAGGACTTCCAGCTCGAATGCCTGGGATTGTAGCTCCAGATTTCTTCAAGTTATTTGATACCTCTGTTGCATTGAAAGTAATCTCTGTGTAGAAGTACGCAAAAGCAATCATTAGGATAATGAAAGGAATAACACCTAATGTATATTTCATATTACTCGGATCAAACCACTTGTTTGGAGTTAGCACGTGGACAATACGTGATAATGTTGTTGGTGCCTTTTCTCCTAGTAAAGCGGATACAAATGAGAATCCAGAGAAGATTGTTGTGACGAAAATAACTGGCATTACTCCACCTGTATTAACCTTTAGTGGAATATTGGATGATTCGCCTCCTACAAATCGTCTGCCCTGCATCTTTTGTGAGTATTGGACAGGAATCTGGCGTTCTGCGTCATTAAGTACAATCGTGTAAACTGTAAACAATAATACAACTAATAACACCAACAAGATTGATATGATGGCAAGTGCTAGTGGCTTACCTGCTGCAAACTTTCCGTATAGCACCATAAAATCTCTTGGCAAGCGAGAAACAATATTCAACAATAGTACAACAGAAATTCCGTTGCCGATTCCATTCTGTGTAATCTTATTGCCTAGATAAATCAAGATGTTGGATCCTGTTGCTAGGGACACTGCTGCAATTGCAATGTTGATACCAGTAGCTGGAATGATTCCTTGACGGCTAAATCCAATTGACATAATGATAGCTTCAATAATTGCCAAGAACACAGCGACAAACTGCGTGTACTTTTCCAATTTCTTTCGTCCAGTTTCTCCATCTTTTGCTAATTGCTCTAAACGAGGAATTGCAATTGTAACAAGCTGGATAATAATTGATGCTGAAATATAAGGTGCAATACTTAATGCAAACACCGACATTGTAGATAATCCACCACCCGTTAAAGTATTAAACAGTGATAGTGGTGAGTCGTCAGCAAACATCTTCTTTAAGATTTCTGCATTTGCTCCTGGCACTGAGATTTGAGTGATGACACGAATAAACACTACCATCATCAATGTATATAAAATTCTATTTCTAAGTTCTTTGTTTTTAATTACACTTTTCATAATTTTTCTCCTTCTACTTTTCCGCTTTTTCCGTGATTAAATCTGATATGTTATAAAATTTGTTTGGCTCTACTTCTGTGCCAAAATATTCCACTTCCTCTTCATAATATCCACCGCTAAAATTCTTTTCAAATAACTTGTTGTCTCCTGTTTCCTTCCATAATCGAATTGCACCAGTTTCCGATATATATTCTACTGCGATAACATTATATTCAATAAGCATTTCTGCAAAAAATCTCTTCAGTTTACATGGGACATCGACGATATGGTCTGGAAGCACTCTTTCTTCTATTGCTTTCTTTTCAATTTTCTCTTTTGCGTCATTGCTAAAACCTTTTTCTCCTGGAATGCTTCTAATAAAGAATGCATTGATTAAAAACAACCCAAGTGAGACAGGTGGAACAGGGAAAATAAACTGAATGAAAAATTTCCTGAATTCTTTTGTGGTTGTTCCTGCCCACTCTAGGAATGCTTCTTCATTTATAGCTGCTGCACATCCTATTGTTACGATTACCGAAAAAATAAACACAAAAATCAACAAAAGATGTATTATATATACAGCATCTGGGACGCTATTTATATTTGCGAATAACGCTCCCTTTAGACCGTATGTATACTTTCCGATGATTCTCTTCTGCTTTTTTAAAGGCATGATCTTGTCGTCTATACATTGTTGTGCAAACGCCATTTTGCCTACTGTTTTTAGGTGTTCAGCTTTTGCCTTCTTATATTCTTCCGCCTTTCTTCTGGTCTCTTTTTCTGCTTCAGAATCAATATATTCTGCAACATCGAACGGAAGTCTTGCCGACGTTGCTTCTTCTAAACTTAGTTTTTGTCCTGCCATAATTTTACCCTCTCTTTTACTATCTCATTATATCATAACAGTATTACTTTTTCAATTCTTTTGAGAAAATATATGCTAAAAAGAAAAGAAGAGTTATTTAACCCTTCTTTTTACTTGTTACTTTCTTTTCTTAAACACGAATAAGCTTGTCGCAAGTGAAGCAACGGCTGTGAGTGCGTATCCAATCACGTTGGTTCTCGCACCAGTTTCGATAGCGTTACTCTTTCCAGATGCGTTCTTCTTTATTTCGTTCTTTGTTTCTGCAGGATTTACCTGGTTTTTCTTATCTTCTGGTTTAGCTGTATCTTCAGAAGGCTTAACATCTTCTGCAGTTAATCTTTCGTATTTCGCATACAATGTCAGATCTTCAGATAAAACGTACTCTGGATTAGCTAGTGTTGTCATTGCTTCATCAGAGTAGATTCCAACTAACTTAAACCCGTCAATGTTTAATAAGTAACCTTGTTCATCAACTTGGAATCCGTTATTTACGGCAATCTTTCTGTTCTTCAAGAATGTCCAGGTCCAGTCATTGTGTCCCTCTACATTTGGCTTAATTGTAAACTTTCTAGCTTCAATCTTGCCATCAGAAGGCTTAGCTGGATCCGCTGGATTTACAGGCTTCTCTGGCTCTGGCTTGGTAGGATCAACAGGTTTAACAGGATCAACTGGGTTTACTGGCTTCTCTGGTTCAGGTGTAGGAGTTGGCTTAGGCTCTGGTGTAGGTGTAGGCTTTGGATTAGTTGGATTTACAGGTTTAACTGGTTCCACTGGCTTAGGCTCTACTGGCTTCTCTCCTGGCTTAGAAGGTTCTACTGGCTGAACTGGTTTTTCTGGTTCAGGTGTAGGTTTTGGTTCTGGCTTAGCAGGATCAACTGGGTTTACTGGCTTCTCTGGTTCAGGTGTAGGAGTTGGTTTGACAGGCTCTGAAGGATTTGTCTCTTCAACCTTTTCAAACTTTGCATACACGATTGTATCAGCCTTAATTGGCTTACTCCAGTCGTATTCCTTTGTCATTTCTTCATTTTCGAAATAGCCGATGAATCTGTATCCCTTTGGAGCTGAAGTGTCAGTTGGCTTCTTGACTGTAGCCCCACTATTTACTTCTAACTTGTCAAATTCAACGTTTTCAATGTTTGGTCTGATTTCGAAGCTGTATTTTGCAACTTCTTGCTTTGTGAATTTTGCATATACAGTTGTATTTTCTGTAATTGGTTTGCCCCATCCTGTATATGGTTGTGTCATTGCTTCACCCTTGAAGAAACCATCGAATGTAAAGCCTTCTGGTGCGTTTACCGTTGGTTCCTTAATTGATGTACCACTAGCCACCTTTGCTGTAGAGAACTTCGCCTCTTCGACATTTGACTTGATGATAAAGTCATATTGAGTCTTATCTTCTCCAGTGGATGGAATTTCTGTACTTGAATACTTAGCGTATACTACAGTATCCTTTTGGAGTGGTTTGCTCCAGTCGTATGGCTGAGTCATCTCACGATCAGCGAAGAAACCGTCAAATGTGTATCCTGCTGGTGTTTTAACCTCTGGCTGTCTAATTACTGTTCCGTATGCTACAGTCTTCTGTGGTTCCGTTCTTACGGCGTCAATGTTAGCTGAGATATAGAACGTTACATCGTTCTTTACGTAATTTACATATACAGTTGTATTTTCTGTGATTGGAGCATTCCAATCAAACGGTTGAGTCATTGCTTCATCCGTGTAGTAGCCCTCTACATTATAAGGACCATCTGTAATATGAGGCTGTTTTAATGTTGAACCATTCTTAACAATAATAGTATCTTCATTTGAATTTTTACCAGAGTCGAGCTTTCTGACTTTTCTTTCTCTTGCTTCTACAAATGTTACAGAGCTTGTATTTGCACGAGAAGCACTTGTGTCAAACTTCTTTAGATATACTGTTCTGTTTTCGTACAACGATGCACCCCAATCTAAATATGGCGTTGTCATTTCTCTATCTTCGAAATAACCGCCTGCACCATCATAAGACGCCTTGACGCTCTGTCCTGGATCAATGTAATTTCTTTGACTTCTTGTTCTCTCTGGAATTTCGTTTCCATTGGCATCAACTGTAATATTGATAGTTTCAATGTAGACCTTTTTTGATGGGAAAACATTGTATCTAGCATAGAATGTCATATCTTTTGTTACTGGCTGGTCTAATTCGTGCTTGTATGCTGGTGTCTTCATCTCTGGATCCTTGTATAATCCTACATACTCGTACATGCCATCTTCTAGTGAGATCTTTGCTTCTGGTAGCTTTAACTTGCCATTTTCTTCAATTTCTACAGTGTCATACTTAACCTTGTCAGTATTTGAAATAACCTTTACAGTATACTTCTTTACCTTTGGCTTTTCTGCTGTAGGTGTTTCTGTCTTAGGCTTTTCTGTTGTTGTAGTTCCTGTTGTAGCTGTGTTTTCTCCTGTTGCTTCTTCAGCCATTACGACTGTTTGGGCAATAGGGGAAGCTACAGTTAATGCACTCGTTCCTAATAGGACTGTGCGGAAAATCTTCTTCTTAAAGTTTTTCAAAATATTTTCTCCTCTTTTCGCTTTCTGCGTTCACTATTTATTATGCTATTTTTTTGCTTAGTTTCAACAAAAAAACTAGGATTTCCTAGTTCTTTTTGTTTTTCAATACAAACAATCCTGCAAAGAGTGCAATTACCGCCATCGATAGTGATAAGAAGATATTTGATCTTACGCCAGTTTCGATGATGTTCTTCTTGCTGCTCTTTGTTTCTTCTGTTGTATTTCCATTACTATTTTGAGATGTATTCTCATTACTATTTTGTGTTTCTGTAGTTTGTTTTGATGCAGAATCTGTTGGTGTAGCTGGCTCTTCAGGCTTAACAGGGGCTTCAGGTGTTGGTTCTGCTGGAGTATTTGGCACCTCTGGTGTTGGGTCAGCAGGCACTACAGGTTGGTCTTCTACTGGTGCTTCAGGAGTTGGATCCGCTGGTGTTACAGGGGCTTCTGGTTCAGGTGTAGGTACAGCTGGTGTTTCCTCTACTGGAGTAGTAGGTGTTCCTGGCTGTTCTGGACTAGGAGTCTCTGGTTGAACTGGTGTTTCAGGCGTTGGGTTTGTTGGATTAGCAGGTGTTGGATCTTCATCGTTACCGCCATTTACATTACCAGAATCGCCTGGATTTGTTGGATTTACAGGAGTTTCAGGCTCTGGTGTAGGTGTTGGATCTGCTGGAGTTTCTGGTTGAGTAGGTGTTTCTGGTTGAACTGGTGTTTCATCAACTGGGTTAGCAGGTGTTGCTGGTTGCTCTGGTTCTGGTGTAGGAGTAGGAGCAGTAACTTTCTTGTAGACGTGAACTGTATCACCATTTTCTGCTATACGAGTTTCTACGAATTCGTATCCTTCAAACGTTTCCTTATCATGTACACCATATTCCTTAGTTTTTAGTTCTGTACCATCTTCTGTAACATATTGAGTATAGTCAATACCTACATGTAACATTCTTGTTTTAGGATCGACTGAACCACCTTCAACAAATGTAGCCATTCCCCAATCACGGACAAAGAATGCATCCTTTTGAATTGACGAAGTGCTAAATAGGTCCTTTAAATCGTTGTAAATGAAATCAGCGTCATAATCAAGGTATTTACTACCTAAATCATCGCCAATCGTAAGATTGAATGTACCAATCTTATTACCGATTTCGCCCTGTGTGATTTCTACAACTTCACCTTGCTTTAAGTTTTCATCAATTTCTGCAATTGTATCGTATGGAATCTCTTCGTTTACAGTTGCAGTTATCTGCCAATAACCAGTTCCACCTGTGGCAGCCATTTCCGCTGCACCCATAATGTCATGAGTAAAACGTGAGTCCTCTGCTTCGATTGGATAGTCAAATACGTATCTATTAGGGTATGCAGTCTTATCAAAACGCTCCCCATCATCAAAATCAACTGGTAAGGCAACGTTACGTTCTGTAATCTCTGTACCGTCATCCGTTACGAATGTTACCTGTTTTGCGAACATGTACTTACCCATAGAATAGTCTGGTCCGTAAGTATCGGCAGTTGATACATTAAAAACATCCAGGTCTTGCCAATTTTTGACGTGCAATGTTTCTCCTGCGTGGTCTCCTTCATATAATACAAAGTCATAGTCCTTATCTAACTTAGTTTTTGTTGCACGACTTTCAAAGATAGATGTATAGTTGTTTCTACCTTTAAACTTGTAAGTGCTATGGCTTACGTTGTTTGTAAGTCCTAAACTTGTTCTTGCACCGTTTGTCGGTTGTGTCGCTAAAAACTCTGTTAATTTCTGACTTTCTTCTGGCGTTAAGTCAGCCTGTGCATGTGCTTTAACTGTATTACCACACAATAATACAGATGACATCAGTAATGACGCTCCAATGCCAGCTTTTTTTGTTAAACTCTTCTTTTTCTTTTTCATCTTTTTTCTCCTTCTTTCTAAGTAATGTCTATATTTTCGCATTTTTGCTGAAATTTCACAAGCGATTTTATTCGCTCTCAAATACCAATACATTGATTTTCTTGGTTAATACTGTACACGCATCTATTGCGATGATGCCTAAATCTCTAAACGGCTCAAAGCATGCATCCTCGCCAAATTCCGAGCCCTTACCATGGTACTTCGAGTTTCCAAACGAACAGTGCCAATGACCGCAAATTACTGTCTTATCTTTGAACCTGTGTCCATTCTTCCAATATGCCATACCGTTGATCCAACTATATTCTTCGAAATCTTCGCAATCTTCATCTTTGTAATTTTTTGGTAGCCAACCATGGCAACAAACAATTTTATTTCCGTTTTTATCTGTGAACTCAAAGTAGTCTACCAAACTATCCATATACTTCGTTAGTTCTTCATATCGGTTTGCATATACGAAGATCATATCGTCATCTGCGTGCAGGCTGTTTCTTCCCGTCGCATACCTTGCAATCTCTAAAATAGTATCGACCGTTCCGTTGTGTTTGTCAGCGTAATCAAATCTATGTAAGAGTAAACATTTTTCGAGATTATAATCATGGTTGCCCTTAATCAAGACCTTGTTTGGAAGCGAATTTACATACTGGATACACTTCACATTCTCTTTGCCACGATCTAGTAAATCACCACACACAACCAGTGTATCATTAAGCTCATCGAATCCATTCTTTTCTAACTCATTTCTTAGTTCTGTATAGTGACCATGCACATCGCTTACTACGAAATATTTCATCTTATTTTCCTCCTAAATATACTTTAACTTCTTATTTTCGAAATCTCCTGGGAACTTATATGTTCTAATTTCATCGTTAACCTTGAGCTGTATGGTATCAGCCTTATAGCTCATTACAACGCCAATCTCTTTTCCGTCAATTTGGACTTTCGTTCCAGCCAATTTTTTAGTGATTGCTGGAGAATATCTCTCTTTGTATCGCTTGATTGTTTGGATCATAAACTCGGATTCTGTTCCGTAACATGTAATGAACAAGAAGTCCTTTGCACGAGTTGCTGCCACGTATAGAATTCTTCTTTCCTCTTCTTTTTCGCTCTTTTCGATAGCGTTTCTACTTGGCAAGATTCCATCATTTACACCAATTAAGAATACACATTTCCATTCACATCCCTTTGATCTGTGCATTGTAGTGATACAAACGCCGTTTGAGTCGTTTTTATTATTTTCCTGTCGGATCATGTAGATCACTCTGTTTGCATAATCCAACCACTTCCCAACCGTTTCATATTTTAATGCGTCATCTCTTAGTTTCTCGTATTCTGCAATTGTTTCATCAACATCTTCGTTTTTAAATTCTGTGAGATTCTTTAGGTGCTTTCTATATCTTAGTTTTTCTAAGCCATTAAACACTTTTTCGCATGGTGTGTCTCTGTTGATTTCTCCTGGTCCAAACCAGTTTATCATATCAAAGATAGCCTTTTCTGCAGTTGCATATTTCCAAGAATCTGGTTCAGATTTGATATATTGGATCGCATTCAACATTGCATCCGTATTATATTCAATATCTAAAAATGGAGTCTGCTTCAAGAATCTGTTTGGTCGATTTAAAACATGCAAAAGATTCTTATGAACACTCTTGCCCATTGATAATTCAATATAAGCTTTAATATCATCGAAAATATAGTTTTCGTATATAGACTTAATCTCTTCTGTTGAATCGTATGGGATTCTAGCTTCTGATAAAGCTTGAACTGGTCCATCTGCTTGTCTATTGTTTCTGACTAAGATTGCCATTTCGTTAAACGCTATACCTTTTGAGTGCAGGTACTTAATTCTGCCTACAAGGTCATGCATCTCTGCCCCTTTGTTTGGGTATGCGTTATATTGGATGTGTCCTCTTTCACCATGCTTTCCACGCTCGGAAATGAAATCCTTTGGAAAACGCTTCTTGTTCTGTTTAATGATCTCATCACTAAAATTTACGATGTTCTGCGTTGAACGATAGTTTGTGGACATTTTAATGACAGTTGCGTCTTTAAAGTCCTTATCGAAGTTCATCATTACACTCGAATTTGCACCTCTAAAAGAATAAATGCACTGGTCATCATCTCCAACTACACAAATATTTCTTGTTCTCTTGCTGAGGTTGTACAGGATGTCACGTTGAATTTCGTTTGTATCCTGATACTCGTCAACCATAATATAATCAAAAACATTCTGCCACTTCTTTAAAATTTGTGTGTTTTCGTCTAACAATCTTTGACACTTTGTTAACATGTCATCAAAATCTATTCTGTTTGTTATCTTCTTTTCGTTTTCGTAAGCCTTGAACACTTGCAAAAAGAACTCTGTTTCACATGATTTTGCTTTATATGTTTTCATGTTTAGATAACTATTTTTGATCAACGAAATTTCGTTTAAGATGTTTTTCGTGAGTTCCCAAGCATCTGCTACATTTGGATTATCCTTAACAAAGTTTAAGATGAAATCACGCTTTTCGTTTTCATCCATGATGTTTTCCTTGTCATATCCTAGCTCTTCCTTGAGAATTCTAAAACACAAGGAGTGAATTGTTGTAAACTCTACACCGCTAATCTTATCTAGTTCTGCCTGATCCTTGCCCTTGATCTTGTTGGCATATCTTGCTTTCATGTCATCTGCAGCACTTTTTGAGAAAGTTACCATTAAGACTCTTTCTGGCTGTACACCATGCTTTAAGATATTTTCAATTCTTCGGATTAAGGTTGTTGTTTTTCCCGAACCAGGACAGGAAATAACCATAACTGGTCCAGATATTTTTTCTATTACTTCTTCTTGTGAAACATTTTTTTTAAATTCTCCCATCCTGTAAATTCCTTCCTTTCTTTTTCATGTCTTTACTATCCTGTTTTATTTTTCTTACATCCAAATATGTTCTTTACCAAATTTTTCTGCACGGTACCTTTCCAAACGTTCCAATAATGGTCCTGCATTTTTTAATAGATTTTTGTATTTTTCTCTATGCCAATTTTGAATCTCGAATATGCTTGCATTTTTTAGTTCATCTGGCTTTTTGTCAAATTCAACTTCTCGATAACAGCTCTCTATGTATTTTCCATTACCAATGTGTATTAGATTTGTCGTGAAGTCTGGATACGCTGTTATTTCCGAACCTAAAATTTTCTCTAAATTCCTGTAGTAATTGAATCTTTCTTCAGGCGTTGCAAACTCATATTGCATCTCGTTTCCATATTCTAATAATGAGTCTGGGTTCTTTTTTCTGTATTCTTGGATTTCTTCAATATTTGATTTGAGCCCTTTTAATAAGAAAATTCTCGCCAATCTATTTTTTCTCTTTTTGAATAATAGTTCGGTATAATACTGTTCTGAATCGTGTTTTGTTGGATCGAGAGTTGGTTTGATGGCTTCTACTTCTTTAAAGTATTCTGCGGATTCTGGGGTTGCAAGCATTCTACGCTTTTTTAGTTCAATATCTAACATTTGCTCAAACCGATCTTCCCACATTAGTTCTGATTTCTTAATCCTATAAGCCATCTCTAGATTTACAAGCACTTTGTCCATTGCTTGAATTGTGTATATCTTTGTTCCGTGTGAGCGTTTAATACCTTCTAAATCTTCCATATTGATAGGCGGGAAGGCTTTTTCGATAGACACTTTTCCAGATACAACATCTTCATATTTTGGAAGAGGAATAGATATTCCAACTGTATTTTTTCTTATCAATTCTTGTTTTCGCTGCTGTCCTTTTTCTTGTCGCTCTTCTTCCATTTTCTTGTACTTTTCTATGGCATCTATATCTTCGATCTTCTTCTTTTTTTCTTGATATATTCCGTTGTTAATTTCTTTTCCAGTGAGATGCTTCATCTCCTTGTTGATCGCACGTTTTAATTCTCCGAATGTAAAATAGTCTTCTGGGAGGTATGTACGGTAGCGTAAAAAATCATCTAAGAATTTTATTAGATCAGATTTTAGTAAGTATTCTTTTTTCTCAGACTCTAGTTCTATGTAATGGTCTTTGTATCTCACGATCTTTCCTCCCTTATACTAAAATTATATTCTTTTTAGAAATCATTGTCAATCGATATCATCGTCTTCTTCAGCGATTCTATTGCTGTTCATTTTACCAGTCAATAAGCTTGTTTCTCCTTCAGAGTAAATTGCTGGTTTGTCATCTATATCAATGCTATCTGGTGTTGGATCATCATAGGAAATATTTGTATTTAAGCTTGGGACGGAAATATTACTCATGTTGATACTTTCTTCTTTATTGATGTTATATTCGTCCAAAAAGTCGTCTTCTAATTCTTCAGACTCATCTACGTAGCCATATTCGGAATCATCGTCTATTGGCTCTTCCTGAACTCGTCCAGGCTTGTTTCCAGACGTCTTTCCTGCTTTCGATGAATTCCATCTTGTAAACCAAAATAGACCAGCTATCACCACTGCAATAAGGGCTAGTCCACCAATTGGTAGTGGAGCCTCATCATCTTCTTCAGCTGTGCTACTATTCTTACCTTGTTCTGCTTTTTGGTTGTTATTTTCTTTTTGATCTTCTTGAGCAACAATGTCCTCTTTACTTCCAGCGTAATCCTTTTTTGTAAAGGTGACTGGAATGGATGTCTGTACTGACCATTTTCCATCCATTGCAGTAGCGAAATCAATCTGCAGATAATTGTCTGTCCATGTTAGCGTCGCATTTAAGCTTGTAGCTTTATCCTTCATGACAACAGATGCCTTGCTAATAGGTAAAGAATCTCCATTTGGAGCTAGCAATACAATTCTTGATGGAATATCCGTTTTTCCATCTCCATCTTCGTCTGTAACGAATCTGACAATCAATGACACTGGCTTTAATGCATCATATTCCAATGTATACTCAGTTGCCTTTGCGAGAATTGCAGCATCGCTATCTTTTGTGGTCTGAGAATCAGCTTGAGCTGTAGTGTTAGTCGTTGGCTCATTTGATTTCTGGTTTGATTTCTGTTGTTCTTCCAGCTGTTCTGCGATTGACTTGTGTTCTCCAGTTGCTGTTTCATTTTTTACATTTGCTAATGCTTCTAGCTTACTGTAATTTTTGATTGATAGTTTATCTGCCATTGAGAATTTCTGATATTCAACCATCAGGTTTGATACCTTCTGTTTTTGTTCGATCGTAAGCTGGTTTGGGTCATCTGGTAAAGAGTCGACTTCTTGTTCGAACTGCTCTATTGTTATTGCCGCATCTTCTGCCATAACTATATTTGTATTCATCTGCATTGCAATTGGGGATAACATGGATAGACTTAGTGCAAATACTGATGCTTTCAATAATTTGTTTTTCATAATAAAGCTCCCTTCTTCGTTCTCATTCTATATTATGCTATTTTACAGAAAAATAAGACCTAGTTTTCGCTAGATCTTATTCTATTATCATTGGTATTTTAGTTCTTGTTCGTTTTTCTAGCTTGACACTCCACACGACTAAAGTCGTTGGATTCTTGCTTCAAGGACCACTACATTGCTACGAGAGCTTTAGTTTTACGCGGTCTCCACAAGCGTAAATTCCCGTATGTCCTACGGTATTTTGTTTATGCTTTAGGCTATAGATAGCCCTTTATTTAATATATTTATACTTGCATTAGTATCCTTGGACACATGGTTGGAACTTTAACTATATTGCTACCATACCATGCAGCCTTGTATTTAAGCATGGTGAAGAATTTGCTCCACGATACACTCGCTATGGATTTAGTGAGTTTGTGGTTACGTATCATTCCCTTAACATTAAGGTCTTCTATGCAAATAGTTTGGTTTTCACTAACAAGCATAGTTGACTGTTTCTGAAGGAAATCGTTACGCTGGTTGGTTATCTTCTCATAGATCTTAGCTACACGGATACGCTGTTTATTGCGGTTATTAGAACCTTTTTGCTTACGTGATAATCTGCGTTGTTCACGAGCAAGTTTATGCATAGACTTTTCAAGATATTTAGGGTTATTTACAACGTTGCCATTACTATCGGAGTAAAATTCTTTAATACCTACACCTATGCCTACTACGCTACCATTATTAAAGCGAGGCTCTGGATCAAAATCTACATTAAGAACTACAAAATACTTACCCGTAGGAGTTCTTTCGATCGTGACATTGTTGATGTGTCCTACTTCCATAGATTGTTTGATTTTTACATATCCAAGTTTAGGAAGTTTGATATGTTTATCTACAATACGAATATTATTGTCTTGATTGATAGTTCTATAGGACTGGTGGTTGTTACCCTTACTCTTAAACCGAGGATATCCTGTACGTTTCTCAAAGAAATTTTTGAACCCACGATCTAGGTCTCTGAGAGACTGTTGTAAAGCGATAGAATCTACTTCTTTAAGGAACGCAAAATCATCCTGCTTTTTAAGCTCAGTAAGCATACTAGAAGTTTGTGCATATCCGACCCCCTTTTGCCCACTGGCAAATGCATCGTTGCGTGTGGCAAGACCTTTGTTATAGATCAATCTGCAGCATCCAAACGTCCGATTTATTAAATCTTGTTGATCTTTATTAGGATATGCCCTAAATTTAATACTTTTATTCATTTGGACCCCTTTTTCTTTCTGCTAATTAACTATACACTCAGCCTCATCTGTAAGTGTAGTATCTTTGCTTTCGTCCTCTCTGTAATGCACTTTTGCTTCGCCTACAACACGTAACTTATCGCCTTGCTTAACTTCGGTATGTGAACTACCCAATGCTAAAGCACTTGGGCTTCTTGCGTCATTGATGGAATCTTGCAGATGTCAGTCAAACTGACAAGTGTAGAGGATTCAGTCTCGACAAGACTCTTAGCTCTCTGTTCCAGAGAGACTTCGTATAGTGCCCTTTCTAATATGGATTGGGCACTCTTTTTATCTCTTGAGTTATGATGGTAGCCACAAGAAGCACAATCATAATCTCTTTTATTAAGTGGATGCTTTGTTAGACTTCCGCACATCGGGCAAATTTGCGTACTTGGAAAACTTCTGTTTACTACATGAGTCTTTGAACTATGGATAAGTTCCGCTTTAATTAGTCCCATGCAGCTATGCTGTACTTGTTTTCCAAATAAGCCTTTGTGCCAGTTTTTAAGCATTTCATCTTGTATTGCGATAAAGTCATACGAACTTAAAATTTCATGCACGATCTTATGTGCAAGGTCAGCTTTTTGATTTGCCAATCTTTCATAAGCTCTACGTAGCTTCATAATACATTTTTTGTTATTTGCCGAGTGTTTTTTACCATTACGTATCCAACAACGGTTGATCTTCCTCGACAAGCGTTTAATATAGTTTGTTTCATTGATATACACATTTACTGCTTCTCTGTCATCTGAAAAGTTAAGATTGTTTTCTATACCAAAATCTATACCTACAGATTTGCCCGTTTTGACAAGGGATATAACTGGTATATAGCAAGTAATATAAAAGTACAGCCCAGAAGCTTTACGTACAAGAGTGGCGTTTGCAAACTCTGCATCTTCGGGAATTTGCTTTAACCCTCTTACATGGAAAGCCTTCTTAATCTTTTGAACTTTGATGCGATTCAAGTTGAAGTCAATTTTGTAAGTGGTGCCAAATTGTCGCAAGGGTAATGAATTGCATACAGACTTAAACTTTAAATGCCCCACCTTCTTGCCTCGTCTTTTCTTAGTGGCAAGACCTTTGATTTCAGATTTCACTTTATCATAGATATCCTGTTTCATCTGGGAGCCAAGATGTGTAAGTTCTCTTTCTTCAAATCCATTAGGAGTCTTTACGTTAGCAGTTTTTGCGTTTCTATTAGCATGTTCTAAATCAGAAATAATGTCATTTCTTAACCATTTAGCCTCACGAAAAGTCGCATTCAGCTCTTCTTTTTGAACACAAGAAAGCTTGGACATCACAACCTTAACTTCGTATGTTTTACATATCATGTTAGCATGGCGTTCTCTTGTATTTTTAATAGTGTTACTAATACTAGCGTTTTTTTCTTGACTCATTGACTTTCTGTTCCTTTGTATACTGCTTAACTACTTCAAAAGATATAGAATCAACAGTAGCTGTGATCTACTCGGCAATCAATTACCGAGCTTCCTGCTTCAACTACCAATGCATCTAGCCTACAGGGTTAATATTGGGCAGATGTAGTCATTTTTATTTAACTTTATACTCTATCTCATCAGTGAGAGTGGTATCTTTACTATCATCGTCTACATAATGAACGTGTACCTCGCCGACAATACGAAGTTTATCTCCACGTTTGACTTCAACGTCTAAATGGACGTCTGTTCGACCAAGAATCATATCATATTCCCCGTCTTTTAAATAATCATTAGCGTCCTTTGCAGTCACGATTTTATACCCAATCATGGTATCGTCCTTATATACTTCCAAATGAAGGAAATCTATCGTTGAGAAATCACCTTCTTTTGATAGTGTATTTTGGAACTGGTAACTAACATCTAATCTTTTGTTAAACGATGATGGTAGCGTACTAAGATACGGATTACTTAATTCTGCTACATACTGTTTAGGCTTTTCTTTATTACCACAACCTGCTAGTGTTACTAAGCACACTAATATACATAATAATTTTCTCATTTTATTCTCCTATTCAAATATAACTTTATTCTCTGCGAATAAGTCAGAATTCTTAATATTTTCTGCTGTTACTGAACCTGCTTTTACATGAACCTTCAATTCAGGACTGCAAGATTTTTGAAGACAGAACAAGCTAGATAGTTTTGAGACATTTTCAGGAAGATAAATGTCCTTCAAATTCTCTCCACTAAATGCCCAAGCGTCAATCTTTTCCACGGACTCTGGCAATACCACCTTCTCTAACGATGGTAACGAAAGCATCGAATCTTCGCAAAGAACGGCCAATGACTTGCCGAACTCAATGTATTTTAATTTCGGGTTGTTAGACAAGGCAGACTCTCTGACAGATACTAAACTGTCAGGAAGTACAATAGCCTCTACATTAGGCAGTTCAGACAAAGAGTGTGGATTGATCATCTTTACTGGTCTGCCGTTAATCCTGGAAGGCACATGCACCACTCTTGATTCTGATGTACAGCCTGTAATGTTGTAACTATTTGTATATTCGTTCCATTCGTAGGTGAAATAGTTCTTACTTGTTTCTGGGAAACTTCTAAAATTTCCCTCTGTAATCTCAACTCCAGTTAAATCTGGTTCAGGCTTTTTCTCTTCTAGCTCTTCTTTTGGTTCTATATAGAGTTTTGCACCAGTTTCAGTTGTCTTGTACTCACCTTCTCCGTCATTCTGTATTCCATCTTTTTTGGAACTATTTTCTGTTTGTTTTGTTGTAGCGTTTGATTCTGTTTGAGCATCGTTCTTTTTGGAAGAACATCCAATAGTAAACGCCATTAAGGACGCTAGCCCGATCTTGATTAGCTTATTCATTTCGTAAATCCTTCACGTTTATGATTCTTGTCATAGAATCCCGCTAACTTTTCTGCGATTGAAAGCGTCATATTGTCTAATGAATACTTACTGTTTCGGTATTTTGACAATGAGGAAATCTGGATTCCTGTCTCCTTTGCAATCTCGTAAGAGCTAATTCCGCTCTCTAATACCTTTGTTACTTTTTCTCTGATCTTTTCCATTGTTGTTTTTTCCTTTCTTTAGTTTGTTCCCGTGGATCCAAAGCCACCACGGTCTTTGTTGCCAAGGTGTTTGACTTCGACGAGGTGAATGTCTGGCTGATTCTTTGTTATTCTAAACTGGCAGATTCTGTCACCCTTCTTGATTACAGAGCCCTCTTTACGAAGGCACAGCACTGGCATTCTCCAAATATCATTGTCGCCACAATAGCTACAATCAATAATTCCCATACTATTCGTCTGTACAATTCCCCACTTCTTGAATGTGGATGATCTAGGAACCATGTGGGCTTCGTAGCCTTCTGGCAACTGAATAGACACGCCCAGGCTAATAAGTGCAGACTCCATAAATTCTAGGTGGACATCCTCTGCTGCACGCAGATCGATCCAATCTCCACCTTCAATCTCTGTGATGTGTTCGATATCATCGTGATACTTTACTAAAATTGTTACTTCTTCCATTTTTATATCCTTTCTTTAGTCCTTTGATATGATTACGATTTTTACCGTCTTTTGAAACTGCTAATGCCAAGGTATCTCTTTTCGATAGCATCTCGAAATTCAGAATTTACCCATTCTTCATCGTAGCCCAGTGCTATCAATGAAACTCTAACAGCTTTTATATAGCGAGGATACCCATTGGAATTATGGATTTCATTATACAATTCTGACCTTCCAATATCCTCGATAAATTTATTCATTTCATCTTTATTCATAATAACTTTGCGATTTTTGGTCTCTGTCATTTTTAGTCCTTTCTTCTAGTTTTGTAATGTGATTACTATTTTTATCCGTTTAAAGCCTACTTCTTTATCAATTTCTTCTTCTACAATATATTCTGTATTTTTTCATCGAATCCCCTATGTGTATAGAGTGGTAATAATGACTGGAAAGATCCTCTTTCGTTATTATGGTTTACATCTTCTAATATTACCTTCCCGTCTATCACAACGAAAAGTTTATTTTGTTTTACGCAATTGATATTTTTAATTTTCTTTAGAAATTTTCCGATTTCTTCCAACTCCTTTTCTAGTGTCATAACATTTCTCTCTCTTTCTATATCTATTATATTCTAAAAAGAAAACAAAAGCAAGTGGTTTGGGAAAATAAAAAAGGCTGCATAATGCAACCTCTTCTTTTTACTCTTCGTCAAATATTTCTCCCCATGATAGGAAGCCACCTTCTTTACATCTCTTCGTTTCCACCCACCATAGTCTTTCGTATCGGGCGTAGTCGTCATCCAATTGTGAACGGTACAAGCGTTTTCCGTTTTTCTCCTTGATAAATTTCATAAGTGGATTTTCGTCTGTAAAAGAGAAACTTCCATCGTCATAAACGTTATCAAGAATGTCTTCTTCGCATTCGTTAATGTCCGTGAACTTTGCATTATATACCTTCCCGTATAAATACTCTTGGAATACAGATAGATCCTCATTCACCAAATCGATAAATTCGTCTTCATCCATTTTTTCTGTAGTAAATGCAAAACCCAGAATTTCTTCTTTAAGCGTCTCTAATGACTTTACTGCTTGTAACTTTCCTGAAATTTCTGCAAAAAAAACTATTTGGAGATCTTTTGTGTCTTTTGGTGGTTCACAATTCATCATCTCAAAGTGATCTGAGACGAAGAAGATGTTACCATCTTCTTTACAGTGTAGTGGACAGAATTCAACGAAATTAGCAATTGGGTTAATTGGGGTTTCTTCCTTTTTAATAATTAGGACTTGCCCCTCTTGATTAACATAGCACTTTTCCATATTTATTTTCCTCCCTTACTTGTAGCGTCTCTTGTTTTGTTCCATTGTTTCTTCAAAATTTAGATACTGATCTTTTCTTTTGATATCTCTTTCAACTGCAATTGCCCATTTGTTGGATGTGCATCCGAGTTGTCCGAAAATATCGCTTTGTAACTCGTAATACTGTACTCGGTCTTTGCCTCTTGGCAGTGTCTTCATGAGATCGTAGTAACCGCTGGCATTGTAAATATCTCCCATGGATTCTTCATATCCATCTGGGAACTCTACAGTTGCTGCAAATACAGAACCATTACAATAGTCTGTGAACATCTCAAGTTGTCCGTTTACCAATTTGTAGAATGCTTCCTTATCTTCTACAACAAGAGAATCATCCGACTTCTTGAGATACGCAAATCCTGCAAACACTCCGTTAACAGCTGTTGAAAACATCACTGAGCTGTGTTCAAAAATAAAGATTGGGGCTGCCCAATATTCGCTTTCGGAATTGATTCTGTTGAAAAACTTTATGAGCCCTGAATAGCTCCTTTGGTCTTCATACTTCTCTACGATGCTGTCGTATCCATCAAGCTCTTTTTCATATTTCTCCTGTTCTTCTTCTGAAGTTTGGAGATTAGGATACAATAGCTCGTCTAAACCAGAGTATTTCTGGTCTTCCGTCATTGTATAACTGCAGCATGATGCAAATCGAATTGGAAGGCAATATTCTTCCAGTGGATTAGTGGCGGATTGGTCGCACACAACCTCTAAAAATTCATTGCTCTCGTTGATATAAATCATATTTAATTTTCCTCCTTAGCCTACTGGCTTTATTATATAAAACCTTAATCAGCTGTTTTCTCCATGACATCAGATTAAAGTACATTATTATTATGTGATACAATGGAAAATAAAAAAGGTCGCTAATAATAACGACCGTAAAGAGAGATAATCCTTTAGGAATTTCACCTAAAGCTAGAGAGTACATTGGGGTTTCCAATGTTTTTCATACCTTTGACAACTCCAAACTACATAGCACAGAGGGCTTCCCCTTACTTACGACACCACTACAGATTGAGCCATACAGAATAATAACCTGAGCCTGAAGATGTACGGTCTTCGACTTTTATTACCAATCCCCGAAGGGATCCAAGCTGTAACAGGATTGATACCTGTCATGTTCACTAACCATTCAGTCAAAAATAGTTTTTTCGCATTCTACTTGTGCGGATCTTTCCAATTTGAACTGAACACGCTTTAGCTACTTACACCAACTTTCTGACGATTTATTTCGCATGTATTTCTGCATACGTTTTCTTGTGTTCTGCCACCTTGATTCGAATTTCCTACTGACTACATGGTTTTCGACGCCATTAGGTTTTAGGATTCTAGGGCAATGCTATTCACATCACCTTTCAATTGCGATTGGCACGTCTTTGTTGTGCTGTATCCTCATAGTATTTAGCACTAGATCCTTGATACTCCTACCTCTGTTTCGAGCGAAGAAGCTGTCCATACACTTCAATATATAGTATGATCAATGGTTGATTTGAAGTATCCTTCAAACTGAGCCACATCATTCAGACCTATCCCAGAGCCATGGTCTTGGCTTTCGCTTTCGCACACTGGGTTCAGTGCTACATAGTTTGGAATTGTCAAAGAACAATCAGCAATTGGAAATGACAAGATAAAGTAAATCGCTGGTTGTCATTTCCAAGTTTCCGTCCACATCATGTGGTATCGGTGCTACATTTATTATATTAACATGACGTTATTCCATTGTCAATATATTTTTGTGTTTTTTTCTTATTTTAGTGTAACTCTGCTATTGTGAGGCTTCTTTTCTGAAATAGATCCATATCCTTCTGCGAAGTCTCTCGCCTTGTATTCTTTTCTCATCTTCCCTTCCAGTTGGGCTTCCTTTTGTGTTAAGGATCTATCTAGGTGATCCACCAACTCTGACAATCTGAACCCTTGTCTTTCCAATATATTCTTCTGTAATTCTTCTAAATATGGATGCAGTTCCTTTGGGCACGTTTCTTTAATGACCTCGATTTCCCTACACACGCCAATTTTGCTAAAATATTCTCTCATCTTATTTCCTTCCTTTTTCACATTCCTTAAAGCGAGTATGCGTTTTTGACGATCTCACAAATTTCGTCAAACTGATCTGCCACTGCGAGTGCCTCTTTAATATTTTCCTCTGTGACTTCTTTATAACAGCCGTTTAACAAGAATACTGTACGACCTTTGTAGATTATATCCACGGTGCTGCGTGTGTAACTGCCAAACGAAGAAAATTTGACGGTAATGGACAAATCATCACTAGGGGTAAACTTAAATACTTGAGGATGGTTGATCTCAACATTACTGTATGGTAATAATCTTACCGATGAACCACTTTTAAGTTGTTCGTTAATCATAGGTAAAAGTAGTTCTAAAAGTGTGTTAGTATTTACATTTTTGGTCGCAAGTCTGTATCTACCAAGTCTACCTCCACCATGCAGCTGGATTAGTCTCTTTTCGTAAAGATTCTCACCCTTATTATTTGTCTTGTATTTGCTTGGTAAATTAGACATTCTTTCAATCTCATATTTGATCTTAAATGTATAAAGCAATTTTCCTTCTGGATTGAATGCGTGTACCATTGTTTCACATCTACCTTCTCCAAGACCTTTATATACCTTAGATGTTTTGTTAATTGCGTTCAAGGTGTCGACCAGTGTTTTCCCTGTGAACCCGTGATATTTTATAAGTCTTTTTCTTATATTATGCATAACATCATTCTTTGTGCCATAGAACTCGTCAAATGCTTTATCATGCAAATCTGGTTCCATCACTACGCTTGTGTTCTTGACAAATAGTTGGACACTACATTTCTTACTTAATTTTTTCATTTTTCTCTCTCCTTTGATATACCTATATTATATGTTATAAAGAAACTAATGTCAAATAAAAAAGTCAGTTATCAAACTGACCTTTTAGTTAGTATGTCCAATAGGATAAGTATACATTATCGCCAGAATAATCTGTACAAGTATACATGACCACAGGACCTGCTGGATTGCTAAAATAGTATTCTCCGTTAGATTTTGTAACAGTGCCATAGTTGTGTGCATTCCAGTCTTCTGAAACTTTATATAGTGTAACTACGGATCCATCTGGCTTATACCATGTTGCCGTTGAGGCGTATTCGATCGCTGTAAATCCAAGATTCCAGTGGGCTCCAAAAATCAGTGGATAGCCTTCTCCGACCCAACAATCACCTCTATCTACAATATCCTGAAAGCCTCTGCTTTCTAATATCCATGATGTGCCACCGACATACAATCTTCCATAGTTGCCCATTGTCATTGCTGGAGGGCTATAAGTGTAGTCTGAGGCTGTGTATCCTGAGTAGTTATTCGAATAGTTATAGTTGTTATAGTTATTGTAAGAACTTTGTGCCGCTAATGCCGCTTGACGTGCAGCCTCTTCTGCTTCAGCTTGTTCTTGAGCGATACGCTCTTGCTCGATGCGTTCTTCTCCTGCCTTCACATCACTCTCGATGTCCTTGCAGGCGTTTTTCATTTCCGTACTATTGTTTAATGAAACGATGGTCGGTACGTCTGTAATAAAGCTTGTTGTATTTGATGCTGCTTTGATTGCGTCTAAACGCATATTTGGGTTAAAAAACAGTAGAATGGAAACTAATAATTTTGCAAACATATCTTCTTAATCACTTTGTAAACAAATATGTTGTATTTCCTTCTACAAGGCTTAATGTTTCTCCTTCAACCTTGAATTTTAATCTTGCTGTCTCATCTACCGTAACGAGTAAACTTATATAAGCTTACAAGATTGATTATAGAGACATATAAATCATCGATTTATACTAGAATTATTTCAAATTCTATACGGTATCTCTTTTTCAATAACAATAATATCATTCGTTTCGACTATTGCCACACAACAATAATATTATTGTTACATTTGTTGTTTTTAAACTTCCCATATAGTGATGTATATCCTATATCTAGTTAGGACATCCATTTGTACAGGAATTAACATCTATATTTTATACAACATCCTTAATATTCATTCCCCTTCTTGCGATAACAAACGCTGCTCCTGTATGAATATTAAGTTTCATTTTATCGCAAAACTTGTTTTTAGCGATCCAGCTAGTCCAAGCTGGATTTACCTTGATCAATCCTACATTTCTTTTGTTACATATTTGTTCAGTTTTATCTAAAAACATTCTATAAGCTAAGCTGTGTATCATTTTGTTATACTTCTTTCCTTTTTTAGATTCGCCTTTTATAGCTTTAGACTTTTTCTTTAAGAAGTTTAGATCTTCTACTACGATATCTTTCCCAGTACGTATTGCCAATTCCGTCAGTTTGTTTATGATTAACAACAAGTCATTTTTAGTTTTATTTCCACTTCCAAATCGATATGTCATTTTATCTATACCAATTAAATGACCATGTTTGTTTATTTGGGAGATAGCTACAAAACCTTCATTAAAATCAATTCCAATTACTCCTTGAGTATTTTCTGTTAGACTCAAATTACAATTGTTGATTTCAAATGTACATTGCAAATAATATTTATTGTTTCTTTGTATGATTTGGTATGTTAGTGGAGAATTTTTGGATTTTAGTATTTTTTTCAATAATTTTTTATGATTATTGAAGAAACATTTTCCATAAACATAACGTTCTTCTCCATATTTGTTTTTATATTTAAAATCCTTCCTGATTTTAATAATAAACTGATTTATTTTAGGTACATACTTCAATTGGAAAGTGCTATTGCAGTTTGTCTCTTCTTTGCTGCCTAGAAAAACCATCTGGTTGTCTCTTTTATTTAGGAATTCTTCTAAATTTTGTTTGAGCAACTCTTTGGTTCCAAATGTTATTTTAAACTTATTCGTTTCAAGCTGATAATTTAAAGATTTAATCTTATTGACTAATTTATCTCTTCTTATTTTTAAGAAAGCAACTTTGGTTTTAAGATTTTTGTATTTTGTTAGATCTTTTATATTGTTTTCTTTAGCTTTTAGTTTTAAATCTAATAACACTGGAATCAATTTTTCAAGTTTTTTAGATATTCTTTCCAACCTGTACTGGCTTTGCTTAACCTCTGTTTTCTTTGACTCTTTTATAGAGTCAATTCTTCCCTGAACTGTTTTTATAATAGAGCTAGCAGTTCTCTTGCTAATGTTATACTTACCCTGCAATTCAGTATTCAGTAAATGTTCTTTTAATTTAGGATTGTTTCTGATTATATAATAAACTTTTCTCAGAATATAGTTGTATTGCTTTTTGATTTCATCAAAATACGCAATTACATCTTCATTGTTTTTAGTATATAATCTAGTTTCTGTTGTATATTTCAATATATCTATATCCTTTCTACAGATATATTATAACATAGAAT
>ERZ773272.3-NODE-3-length-165524-cov-7.714351_pt1 | contig 165524 bp, 158 predicted proteins | sample MGYA00511891_ERZ773272 | MGnify/ENA primary metagenome ERZ773272 (study PRJEB29015, sample SAMEA2738150) | human oral metagenome | biome: human oral; feature: human-associated habitat; material: saliva | place: China | collected 2198 ...
ACGAGGATTGCGCCGTCCATCTGAGCAGCACCGGTGATCATGTTCTTGATGTAGTCAGCGTGGCCGGGGGCGTCCACGTGAGCGTAGTGGCGCTTCTCGGTCTGGTACTCGACGTGGGAGATGTTAATCGTGATACCACGCTCCTTCTCTTCCGGCGCCTTGTCAATAGCGTCGAAAGCGAAAGCCTGGTTCAGCTCCGGGTACTCGTCAGCCAGAACCTTGGTGATGGCTGCGGTCAGGGTGGTCTTACCGTGGTCGACGTGACCAATGGTACCGATGTTGACGTGCGGCTTTGTACGCTCGAACTTCGCCTTTGCCACTGTATGTCCTCCTGGACTTCATGGTGGCTACGACTCTCGCAGCCACATTGGTGGTTGTTTACTACTTGGCACCAGCCCACCAGGGCTAACGCTTTAAAAGTAGCGATTTGATTTGTGCCAGTTACGTAATCCTAGGTGTTCATTGTGCAAAACTCAAACCTGGGCGCTCAGTTACTGCTTGGCAGGTCTGAGCTACGTGCACTAACACTACTCTTCGGCACTCTATCAGCTACCAAACCACCACACCACCTGCCGATTAACCCCCTGGGTTTAATTCACATTCTTTGTTGCGTGGCGATTAGATCACCCGTATTATTTTCTTCGTGCAGTCGTGCACCGGGGTCAGTGAAAGTCTGAACCGGCGGTTACAGTCCGCGACCCTCCCCACCCGGGGAGGTTGAGCTGGTGGAATTCCAGCACCGACGGTTAAAGTCCGGATGGTAGGAGCACGATCGAGTACGCGGCATCTAGCCAACCCTTACGCATGTCGACCGAAGCGCGCGGGTCGGCAGCTGTAACGCTGCGCCCGTGTGGGGTTGTAGTTTTCGTGTACCCACATCCCGGTGCCAAAGAAAGTGTTGGAGTGAATGCTAAGCACCGGCATCAACCAGGTTTCCCGCAGGAATGATCCCGCTCGCGCCTTCGCGGTGGTCGGCGGCGTCACTGTCTTGCTTGTCGCCTGGTTTCTCACAGCCGCAGCTTTGCATAATCCAGCGTTGCTGCCCTCCCCCGTATCAGTAGCCGCGCGGCTTGTTCGAGATAGTCATAATCCTCTGTTTTGGCACGCGTTTGGCAGCACTGTTACTGAAGCATCCTTGGGGTGTTTGCTGGGGGTTGTTGCGGCTCTTCCTTTGGCATATGTGATCTACAAATCATGGGTTCTCGACGCAGCATTCGGCCCTATTATTGCCGTTTCGCAAGCGATTCCCTCCGTGGCTGTTGCACCGTTGCTTGTCATTTGGATTGGCTATGGCACCTTCGCCATCGCCGTTCTGTGTTCCCTCGTTGTCTTTTTCCCCATTTTGGTCACTGCGGTGCTGGGCTTGAAGTCTTTGCCCCGCGACGTCATCGAGGCTGCCCGGCTTGATGGCGCCCATGGCGTGAGTTTGCTGCGGCATATCGAGGCCCCTTTGGCGCTGCCTGCTTTGCTGGCTGGTTTGCGCACAGGGGTGACGTTGTCTGTTATCGGCGCTGTGGTGGGTGAGTTTGTGATGGGTGGTTCCGGCCTGGGTTCCCGGCTGTCTTTGCAGTCGGCGGCGGCTGATATGACGGGTTTGTTTGCGACGGTCACGGTGTTGTGCCTCATGGCTGCACTTGCTTTTCAAACAATCGCACTCGTCGAGCGCACTAACCCGATCATGCGTGCGCTCGCCCAAGGAAAGTAGATAATCATGCACTTTTTCAAGAGATGCCGCACTGTTGCGGCAATCGCACTCGTTGCCCTGGCTGGTTCTGTTGTTGCTTGCAGCAGTGATGACGCCGCGCCTGCCGGATCCCCCGCGACGTCATCAGGTGAGCAGGTGGCTGCCACTATCGGTTTGACGTACATCCCGAATGTTCAGTTCGCGCCGGCTTATGTGGCGGACGCCGATGGGGCTTTGGGTGATGGGGTGTCGCTAAGGCACCACGGGCAAAATGAGGGGCTGTTTACGGCGCTGTTGTCTGGCCGGGAGCAGTTCGTTGTCGCAGGTGCGGATGAAGCTGCGACGGCCGCCAGCGATGAGTTGTTGGTGGTCTCCCCCTACTACGAGACGTTTCCGGTGACGGTGTCTGTGAAGGCGGATTCGGATATTCATTCGATGGCGGACCTGAAGGGCAAGAAGGTTGGTATTGCCGGCCATTACGGTGAGGGCTGGTACGGCCTTCTGGTGGGCCTGCACAATGCAGGCCTGACGCCTGAGGATATTGATGTGCAGGAAATTGGGTACACGCAGCAGGCTGCGCTCGCCGGCGACAAGGTAGATGCGGTAGTCGGCTTTATCAATAATGACGCCGTGCAGATGGAGCTGCGCGGTATGGATGTGCACAATCTGGATGTCAATGCTGATGATTCTTTGCGTAGCGCCAGTGTGATCACCACTAAGAAGTTTGCTTCTGAACACCCGGAGACAGTCAAGCAGGTCGTCGCTGGTTTCTATAGTGCGTATGCGAAGTTGAAGGCTGATCCTTCTGTCGGCGTTGAGGCTGCACAGAAATTGATTCCGGAATTGAGTGAACCGGAGCAGTTGAAGGCGGCTAAGGCGACGATGGATGCGACTGCGAAGCTCCTTCCTGGGCCTGATACTTGTGGTGAGTTGACTGAAGAGTCTGCGCGCAAGATGGTTGAGGCTTTGAAGGATGTTGGTATTGAGGGTATTCAGGTTGATGGTAGTGACTTGTACAGCACTCAATACTGCCCTTAAGGGTTTTATAGTTGGTGTAGCTAAAGGGTTGGCCCCTCCTGATGTCTCAGGAGGGGCCAACCCTTTAGGTTCGCTTAAAAGCGTGTGCTTTTAGGCGGTGGTGCCGTTGCGCTCAGCAATGATTTCGGCTGCTACGTTGGTGGGAACCTCAGCGTAGGAGTCGAAGATCATGGAGTAGTTAGCGCGGCCCTGCGTCTTGGAGCGCAGGTCGCCGACGTAACCGAACATCTGGGACAGCGGAACCTTTGCCTTGACCAGCTTGGCGCCGGCACGGTCTTCCATTGCCTGGACCTGGCCACGGCGGGAGTTGACGTCACCGATCACTTCACCCATGTATTCCTCAGGGGTGGTGATTTCGACGGCCATCACGGGCTCAAGCAGGGTGGGCTTTGCCTTTGCGACGGCTTCCTTCAGGGCCATGGAGCCAGCGAGCTTGAAGGCCATTTCGGAGGAGTCAACTTCGTGGTAAGCACCGTCGAGGACGGTTGCCTTGATGTTGACCAGCGGGAAGCCAGCGAGGTAGCCGTACTGCATTGCGTCCTGGATACCGGCGTCGACGGAGGGGATGTATTCCTTGGGGATACGGCCACCGGTGACGGCGTTTTCGAACTTGTAGATGGCGGATTCGCCTTCTTCGAGGGTCTCTGCATCGGGAGCGTAAGGCTCGAGGGCGATGATGACCTTCGCGAACTGACCGGAACCACCGGTCTGCTTCTTGTGGGTGTATTCGAGCTTCTCGACGGGCTTCTTGATGGTCTCGCGGTATGCAACCTGCGGTGCACCAACGTTTGCCTCAACCTTGAATTCGCGCTTCATGCGGTCAACAAGGACGTCAAGGTGAAGCTCACCCATACCGCCGATGACGGTCTGACCGGTCTCATCGTCAAGCTTGACAGTGAAGGTGGGGTCCTCTTCGGCGAGCTTCTGGATAGCTACGGAGAGCTTCTCCTGGTCAGCCTTGGTCTTGGGCTCGATGGCAACCTCGATAACCGGATCCGGGAAGTCCATGGACTCCAGGATGATCGGGTTAGCGATGTCACAGAGGGTGTCACCAGTGGTGGTGTCCTTGAGGCCGATGCATGCGTAGATGTTACCTGCGCGTGCTTCGTCAACAGGGTTCTCCTTGTTGGCGTGCATCTGGAACAGCTTGCCGATGCGCTCCTTCTTACCCTTGGTGGAGTTAGCCACCTGGGCGCCCGGCTCAACGATGCCGGAGTAGACGCGCACGAAGGTCAGCTTGCCGAAGAACGGGTGAGCTGCGATCTTGAACGCCAGAGCGGAGAAGGGCTCGTCGACGGAGGGCTTGCGCACCATATCGACAGCTTCGTCGCCGACCTTATGGCCGTGAACCTCGCCGATGTCCAGCGGCGAGGGCAGGTAGTCGATGACTGCGTCGAGCAGGGGCTGGATGCCCTTGTTCTTGTATGCGGAGCCACAGAGCACGGGGTAGATTTCGGAGGCGACGGTCATCTTGCGGATGGCGGTCTTGATTTCCTCTTCGGTGAGCTCTTCGCCACCGAAGTACTTCTCCATAAGCTCTTCGTCGGACTCTGCGACGGTTTCGAGGAGCTTCTCGCGGTATTCTGCAGCCTTGTCGGCGAGATCAGCGGGGATCTCTTCGATGGTGGCTTCAGCACCAACCTCGACCTTGCCGCGCCAGGTGATGGCCTTCATCTGGATGAGGTCAACGACACCGTCGAAGTCATCTTCAGCGCCGATGGGCAGCTGCATGACCAACGGCTTTGCACCGAGGCGGTCGATGATGGTCTGGACGGTGAAGTAGAAGTCCGCGCCCATCTTGTCCATCTTGTTGACGAAGCAGATGCGGGGGACGTCGTACTTGGCAGCCTGGCGCCAGACCTGCTCGGACTGGGGCTCAACGCCTTCTTTACCGTCGAACACTGCGACGGCGCCGTCGAGGACGCGCAGGGAGCGCTCAACCTCAACGGTGAAGTCGACGTGGCCGGGGGTGTCGATGATGTTGATCTGGTTGCCGTTCCAGAAACAGGTCACAGCAGCGGAGGTAATGGTGATACCGCGCTCTTTTTCCTGCTCCATCCAGTCGGTGGTCGAAGCACCGTCGTGGGTTTCGCCAACCTTGCGGTTGATACCGGTGTAGAACAGAATACGCTCTGTTGCAGTGGTCTTACCAGCATCGATGTGTGCCATGATGCCGATGTTGCGGACCTTATTGAGGTCCTTAAGCACTTCTTGTGCCACGTTATTCCCTAACTCTTGTTGCTGAAAGTTTTAACTACCAGCGGTAGTGAGCGAAGGCGCGGTTGGCCTCAGCCATCTTGTGGGTGTCTTCGCGACGCTTGACGGAAGCACCGAGACCGTTTGCTGCATCAAGAATCTCGTTGGCGAGACGCTCGGTCATGGTGTTCTCACGACGCTGGCGGGTAAAGGTCACGAGCCAACGGAGAGCAAGGGTGTTTGCACGGCCGGGGCGAACCTCGACGGGCACCTGGTAGGTAGCGCCACCGACACGACGGGAACGAACCTCAAGGTCGGGCTTGATGTTACCCAGGGCCTTCTCCAGGGTTCCGACCGGATCGGTGCCGGTCTTCTCGCGGCAGATTTCCAGCGCGTTGTACACAATGCGCTCTGCGGTGGACTTCTTGCCGTCCAGGAGAACCTTGTTCACCAGCTGGCTGACAACCTCGGAACCGTAAACTGGATCCTTAACTACGGGACGCTTGGGAGCTGCACCTTTACGCATTGTTTACTTCTCCTTCTTTGCGCCGTAGCGGGAACGAGCCTGCTTGCGGTCCTTGACACCCTGGGTATCGAGGGTGCCGCGGATGATCTTGTAGCGAACACCGGGAAGGTCCTTCACACGACCGCCGCGAACGAGCACCATGGAGTGCTCCTGGAGGTTGTGGCCCTCACCGGGGATGTATGCAGAAACCTCGATGCCGGAGGAAAGGCGCACACGGGCGACCTTACGCAGCGCGGAGTTCGGCTTCTTGGGGGTGGTGGTGTACACGCGGGTGCACACGCCACGGCGCTGAGGGGAACCCTTCAGAGCTGCGGTCTTCACCTTGGCAGTCTTATCGTGGCGGCCCTTGCGGACCAGCTGCTGAATAGTAGGCAATGAACCATCTTTCTTGTATGACCGGCCCCCGCAGGCAGCTACCTGGGTACCTTCGAGGCTATGGTGCTGGAGCTACGACGAGTGCCTGGCGCAGCATCATTGAATTAATGACGTCGCGTTGATCACTGTGTCCGACACCTCACTGTTTCCTGAGGTTTCAGGGGCGGGGTGGCGTCTATGACCGGTCTGAAATTTTCAATTGAATAATGTAGACATGGGTAACCCAGTCAGCCGCTTTCGCTGGCCTACCTGGGTAAATATCTACTGCCCGCCTTATATACATATAGGGCTTGTATCAGTGTAGTCGTTGCCACCAGCTGGGACAACCGCTCAACACCCCAGGTAGCGGCTCAGGCAGGTCTATCAGCTAGGCCTGGCATTCCCCCGTCTCGAGCAAGAGCGCTGTCATGCAGCTGTTCAACTTCTTCAAGACTGATCAGAAATTGTTCATCCGCACTATGCATAACTCACTCCGATGTTCAAGCTATGCGAGCCGCTTGAAAACGTCCTTATAGCGCTCGTACACCTCATCAAAAGCGTCTAAATACGACATTTCACGCTTGGTATCTTGTTTGACTACTTCGAGCGGCGTGCGCGGAGCCTGGTCGAGGTCGCTGTCATGTGCCCTGGCCTCATCGCCCATGAGCCCTGTCCTTTCTACTAGTTCACACAACAGTACCCGCCGCATCTGTGCAGCGCTAGGGCACTACCCTGATCGCGCCTTCCCTGCGCGGGTCTATACCTGCCATCCATCCGCCGTCGTCGGTGCGTTGCAGAATCGCCAGGCCACTGGCCAGTGGATAGTCGGCAACAATGTGCCCGCGCTGCTCGAGTTCGCGGGCCAGCTCCGCCCGGCGCGTCTCCATCTCCTCCACCAATGACGCCGCGTTCGACGCAGGGTGGATGGTGTCTTTCCCGAGCCATGTCTGGCCGTTGTTAAACGCACCAAAGTTGCCCATGTTGCAGGCCTGCTGGGGGCTTAAACCCCACTCGAATAGCGCTAGCAGTGCCTTGACCATGTATTGAATGATCACTCCCCCACCTGGCGAGCCGAGGACAGCGACGGGGCGTTTGTCCTCCCCGAGAACCATCATTGGCGCCATCGAGGAGCGCGGGCGACGCCCCGCCGCCGGATAGTTGGGGTGGGCCTCGGCGATGTCGGTGGCCAGCTGCACGTTCTGCGCATCTACAGCGTCCTGTAAGCGTTGGCGCAACTCCGGGGTGAGCGTACGAGTGAAGTCGCTGAGCTGATTGTTAAGGAAGAATCCGCCCACCATGTGGAAGTTTCCGAACGCCGCCTCCACGCTGGAGGTCACTGCGACGGCGCGGCCCGCGGCGTCAACAATCTGAAAGTGTGTCGTTCCGTGCTCGTCCTGGTGTGGCGTGGCCTGCGCAGCCCCCGTGCCCAGCGGGTCGCCCGGGAGTGCGAGTCCGGCGGGGCGATCCGAAATAAGCTGGCGGCGGCGCGCGATGTAGCCACTGTCGAACAGTTTCTCCTGCTCGGATAACCACAGCCGGCCGCCCATGATGGCGTCGCGATCGGCGTAAGCCAGGCGCTCGGCCTCGGCGATGAAGTGCACCCCGTCCGCGTCAATCGGCAGCAAAGGAACATGCCCACGTAGAGTCTCAAGCGTCGCAAAAATTGTTGACGCACCCGCGGCAGAACGCCCCGGGGATAACATCCGGTAAGTCACACCGTCCCCGCCTCCCGGTTGATATTCGTACGCCAGTGTCTCGACCGCTGTTGCACCATAGCTTTGCAGGGAGGCCAAGCTGATGTGCTCGCCGGTCTCAAGGGCGATCTTGCACGCCAGGTGTCCGCTGTAGAACGTCTGAACCGCATTCATCGATTCCAGCTCAGCAAGCTCACGCAAGGTCTGAGCATAGTCCGGATTGCGCAGCACATCCCCCTCCGCAACCGGCTTCCCACCTGGAAACAAATAGGCGTACGCGGCGTCATTACTTTTGAGCCCTTCGGCGAAGTGCGCGACCGAGCGGGCGAGGCGATCGCTGACCTTGAAGCCCTCCTCCGCCAAGCGGATTGGCTCCTCGAACAGGACGTGCCAGGCCAGCACACCCTCGCGCGCATGGAGAAGTGCCAACGCCGAGACCACCCCGGGTACGCCGGCGGACACCATGCGGCCGCGCGGATCGCCAGTACACAAGTCCAGCATGACGGCGGGGTCATTGAGGACGAGCGGGCCGATCTCGCGACCATCGATTGCATAATTCAACACCGTGGGGCCAGTGGAATTGTGGACGGTGGCGTACAACCCGCCACCCAAGCCGGAGGACTGCGGCTCCACCAGACCAAGCACCAGCTGCGCGGTGATCGCAGCATCGGCCGCAGAGCCACCCAGCTCCAGGATGCGGGCAGCGGCGTCGGTGGCGTACTGATTCGCCGTCATCACCACGCCATGGCCCCGGGGCACCTGGACATCCTGCAAACCTGCCCGGTAGCCGGTGTAAATCTCGGGGCTGGTGTGTAGGTCAAGGTGGGGCTGATTCATGCCCTCTAGGTTACTGGCGAGGGCCTGATTCGACACGCATCAATCTCCGGTCTTTTTGCGTGACCGTTTAAAGGTCGGCACCAGTTCACGGGGCGCGCCGCGAGGATCCCGCAGGGATAGATATTCGTCGTACCAGCCCGAGTTCCTTGACTTCGCACGGTTCTGTATCAATATGGTTAACAAGGGAACGATAGAGGCCGATCTTGCCTTGATGCCCCAACGCAGGGTCGTACTTCACCCAGACAGAACCCACCTTTGCTCCTTCGAGCTCAGAAATCTCCCCCAGCACCTCCCCCACTACTAATCGCCCGAACTCCACGTATCCCCCAGCCTGGCGTGCTCGACTAGCTCGCCTCACAGTCCCGCCGCGCCCATGCACAAGTTCGTTCGCATGCAATTCCTGCTTAACTGAAATGCCGAATTTTTCCTGCACACGTCGGCGGAATAACAACCAACGTTCCAGCACATCCGACCACCGGGTGGGCGCCACACCCCCACCACCTGGCGACAAACCCGGCGGCAACGACACCGGCACCGACACCGGCGGCAATTCTTACAAAGCTCCGCACGCCCCGTCCCTGTTGGGAGGCGTGGACGCACTCAGTAGCACTGTTAGCTCAAGCGACCTGATGGAATCCGGCGTCCCCCGCAGCGACAGCTGGAAGGACATCGCCGCCTTCACAGAAGGCCTGAGCGGAATGACGACTTTGCTGCCCCAGTAATCCCTTGCCCGGCTAGCTCTCCCGTCGGTTGGGGTACAGAAAACCGGCAGATTTGCCTTTTCGACTTGGATTTCCGCAGGTCGCGGATTCTGTGGTGGCAAATCTGCCGGTTTTTGTACTTTCTCTTCCCCTCGGTAGAGACAAAAACGCCCCCACGGTAACCGTGAGGGCGCTTCGCTTATCCGATCATCGACCGGACAATGCTACTGCCTAGCTGAAGTCATCCAGCGGAACGGCAGCGCCAGTGAAGTCACCGAAGGTGTCGTCGCCGTAGATGCTGTCACCGTAGGTCGGGATCGAGTACGCAGCGTTGCGTGCGGCCTCGGTCGGCTTGACCTGGATGTTGCGGTAGCGGGCGATGCCGGTACCAGCCGGGATCAGCTTACCGATGATGACGTTTTCCTTCAGGCCGATCAGCTTGTCGGAGCGCTTGTTGATGGCAGCGTCGGTGAGGACACGGGTAGTCTCCTGGAAGGAGGCCGCCGACAGCCAGGACTCGGTTGCGAGCGAGGCCTTGGTGATACCCATGATCTCGGAGCGCAGCTCTGCGGGCTGGCCGCCGGACTGCACTGCTTCCTTGTTTGCCATCTTCGCTTCGGACAGATCCACGAGGGTGCCGGGGAGGAATTCGGTGGAGCCGGATTCGATGACGGTTCCGCGACGCAGCATCTGTCGGATGATGATTTCGATGTGCTTGTCGTGGATGGCCACACCCTGTGCACGGTAGACGGCCTGCACTTCGTCGATGAGGTGCTGTTCGACGCCGCGACGGCCCAGGATTTCAAGGACGTCGTGCGGGTCGGCGGGGCCACGGAGTAGACGCTCGCCGACGGTGACGTGGTCGCCGTCTTGAAGAGTGCGCTCGATGTGTGCGCCCGGGTTGGACTCCATCGGGACCTTGATCATAGCGAGGCCTTGACGCTTGGACAGCTTCTCGTAGACCACATCGTCGCCGCCGTCGTCCGGGGTGATGGTGAGGGTGTAGAAGTTGCCTTCGTCTTCCAGCTTGATGGTGCCGGCGACGGAAGCGATCGGGGCCTTGTTCTTGGGAACGCGGGCCTCGAACAGTTCCTGGACACGCGGCAGACCACCGGTAATGTCGCCACCGACACCACCTTGGTGGAAGGTACGCATTGTCAGCTGGGTACCGGGCTCACCAATGGACTGTGCAGCGACGATACCGACGGCTTCGCCGATGTCGACCTGTTTGCCGGAGGCCATGGACTTGCCGTAGCACTTGGCGCAGACACCGGTGGGTGTCTGGCAGGTGAGTACGGAGCGCAGCTTGGCTTCCTCGACGCCGCCCTTGACCAGTGCGTCGACATCCAGTTCGCCAAGCTCAGTGCCTGCGGGCAGGACAACCTCACCGTTTGCGCCGATGGCGTCGGCTGCGAGGACGCGGCCGAGGACGGAGGTTTCAACCAGGCTGTGGCGGTGGAAAGTGCCGTCACCGTTGGCAACAGCGACGGGCAGTTTGATGCCCTGGCGGGTTGCGCAGTCTTCTTCGCGGACGATGACGTCCTGTGCGACGTCGACGAGACGACGGGTGAGGTAGCCGGAGTCTGCGGTACGCAGAGCGGTGTCGGCCAGGCCCTTACGGGAACCGTGGGAGTTGTTGAAGTACTCGAGCACGGTGAGGCCTTCACGGAAGGAGGTCTTGATCGGTCGGGTGATGTATTCACCCTTGGAGTTCACGACCATGCCCTTCATGCCGGCCAGGGTCCAGATCTGACGCATGTTACCTGCGGCACCGGACTTCACGATCATGGGGATCGGGTTATCGTCGGGGTACAGGTCTTCGACTGCCTTACCGACGGTGTCGGTTGCGTCCTTCCACAGTTCGACGAGACGGTCATAGCGCTCGCGCGGGGTGAGTGCACCCTGCTGCCAGTACTTACGCTCGATCTCGCTGGCTTCGGCTTCGTAGCGGTCAAGGATTTCGTCCTTGTTCGGCAAAACGAGCACGTCAGACATGGTGATGGTGACGCCGGAACGGGTTGCCCAGTAGAAGCCGGAGTCCTTCATCTTGTCCATGGTCTGTGCCACGGTGATCATCGGGTAGCGTGCAGCGAGGTCATTAATGACGTCGCTGAGCATGATCTTGTCGGTGCCGCCGCCCTTGCGGACCATGACGCCTTCGAGGTAGGGGTAGTTCCACGGGAGGAGTTCGTTGAACTTCACGCGGCCCAGGGTGGTGTTTGCCAACCAGGTGTCGCCCTTGTTCCAGCCGTCGGGGAACTGCTCTGCTTCGATGTCTGCCGGGGGTCGAAGGTGCGAGATGCGTACCTTGATCGGGGCTTGGAGGCCCAGTACACCGCGGTCATAAGCCATGATGGCTTCGTTGACGGAGGAGTACACACCGGTAGCGGGAGCGTCTTCAGTGGCGGGGGTGTAGGCACCTTGGCCACCGAATTCGTCGCGGCCCTTTTCGAGGGTGAGGAAGTACAGGCCGGTCACCATGTCCAGGCGCGGCATTGCCAGTGGCTTACCGGAGGCCGGGGACAGGATGTTGTTGGAGGCAAGCATGAGAATGCGGGCCTCTGCCTGGGCTTCGGCGCTCAGGGGCAGGTGGACTGCCATCTGGTCGCCGTCGAAGTCGGCGTTGAACGCTTCACAGGCCAGGGGGTGCAGCTGGATGGCTTTACCTTCGACGAGCACGGGCTCGAAGGCCTGGATACCAAGTCGGTGCAGGGTAGGTGCACGGTTCAGCATCACGGGGTGCTGGGAGATGGTCTCTTCGAGGACGTCCCACACCTCGGGGCGCTGGCGTTCCACCATGCGCTTGGCGGACTTGATGTTCTGTGCGTATTCGTGCTCGACGAGGCGCTTCATGACGAAGGGCTTGAAGAGCTCGAGGGCCATCAACTTCGGCAGACCACATTCGTGGAGGCGCAGCTGGGGGCCGACGATAATAACGGAACGACCAGAGTAGTCGACGCGCTTACCGAGCAGGTTCTGACGGAAGCGGCCCTGCTTGCCCTTGAGCAGGTCGCTCAGGGACTTCAGCATGCGGTTACCAGGGCCTGTGACGGGGCGGCCGCGACGGCCGTTGTCGAACAGGGCGTCAACGGATTCCTGCAGCATGCGCTTTTCGTTGTTCACGATGATCTCGGGGGCACCGAGGTCGATCATGCGCTTCAAGCGGTTGTTGCGGTTGATGACGCGACGGTAGAGGTCGTTGAGGTCAGAGGTTGCGAAGCGGCCACCGTCGAGCTGCACCATGGGGCGAAGCTCCGGGGGGATGACCGGAATGCAGTCAAGCACCATGCCTGCAGGGTCGTTGCCGGAGCGCTGGAACGCTGCGACGACCTTGAGGCGCTTGAGTGCGCGCATCTTCTTCTGGCCTTTGCCTTCGTTGATGATGGTGCGCAGTTCTTCGGCCTCTGCGTCGAGGTCAAAGTTGCGGATGAGGGTTTGGATGGCTTCTGCACCCATGCCACCGGTGAAGTAATCCTCGTAGCGGTCAACGAGTTCGGTGTAGATGGACTCGTCGACGATCATCTGCTTGGGGGCAAGCTTGACGAAGGTCTGCCAGATTTCTTCGAGTCGGGCGACTTCACGTTCCGCGCGTTCGCGGATGTGCGTCATTTCCTTCTCTGCGGCGTTTTGTACCTTGCGGCGCGCGTCGGCCTTTGCGCCGGCTGCTTCGAGCTCTGCCAGGTCGGCTTCGAGCTTTGCTGCGCGGTCGGCAATGTCGGATTCTGCGTCGGCTTCAACGTCCTTCTTCTCGAGGAGCATTTCTGCTTCGAGGGTGGACAGGTCGTTGTGGCGTGCTTCATCGTCAACGCTGGTGATGATGTTCGCAGCGAAGTAGATGATGCGCTCGAGTTCCTTGGGAGCAAGGTCGAGCAGGTAGCCGAGGCGTGAGGGAACACCCTTGAAGTACCAGATGTGGGTCACGGGAGCAGCAAGCTCAATGTGGCCCATGCGCTCACGGCGCACCTTGGACTTGGTGACTTCTACGCCACAGCGTTCACAGATGATGCCCTTGTAGCGAACGCGCTTGTATTTGCCACAGGCACATTCCCAGTCGCGGGTGGGACCGAAGATGCGCTCACAGAAGAGGCCGTCCTTCTCCGGCTTGAGGGTTCGGTAGTTGATGGTCTCCGGCTTCTTGACCTCGCCCTTGGACCAACGACGGATGTCGTCGGCTGTTGCGAGTCCAATGCGGAGCTCGTCGAAGTAGTTGACGTCGAGCACGTAACTCCCTTTCCTCCCGGGCTAATTCCCGGGGGTTCATTTTGTTACTTAAGAACTTGTGGGTCGCAAACGTTTAGGCGGAGTCTGCATCCGAGCGTTCGTCGCGAGAGAGGTTGATGCCGAGGGTTGCACCTGCGGCGTCGTACTCGTCGTCGTCAGAACCACCGAGTTCCATGGGGGTGCCATCTGCTGCGAGGACCTCAACGTTGAGGCAGAGCGACTGCAGCTCCTTGAGCAACACCTTGAAGGATTCCGGGATGCCCGGATCCGGGATGTTTTCGCCCTTGACGATGGCTTCGTAGACCTTCACGCGTCCGACGACGTCGTCGGACTTGATGGTCAACAGTTCCTGCAGGGTGTAGGCAGCACCGTATGCCTGCATTGCCCACACCTCCATTTCGCCGAAGCGCTGGCCACCGAACTGTGCCTTACCACCGAGCGGCTGCTGGGTGATCATAGAGTAGGGGCCGGTGGAGCGGGCGTGGATCTTGTCGTCGACCAGGTGGTGCAGCTTCAGCATGTACATGTAGCCGACAGACACTGGGTACGGGAAGGGTTCGCCGGAGCGGCCGTCGATCAGCTGGGCTTTGCCATCGCCATCGACCATGACGTCGCCGTCGCGGTTGGGGCGGGAGTTTGCCAGCAGGCCGGCGAGCTCTGCGTTGGATGCGCCGTCGAACACGGGGGTCGCGGTGAGCGAGCCAGCGGGAACGTCGTAGAGCTCCTCGGGGAGAATCTCCATGAGTTCCTTGTTCTCCGGGTTGTTGGTGTCGATGTTCCAGCCGGCGGCTGCTAGCCAACCGAGGTGAACTTCGAGGACCTGGCCGATGTTCATACGACGGGGCACACCGTGGGTGTTGAGGATGATGTCAACGGGGGTACCGTCGGGCAGGAAGGGCATGTCTTCGGCGGGGAGGATCTTGCCGACGACGCCCTTGTTGCCGTGGCGTCCAGCGAGCTTGTCGCCGTCCTGGATCTTGCGCTTCTGGGCGACGTAGACGCGAATCATTTCGTTGACGCCGGGGGCGAGATCGTCGTCTTCTTCGCGGGAGAAGCGGCGGACGGAGATGACCTTGCCGGTTTCGCCGTGGGGCACCTTCATGGAGGTGTCGCGCACTTCGCGTGCCTTTTCACCGAAGATGGCGCGCAGGAGGCGCTCTTCGGGGGTCAGCTCGGTTTCACCCTTCGGGGTGACCTTACCGACGAGGATGTCGCCGTCGCGGACGTCGGCGCCGATGCGGACGATGCCGCGCTCGTCGAGGTCCTTGAGGACGTCTTCGCTCACGTTGGGGATTTCACGGGTGATTTCCTCGGCACCAAGCTTGGTGTCGCGGGCGTCAATTTCGTGTTCCTCAATGTGGATGGAGGTGAGGATGTCTTCTTCAACCAGACGCTGGTTCAAGATGATGGCGTCCTCGTAGTTGTGGCCTTCCCAAGGCATGAATGCCACGAGGAGGTTACGGCCGAGGGCCATTTCACCGTTGTCGGTGCCGGGGCCGTCGGCGATGACCTGGCCGGCTTCGACGCGCTGACCCATGTCAACGAGGGGCTTCTGGTTGTAGCAGGTACCCTGGTTGGTGCGCTGGAATTTGCGCAGCATGTACGTGTCGCGAGTGCCGTCGTCAGCCATGACGGTGATGTAGTCGGCGCAGACGTTCTCGACAACGCCGCCCTTGGCGTTGATGATCATGTCGCCGGCGTCGTAGGCTGCGCGGAGCTCCATGCCGGTACCGACCAACGGGGCTTCGGAGCGGACGAGCGGGACGGCCTGACGCTGCATGTTGGCACCCATGAGGGCACGGTTTGCATCGTCGTGCTCAAGGAAGGGAATCATCGCGGTTGCGACGGAGACCATCTGGCGCGGGGATACGTCCATGTATTCGATGGCTTCGGGGCCAACGACCTCGATGTTTCCGCCCTTGGTGCGGACGACGATGCGTTCTTCGGTGATCTTGCCATCTTTGTCGTGCGGGGTGTTAGCCTGCGCGACGACGTAGCGGTCTTCTTCATCAGCGGTGAGGTAGTGAACCTCGTCGGTGATGTGACCGTCAACGATCTTGCGGTAGGGGGTTTCGATGAAACCGAAGGAGTTGACGCGGGCGTAGCACGACAGAGAGCCGATCAGGCCGATGTTGGGGCCTTCGGGGGTCTCAATGGGGCACATGCGGCCGTAGTGAGACGGGTGGACGTCGCGGACCTCGATGCCCGCGCGTTCGCGGGAGAGGCCGCCGGGACCGAGGGCAGACAGACGACGCTTGTTGGTCAGGCCAGACAGGGAGTTGTTCTGGTCCATGAACTGGGACATCTGGGAGGTTCCGAAGAACTCGCGGATGGCCGCAGACACGGGGCGCACGTTGATCAGGGAGGTAGGCGTGATCGATTCGGCGTCCTGGGTGGTCATGCGTTCGCGGACGACGCGCTCCATGCGGGACAGGCCGACGCGGACCTGGTTTTGGATGAGTTCACCAACGGTGCGCAGACGACGGTTGCCAAAGTGGTCAATGTCGTCGGTTTCCACGGGGATGACGGTGCCTTTGGGCGAGGTCATCTGGGTTTCACCAGCGTGCAGGCGCACGAGGTATTCCAGGGTGGTGGCGATGTCTTCTTCGGTGAGGGTCATGTCGCCCTCGTGGTCGCCGCCGAGGCCGAGCTTGCGGTTGACCTTGTAGCGGCCCACCTTGGCGAGGTCGTAGCGCTTGGCGCGGAAGAAGCTGTTGTCCAGGAGAGACTGTGCAAGGTCGCGGGTGGGCTGTTCGCCCGGGCGCTGCTTGCGGTAGATCTCAAGGAGGGCTTCGTCAGTGTTGGCCACGCCGTCGTTTTCGAGGGTGGTCATCATGATTTCGGAGAAGCCGAAGCGTTCGGTGATCTGCTCGGTAGTCCATCCAAGGGCCTTGAGCAGAACGGTGACGGGCTGGCGGCGTTTGCGGTCGATGCGGACACCGACGGTGTCGCGCTTGTCGACGTCAAATTCGAGCCATGCGCCGCGGGAGGGGATGACCTTCACGGAGTGCAGGGGGCGTTCGGTGGACTTGTCGATCGTCCGATCGAAGTAGACACCGGGGGAACGCACCAGCTGGGAGACGACGACGCGTTCGGTGCCGTTGACGATGAAGGTGCCCTTGTCGGTCATCATCGGGAAGTCGCCGATGAACACGGTCTGGGACTTGATCTCCTGGGTTTCGTTGTTGATGAACTCTGCGGTCACGTAGAGCGGCGCAGAGTAGTTGATGTCTTTGTCTTTGCACTCGTCGATGGAGTTTTTGACTTCTTCGAATCGAGGCTCGGACAGGGACAGCGACATGGTCCCGGAGTAGTCCTGGATTGGGGAGAGTTCTTCGAGGATGTCCTCGAGGCCGCTGGTTACGCGGTTGTCCTCTCCGATTTCGGCCTGGGTGCGTTCGCGCCACTCGGGCGTGCCGACGAGCCAGGCAAATGAGTCGAGTTGCAGATCGAGTAGACCTGGGACCTCGATTGGTTCCGTGATCTTCGCGAACGAGTAACGTTCGGGAGCCCCGGGAATTTCGGCCATTGACGTGTCTGTCTTGGTCTGGCGGGAGACTGCCAAGATGCGTCCTTCCAGCACCTCACGCGGCCGATGGTCCGCCATATGACCACCGCATCCGCTGAATTGGTTATAGATATATCTGTCTGCTTAGTGGGTTTAGTTGCGGGCAGTTATAAGGTGTTGACGTCGCGGTGCGCACTGTGTGCACACGATGCTTATGTCGCGCCCAAATAGCACTAAATGGCCTTGTCAAACCGGTTTTTTCGGTTTGTTTACAAGGCCTGTTTTTATGCTCTGCTGCACGGTTTTCACTGCGTAGCAGGGGCTTTTCCTTATACATGCGCCTTCAACTAATCCCAGCGCAACGGCTAAGCCTATAGGATCCAGCGGCAAATGTAAAGTGTGAATCTTATCACTTCTTTGGTGTGGTTCTTGCCGCACGACCACGCCGTGTCTGCGTGAGCGCTAACCCTACCCCAACTAAAAGCAGCAAACCACCAACGACACCCGCGACACGCACAGCCCATGTGCGGACTGCTGGGTTCGGCAGTGCGTCGACGTAGGCGATCATCGCGTCCACGCTCTCCTGCGTCGCTTGCCCCTGAAACACGCCGTCACGGCCATCGGACATGGGGCGCCTTTCGGCTCGGTCCAGCACTACCCCGCTGGCTTCGTCGACGACATAATCCACATAAAAGCCCAGCCCGTTGGCGTCTTTCCCTAAGTTTTGTCTGTAGGTAATGACGTCGCGTCCGTAACTGCCGGCGCGCGCCTCAAGCCCCGCGGCGTCATTGTCTGTGGTGCCATTGTTGGGGGAGGGTTCGAGCCGGGTGGCTTCGCTGGTTTTCATGCTGATGGGGTCGAAGACGGTGTAGCTGTCGGCCTGGGCGCGCTCGGGGAAGGTCAGCCACACAGCGCCTTGAGGGGGCGTGATTTGTTGGGTGGGCATGCCGAGGGTCCGCGAGACCGTGACGGGGCTTGTGAGCTCCCCGGTGGCGGGGATGAATTCTGCGGCCATGACGGTGGCGTCGATGAGCCCCTCAAAGCCATCATCGCCACCAGCACTACCCCCACTGCCAGCACTGCCCGCATTGCCAGCACTCCCCTCACTGTCCGCACTACCGGCACTACCAGCGTTCGGTGCGGCGATGGTGGTGATGCCCAGACGAGCGGTAAGCACCTGCTGCCCTTGCGGGCCGAAGTCACCATTGGGCCCGGGAAACTCGACGTGCTGTTGTTCAGTGAGCCCCGCGGCGTCATCGGTGATGGTGATGGTCCACGGCCCGGAGCTCGCATCAACGCCGGTGGGGTTTGGTGCGATGGTCGGATAGACCAGGGAACCGACGGCCAAACCTGCCCCCAAGAAGATGGTTGTGGCGGTTGCTGCTGTGCGACGTGGGCGTGCGGACATGCCCGCAATCATACTGACTATGCTGGCCGTCAGAAACGTTTGACGACGAGGAGGCCCGTGGGTGCAGCACGATCATGATCACCGGCTGTCCACGACCCAGTTAGTGGCCTGCGCGCTGTTGGGGTTTAGCTGCCTCATTCTGGCTATCTCTGGGCGCGCCGCGGCCTATGTACAGGGTTTTTGGTTGCCGTTTGTCGGCTTGGCTTCTGCGTTGATTGTTATTTCGTCCCTGTGGGCACTCTGGACTCGCCTGGGCAGTGATGGTGCGCACCGGTGGGGAGCATCGCGGCGTCATGATCTTTTAGCAGCGTGCGTGTTACTGTCGCCTGTGGTGCTGCTGGTGTTGGCTGCGCCCGGCGCGTTGGGGGGTGGGTCACTGGGGCACAATGGCGTGCTTGCGGCGGGCGATGCTGGCGCTGGGAGTGTTGGGGGTGGGCCTCACCGTTCTTTTGTACGAAACACTCCGCACTCTTTTTCGCCGCTGGGCGATGGGCTCAATGAGGTGACGTTGGAGGACATCCAGGACCGTTACGTTTTTGGCGATGCGCACAGCTTGGATGGTCACCAGGTGCGTTTCGAAGGGTTCGTGTCTTATCCGCATGAGCGTGGTTCGCGTGGGGCTGGCGGGCAGGATACTTCCGAGCAGCCGACCGATGGTGCGATAGAGGTGTTGGTGAGCCGCTACAAGATTTATTGTTGTGCGGCAGACGCCGTGCCCTATACCGTCGCGGTGCGCATTCCCAGCACTGCCGGCAATGCCCGGGGCGGGTCCGCCGCTCTACCACAGGAGGATCAGTGGGTGCAGGTCACAGGGGTGGTTCTGCCGCCTGATGCTCCCCCTGGCACGCCGACTCCACTGTTTCCCACTATCGATGCTTCAACTGTTCGCGCGATTGACACCCCGAAGGACCCCTATCTATGAGCGCGCCGTTAGATTCACCGTCCAGGTCTGCGGCTTCCCCGCGCCGTTCGAGCGTCGGCATCGTGTTGTGGGCAGCTTTTTTGGCGATCACGGTGTCGCAGTTTCACTCTCCCCTGTTCGTCCTGCCCGGCAGGCTGCAGGCGTGGGGGTCGTTATGGGTGGCGATCTGTGTGCAGGCGTTGCCGTTTTTGGTGTTGGGCGTGTTGGTGTCGGCGTCGATTGCGACGTTTGTTCCGGCGAGTTTTTTGGGCAGAATGACGCCGCGTAACCCCTTCTGGGCAGTTCCTGCTGCGGGTGCTGCGGGGGTGGCGTTGCCGGGGTGTGAGTGTTCTTCTGTTCCGGTGGCTGCTTCTTTGATGCGCAGGGGGGTATCTCCGGCTGCGGCGTTGTCTTTTCTGTTGGCGTCTCCGTCGCTGAATCCGGTGGTGATTGTGTCTACTGCGGTGGCGTTTTATGGTTTGCCGCAGATGGCGTGGGCCCGGTTTGCGGCCGCTGTTGTGGCTGTGTTGTGTGCGGGGTGGTTGTGGTTGATTGTGGGTGATAACAGCACCCTTGCTGAGCATGATGAGCGTCTTGGGGAGTGCGCCCCAAGCAAGCATTGCGCCACGAATGCGGTGACTCGGGGGGAGGTGTTTAGGGATGCAGCGCTGGCTGATTTCTTCCCAGCTGCCAGCTATCTGGTGGTGGGGGCTGCGCTGGCCGCTGCAGTGAAGGTCATTGTTCCAGCACAGTGGTTTTTGGGGCTCGCGGACACCCCGTGGTTGTTGATAGCTGTGATGGTTGTGTTGGCGATAGTACTGTCGCTGTGTTCGGAGGCCGATGCGTTTGTGGCAGCGTCGTTTACAGCGGTGTCCCCCACCGCACAGTTGGCGTTTTTGGTTGTGGGGCCGATGGTGGATTTCAAGTTGATTGCTATGCAGTTGGGGGCATTCGGCCGGGGGTTTGTGCTGCGTTTCGTTCCGGTGGTTTTGCTTAGTGCAATAGCGTCAGCATGCGTGGTGGGCGTCGTGTTTTTTGGCGGCCTCTAGTGCGGTTTTAGGTCGACAATGCCGAGAGAAGGTTACCTCCACCTATCACCGCGGAAACCCTTCATCATCCACCCAGCCGGTGGGTGGGGAATTCTGACACAAGCAAACGCGTTATAACGGACATGTCCACAAAAAACATTGAGATCCCCACCCGCGACGTCAACACCCAACCCAACGACGTCAACACCCCACAACACCCCGCAAACGGCGTCACCGCCAGCACCCCCACCCCACAACAAGCACAAGGCTCCGACTTCGCAACCACCATCGCCAACGCCACCCACACCTGGCTCCTCGACGAACCCACGTCCGTCCCCGGCGCAAAAGACCTCGGCCCCAACCCCTTCCACATGGTCCTCGCCGGACTCGCCGGCTGCACCCACATGACCATGGGAATGTACGCCCGCCGCAAAGGCTACAACATCGGAAACACCCAAGTACACGTCGACGTCACATCCGAAGGCGACACCACCACCTTCCACCGAGACATCACCTTCGACCCCGCACTCGACGCACAACAACGGGCAAAACTGCTAGAAATCGCAAACAAATGCCCCGTCCACCGGTTACTAGAACGCGACATCCACATCGAGACCCGCGAAACACCGTAACCCCACCGGCACATAAACCCCCGCGGCGTCATACCCCACGGGGGAGCCACAAGCTCCCAGACATAGCAAAAGCCGCGACCACCATACGGTGACCGCGGCTTCAAGCATATGGCGCGCTATGCTGCGCACCTGCAAGAATTACTTGAGGGTAACCTTTGCGCCAGCCTCTTCGAGCTTGGTCTTGGCAGCCTCAGCATCGTCCTTGTTAGCACCCTCGAGGATAGCCTTCGGTGCGCCCTCAACGAGCTCCTTAGCTTCCTTCAGACCCAGACCGGAAACGATCTCGCGGACAGCCTTGATAACGCCGATCTTCTTAGCGCCAGCGTCCTCGAGAACGACGTCGAACTCGCTCTTCTCTTCAGCAGCGTCGCCGCCAGCAGCGGGAGCACCTGCAGCTGCAACAGCAACCGGAGCAGCAGCGGTGACCTCGAAGGTCTCCTCGAACAGCTTGACGAACTCAGAGAGCTCGATGAGGGTCATTTCCTTGAAAGCTTCGATGAGCTCGTCGTTGGTGAACTTAGCCATGGTGGCAGTCCTTTCAAAAATTATTCGGCCTAACACCACCGAACATGTGAACAGTGGTCTCGCGTTAGGCCACGAAGTGATGGTTATAAAAGTGTAAAAACTCTAGCCACACGCCACCGGGGCGCGCAACAAAAGCCTTTAGGCGTCCTTCTTCTCCTGCAGAGCAGCGCCGAGGCGTGCAATCTGAGAAGCGGGAGCGTTGAACAGGCCAGCGGCCTTTGCCAAGTTGCCCTGCATGGCGCCAGCAAGCTTTGCGAGAGTGGTCTCGCGGTTATCAAGCTCGGCGATGGCGTCGACCTGAGCTGCGCTCAGAGCGTTGCCGTCCATGTAGCCACCCTTGACCACGAATGCCTTGTTGTCCTTGCCGAACTTCTTCAGCGCCTTAGCTGCGTCAACAGCCTCTCCCTTAATAAAGGCAACAGCGGTGGGTCCGGTAAGGAGATCATCAAGACCTTCAACGCCAGCCTCTTTAGCGGCCAGCTTGATCATGGTGTTCTTGGCGACGGAGTACTGGACATCAGCACCAAGTGCACGACGCAGCTCGGTGGTCTGTGCAACAGACAGGCCACGGTACTCGGTGAGCACGACAGAATTCGCTTCTTCGAAACGGTTCTTCAGCTCAGCCACTGCAGCGGTGTTCTTTGCGTTTGCCATTACTTCGCCTCCTTCCTCAATGGTCATATATGTTTTCCGCCGAGGCCTTTGCGCAAAACATGTCTGCATAACAAAAGCCCCGTGCAAGAGCACAGGGCGCATCCAACCTTTGAGGGTTTTCGCTTCCAAGTCCTCCTGCGTGGGCCGATCCTTTGTGGGGATTCCTTCGAGCCTTGCGGCTGACCGACGGTCTTCGGTGAAACCTAAAGCATGACGGTTACCCGCCTATTTAAGTTCCTGAGCAAGGATAATGACGCCGCGTCAATAAAGCAAATCACGCGCCTTCCGCTCCCAACCGGCCCCCTCTAGCCTCGTACCCAACCGGCTCACGTCAGCCCCGCCCCACCTCCGCGTACAAAAAACCAGCAGATTTGCATAAACCACCCCTAAAACCCCAGGTCAAGCTTTTCAAAGATGTAAATCTGCCGGTTTTTTGTACGCCTTGTGCCCCTAGCGCGAATAGTCCGCCCAGATCTTCCGCTTCTCGCTATCGACAGTCAGCTGCCCACCATAAGGCAGTACCCACTGCGGCCGGGTATGACCAAAAGGCACACCAAACACCGCAGGCAGGGCAGGATTGTAATACTCCAACTGCTCAAAAATGACGTCGCACTGGGCCTGCCAATCAGCATCCTGTTGCGGCTCGCTCGGAACCACCTCCAAGCTGCTCACCGGGGGTGATGCGACAACAATAGCCGACGCGACGTCATAAATCCCCCACTCGCCCAACGCGCGAACACGCCGCATAATCTGATCAGGCGGAGTAAGCGACTCAGCAGCCTCCAACAAAATGATGTGCCCACGCAGAGACTCCAGCTCCGGCAAACGCCCAGCCATCGCGATCTGGTCAAGGACCTCAAAGCACCCGCCCCACGTACGCCCTGTGACTACCTTGCTGTCGCCGCGCCACTGCCAGGGGCGTGCTGGCCGGCGAACACCGAACTCCGTCAGCGAGCACGGGTCGTTCCAATCGACGCCGAAGTCCTCTGTGTCGCGGACAGGCGTGATCTCCAACCTGCCGGCATCACGCACCGCGGCGAGGAAGGAACGCTGATGCTCATCCCCAATCGCCGGGCCCGAGCCAATCTGCACCTGCGTGGAGCCGCCATAGAAACTACGCACGCCCAACTGCCACAAATAATTGTGCAAGCTGGCGTTATCGGAGTAGCCGAGGAATGGCTTGGGGTTGGCGCGGATAGTCTCCGCATCCAGGAAGGGGATGACGGTGACCTGGTCGTCCCCACCGATCGTGGCGACGATTGCGGCGACCTCCGGGTCAGCGAAAGCTGCGTTGACGTCGCGGGCACGATCTTGCGGGGAAGCACCCAGCTGGCGGGTGGTGGGATACTCAACGGGCTCGAATCCCAGGTCACGAAACCTGCACATAGCCTGTTCGTGAATGTCAGGGAAAGCGCCCGGGGCCGCGAAACTTGGAGACAATACAGCGAGTTTCATGCCACCCGATCCTAGCAACGCAGTTGCCGCCGGAGTCTAGGATTCTTCGATGAGGTTGCCTGGGTGAAGTTGCGTGGAGGCGGGTGCTTAGCCGGTTAAGTGCACCGAGCCTTGCAGATTTGCACCTCCACAAAACGCGAACTGGGAAAACGCAGACCGAAAACCACAATCTGCAAGGATCAGTGCACATATTGAACTACTTGGCGGTGATGCTTCAGACATCTGAAGCGTCCTCCCGTCGCAAAAGCAAAAGCCCCTACCAGCCATAACGGCCAGCAGAGGCTTCAGAAAAACGCTCAGCGCAGTGTTTTACTCTGCGGTGAAGTTCTTGGAGATGCTCGGATCAACCGGAACACCAGGACCGTTGGTGGAGGCCATGGTGATCTTCTTCAGGTAGGTGCCCTTTGCAGAAGAGGGCTTCAAACGCATGACCTCTTCGTACAGTGCTGCGTAGTTCTCAGCGAGCTGCTCAGCAGTGAAGGAAGCCTTGCCGAGAACAGCGTGCAGGTTGGAAGCCTTGTCAACGCGGAAGGAGATCTTACCGCCCTTGATGTCAGCAACAGCCTTAGCAACGTCGGTGGTGACGGTGCCGGTCTTGGGGTTCGGCATCAAGCCACGGGGGCCGAGCACGCGAGCCACACGACCAACCTTGGCCATCTGGTCAGGGGTTGCGATAGCAGCGTCGAAGTCGGTCCAGCCACCCTGGATCTTCTCGATCAGGTCCTCGGAGCCAACAACGTCAGCGCCAGCAGCCTCAGCCTCGGTTGCCTTCTCGCCAGCGGCGAAAACGATGACGCGGACGGTCTTACCGGTGCCGTTGGGCAGGGAGACAGTGCCGCGAACCAGCTGGTCAGCCTTGCGGGGGTCGACGCCGAGACGCATTGCAACGTCAACGGTAGCGTCGTAGTTCTTGGAGCTGGTTTCCTTGACGACCTCAGCGGCCTTCAGGGGGGTGTACAGGCGGCCGGCGTCGATCTTCTCGGCGGCGGCGCGGTATGCCTTAGAGCGCTTGCCCATTTTAAAATCCTCTTTCGATTCGGATTGTGTGGTTGTGCGGGCCGGAGCCGACCCTTCCACAAAATATTTTTTAGTGATGACGTCGCGTTTACCTGATCACACAGGCGCCCGCGGCGTCATGAATGGTGGGGGTTTTAGCCCTCGACCTCGATGCCCATGGAACGAGCGGTGCCGGCGATGATCTTGGCAGCAGCCTCGATGTCGTTGGCGTTGAGGTCTTCCTTCTTGGTCTCGGCGATCTCCTTGACCTGAGCCATGGTGACCTTGCCCACCTTCTGGGTGTGGGGGACGCCGGAGCCCTTCTGCAGGCCAGCGGCCTTCAGCAGCAGCTTGGCTGCCGGAGGGGTCTTCAGCTTGAAGTCGAAGGAACGGTCTTCGTAGACGGTGATTTCAACCGGGACGACGTTGCCGCGCTGGTTTTCAGTCGCAGCGTTGTACGCCTTGCAGAATTCCATGATGTTGACACCATGGGCACCCAGTGCGGGGCCGACCGGCGGAGCCGGGTTTGCCTGACCAGCCTGGATCTGCAGTTTGATGAGGCCAGTGACCTTCTTCTTCGGAGCCATCGAATTACCTTCTTCCTTGTTAACGGGCGACCACCAGGCTCGATTGGCATACCTGGTGGTTTCCGTCCGGATGCCGGGTTTAGCCAGCCACCGGGGACACACATTGTGCACGTTTAAAATTGCGTCGCGAAAGGTTTTCGCGCGGTTGTGCCCGCAGTTTGCAGGCACGAACTACCAGCATAGCAACAGCCGCCGGCTTATGAAAACCGGCGGCTGTGTTCGCGATGTGTTGTGCGATGCGCCTTGCGAGGCGTTGTGCTGTGCGTTGTGTTCAACGCGGCGTCATGACGTCGCGGGGGTGTTACATGATTTTTTCGATCTGGTCGAAGGTCAAGTCGACCGGGGTTTCGCGACCAAAGATGGACACGAGGGCCTTGACCTTGCCGTTTTCAGCATCGATCTCGGAGATAGTTGCCGAAACAGAAGCGAATGCACCGGTGAGGATGGTGACGGCTTCGCCAACCTGGTAGTCGGACTCTGCAGGCTTCGGCGCGGAGGTCATAGGTGCTGCCACGACCTTTTCACCGGTGGTGTTGTTCTTTTCACCCTCAACAGTGGTGTTCTCCTGCGGCATGAGGAACTTCGCGATGTCACGGTGCTTCACCGGGGTGGGGTGCCCCTCGTTACCAACGAAGGAGGTCACGTTGGGGGTGTCACGGACGACGGACCATGCGCGATCGTTCATGTCCATACGGACGAGGACGTAACCAGGCAGGAGCTTACGCTTGACGAGCTTGCGCTTGCCGTCGCGGATTTCCGTGACTTCCTCGATCGGCACGACCACGTCGTAGATCGCATCGTCAACTTCGAGGGTCTGGGCGCGCATATCAAGGTTGGTTTTAACCTTGTTTTCGTAACCGGAGTAGCACTGAATGATGTACCAGTCGCCGGGGAGCTTCTTCAGATCACGGATGAAGGCACGCAGTCGGGTCTTGTACTCGGCGATGGCTGCTTCGTCTGCATCCTCCGGAGTCGCTTCGGCGGAGTCTGCCTCGGTCTTGTCTGCTTCTGCAGGCGCATCCGTTGCTTCTGCTTCGGCTGCGGCGATGGCTGCGTCAACATCCCCACCCGCATCGGCGATGCCCTCTGCGACCTCAGCTGCTGCTTCGGTCACTGCATCAACAGCGTCATTATTGACGATTTCCAGATCGGATTCCTGGGCGGTTTGGAAGTCGGGTTGGTTGTTGTCAGTCATAGAAACACTCCACATGTCAAAAATTTATCCCGCCTACCCAGGTGCGGGAAGCGGGATAAAACGAATACTACGATTAAGACTAGTCGCGAATGAGGACTTTCTCAACCCCCAGGCCGGCAAGGAAGTCAACGCCAGCAACGATCGCGGTCAAGACGATCAAAAATGCCAACACGATGGCGGTGTAGTTAACCATCTGGCGACCGGTCGGCCAGATGACACGCTTCATCTCATCGACAACTTCGGGGAAGAAGTCTTTGACTGCTCCACGGCCGGACTCTTCAAGTTCAGCTTTGTTGTCTTTTGCACGTCGTGCAGCGTAGGCCTCGGAGGAGGTTGTTGCGGACGCGGAGACACCAACAACCTGGCGCTTACCGGAAGGACGCAGGTCCTTATTCTCAGGCTGCAGATCGTCGGACACAACACTCCTAGATTTAAGAGGAAATTTTGCAGGGGCGACAGGACTTGAACCTGCAACCTGCGGTTTTGGAGACCGCTGCTCTGCCAATTGAGCTACGCCCCTAGGCATGTTCTTCGAAGCAACCCTTATGGGTGGCTCTTCGCGAACACTGTGACAACAGTACCAGAAAGGCAACCAACACCAAACCAAAGGATGTGCGTTAGTCACGCTTGAGACTGTCGTCTTTGTTTAGAGAACAAGCTGTAGGAAAAAATAAACCCCAGAACGTTTAGGCTCTGGGGTGCATTTTAAGCGTCTACGCTGTTCTCAGTAGCGATGGCGAGAATTGAACTCGCGACACAACGATTATGAGTCGTTTGCTCTACCACTGAGCTACACCGCCTCACCGCATTTTACTGACCACTTCCTCGCCTGGGGCGAAGCAGCTATCAATAAAAAACAGAGCCCCCTGACAGAATCGAACTGTCGACCTTTTCCTTACCATGGAAACGCTCTGCCGACTGAGCTAAGGGGGCGCAGCCAAACCAAGATGCAACATTTAAATACCGCGCTCTTGTTGAAGCCTGAACAAGATTAACCCATCACCCCGAATTCTTACAAATCTACAGTACAATGGCACTATTAGCCCCCTATTAAGGCATCCAAGGTGCGGCCATTGTTGCTCGATTTTGTGAGTGATTCACTGACAAAACCCGGCCGCCGATCTACCGTGCCAGCAGACAGGCCCGGCGGGGCATGCAAAAACCCCGGGCGTCATGGACGTCCGGGGTTTTACCTGTGCCAGGTGATGGATTCGAACCAACGTAGGCGAAGCCGACGGATTTACAATCCGCTCCCTTTGGCCGCTCGGGCAACCTGGCGAGCTACAAAACCTGCGCCCTAGGGCGTGGTTTGTTGCGTGGAAAACTTTACTACACCACCCCCACTGTGGAACAAATCACCAGCTTAAATGGCAATTCTGCAGGCCTACTAACCTCCCTGCCGCACGCAAATGCAACCTACAGGCACTGCTCCACAAGCCCCCGCTCTACAGGCTCTACAGGCTACGCGCCCTACCCGACGCGTTCGATGGTGAACGCCATCAGCTCGCGCAGTGCACCAGTGGCTGGGGCGTCAGCGGGGAGTTGTTCCAGCCAGTTGTTGGCGGAGTCTCGGTATGCGTAGACCTGCTCGAGTGCGCGTTGTCGGCCGGTGGTTTGTGCCAGGAGATCCAGGGCGCGCGCGACGTCATCGTCGTTGGTCAGTGGGCCGGTGAGCAGCCCGCGCAGCTCTTCCCCAACGGCGGTGTCTTCAGCTAGCGCATACAGAACTGGCAGGGTAAATACGCCTTCGCGGAGGTCGGTTCCGGGGGTCTTGCCGGATTCCTCGGGGGTGGAGTAGATGTCGATGATGTCGTCGACGATTTGGAAGATGATCCCGATGTCTGCGCCGAATCCACGGAGGGCTTCGATGTGTCCGGGTTGGGCCCCGGCGTGGAGGCTGCCGAGGTAGCCTGCGGAGGCGATCAGCACACCGGTTTTTTCTTTGATGACGTCCATGTAGTGCTCGATGGGCTCGCGGTCTTCGGCGCCGAGGGTTTCGCGCATTTGACCGGTGACGAGCTCTCCGAAGGTGTCTGCGAAGTGTGCGACGGTTTCGGTGCCTAGTTGGGCCATGAGGTGTGATGCGTGGGCGAGGAGGTAGTCGCCGGCGAGGATGGCTACGGAGTTTGACCAGCGTGCGTTGGCACTTTTGACGCCGCGTCGGTAGGCGGCTTCGTCCATGACGTCGTCGTGGTAGAGGGTGGCCAGGTGGGTCATTTCGACCACTGCGGCGGCTTTGATGACGTCTGGGTTACCCGGGCGGGTGCCGTATTGGGATGCGAGGAGCGCGAACATGGGGCGAAAGCGTTTTCCGCCGGCGAATGCGAGGTGCTGGACTTTGTCGCTGAGGAATGTTTCGCCCTGAGCTAGTTGCTCGCGGAGGAGCTGTTCGACCTGGGCCATTCCGGTGTCGATAGCAGAGTCGAGCCCGGCGCTGCGGGTAATTTTCGCACCGGTCGTGGTCATGTTGTGTGTAGTCCTCGTGGTTGGGTTTGTTTTGTCCGGCGAGGCGTCCCGTGTGGGGTGCGCTACCGGGTGGTTAGTCACTAGCCCATAACCGTAGCCGATTAGTGGGGTTGGGCGCACCCTCGGTGGCTTCTGTGTTGTGTTGGGGTGGGGGTTGTTGTTGCTTTGGGGTGTTGTGGGCACAATGGGGTTCGTGGTTTTTCCTCTTGGTTTTGGTCTTGATGATGACGTCGCGTCTGCGTTTCCGTCGCTGGTGGCGCGGGTGGATGTGTTGGTGGTGGGGGCTGGTCCTGCGGGGTCTGCTGCTGCGTTTCATGCGGCGCGTCGGGGGTTTGAGGTGTTGTTGGTGGATCAGGCGGTGTTTCCTCGGGATAAGACGTGTGGGGATGGTTTGACGCCACGGGCGATGCATGAGTTGGAGGCGCTGGGTGTTGCGGACGCTGTGGGGGTTGGGGGTTATCGCAATCGAGGGCTGATGTTGCATGGTTTTGGCGCTTCGGTGGAGTGTCCGTGGCCGAAGCCGGGGCCGGTTGCTGGTTTTGCGCCGGTGGGGTCGGCGATGCGGCGTACCCAGTTGGATTGGTTGTTGGCGTCGCATGCGTGTGAGCAGCCTGGTGTGCGTGCGTTGGGTGGGGCTATGGTTCGGGATCCTGTGGTGGTGGATGGCAGGTTGCGTAGCGTTGTGGTGGCGTCTGCTGGGGGTGCTGATCGGGCGGAGTTGCGGGTGGAACCGCGGTGGGTGATTGTGGCTGATGGTGCTCGCTCGACGTTGTCGAAGCAGTTGGGTCGGGTGTGGCATAAGGAGCATGTGTATGGGATTGCTGCGCGTTCGTATTGCGAGTCGCCGTTGGGTTCGGACCCGTGGATCCATTCGCATTTGGAGCTAAAGGACCCGCAATCGGGTGATGTTTTGCCTGGTTATGGGTGGATTTTCCCTTTGGGGGATGGTTCGGTGAATCTTGGCTGTGGAGCGTTGTCGACTTCAAGGCGTCCTGCGAAGGTGAACACGAAGAAGCTGTTGCGTACTTACAGGCAGTCGTGTGTGGGGCAGGCTGAGGGGTGGGAGTTTTCCGAGCCTGAGCGGGTTGCTAGCGCGGTATTGCCGATGGGTGGCGCTGTGAGCAATGTGGCGGGTAAGAACTGGGCGTTGATTGGTGACGCCGCGGGGTGCGTCAATCCACTCAATGGCGAGGGGATTGATTATGCGTTGGAGACTGCGCGGCTAGCGGTGGAGTTGTTGGATGATACTCCGGGCAAGGTGCTGACGGACCTGTGGCCGGGGGTGCTGCGGGCTACGTATGGGCCGGCGTTTTCTCTGGCGCGCGAGTTGGGGCGTTTATTGACGCTGCCGTGGTTTTTGCCTGCTGCGGGTCCTGTGGGGATGCGCAGTGGGGTGATGCCTACTGCGGCGCGTTTGATGGGCAATGTGGTGACGCCGGAGGACCGTGATGTGGTGGCGCGTGTGTGGCGGGCGGCAGGTGGTGCGGCGTTTGGTTTGTCGCGGCGTCTGGGTTCAGCCGATCAGCTGTGGGGCACCCAGAACTAGCTGGCGCGAGCCCTCGCTAGCCGGCTTTAGGCGGGTTTGATTCCGCTGTGGAGCGCGGTGATTCCGAAGGTGAAGTTTTGCCAACCGACGTCGACCCAGCCGCATTCCCGCAGGGCTTGGGCGAGCGTTTCTTGGTTGGGCCATGCGCGGATGGATTCGGCTAGGTATTCGTAGGCCTCGGGGTTGCTAGATACGATGCGGGCGACTGCGGGGAGTGCACGCATAAGGTATTCCTTGTAGATCGTCGACCAGATGGGCACGATCGGGGTGGAGAATTCAGCGACGGTGATGCGTCCGCCGGGTTTGGTGACGCGTAGTAGTTCGCGCAGGCCTGCCCGGTAGTCGTGGATGTTGCGGAGGCCGAAGCTGATGGTGACGGCATCGAAGCTGGCGTCGGCGAAGGGCAAGTGCATTCCGTCGCCCACTACTTTGGGGACGTCGCGGTCTTTACCAGCGGCGAGCATGCCTTGGGAGAAATCGCAGGCGACGATCCAGGCGCCGGATTTTGCGAGTTCTTCGGTGGATACTGCGGTGCCTGCGGCAAGGTCGAGGACTTTTTCACCCGGTTTGAGGTCAAGGCGGCTGCGGGTGCGGGCACGCCACAGTTTGTCTTGTCCGAACGACAGCACAGTGTTGGTGATGTCGTAGTTTTTGCCGACGTCGTCAAACATGCGGGCGACGTCTTTGGGGTTTTTGTCTAGCGTTGCTTTTGCCACGGCCTCAAGGCTACCGCACGCCGTACGCGTTGAATGGGGGCGGCGATGGTGCGGCGCCATCGTGGCGAGGTCGCGGACATTGCTTGCTGGTAGTAGTCAAGGAGTTGTTCGCACAGTGCTTCCCAGGTTTTTCCTTCGATGCTGTCCCGGGCATTTTGGCACAGTGTGGGGTAACTGTTGGGTGCGCGTAGTTGGCGGATGGTGTTGACGACGGTGTCTTGGTAGGTGTCGACGTCGAGGAGGGCGCCGTGGGAGCCGGGGCGGATCAGGTCGATGGGGCCGCCGGCGTTGGGGCCGATGGCGGGGATGCCGCTTGCGAGGGCTTCTTGGATGGTTTGGCAGAAGGTTTCGAATTCTCCGGTGTGGCAGAAGATGTCGAAGCTGGCGTAGGCCTGTGCGAGTTCTTCGCCGTCGAGGGCGCCGGTGAATACGGCGTTGGGCATGAGCGCTTCTAGTGTGGGGCGTTCTGGGCCGTCGCCGACGATGACGAGTTGCATGTCGGGTTGGGCGTCAACCTGTGCTAGCCGTTCGACGCCTTTTTCGGCGGCGAGCCTGCCGACGTATCCGACGATTGTTTGTGCGCCCGTGGGGTTCCATTGTGTGCGCAGTTGTTGGCTGCGTTTGCTGGGGTTGAAGCGTTGGGCGTCTACTCCCCTGGCCCATTGGTGGACGTTGCGTATGCCGTGGCTTCGGAGGGTGCTGATGGTGGCGCTGCTGGGCGCGAGGGTGAGTTGGCATTTGTTGTGGATGGCTTTGGTCCATTCCCAGCTCATGGCGATCAGCGGCGCGAGGTTGTATTTTTGTGCGAATCCGGCGACGTCGGTTTGGTAGACGCCAACGCAGGGGATGTCTAGTTGTTTCGCAGCGGATGCTCCTGCGCCGCCGAGGACGAAGGGGCTGGCTAGGTGGATGACGTCGGGGTGGAAGCTGCGCAGCGCGTTGATCACTGCGGGCATGGGGACGCCGATGGGTAGCGAGTTGATCATCGGCACCATGATGGTGGGCACGCGGACGATGGGAAACCCTGCGTATTCTGGGATTTCTTCTTCGAAGTCGCGGGCGCCCGGCGCGATGACGAGGGCGTCGTGTCCGTTGTCGCGTAGGTATTCCAGGATGCGGAGGACGGAGTTGGTGACTCCGTTGACGTTGGGGAGGAAGGATTCGGCGACAATGGCGACTCGCATGTGGCTCCTAGTGTTTGGGGTGTCGTGCGGCAGCTGCGGCTTCGGCGCGGCGTCGTAGGGCTGTGTTTGCCCAGGCGACGGCGGCGAATAGTGCGGCGGCGATGAGTGTGCTTGCCAGCATTAATGACGCCGCGGGGATGAGGGATAGCGTCCAGGCGCGGTTTTCAACTTTGACGAGGTTGGGGTTGCTTTTTGCGTAGGTGACGTAGACGAGTTGGTTTTCGGATAGTCCTGTTGGGTAGAGCAGTCCGTTGGGGGGCGAGCGGTAGACGCCTTGTTCGTCACGGAAGTCGACGGTGGTGCGTGCTCCGCTGGTGTTGGTGACGCGTGCGAGAGCTCGGCCGGGGTCGGCGGCGATGGTGCGGTCGTCGATGTAGCAGCCGACGCTGAGGCCGAGGCAGCCGACGATGGCGAATGCCCATAGGCCCATGATGAGTTGGTTGAGTCTTTTGCGCACGCGTGGGTTCATAGTTGTGCCTTGTGGGCGAGTTCGCGTCGGGTGGTACGGGTGGTGATTGCTTCGATAATGACTTTGCCGCGTGGTTTTTCGCAGGTGTCGACAAGTGCGTCAAGGAGTTGCTGGGTGGTTTCGGCGCGGATGTATTCCCAGTCGTATGCGTCGCAGAGTGCGGCGATGTCGACGTTGCAGGGTATGGCGAAGACTTGTTCGAAGACGTCGCGGTAGTCGGGGTCGCCTGCCTCTAGGGTTTCGAAGATGCCGCAGCCGGAGTCGTTGGCGACGACGATGGTGACGTTGTCTGGTTGGGGGCTGTGTTCGGGGATGTTAAGTCCGCCGACGTCGTGGAGGAAGGTAACGTCGCCGAGGAGCGCGATGGTGCGGGGTGTGCGGGGTTCCTCTGGGTTGAGTGTTGACGTCGCGGCGGCTACGCCCAGCGTTTGGCTGATGGTTCCGTCGATTCCGGCGGCGCCGCGGGGGGCGTAGGTTGAGACTCCGTCGTAGGGCAGGCCTAGGAAGCTGGCGTCGCGGACGGGGTTGGATGCCCCGAGGACGAGGGTGTCGCCCACGGCGAGTGTGTCCGCGACGGCTGCTGCGGCGTGCAGTCCGGTGAATCCGAGGGTGTCGTCTTCGAGGGCGGTGCGCACGGTTTCTGCGGCGAGGTCGGAGGCCGCGGAGCATACTTTGAGCCAGTTTTTGTCTAGCTCACCGGTGGTTTTTATGTGTGTTCCGGTGGCGTCGGCGCGCCGGTAGGGGTCGGTGAGTTGGTTGGTGCGGGACAGCACGATCAGCCGCACGTCGGGGTCTTTGAGTAGCTTCATGACGCCGCGGTGCAGCGTGGGGTGGCCTACGACGATGACTTGTTCCGGTTTGGTGTCGACAACATATCCTTCCGCGGAGACCTGTTCCGATAGGAACAGTCGCGCCGCACCGGGGTGCACGGGCAGATAAGGTGCGGGTGCGGTGGGCTCGGCCATGGTGGGGACGTCTTCAAGCCCCTCCACGGGCCATGCTTCGTCACCTGCGATCACGAGGGTGCGTTTGCTCAGGTCCACGGTCACTTCGCCGTGGTCAATCCACTTGTGACTCCCCTGTTGGTTGCGTGTGTTTTTGGGTGATGACGTCGCGTCATCTGCGACCGGAAGATTCTCGCGGACCCAGGCGGTCGCGGCGTCAACACTGCCGACGAGAGGTTGATCAAATTGCACGTTTAACTGCAAGGGGCGCTGCGGACCAACCTGCGCGAAGGCGTGATCCACCTGGGTGCGCAGCATGCTGACTGCATGCGTGAACCCCGCGGCGTCATCCTCAGAGAGGCGCTTCGGTAGGGGCTCAACGTTGACGCACTCGGCAAACCCACCGAATATCCCCACCTGGTCAATGGTTTGGCTGGCCCCCGTGCCCACCAGGCGAGCGGGGCGATCAGCTGACGCAACCACCAGGGGAACGTGAGCGTGCGCGGCCTCGATAACAGCAGGTAGACAGTTTGCAACGGCAGTGCCAGAGGTCATCACGACCATCGCAGGACGCCCCGTCACCCTAGCGACACCGAGAGCAAAAAACGCGGCAGAACGCTCGTCGATGCGGGTATGCACCCGAACCCGGGGATCCCGCGCCGCACACAACGCCAACGGGGCACTACGCGAACCGGGGCACACCACAACCTCACGCACCCCAGCAGCAACCGCAGCATCCAACACAACCGCCGCGGCCACAACACTAGGAACCACCGGTGCAATGCCTACGTCAACGCAAGAATCCATAGGCCTACTCTAGCGGGCTAGCAGGACTCTAGGCCGACAGCCTTACGAAGCTCCACCAACGACGCGCGCAGATGAGCCAACCACCACTGCCGCACCTCATCCGACACCCGGGCCTCGGCCGCCGCCAACCGCTGATCATCCACCACTGGAGCCTGGCGCGGCACCGCAATAGCCCCATCAACAACGGCGAAAAGACTATCCGGCACGACGTCCGCGCCCGGCTCAAACAACCCGCCCGTGGCCAACCCCGCGGCCAGACGAGGAGCCTCCATCAAATCATCATCCACAAAACCCTGCAGATTCGCCGCAGCCACCAATCCCCCGTACATGCCCACACCTGTGTCCAAAGCACTAGCAATAGTCACCGCAATCCCCTGCTCCGCCAAAAAATCAGCAATCGCCAACGTACGACGCACCCCACCCAACGGCGCCACCTTCAACACTGCCACATCACAGGCACGACGACGAGCCACCTCGAAAGGATCCTCCGCGCGCCGAATAGACTCATCCGCCGCAACCTGCACAAACACACCCATCCGAGGAAGAGTCGCACGCAACTGCGCCAGCTCATCAACCGTCGCACACGGCTGCTCTACATACTGCAAAGGACCAAAACGACGCACAGCCTGGGTAGCCTGCTCTACCGACCACGCACGATTAGCATCCACACGAATCTGCGCAACCACATCGCGGGCAGCACAATATTCACGCACAGCCGCAACCCTCGCGACGTCATCATCCAAAGCCCCCTGCTCCCACGGGCGATCAGCCACCTTCACCTTCACAGTCCGACACCCCGGGAAGCGATCCAACACCTCAGCCACCTGTTCCGGCGCGACCGCTGGAACCGTCGCGTTGACCTCCACCGAATCACGCCTTACAGCAGGCAAACCCACATGCGACTGCTCAATCCCGGCAGCCAACCACGCAGCGGCCTCCTGCGGCTCATATTCCTTAAACGGGGCAAACTCTCCCCACCCCGCCGGCCCCTTAATCAACACGGCCTCACGCACATCAACCCCACGGAAACGCACCGCCAACGGCACCCCCACCACTCGAACATCCAAGCCACCCGGCTGGCCGATGCGGTCAAGGTCGATGGAAGCAATCGCATCGACCACCGCGGGATCAAAAGTCGCATTGGAATCCATGCGACCATCTTGCCCCACACACCACCCATCGCGCCGCACCACAACCCAACGACGGCGGTAGGCTGAATATCCATGAGCAGCAGCAATCCCTTCGACCCCACCCAATGGACCACAGTCGACGGCTTCGACGGCCTCACCGACATCACCTACCACCGGCACACAGACGCCGGCATCGTCCGCATCGCCTTCGACCGCCCCGAAGTGCGCAACGCCTTCCGCCCCCACACCGTCGACGAGCTCTACCGCACCCTCGACCACGCACGCCGCACACCCGACGTCGGCTGCGTTTTGCTGACCGGCAACGGCCCCTCACCGAAGGACGGCGGCTGGGCATTCTGCTCCGGCGGCGACCAACGCATCCGAGGCCGCAGCGGCTACCGGTACGCCGACGGCGACACTGCCGACACTGTTGACGTCGCGCGCGAAAAGGCCGAAGGCGGCCGCCTGCACATCCTTGAGGTACAGCGTCTGATCCGCACCATGCCGAAGGTGGTCATCGCCGTAGTTGGTGGTTGGGCTGCCGGCGGCGGGCACTCCCTGCACGTGGTGTGCGACATGACGATCGCATCCCGCGAGCACGCACGCTTTAAGCAGACTGATGCGGATGTCGGAAGTTTCGACGCCGGCTATGGTTCCGCATACCTGGCAAAGATGGTGGGTCAGAAATTTGCCCGCGAGATCTTCTTCCTGGGGCGCACCTACGATGCGGAGACCATGCAGCGCATGGGTGCGGTCAATATTGTGGCCGATCATGCCGATCTGGAAAATGAGGCGATCCAGGCCGCCAAGGAGATCCTCGGCAAGTCCCCCACAGCGCAGCGCATGCTGAAGTTCGCCTTCAACCTCACCGATGATGGCTTGATGGGACAGCAGGTGTTCGCCGGCGAGGCCACCCGCCTTGCCTACATGACAGACGAAGCCATTGAGGGCCGCGATTCTTTCTTGGAGAAGCGCGACCCTGACTGGTCGGAATTCCCGTACTACTACTAGCGCTCTACTACTAGCGCTACCCACAGAAGGCCAAGCGGGTGCAATATGTCACACTTTGTTGGTGCCGCTCGGGTGAAGAGGTTTCCTGCCGCATGTCCGAACATCAGGGTTAATACTGCAGAGGCACCCCCGCACCCTCGGCTCATCCTTGAAAATCCGTGGGGGTCACCCATGATCGGCCACCTCCCAATGCAGCATCACACCCAACATTGGGGGTAAAAGGGCCGGTTTAGACCCGTTTTTATCGCGGGCAGTTACCGAATCCAGGTTTTCACCACCCCCCACACTCGGGCATACTACAACCGTGACCGAACTGATCATCCTCCTCATCGTGGTGGCCACAGCGCTAGCCTTTGACTACACCAATGGCTTCCATGACACAGGCAACGCGATGGCAACATCCATCGCCACAGGCGCACTCAAACCCAAAGTGGCGGTGGGCATCTCTGCCTCGCTCAACCTCGTGGGCGCATTCCTATCCGTCGAAGTCGCCACCACCGTCGCCAAAGGCGTCGTCGAACTCGACAAATTCGACCTCATGAATCCCGACCAGGCCCACCAACTACTCCTCGTAGTCTTCGCAGGCCTCATCGGCGGCATCGTGTGGAACCTCCTCACCTGGCTGTTCGGCATCCCTTCGTCCTCGTCGCATGCCTTGTTCGGTGGCATGATCGGCGCAGCGCTCGCCTCCCTCGGCATGGGAGGCGTCGTCTGGCACGGCGTCGCCGCCAAGGTCATCATCCCCGCACTCGCAGCACCCGTCGTTGCCGGTATCGTCGCCATGGTCGGCACCTGGCTGGTCTACAGGCTCACCAACTCAGTTCCAGAAGGCCAGAAAAACAACTACTTCCGCTTCGGACAAATCGGTTCCGCATCCCTGGTCTCGCTGGCGCACGGCACCAACGACGCGCAGAAAACAATGGGCGTTATCTTCCTCGCCCTTGTCGCCACCGGCAACCTCCACCAGGACGACCCCATCCCCTTCTGGGTGAAGGCCGCCTGCGCAATCTGCATCGCCCTCGGCACCTACATGGGTGGCTGGCGCGTCATCCGCACCCTGGGCAAAGGACTCGTCGAGATCGACTCCCCCCAAGGCATGGCCGCCGAAACCTCCTCCGCAGCCATCATCCTTACCTCCTCCCACTTCGGCATGGCACTGTCCACCACACACGTCGCCACCGGCTCCATCATGGGCACCGGCCTCGGCCGCAAGGGTGCCGAAGTCCGCTGGGGGGTCGCCGGCCGCATGGCCCTAGCGTGGCTCATCACCCTTCCCGCCGCAGCTGCCGTCGGCGCTGCAACCTGGTGGCTCGCCCACTTGATCGGCCTGGGCATGGGTGACCTCTGGGGCGTCATCGCAGCATTCGCCGTGCTCGTCGCCCTCGCCGGCTACATTTTCAGCCACTCCCTCAAGACCCCCGTTAATAGCTCCAACGTCAATGACGAATGGGACGAAAACAGTGACGACGCCGCGACCGCTGCGCGCGCAGACGCCCACACTGCCGCACAACCTGCCGCAGCACCAACCCCCGACAATGCAGCCGACGCCGCTGCCGCTGCTTTCGACCCGGCAGAAGACCCCCTGGCAATAGTCGAGGTCATCGACAACCCGATGACTGGCGCCAGCCCCGCCGACAGCACCCAAGCCGCCTACGATCCCCGTGATGACGCAGCCGCCGCAACCCCCGCGACGTCAACACCCATGGCAGACCAGCAGAGGAAAGAGGGCCGATAAATGAGCTTTGGCACCATGATCACAGACCTAGGTGAAGTTCTTCTCGCTGGGCTTGTCCTGGGCGCAGGGCTCCCCGCACTTTTTGCGCTTGGAATTCGCCTGGCCGCAGGCCCCGGGCAGGTCAGCGAAGACGACACTATCGTGCACGGCGCCGACGCCTCCCCCGTCGCGAAAGCTGCGGCCTACCTGTGCTTTGCGATCATCATCGCAGCAATCATCGCGGGGATCCTGTGGATTACTAAGGCGACGATTTTCCAATACACCGGCTTGGACGTGTTCGGCACCGAAGCCTAACGCACCTTCCGACCCGCGCCTAGAGCACCCCCGCGCCTAGCCTGAGCTCAAACAGCCCGGCTAGGCGCTTTTTCACAACTCTTCTTCCAGCTGCGCTTCGACCGCCTCCAAATCCTCACCGTTGATCATCGCTTGACGCACACGTTGCAAACGACTCAAGTCTGAAAGCGTGTGGCTCTGATTGCGCTTCCAATAACCAAACACCTGCACGCGGGCCCTGTCTAAGCCCAGGGTTTCTCGCCCGAATTTACGAATTGGCCGCATCTCCCCACTTTCCCCGCAAGCCCACAGCCAATCGCACTCACCACTAAAACACGTGACCGCTGCGGCGAGTTCACCGGGTTCTACCCCCACAACATGTACCTCAATATCCGCCAGCAAATCCTTCACCAGAGCGAGCTCCTCATCAGAAGCGGCTGCAAACAAGACAGCTGACTCAAACGTGCTGCGATCGCGGATGATCGACAGCGCGGCAGGCAGCGCAGTGGAGTCAGCCGCAAACAACACCCGACCGGCGTTTTGTGGAACACGATGCTGTCCGGGTTCCCAACTGTAGATAACGTCACCGGACTCCACGGATTGCATCCACTGCATTACCGGTGAAGTTGTCCCGTGGACAACAAAATCAATGGCGATCGTCCCACTGGTGTTGTCGTACTCCGCAACCGTGTACGCACGCGACGCCGTGGGCGGGGCCCCTTCAACACCGAGATATTCTTCAGGGGTGACTGGTATTTCCAGGCGCATCGCAATGTTCGGAGTATGCCATTGACCGTCAAAACTGCTGGGCTCTGGGCGGAACCAAATCCGCGTAAGAGCAGGAGTTCGCTGTTCAATTCGCTCCACCTTGATCGCTAAGAATTTGTGATTCCCGTAATAGCGGCCTGGCGCATCCGGTGCGGACAGTTCACTGTGATCATCAGCAGATTCTCCTCGAATCAACGAAATCAGCTCGGCTATGTCCTGCTTCTGCACAGGCATAACGTTTTCGGGAGCTCCAGACGACAGGGGTTCTTTCTTCTGGACGGCCTGATCTCCGATCGGTGCACTTGGCACGGTTCGGTCACTCATCATGTTTATCTCCTTAGGCAATTATTAGTTCGCGTTTAATAATTCAATTCAGCAGTTGTCAGTAATCAGCAAACGAACGCTGATCGCTGTCTGCTCCGGAACAATCCAGGACCCTGCCCCGTCATCACGGCTTGCACAATGCCCATCACAACAGCCTCCAGAAAAACTCCGCAATAGATGGGAGGAGCAGTAGAAAGGCGAAGAATCCCAATCCAGCCGCAATATCCAACGCTGTGAGCGGACGGTAATGCCGCAGAGTTCTTGTCGAACTAGCCCCGAATCCCCTGCTATCAAGCGCATCTGCAAGCTGCTCACTGTCCCGCAATGACGCTACGGTTACCACAGGAACAAGCCTCAACAGACCTATTCTTCGCTTTGCATTCCGGGTAGTTAATCGATATTGATGCTGCACAAAACTCATATCTCGTCTAATGCGCGCCATGAAACGATTACCGAACAGTGCAATGTCCACAAAGCGATAAGGAACCTTCAACATTCCAATCAATGTGTCCACCAACTCCGGTCCCCTTACCAGCGGTAGTACCGCTACGCTCGCTAGAACCAACGTTGACAGCTGCACCGCCGGCAACAACGCCCCAACCATTCTTTGCTGATTCAGCCACGGTTGAGCTTGTACATCACTCACCCAAGGTAAGAAGCCCACCCAGCTCAAGACGCAAAAAGCAGCTATAAGCACACAACGCAGCAGGAACTTAGCGATCCCCTGCCGCCGTATTGATCCCAGCAGCCCAAACACAAAAAGAACTACAGCGAGCACCGCAAGCTCCTGTAGGCTAGTTCGCCGAGCAGCTGCAATCCACACTGCAATAGCTACAAGCAACAGCACCAGTGAATGCACAAGAGGTAGGCAATCTTTTTCTCTGCCCGAAGATTTCTTTGCTTGCGATTCACTCAAACCACTACCCTCCTGCAGCTTCAGTTCGATGGTTTGGGTGGGATGAAGCTGGTGCAAAAACTCACGGTCGTGGCTGACGACTATAGTCCCCCTTGAGCCCCTGCCTTCATGCAACGCACGCACAACGCTTGCGATGCCCGATGCATCCTGCGCGCTCGTTGGCTCATCAAGCAGCAATAGCGCCGGCTGAGACAAGAGTGCAGCCCCAATATTCAGACGCTGTCGCTGGCCACCGGACAAACGCATCGGATGACGATGGAGCAAATCCTGCAGTCGGAATTCTTTGGCTATCTCGAGTACTGCGTTGCGCTCTTGCTCACTCAACTCCGCGGTACTCTCAGAACGCCCACGCGATATCGCTGCGACTAACGTAGCTTCAACGCTGCCATAAAGCTGAACCGATGATGAACGTTGCGCCACCCACCCGATTCCTGACTCAACTCGATCCTTCTTGCCAGGCACGATCACACCCCCACAGGTAAGCATTCCAACAAGACATCGAAGCAAAGTGCTCTTACCGCTGCCGTTACGCCCAATCAAAGCAACAACATCACCCCGCCTCACACAAAGGTCAGTCGGAGCAAGAAGCATCTCCCCATCGCTCGACTGGTAGAAAACCCCCTTCGCGTTGACCACTTCAGAGCCATCAGCAATGGCCGCCACCACCACCGGCGACGCCGAACTATCCGCGGCGTTATTAATCACACCCGAGATTGAGCCCCCAGAGGAAGCACGGACGTCATGCCGACGAAGAAGATCACCACCGGCATCTAGGACCTCTTCGTAATCACCGTCATAAACAATCGTGCCTTCTTGATCCAAGAGGATAAACCTCTCAGCAAGGCCACGATGCTTTTCTGGACGATGATCAACGGCCAAAACCGTCACCCCCGTACGGTCGCGTATACGACTCAAGGCCTGCAAAAATTGCTCCAGAGCCTGCTGGTCCAACGCTGCGGCCGGCTCATCCAAAACAAGCACCTTGGCCCCCTGCGCTAAGGCCGCGGCCAACGCGAGCCGCTGCTGCTCCCCACCGGAAAGTTGCAAAGGATCACTGCCCGAATTCAGGTGCGACAGGCCCACCCATTCGAGCAACTCCTCCGTAAGAGCATCAGTCTGCGACATCTCTTTGCACTGATAATCACGAGGTAAACCCGGCTCATGGAACAAAGTTCGGGCACACATTTGAGCGTCAGGTTGCTGCCACACGCACGCGATGTGACACGCGAGCTCCCCCTCTGCAGACTGCTGCGGATCAATACCATCAACGAATATGTCCCCTTGTTGCCACCCCTCAAAGCTAGAGGTTAAAAGTCCACACAGGGCATAAAGAAGCGTGGTTTTTCCGCAACCTGACGCTCCCGAAAGCACAGTGTAAGAACCAGGGGCCAGCTCAAGGTTCATGCCCTGCACAACTGGATCACCCTCGCGGTAGCCAACGCTGAGGTCTTTAACGGACAGCACTGCCTGCTCCATCAGCGCCCTAACCCCGTGCGGGGTCTAGCAGAGCACTGACGCGCAGCCCCTGAGGGTTCACGCCGGCTTCGAAAATCTTCCTGGCAATGAAGTGACTAATCGCGCCGTACAGCACCCCCAGGACGATCTTAACGACGATGCCTAAGACAATAAGGTGAAAAGGAAGAGCATCGCGGGCCGCGCTCATCATAAGGATCGTAAGCCCAATAGATAAACCAGCTGAACCACCGGCGCACATGGCCCAAGTCAAGGTTGAAGAATTAAAGATTGCGCGGTCTTTCACAATCAGCAGTCGCCGACCCAAGAAGAAAGCCAGTTCCACGAACAAACCAGCGGCCAACGCCGTAGCACCGAAACCAATCAATGCGGCGAAAAACCCCGTGAGCGTTGCCATACCGCCGCGACGAATCAGCAACACCGCGGCAATCGTGCCCCAGAACATAGGTGTAGGAGCTGGGTATGCCAACCACGGTGCCGAGCCGACGAGCAGTGTGTTGAGGGCGATAGCTAGCCAAACAAAGACTGCTGATGCGGCACCCAACACTACGCAAGCCATCAGAGACCTCGTCGTAATTTTCTTCTTTTTACCCATAAGTAACCATTCTTTAGTTTGATGTTTTTGAGGCGATCCTAGTCAGAAAAACTATGCACGTCAATAGCAACTATTAAAAGGCTTCCCTTTCTGCAATGCCCCCTCGCCCGCAACAACCCACCGGAGCCTCCAGCACTCCGAAGGTTAGACTCTCTTCAAAAAGATCGATAGGATTTTCCATATAAATACGGAGTGTTCAATTGTATAAATCGAACATTTAAGGGGTCGGCACCCACCGAAAGCCTAAAGATCGGCACTAAACAGTGAAAAATCTAGCAAAATTTCTTCAAAAACCCTTGCCAAATCGAACACAAACAGCCAACCCAATCGGTAAGTTTTTTTGACACTAGGTTTTCGCCAGGGGGCACAGTGGTTGCGCTGATTCCACAAGCAACACTTCACGCATAAGCTTCACGCACTCATCGACACCATCGAGGTATCCGACGCCCAACAAATCATGGAACTATTCCACCGCCAAGCATCCTTCGGTGGCATCATCGCCCACCTCCTCAGCAAGCAAAAAGCGCACTGCAAGCACGGCAAACGGCTCGTGAACTTCATCATCGAAACCTTCAACGTGGAATAGGCAGACGCCAACCAATGGTGCTCCCTCGGCAAGCAACTGTTCGAAGCGGCGCCATAGCCCTCCGACGATGACGTTAAGAAGGCCCTGGAAGAAGAAAAACAGCAGAACAGCAACAACGATGCCGACGGCGACGGAACAACCGAGGAAACACCCGAGCAAGCCGCAGAACGCAAACGCCGCGAGCTAGAGCAGCACAAACGCGACGTCAAAAAAGAAATCGAAGTACTCACCCAAAAAGACACCCAGCCGCACCCTCCGCTCCATCGACGCGACCCTCGGCGCGCTCTACTCCGGCATTCCCAACCAGGACGAAATCCGCCTGCACGCACTGCGCGTCCTACACAGCAACAAGTACACACCCCAACAATTCCGGGAATGGCTGAAATTCCACATCAAGAAGCTCAACCGCCCATACGCACACGAAATCGCAGCCGAAGCGAAAGGCAAACGCTACCTCAGCCTCTCCAAGCAAAACCCCGACGGAACCGCCGACATCCACGGCATACTCACCGGCAAACAAGCCGCCACACTGCAAGCAGCACTCACCCCCTACCTCACACGGCTAGAAACCCACGACGCCGACCACCCCAAGCAAACCGAACCCCGCACCCGCGCCCAACGCATGGCCGCATGGGATAACCACCCGTCTACGCTCACATGGTCACAAACCATGGACGGGGTTATTTCCAAAAACAGGTTGTTACGGCAAGAACAACAGGTGATTGGTGCGGTCATCGACGCCGCTACTTCGGTTCTCAACCCTAGCGAGGTGGTGGGCACCTATAAACTTGCCCGCCGTATTGCCGGTATGCTCGGTGTGCCCAATCGCAACCGCACAGTGGCGATACTCAAGGCCGCCGGGCCGAGCAACCACGAGGTGCACATGCTGCAAGGCGGCACCACACGCTGCCGCATGTACAAGCGCTATATCGACAACCTAAGCGGGCACCCCGGTCATTTCTTCACCCGTCGCATGGATAATTTCGACAAGTTTGTTGCCGAGAGTAAGGCGAACCGCCGGGCAATCGGCGCCCGCATGAGGGGCAACCTACAGCTTGGCCGACCACGGAAGAAAGAGAGCTAAGACCAATGACAACCAACGACAACCTTGACCAGCTCGGCGCCCGTATCTACGGGCACGACCACGCCGCCGAGACAGACACCCGCGGTGGCCGGGTCTACGGACGAAACGACGACATGGACGCGCGCGGCGCGCGGGTTTACGGGCTCAGTGACCGGGGCGCGGTGAGCCACGAACAGGCCACCACCGACGTCGCGGCCACGCCCGAGCGGTGGCGCCTAGACGAGGTGCGCCCGGCAACCGCTGTGGGCTCACACGACACCCTTGACGCTATCGGGGCACGTATCGACGCCCGGCACCGCGGCGGTGGCACCGTCACGGTCGATAATCGGCACGGCCGAGGGGACACACCGGGCTTGGCTGGTTTTGACTACTAGAATCGGCCACTAGCTAGGCAACTGGGGCTACTCGGGATAGACCACCGCCTCGGCGCTCACACCTAGAGCGCCGAGGCGGTGGTTTTGGTCTACTTGTCGTTATCGCCGTCAAGAGGCATGACGGGTTGCTTGGCCATGTGCTCGGGGTGCTCAAGCAACGACAACCGCGCCACAATGGTTAGCTCCCTCAATTCCTTTAGTGTCTGTGCGCTAAGTGGTTTCAAGTCCTTGGCCGCGGCAAGACATACCTCACTTGTGAGAACTTCACCGTTGCCGCATAGCTCCTCTTGGTCGTGTTTGATACAGGCCCACACCTTGGCAATCTGCTTGCTAACGTGCGGTTGGGTTACCTCAAGGTCACATTGGTTAAGGTGTACGGCGGCCTGACTATAGAACCGGTCAAGAGCGATTGCATATTCGACTAGCACCGTGTCCAACGGCACCTTTGGTTTATCACGTTGCACCTGAATGACGGCGTCGTGCACGCCTTGCGCCGCGGTGAAAATCGCGCCGGTGCAATCGGCCACCGCCTTACGTTGCCGTGCCCAATCTTCACGTTGCAGTTGCTCGCGTCGTTCCCGTTCCCGTCGGTCGTCGTCGGCCTTGCGCCTAGCGTCTTCGGCCGCTTGGTCGTCACGGCGCCGCTTGTCTGCCGCGTCTTGCTCGGCTTGTCGTCGTTTTTCCTCGGCTTGTCTGTCTTCTAAACGTTCCCGTTTTCGCCGCGCGTCCTCGGCTTCACGTTCTCGCTCACGTCGGTCGTCGTCGGCCTTGCGCCGACTTTCCTCGGCCGCTTGGTCGGCACGGCGTCGCTGTTCCGCCGCTCGGTTGTTAATGAGCACACCACCAAGGGCAACGAGGGCAACCAACAACGACACGCCACTTTGAGACGTAAGCCAAGAAAAGAAAGCGTGCATAGGACAAGCATAGAGGCGTTGGCACCTACCCACGTACCACCGGCGCCGGTTCAACGCCTTAAATCGCAAATCTGACCTGCATGTTTGCACCCCGAGGCGGCGGCCGTGGCACCGACCCACTCACCCCCACAAGGGTTTACACCAATCCACTAATTAGCAACCTCGTGCTGCTCTGCCACCACCATCACGCCAACAACGACGACTCCCGACGCCGCGGATGGTACATGTGCATCGTGGACGACGGCCGCATCGGCTGCGCCGACCCCGCGGACGCTTCATCACCAACGGAGGCACCCTCGCCGACCAATCCAACGGCGCCAAACTCTACCGCGAAGCCCAAGCCAGCGGCCTCCTCGACCCCGACAGTACCCTGCCCTGGGACCGCAACAACGGCACGGTGTCGCCCCGGGAGACCGTCAACAAGATCAACACGGACCAGTGGTGGAACAAACACACCCAAACCCAACAGCACAGCAGCCATCAACACGGCGGTCACACTGATGACGCCGCGGGCCCTGCGGACGGCAACAGCACTTACGCGGGCCACTACCAGCACTACATGCCGCCGAGCATGCGGCAGTCCACAGCGGAAAACCCGCTGACCATGGAGCAATTCGACACGCCTCCAAAACATGCCCGACACACCCACCACCACAATTTTTTCAATGCCCGCCACCTGCGATTTTCTAACTTTTTTGAAATTTTTTAAGAAATATCCTTGCGCACCCCGCAGGTATGCATTAGTGTAGAGTCTCACATCAACAAATAATTGGTAAAAACCAACTATTAATTTTTACCCACGATAGCCGGACACCAAGCGTTTCCCGCCCCGTCGATATGACTTCCCAGGGCGCACGAGAACCACTTGCTAACGCAAGGCCGTCGACCGATCCGAGTAAGGAGTAGAACATGACACGCATCATCAACTGGCTCCGCCCGAGCATCCCGACGCATCTGGCGGTCATCGCAAAGCCCAGCAACTAGACCCAGGTTTCACGGCCAGCCCGGGGGTTCGCCACCAAGCAGCCGCTCAGCTGCCGCCAGGCAGCCTTCGGGTAGCCGCCCAGCAACCCCAGGTCCGTCAATCACCTTTGGCGAGGGCCTTGTGGGCTAGCTTTATGTGAATGGGACGTTTGCTTTTCACCCTGCCGGTGCCTCCTCAGTCTCCAGAGTTGATTCTGGATGATCTTGAGCAGGCGCTGGCAGGGTTTTCTACGTTTACGCCGGTGTCGCTGGGTTCTCATCCTCATGAGGCATTGGGTGTAGGCAAGCCGATCGACGAGGACGTTGCTTTGGTGGTTGCGACGTCCGGGTCGACGGGTGTGCCGAAGGGCGCGCTGTTGAGCCCAACGAATCTGGTGTCGAGTGCTGACGCGACGCATGAGGCCCTTGGGGGGCCTGGGGTGTGGTTGTTGGCGTTGCCGGCGCATCATATTGCGGGGATTCAGGTGCTTGTGCGCAGCCTTGTGGCTGGAACTGTGCCGATCTCTATCGACGTGTCGAAGGGTTTTGATGTGTCCGTGTTCGCGAGGGCTGCGCGGAAGCTGGATGCGGAGGCAGGCACATTTCGCCGGTATACGGCGTTGGTGCCACTTCAGTTGCGTAAGACGTTGGAGTCTTTGGAGGGCATTGAGGCGTTGCGGTTGTTTGATGCCATTTTGATTGGTGGGGCGCCCCTGGATGAGAACACGAGGGTGTCGTGTGAGCGGTTGGGGATCACTGTGGTGCGGACTTACGGTAGTTCGGAAACGTCCGGGGGGATTATTTATGATGGGCGGCCTTTGCCGGGGGCCCGGATGGCGTTGGCGGGTGAGCGTGTTGCGGTGTCGGGCCCGATGGTTGCTCGGGGTTATCGGATGTTTGAGGGTGCCCCTGCGTTGCCGGCGTCGGCGTTGGGGGCGTTTCGTCCGGATGGTTGGTTTGTCACGTCGGATACTGGGGTTATTGAGGATGGGGTGTTGAGGGTGACGGGCCGGGTGGATACGGTGATTGATTCGGGTGGGTTGAAGTTGCATCCGGAGGTGTTGGAGCATGCGTTGATGGCTGTTCGGGGTGTTGACGCCGCGGTGGTTGTGGGTGTGCCGGATGAGCGTTTGGGTCAGGCGATTTGTGCGGTGTATTTGGGAGCGTTGTCGCCTGCAGAGGTTGTTGAGGCGTTGGATGATGTGCCTCGGTGGCAGTTGCCGAAGCGTTTGCTTCGTGTGGATTCGGTGCCGGTTACGGGGCCGGGCAAGCCGGATCGCCAGGCGGTTGTTCGTTTGTTTATGGAGTCGTAGTCCCGGTGGCGGGGTTGCGTTGGGTCGTTTTTAGGGTGTGCTTTGGTTGCTGCGTTGGTCTTCGGCGACGAGCCGTGCGATGTCTTGGGGTTCGTAGACTTGCGCGATTTGTGCGTCGTTGCCGCCGCCGAAGGTGTTGTGTAGCACGAGGGCGCCGAGTTGGGTTGTGGGGATGATGTTGAAGTGGTGTGGGGTGGGGTCTACTTGCTGGATGGTGTGGTTGCTGCGTAGCGCGCAGCGGTGGAGCCATACGTCGTCGGCGTGGGGACTGAGCTGCATAAATTGGGCGCCTTGGTTGACGACGTAGTTGATGAAGGTTGGTGGGTAGTGGACGCCGGAGACGCCGGTGGCGAAGTTGAGGATTGATGGTGTGGTGGTGTTGACGGCGGTCCAGCGTACGTAGGGTTGGAGGGTGCCGTTGTGGGTGTGGATTCGGTGGGCTCGGTAGGCGGTGATGACGTCGCGGGGGTTGCTGTTGTTGTTTGTGTGTGCGGCGCGTTCGAGGAGGCGTGTGAGGAACCAGGTTGGGTAGAGCATGTCGTCGTCGACGGTGATGATGGATGTGTTGGTGCCTTGGACGTGCCGGAACGTGCCCCAGTATTTGGTGTGGGGTCCGTATGTGCCGTCGGAGCATCGGATGTCGAGGCCGCGTTGTGCGAGTCTTTTTAGTGGTGTGGGGCGTGGGGCGTCGTAGTCTTTTTTGTCGAGCCAGAGGATGATGGGTACGCCGGAGTGTGCGAGGGATTCGATGGTGTAGTGGACTTTGTGGAGGCGTCGGCCGTGGGTGGTGAGGCTGATGGCGACTGGTGTGTGGGGGGTGAGTGTGGGGATGGGGTGGGTGTCGCAGCGGTTGCGGGTGGCGAGGGTGAGGCATCGTGCGGAGGTCCATGCGGCGCCGGCGATTTGGCGGGCGAGATAGGTGATCCACACGGGGTGTTGTTCCTCCTGGTGTCGTGTTGGTTGGTGTGAGTGGGTTGGGTGTGGTTTTGGCTATGTGCAACTTTATATGTGTTTTATTTTTGTTTGTATTTTGCGGGTTGTTGGGGTGGCGTGTGGGGTTGTTTTGGTGGGTGGTTTTTTTGGTTTTATTGTGGTGAGATGGCTTCTGCTCAACAATGGTTCCAGGGTGCGCGGCCGCATACCTGGGCGAATGCTTTTGCTCCTGTCGTTGCTGGTAGTGGGGCGGCTACCGCGTCACTGTATGGGGTTGATGTGTCGGGGCGGCAGGAGGTTGTGGGCGCGTGGGGCTCCGCGGCGTCAGGCTGGGGGGACCAGTTACTGCGTACGCTGCTTGCTGCTGTGGTGGCGTGGGCGTTGATTGTGGGGGTGAATTTTGCCAATGATTATTCGGATGGTGTGCGGGGTACGGATGACGATCGCACGGGGCCGCTGAGGTTGACGGCGTCGGGGGCGGCAAGCCCGGGGGCGGTGAAGCGTGCCGCGTTTGCTGCGTTTGGTGTGGCTGGCGTGGCGGGGGTTGTGTTGTCGTTGTTGAGTGCGTGGTGGTTGGTTGTTGTGGGGGCGTTGTGCATTGTGGCGGCGTGGTTTTATACGGGGGGTAAGAATCCGTATGGGTATCGGGGGTTGGGGGAAGTGTCGGTGTTTGTGTTTTTTGGTTTGGTGGCTGTGTTGGGGACGCAGTTTACGCAGGCTGGGGTGGTGTCTTGGCAGGGGGTGTTGTGTGCGGTGTCGGTGGGTGCGATGAGTGCTGCAGTGAATTTGGTGAATAATTTGCGTGATATTCCTTCGGATTCGGAGGCGGGGAAGATCACGTTGGCGGTGCGTTTGGGGGATGTGTGGACGCGGCGTGTGTGGTTGGTGTTGGCGTATGTGCCGGTGGTCGCGTCGCTTGTGTTGATGGTGTCGTCGGTGTGGTGTGTTGCTGGTTTGTTGGCGGTGCCGTTGTTGTGGGCGGCGTCGGGCCCGGTGCGTGAGGGGGCGTTGGGTGCTGCGTTGATTCCGGTGTTGGGCTCGACGGGTAGGGCGATGTTGGTGTGGAGTGTGGTGACCGCGGTGACGTTGGGTTTGTCTTAGCCGTTGTGGGGTTGTTTTAGCGCCCTTCGAGTTCGCTGTGGATCCATTGTTTGTGGGCTTTGCGGTTGGCGTCCCATGCGGCAACTTCTTCTGTGACGCGGTTACGTAGGTCGCGGAAGATGAGCATGGAGAGGGGGAAGGCGACCAGCAGCGCAAGGAGGGAGGACATGATGAGGGGGATGGGGGCGCTTGCGGCCATGGCGATGGCTTGGATGGTGATGGTGAGGATGATGAACAGGCCGAGGCGGGCAAGCCCGTAGAGGATGACGTCGCGTCGGGCCCTGTTGCGCAGGTTGGTGTCCAGGTGGGGTTCGGGGTGGGGGTTTGGTGCGGCTTTGGGGTTGGTTTCTTTATTCACGGTGGACCAGTTTAGTTCTATGATGTCGGCTATGGGACGCCTACTTCTTCTTTTGTTGTTTGTTGCTGCGGTTGTGTTGTTGTGGAAGGCGTATGGGCCGTATATTCATCGGGCTTTGGGATTGGGTTCTAATGGGGGTAACGGGTTTGTTGGGGTGGGTCGGGGGAATCGTCGGGGTGCTGCTCGTCCGGTGGTGAAGGGGCCGGATGATGATGAGGAGTTTTTGTGACGTTTGGAGAGGGATCGTTTTAAGCGGCGGCGGGCGGAGGAAGAGGCTCGGAAGCGCGAGGAGGAGCAGGCGCGCAGGCGTGCTGAGCGTGAGCAACGCGGCGTCATTGGTGATAGGAATGATGCTGAACGAAATGATGCTGATCAGGGGGCTTTAGACGACGGCGGTAGCGATGCTGAGGAAGGTCAGTAGGTCGATGTCATAGATGCGGAGTCGCCGGTGGTCGTCCGTGAGGCCATTGACGATGCGGTCGAGGATGGGGTTGGCGACGAGGCTCATTGGTCGTGCTGGGTTGTGTTGGGGGTGTTTAGTTGAGGCCTGCGTAGGAGTGGAGGCTGTTGGCTACGAGGTTGATGAAGAAGAGGTTGAAGACCATGGCGGTGAATGCTGCGACGTTGATCCAGCTTGCTGCTTTTCGCCAGCCGGCGGTTGCGCGGGCGTGGAGGTATGCGGCGTAGAGGACCCAGGTGACGAAGCTCATGGTTTCTTTGGGGTCCCAGTTCCAGAATCGTCCCCAGGAGGATTCTGCCCAGATGGCGCCGAGGGCTACGCCGAGGCCGAAGACGGGGACGCAAATGATGCCGGCGCGGTATGCGAGACGGTCGAGTTTTTCGGCGTCGGGTAGTGGGTTGACGAGGCGTCCGAGCCAGCCTTGTGGGTTGCGGGAGCGCAGGAGGTAGAGGATGGATGCGAGGCTGGAGATGAGTCCGAAGCCTGCGCCGATGGAGACGGTGGAGACGTGGATGGGTAGCCAGAAGGAGCGGAGTGCGGGTACGACAGGGCCTGCGTTGACGTAGAGTTTGGTGCCGCCGTAGAAGAGGAGGATGAGGATCGGGACGAGGACCCAGGTCCAGAGTATGCGCAGTTCGCGACGGTGGAGTACGACTGCGGCGACGGTCATTGCGAGGACTGCGGTGACGGAGATGTATTCGTAGAGGTTGCCCCAGGGGACTCGTTGGGTGGCGACGCCGCGGAGGATGACGGATCCTGCGTGGATGATGATGCCGAGCCACACGAGGGATTGGGTCATGTTGCTGAGTTTGTCTGCGGTGCGTGCGCTCGTGGGTTTTGTTCCTCCGGCTGCGACGTAGGCGGCGATGGAGAGGATGAGGGCGAGTGCGTAGATCAGGAAGGCTGATCGGAATGCGTAGTCAGACAGTAACGCGAGGTCTTGGTTCACCGGCATAGTCTGTTACCTTACTCAATTCTTGGGTTCGTGCTGAGTCTGGGGTTCTTGCTGGGTGTGGGTGGGTTCTAGGTTGACGAGTTGTCGGGCGAGTCTGTCGAATTCGCTGCCCCAGCCTGCGCGGTCGGTGCGGGAAAGTCCGCCCATTTCGATGCCGTCGTTGGTGACGCGGATCCAGATGCGGCGCCGTTTGATGGCTAGCGAGCCGACGAGACCTGCGAGTGTGGTGATGGTAGAGATGAGAACCCATTGTTGGAAGGGGTCGTGACTGACTTGGAGGTTGATGAATTCGTTGGCGCCGTCGAAGGTGACTTTGGTGCCGTCGTCGAGGGTGACGCTGTCGCCGAGCCTGAGGTTGACGCGTTCGATTTTTTGGAGGGAGCCGTTGTGGAGTTGTTGTGGGTCGAGGGTGAAGATGTTTTGGCCTCGTCCGGTGTCAAGCCCGTTGTCGCCGCGGTAAATGTCGATGGCGACGGCGGGGTCTTTTTGTTCGGGGTAGGAGGAGGATAAGAGTGCGTTGTTTTCGCCGCTGAATTGGGCGGTGGGTGCGAACAGGCCTTGGATGGCGAGTTGGTTTTGTCGGCGTTCGTAGTCTGTGGGGTACATGCCGGAGGGCGGGTCGAAGCGGAGGACGCCGGAGGAGAGGAAGTAGGTGGCGTCTTCGGGGGCGAATTGGATCATTTGGGTGCGGGTTTCGCCGTTGGGCCAGGTGATGGTGAAGCGTGGGGCGAAGCCGTGGCCTTGGAGGTAGATGCGGTCTCCGTCGAGGCGTAGTGGGTGGTTGACGCGGAGGTCGTAGTTTTTCCACTGGTCTTTGGGGGCGAAGATGTTCTCGCCGTCGGCGTAGGAAATGTTCGAGTTAAACATTTCTGCTTGGCCGTTGGGTAGGTAGTCGGCGTGGAAGTCGTGGACGTCGATACAGAAGGGGGTGAGGTCGGAGTTTTTGAAGAGGGCTCCGGCGCGGACGCTGTCGTAGTTGGCGAGCGCGGTGTTGCAGAATTCGGAGTTTTCGGTTGGGTTGGGGGCGCCGTTGGCGCTGACTCCTGTGTTGGTGACGACGATGGCTTGGCCTTCGTAGTAGTACATTTTTCCGAGGCCGATGCTTGCGAGCATGCCGACGAGGCCTAGGTGGAAGATGAGGTTGCAAATTTCGCGGCTGTATCCCCGTTCTGCGGAGAGGCTAGGGTGGCCTGCGCGGTCTTGCTCGCCGGTGTAGCGGGCAGTACGCCAGCCTTTGAGTTGTTGTTGTGCGTGGTCGAGGATTTCTTCTGGGGTGCCGGGGTGTGTGGGGGTTCCGAAGGCGCGGTGCGGGAGGCGTTGCATCCGTAGGGGTGCACGGACGGGTGCGTTGCGGCTGGCGCGGTAGTGGTCGATGGTTCGGGGGATGATGCAGCCGATGAGGGAGATGAATAGGAGGATGTAGATGGCTGTAAACCAGGTGGAGGAGAATACGTCGAAGAGTTGCAGTTTGTCGTAGATTTCGGCAGTTTTTCCGCCGTTGGCGATGTATTCTGCAACTTTGCTTTCGTTGAGGGAGCGTTGTGGGAGGAGTGCTCCGGGGATGGCTGCGATGGCGAGGAGGAAGAGGAGGACGAGTGCTGTGCGCATGCTGGTGAGCCAGCGCCAGGCAAGCTGGGGGTATTTCTTCACTGTTGTTCTTTCACTCCGGTTGTGTTGTGCACGGCTGGTGCGTGGTGGCTGTGCACGGTGTGTTTTTCGCAGCGTTTGTGCATGTGGTTTTTATAGTGCGGGGTTCATGCTGAGCTGGCGGAAGAATCCCACAACATGATCCCACAGGCCGGTGAGTAGTGCACATCCGACGAGGACGAGGGCGATGCCGCCGATGAGTTGGATTGTGCGGCTGTGAGTTCCGAGCCAGTTGACCCAGTTGAGGGCGTGGGTGGAGAAGATGGCGAAGAGTATGAAGGGTAGGCCGAGGCCGAGGCAGTAGCCGATGACCATGAGTGCGCCGCGGGCTGCGGTGGCGCCTTGGGTTCCTACGGAGATGGAGATGATGGATGCGAGGGTGGGCCCTAGGCAGGGGGTCCAGCCGAGGGCGAAGATGGCGCCGAGGAGGGGTGCGCCGAGCCAGGTGCTGAGTTTTTTGGGGGCGATGCGGGTGGTGTTTTGCAGCCATGGGAGTGCGCCCATGAAGGTGAGTCCCATGAGGATGGTGATGATGCCGCCAATTTTTTGTAGCCAGGTGGCGTTAAGAGTGATGGTGTTGATGGCGCCGAAGATAGAGACGGTGGCGAGGAGGAATATGGTGGTGAAGCCGAGGACGAAGAGGAGTGCGGCTGCGGTGACGTGTGTTTTTTTGTTTATGACGGCGCGTCCGTCGACGATGTTTACGCTGCCGCCGACGATGCTGGCGAGGTAGGACATGTAGCCGGGGACGAGGGGTACGACGCAGGGGGAGGCGAAGCTGATGAGGCCTGCGAGGGCGGCGGCGAAGAATCCGAGGATGAGTGGACCGTCGGTGACGAGTTCTGTCACTGTTGTTCCTCTAGTAGGGGTTCGACGATGTTGAGTACTTCGTCGGCGTTGATTTCGCGGAGGAAGACGGCTGCGGGGCGGTGTTGTTTGTCGAGGATGATGGTTGTGGGGATGACGGAGGCGGGGACGCCGCCGAGGGCTGCCGCGATTTTGAAGGGCGGGTCGTAGATGCTGTCGTAGGTGACGCCGGCGTCTTTGAGGAAGTCTCGTGCGACTTCGGGTGAGTAGTCGCGGACGTTGATGCCGAGGACGGCGCCGCCTTTGTTTGCGATGTTTTCGTGGACGGTTTCTAGGTCATCTACTTCTGTGCGGCAGGGTCCGCACCATTGGCCCCAGGCGTTGAGGACGAGGACTTTTCCGTCATAGTCGTCGAGGCTGATTGTTTCGCCGGGGTGCATGAGGGATTCGCCGCTGAAGTTGTTGAGGGGTTTTCGCTCATCTTGTGGGTATTGGATGAGGGTTTGTCCGCCGGGGGCGTAGAAGCTGAAGGTGGTGTTTTGTTTGTTGGTGGTGTCGTCGTTGCTGCAGGCGGTGAGGCTGAGGGTGGTGGCGATGATTGTGGTTGCTGCGAGGACGAGGCGTGCTGTGCGGCGTGGTTGGGTGCGTGCGGGCATGGTTATAGCTCTTGGGCGGGTTCGGTGTAGTAGATGTCGGTGAGGATGTTGTCTTCGAAGCCGAGGCTGGTGACGCTTGCGAGGTTGCATTGGCGGCTGGCGGGGTTGTGGGCTAGTGGGAGGCCTTGGGCGAATCGTTGGACGCAGACGATGGGTAGTTGGTGGCTGATGAGGATTGCTTCGTGGCCTTCGGCGGCGTCGCGTGCGTTGAGGATTGCGCGCCACATGCGTTCGAGGATGTCACTGTAGGGTTCGCCCCAGCTGGGTTCGGTGGGGTCTTTGAGTAGGGGCCAGTAGGTGGGGTTCCACAGGGCGCTGTTGATGCCTTTGATTTTGAGGCCTTCGAGTTGGTTGCCTGCTTCGATGAGGTCCTCGTCGGTGGTGATGGGTAGCCCGGTGATTTCGGTGAAGGGCTGGGCGGTTTCTTGTGCGCGCTGCAGTGGGGATGCTGCGAGGTGGATGACGTCGTGTGTGGTGAATGCGCGCGCGGTTGTTGCGGCTTGGGTGTGGCCGCGGTCGCTGAGGTTGTAGCCGGGGATGCGGCCGTAGAGGATTTTTTCTGGGTTGTGTACTTCGCCGTGGCGGACCAGGTGGACCAGTGTGTGGGTCATGTGTTCCTCTTGTTTCGGGTGTGTTGTTGGTTTTTTTACTTGCTGGGTGTGGCTGCTGCTGCGGCTTGTGCCGCTGGGACGAGTGCGCGTTCGATCTGTTCGAAGTCGTCGTCGCTGAGTGCGGTGGAGACGAACCAGGTTTCGAAGACGCTGGGGGAAACGAAGACCCCATTATCCAACAGTGCGTGGAAGAAGGGTGCGAAGCGGTAGGTTTCGGCGGCGGCCATGTCGGCGTAGTTGTTGCCTTGGCCTTCGGCGAATCGGACGCTGAGCATGTTGGAGGCGCGTTGGATGTGGTGGGCGACGCCTTCTTTGCTGAGGGCTTGGGTGACGAGGTTGTGGAGTCGGTCGGCGTTGGCGTTGACGGTGTCGTAGACGCTGTCATCTGCGAGTTGGAGGCTGGTAAGTCCTGCGGCGACGGCGACGGGGTTTCCGGCGAGGGTGCCAGCCTGGTAGACGGGGCCTTGGGGGGCTAGGTGTTCCATGATGTCGCGGCGGCCGCCGAATGCGGCGGCGGGGAGGCCTCCGGAGACGACTTTGCCGAAGGTGATGAGGTCTGCGGCGACGCCGTCGATGCCGTACCAGCCTTGGAAGGAGGTGCGGAAGCCGGTCATGACTTCGTCGAGGATGAGGAGGGCTCCGTGGGCGTGGGCGATGTCTTTGAGTTGTTGGTTGAATCCGGGCAGGGGTGCGACGGTGCCCATGTTGCCTGCGGCGGCTTCTGCGATGATGCAGGCGATGGTGTCGCCGTGTTCGTTGAATGCTGCGCGGACGGCGTCGATGTCGTTGTAGGGGACGACGATGGTGTCGGCGGCGGTGCCTGGGGTGACGCCTGGGGAGTTGGGTTCGGAGTAGTCGAGGACTCCGGAGCCTGCGGAGACGAGGAGGGAGTCGACGTGGCCGTGGTAGCAGCCTTCGAATTTGAGGATTTTGTTGCGGCCGGTGTATCCGCGGGCGAGGCGGACGGCGGACATGGTTGCTTCGGTGCCGGAGTTGACGAGGCGAACTTCTTCGGCGGCGGTGCGGCTCACGATTTCTTCCGCGAGAAGGATTTCTGCTTCGGTGGGGGCGCCGTAGGAGAGGCCGCGGGTGGCGGCTTGTTGGACGGCTTCGACGATGGCGGGGTGTGCGTTGCCCATGAGCATGGGGCCCCAGGAGCAGAAGAGGTCGATGTATGTGTTGCCGTCGACGTCGTAGAGTTTGGATCCTTGTGCGGAGGCGATGAAGCGTGCTTGTCCGCCGACGGAGTTGAATGCTCGTACGGGTGAGTTGACTCCGCCGGGGGTGAGTTGGCGGGCTTTGTCGAGCAGTTCTCGAGATCGGGTGTGCATGGCGTTCAAGTGTACTTCTCCTACCTGTTAGGAATCTGTGAGTGTCAGGATTTTGTGAGTGCGCGGGTGGTGTGGTGGGCGGCGTGTTGTGCATCTTCGATGATGGCGGGTACGCCGACGCCGTGTTTCCAGGCTCCTGTGAGGGCGATGGTCCCCAGGGACTGTAGAGATGTGTCGATGGTGGCGATGCGTTCGGCGTGTCCTACTTGGTAGCAAGGTAGGCCGCCGTACCAGCGTTGGACGAAAATTTCCTCGACTCCGGCGGTGCGTGCGTCGAGGCCGCACACTGCGTGGAGGTCGTCGAGGGCGGCGTCGACGAGGGTGTCTTCGTCGGCGCGGGCGATGTCGGTGAGCGCGGCGAGCGGGTTGGTGTTGTCGAGGCGTCCGTAGGACACGCGGACGAGGTCTCCGGGGCGAGACCCGATGTGGGGCCATTTTTTGGAGGAGAAGGTGAAGGCTTTGGCTTGCACTGTGGGGTTGTCGGCGCGGGAGACGAGGATTCCGGAGTAGTCGGGAAGTCCGCCTTCGGGCAGGCGCAGGCCGACGACGGTGGAGGATGCCACGGGGATGGTGCGCAGGTGGGTGGCGGCTTGGTGGAGGGCCTCTACCCCGCTGCGGGAGCAGAGAGCTGCTGCGGTGGGTGCGGGTACGGCGAGGATGAGGGCGTCGACGGTGTCGTTGATGCCTTGGCCGCGGATGGTCCATTGACCACTACCCTGCTGCGCGTTTTGTGCGGGGGTGATGTCGCTGATGAAGGCGTCGATGTAGATTTCGGCGCCGGACTGTTCGGCGAGGGTTTCGTAGAGGTCGGCGTAGCCGCCGGCGAAGGTGGAGAAGACTGGTTTTTTGGGTGCACCGGGTTGATCGGTGTCGGCGACGTAGGTGGATTGGTTGTTTGTGAGGACTGTTTTTACTGCGCTGGTCAGGCGGGGTGTTTGGCCTGCGGCAACCATGGCGTCGAATTGTTCTGCGAGTCGTGGGAGTGCTGCGCGGACGCCGATGAGTTCTGGGCTTGATGCGTAGACTCCGCCGAGCAGTGGTTCGACGATGCGTTGGAGGACTTGGTCTCCGTGGACTTCGCGGACGAGGTCGGCCACGGATGCGTCTGCTTGGGTGAGGCCTGTGGGTGCTTGCCAGGTGACGGGGTGGTCTTCGTCGATGCGGCGGGCGGTGGCTTCGTCGACGAGGTGGGCGACGCTCTCGGCTGCTGCGGGAATACCCATGAGGGTGCCGCGGGGCAGGGGTTTAAGTTCGCCGTTGCCGTCGGGCAGGTAGAGCATGGAGGGCATGCCGCTGGGTTCGCGTAGGCGGTCGGCTAGCCCTAGTTCGGTGAAGAAGTCTGTGGCGTGTTGTGCTTTTGCGAGGTAGGCTTCGGCGCCCATGTCGACGGGGCCGTGTTCGAAGGCGACGGTGCGGAGTTTGCCGCCGATGCGGTCTTCGGCCTCATAGATTTTAATGGTGGCCTGTGGGAGTAGCTTGTGGGTTTCGTAGGCTGCGACAAGCCCTGCGAGGCCTGCGCCGATGATGCCTACGACGGGTGCTTGGGTGTGTTGCTCCATGGGGTTCTATCTTTCCTCATGAATGATTTCAACGGCGCGGGTGATGGCGTCGGCGTCGGTGTTGGGCAGGACCCCGTGGCCGAGGTTGAAGATGTGTCCGGTGGCGTTGCCTGCGGCAATGGCGCGGGCGGCTTCGTCCTTGATGCGGTTGATGTGTGTGCGCAGCGCGTCTTCGCTGGCGAAGAGGAGGGCGGGGTCGAGGTTGCCTTGGAGGACTTTGGGTTGTGACGCCGCGGTGATGCGGGAGGCTGCGACGTCGAGGGGGATGCGCCAGTCGACGCCCACGACGTCAGGACCTGCTTCGGCCATGGCGCCAAGGAGTTCGCCTGTGCCGACGCCGAAGTGGATGCGGGGGATGGAGTAGCCTGCGTCGCGGACACTGGCGAGGATGCGTTGGGAGTAGGGCAAGACGTGGGTGCGGTAGTCGGCTTGTGGGAGGAAACCTACCCAGGAGTCGAAGAGTTGCATGGCGTCGATGCCGGCGTCGAGTTGGGTGCGCAGGAAGGTGGTGATGGTGGGGACGAGGCGTTCCATGAGGGCGTGCCAGTCGTCGGGGTTGTCGTGCATGAGGGCTTTGGTGCGTTCGTGGTTTTTGCTGGGGCCGCCTTCGATGAGGTAGCTGGCGAGGGTGAAGGGTGCTCCGACGAAGCCGATGAGGGCTTGGGTTGGTGTGAGTTCTTCGTTGATGAGGGCGATGCCCTGGGCGACTTCTTCGACGTTCGTGTCGAGGATGGGGAGGGCGTCGATGTCTGCGCGGGTGCGGATGGGGGCGGCCATGACGGGTCCGCGGCCCGGGACGATGTCGACGTCGATGCCTGCGGCTTTTAAGGGGACGACGATGTCGGAGAAGAGGATAGCGGCGTCGACGTCGTGTCGGCGGACGGGTTGCATGGTGATTTCCGCCAGTAGCTCCGGCATGAAGCAGGAGTCCAGCATGGGTATGCCTTCGCGAGCTTGTTTGTATTCGGGAAGGCTGCGGCCTGCTTGGCGCATGAACCAGACGGGTGTGCGTTCGGGTGTGAGGCCCGCTGCGGCTTGGAGGAGGGGCGCTTGCGGTGTCGGCAACATAGGCGCCATTGTGCCAGCACATCACACCTTGATGAAAGCGAGTGCCCCCTAAAGCTTGAGAGCTATGTCAACCTTTAGTTTGAGTTATTGTTTTTGTTCTTTTCGGGGCTGCGGTCTTTGAACACGATGTAGGCGGACATGCAGGCGAGCACGCCGGTGAGGATGTTTGCCCAGCCGTTGGCGATGAGCAGCGGTGCGGGAACGTCGACTGCAAGGGGGAAGAAGGCGCTGAGGATGCGGCTGCCAAGGAACACGGACCATACCATCAGGATTCGTGACGCCGCGATGGATTCTGGTCTGCGTTGGTAGACGTATGCAGCGACGAGGCCGCAGCAGGTCATGGCGAATTTGATGAATCCTGCAAAGGCGACGGAGCTCCACATGAGCAGCGGGCGCATGGCTTCTACTTGGGCTGCGCCTTCTTCACCTGCGGGCCCATCGGCGCCGACAGCGGAGAATACTTCGTCGAAGAGTTGGGGGTTGGATATCTGGATCCAGCCGAAGACCACTTGGTGGACCAGTTCCACTACGATCAGCACCCACCAGAGGCGAACCAGGAGTTTCATCACAGACCTGCCTGGCGGCGAAGTTCGCCGGCGGCGTCTACTGCGGCGTAGGTGAGGATCATGTCAGCACCGGCGCGTTTGATGGAGGTGAGTGCTTCCATCATTACGGCGTCACCGTCGACCCAGCCGTTATTGGAGGCGGCTTTGATCATGGTGTACTCCCCCGATACTTGGTATGCGGCAACGGGGACTGGGGAGGTGTCGGCTACGGTGCGCAGAACATCTAGGTAGGGCAATGCCGGTTTGACCATGACGATGTCCGCACCTTCGGCGACGTCGAGTTCGACTTCCAGTAGGGATTCGCGGGCATTGCCGGGGTCCTGCTGGTAGGTGCGGCGGTCACCTTGGAGGCTGGAGCCGACGGCGTCGCGGAAGGGACCGAAGAAGGCGGAGGCGTATTTCGCCGAGTAGGCCATGATCGCAACATCGGTGTGGCCATGATCGTCTAGGCCTTCCCTGATGGCGTCGATTTGGCCGTCCATCATGCCTGAGGGGCTAACCATGTGGGCACCGGCGTGCGCTTGAGCCTGTGCCATGTTCACGTAGAGGTCTAGGGTGGCGTCGTTGTCGACGACGCTGCGGCCCCATCGATCCTGGGTTAGTACGCCGCAGTGCCCGTGGTCGGTGAATTCGTCCAGGCAGGTGTCCGTCATGACGATGACGTCGTCGCCGAAACGCTGGCGCACTGCTGCGATCGCACGGTTAAGGATGCCGTCCTCGGCCCAGGCCTGGCTGCCTAGGGCGTCTTTGGTGTCGTCTGCGGGGACGCCAAACAGGTCGATGCAGCGAACACCCACCGACGCGGCGTCATCAATGGCTTTGAGGAGTGTATCCATGGAGTGGCGCATCACGCCGGGCATTGAGGTGATTTCTATGGCCTCGGATTCGGTGGTGACGAACATCGGAAGGATGAAGTCGCTGGGATGCAGGCGAGTTTCGGATACGAGGCCTCGCATCGCTGGGGTCGAGCGAAGCCGACGAGGGCGCCGGACGATCCCGCGGGAGGTGGCATGTGCGGCATGGGCCGCATCATAGCTAGCGTTGGACGAACCCTTGTCGGAGATCACTTGTTAAGAACCAGCCTTTCGAGCACGACGCTTTTTCCTAGGGGGCGGCAACTGGCCTGCCGCGCGGAGGTGAGCCACGTGATCCGCCAGGGCATCGACGAGTTCTGCGACACCCGCGACCTCGGGCTGCACGTCAACACGCAGGCCTAATTCGGTGGCTGCTGCGGCAGCCATGGGCCCGATACAGGCAATGATAGTGCGGGCATGGGGTTTGCCGGCGATGCCCACAAGATTGCGGACTGTGGATGCGGAGGTGAAGCAGACTGCGTCGAAACCGCCGGATTTGATCATTTCGCGGACTTCGGCGGACGGTGGGGCTGCGCGGACGGTGCGGTAGGACACGACGTCATCGACTTCCCACCCGAGCGCGTGGATACCGTCGACAAGCACGTCGGTGGCGATGTCTGCGCGCGGCAGGAGGACACGTCCGACGGGGTCGAGGTCTGGGTCGAATTCGGGGAAAACGTCGACGAGGCCTGCGGAGTTCTGCTGGGTCGGTTTGGGCAGCAGTTCCGGTGTGATGCCCAGGGCCTCGATGGCTTCAGCGGTTTTAGCGCCGACCGCCGCGATACGCACGCCGGCGAAGGAGCGCGAGTCCAGGCCGAATTCTTGCATTTTGGCCCACAGGGAGCGCACGGCGTTAACACTGGTCAGGACGATCCACTGGTAGCGGCCCTCGACGATGCCCTTGATGGCGCGCTCCATTTGCGCGGGGTTGCGCGGCGGTTCCACCGAGATCGTCGGGACTTCCATGGGGATGGCACCGTGGGCAGACAGGCGGGTGGACATGGGGCCTGCCTGCTCTTTGGCGCGAGGCACCAGCACACGCCAGCCGTAGAGCGCACGGTTTTCCCACCAGGCGTACTTGAAACGTTCGTCGACGCTTTTGCCGATGGTGACCACCATGGGCGGTGACGTCGCGAGGACGGGGGCGTCTGCGACGTCAACATTGCCGAGCATGCCGAGGGTGGTGTCGAAGGTGCGTTGCAAGCGGGTGGTGCCGTTGACGGTGACGCTGACGGGCACTGCGGAACCCACTCCGCGGTTGAGGAGCTGCTCGGAAATGACGGGCAGTTGTGCGCTGACCACTTGGAGGACCAGCGGCTGGGGTGCACCCACAAGCCCGTCCCACAGGGCGTCATCGGTGGCGAGGACATCCGCGGGGATGGAGGAAATGTCAGTTTCTGTGTAGGTGGAACCCAGGGCGATGCCGGCGAAGGCTGGCACTGTGGAGGGCACTGACATACCGGGCACGATCTGGAAGTTCATTCCAGCGGCCTGTACTGCTTCGATTTCGGATTGGATGCGTTCGCTGCTCAGAGGGTTTCCGGCGACGAGGCGGACGACATCCGCACCTTGACTGAGCCTTTCAGCGAGCATCTCGACGATGTCGGCGGGGGTTGATGCCTCCGGCACGTCGACGATGTCTGCGGCTGAGGGGGGCTCGGGGCGGGGCGGGCGCCTGCGGGAACCTTGTTCTTTGGCTTGTCGGACTAGGCGCTCGTAGTCACGCTCGGCCTCGTCGAGTTTGTCTTGGGGGACGGCCAGTTCGCTGGCGACGACCCCACGCACCCCCGGCAGGACCTGTGGGTCACACACGCACATGCGGGTACGGCTGAGGATCTCGCGGGCACGGATGGTCAGCAAATCCGGATTGCCGGGCCCTGCCCCAACAAACCACACAGTACTGCTAGCCGGAAGTGTCATAAACGTCAGTCAGCCTTAAAATTCGTCGAACACTCCTGGCTTGTTCCCTTGAGGGGCCGGCCAAGAATGAGAGAAACACACGCGCACGCATTCTTAAAGGTGAACACGTCAACCTTTACACGATAAAGCAAAGTTTGCCCAGGGTCTAACTACCCGATGTTTAGGCCACGGGCAGTCAGGTGGGCGCCGACGAGCTCCGCGAGACGTTCGGCCGTGTCTGGACTATTGAGGCAACCACTGACGCTGACTTTCTCGTAGACGCCATCGGGATCAAAATGCCCTGCGGTCAGCTTTAATTGGTCGCCGTCGATGGTGGCGGATGCGCCGATCGGGGCGGTGCATCCCGCCTGCAAGACGCGCAAAACCCCGCGTTCAGCATCGGTGCATAGTGTGGCTTCGGGGCACGCAATTGAGTTGAGCAGCGCGACAGTATCCTGGTCGTCTGCACGGCATTCGACCGCTAGCGCACCTTGGGCCGGTGCACACAGCAGTTCCTCGGTGTCGAACACGTAGGATGCATCCGGCAGCACGCCGAGGCGGTTGAGGCCTGCAGCGGCGAGCACCACGGCGTCAAGACCTCCATCGCGGACCTGGCCCATGCGTGAGTCAATATTTCCGCGCAGGGGCACCACGTCGAGGTCGGGACGAAGTGTCCGGATCTGGCCAACGCGGCGGGGGGCAGAGGTGCCGATACGAGCGCCTGATGGGAGCGTGTCCAAGGTCAGCCCGTCGCGGGCAACCAGAACGTCCCGGCGGTCTTCCCGCTGGGGTACGACAAGGTGGAAGCGGGGATCATCGGCGGAGGGTAAGTCTTTAAAGGAGTGCACGGCGACGTCGATACGGCCATCGTGGAGAGCTTCGCGCAGCGTTTGGGTGAACACGCCAACACCAATGCGCTCAACTGGTGCCTGGGAGCGGTCACCCGGGGTGGAGATGATCTCTAGGCGCCACTGGGCCCCCTGCTGCCCCAGCGCTTCGGCGACGTGGGTGCTTTGAGTACGCGCCAGCGCGCTGCCCCGGGTACCAATCCGCAACACCATATTTTTCTACCTTTCGTCCAGAGCAAACATGCGCTGTAATACGTCTGAGGATTCCACTGTTTCGTCGGCCTCTACTAGGCGCTTGGCCTGCACAATCGGTTCGTGCAGGAGTTTGTCAGCGACGCGACGCAGCGCAGAGTGCATCTCTTCGGCCTGCTGTTCACTGAGGCCTAGCCGGGCGGTAATGCGCGAGAGCTCTTCTGCGACAACCGCATCCCCGCGGCGTCGCACTGCGGCGATGTCCCCGGAGATTCGGCGTGCGCGCAACTGGCCGGCCACTTGGGATAATTCTTCGGCTACGATCTGCTCAGCCATCTGCTCCCCTGTCGCCGACACCTGGTGGTGGTGCTCACCCAAGCGGGGAATGTTCACCAGTGTTGCCCCATGGTCTTCCACCGAGTCCTCAATATCGCGCGGCATCGACAGGTCGATGAACAAGGGGGTGCGCTGCCCCACCCGGGTCTTCGACGCGGCAACATCTTCACCCCGGATGGTGTAGCTGCGTGCCCCAGTAGCAGAGATAACGACGTCGACGTCGTCCAAGGCATGCGCCCTGGCATCAAAATCAACGACGCGCGCGGGAACACCGGCCTGCCGGGCATGTTCAGCCAAAGCCTCGGCCCGGCTGCGAGTTCGGTTGGCGATGACCAACTCGGAGGCCTCCAGTCGGCCTGCGTGAGTGGCGGCGAGTGAGGCCATGACCCCAGCACCGAGAACCAAAACGCGGCGCCCCCGAAGCGAGGTAATTCCCGCAACCTCGAATGCCAAGGAGACCATTGATGCTCCGGCGTCGTCGATCTCTGTTTCACTATGAACTCTTTTGCCTGCGCGCAACGCAGATTGGGCGATGCTGTGCAAAACGGGCCCTGCGCCTGCACCGCGGTAGGCCTGGCGCACCTGCCCGATGATTTGCTGCTCCCCCACCACCATAGATTCCAGGCCTGCGGCAACCCTGATGAGGTGTTCAGCTGCCGGCGTTCCTGCGAAGGTGTAGGTTACTGCCCGCACGTCCGACACAGGTATCGCACTGTGTTGAGCAATGACGTCGAGGATGTCCGTGTGGGCAGCAACCATCGCGGCGTTATCGTCCATCTGGTCTGCATCGTTTTCCTGCGCGAGCACCGCGTACACCTCGAAGCGGTTGCAAGTGGACACAACCATAGCTTCGGAAATGGTGGGCAGCGACAGCAGGTCGGCGGTGAAAGCGTCTTGTTGTTCCGGCGCCATGCTGAGGCGTTCAAGGATGTCGACGGGCGCGCAGCGGTGCGACGACCCGACACAAATGACCCGATCCATTGGCGATCCTTCAACAAGCGAGAAAACTGTAACCCGAACCAAAATGCTCAAACTTTAGGCTGATACCTATTCCACTATAAAGAATTAGGTTCACTGTCAAGCAAACCTAGACCGCCCACACAGGACTCACAACAAAGCAAGTGCTAACTCACCGTTATCAACCTCCCAGCAGGCAAACTCCTCCCCATCAATGACGACCACCGGCACCCGATCCCCGAACTCCGCAGCAAGCCCGCGATCAGTGTCAACGTCGACAATCTCGAGCACGCAGCCCGCCTGTTCAACCACCGGAGCAATCTGCGCCTGCACCCGGGCACAAGAACCACAGGTACGTCGCACCATCAATTCCACCAGTTTTCCGCCGCCACTCTCAGTCGAAGACATTCGCATCCACCTTTCATCACACTTTTAACCCACGGCCGCAGCCCCACAGTTGACGCAGAGCCTAGGATATATAAAGAACCCCAGACCGACCCCGCCCGAAAGGCACCCGTTGAGCACCACCCCAGAGGAATTCATCGCCCATTGGACAGCCTCACGTGGCAATCTGCGGCGCTTCCTCGAAGAATACGCTTTACCCCCGGTCAATGACCGCGCCCAGCGGACAGCTGGTGAAGCCGCCGCACGTGCCGCATTCACCGCCGTGGCGGATTCCTACGAACTAGAAGAAGAAGACTTCGCCTCCGGAGTCGCTACCGTCAGCGGAGCCTTCCAAGCAGCAGACGCCACCCAACGCGCCACAGGACACAACACCACCAACCCCTCTCCCACCCCGGCCACCAGCACAGCCGCCTTCTTCGACGTCGACAACACCCTCATCCAAGGCGCCTCAATCATCGTCTTCGCCACAGGCCTGTATCGCCGGAAATACTTCACCCTGCGTGAACTCATCCCCGTGGCGTGGAAACAATTGAAATTCCGGGTCACCGGAAACGAAAACGCCGATGACGTCGAAGAAGGCCGCCAACAAGCCCTAGAGTTCATCAAAGGGCGCAGCGTCGAGGAACTCGTCACCCTGTGCGAGGACATCGTGGACACCCACATGTCGGACAAAATCTGGCCAGGAACCCAAGCCCTCGTGCAACAACACCTAGACGCCGGCGACCAAGTATGGCTCGTCTCCGCCACCCCGGTACAGCTAGCGCAGATCCTCGCCCGCAAGCTCGGCTGCACAGGCGCCCTAGGCACCGTCGCCGAGGTTAAAGACGGCCAATTCACCGGCCGCCTCGTAGGCGATATCCTGCACGGCCCCGGCAAAAAACATGCAGTCGCCGCACTAGCCGCAATCGAAGGCCTCGACCTCGACACATGCACCGCATATTCAGACTCAATTAATGACGTCCCGATGCTCACCATGGTCGGCCACGCCGTTGCCGTCAACCCCGACCGCCAGCTACAGAAAATGGCCCAGCTACACGAGTGGCCGATCGAGGACTACCGCAGCATCCGCAAGGCCATCAAAACCTTCGGCCTACCCGCAGTGCTCGCCGCCGCCGTAAGCCTGACGTGGCGCGTATTACGCCGCTAACTGCAGCGTAACTTTATAGCTGGCGGGGATAAGGTCAAAGAAAGCCCCTACATACGCAAACGCACCCCAGGCTGGTACCTTCCTGGGGTGCGTGGATGCGCGAGGACTTACTTGCCGAGTTTCCGTCGCTGAACGCGAGTACGGCGGAGCATCTTGCGGTGCTTCTTCTTGGACATGCGCTTGCGGCGCTTCTTAATAACTGAACCCATGGGGTTTCCTCGCTTTATTACTTCGAAGTCTTAAAATGTACGACTAGCCATCATAGCCTTCTGGCTACGAGTGGCAAAACTTGATCTAGCCCGCAGCGTATGTGGAACTGTTCAAGTAGGCGCTGATTGCGCTTTCGTGCACACGGAATGAGCGGCCCACGCGCACTGCCGGGAGTTCACCGGAATGCACCAGGCGATACACGGTCATTTTTGATACGCGCATCATTTCGGCAACTTCAGCTACCGTCAAGAACTTTCCGTTGTCTTGGTTGTTGTTCATATATATCTACCCTTCAGCCCGTGACGCGCTGTAGGCTTCCCCTCCCACAGTAGGTGTCACGCACGTGCTTGTTATAGCCTAGCGTGAAACCTGTGACTGATGCGACTCAAGTGACAAATATCAAAAACTTTTAACTCGATAGACGAATGAACGCCCAGCACACGGGGCACATGGGCGTCATAGGGGGTGTCCGGGAAAGTTTTACCCCCGGCGGCCGATCTGGGCAGAACGCTCGGCACACGCTCGCGTTGCTTTGAAGAACGCCGCGCGGAAACCGCTGGACTCCAGGGACTCGACTGCTGCGACGGTTGTGCCGGCGGGGGAACTGACGTTAGCGCGCAAAACGCTCGGCTCGGAGGAGGATTGCTCCATGAGGTCTGCCGCGCCACCGATTGAGGCGAGGGCGAGCGTGGAGGCCAGCTCCCTTGATAGCCCGAGGCTGACGCCCGAGTCGATGAGGGCCTCAGCGAGGAGGAACACGTAGGCGGGTGAGGAACCAGCGACAGCTGTCACCGCGTCCATGTCCGCTTCGTCTACTACCACCACGATGCCGACGGATTCGAGGATCTCCGTGATGTAGTCCAGTTGTTGCTCGGTGGTGAAGCGTCCCGGCGCGAGGGCGGTCACTCCCTTGGATATGAGCATCGGGGTGTTAGGCATTGCACGGAACACTGAGGTTCCTGCGCTGAGAGCCTCTTCGAGCGTGGCGATGGTGATGCCTGCGGCCATGGATACAACCGCGACGTCATCACCGATATCTTGTAGCGCGGGGTCCGCTAGAACGGATGTGACGTCTTTGGGTTTGGTACAGATGAAGACTGCGTCGGCGCCATCGACGACTTCTTCGATGGAATCCGATACCCCAACGTGATACGTGCGGTGTAGATAGTTGCCGCGTTCGGGGCGGCGATTGACGACGCGGATCCGTCCGGGTTCGCGGCCGGCGGCAAGCAGGCCAGCGACCAGGGCTTCACCGATTTTTCCTCCACCAATAACAGCGATGTGTCCCATTAGTGAATCCCGGTGATCAGCGCGGGGCCGAAGGTTAGGACGGCACCAGCCAGAGCAGCAAGGAGCATGCTCAGGCGGTCGCGTTCGGTGCGCATAACGTGCACGATGCCGACGATTCCTGCGGTGGCCAGCAGCGCCAGAATCGGGGCGACGGGCAGCCCCATGTTGGCCCAGAGGTATTCGAAGCCCTTGAACAGGGCTGCACCCAATACGACGGCGATAGCCGACATGAGGATGACCGCGAGGATGGACACTCGGGCGCCGTCCTCAGTGTCGAGTGCTTCGGTGTCGCGCTCTTCGGAACTGGTGTCCCCAGAGTCGAACAGCGGATGCTCCTCGGCAGCCTGAGCGGTTTCCGTGCGCTCACTGGGTGCAAACGAAGTCGATACTGCAGGCACGGCTGGGCCAGCGGGCTCTGCCGCAGGCTTAGCAGAGGGTTCTTCAGCAGGCTTGGCAGCGGGCTCTGCCGCGGACTTGGCCTCTGGCTGGTCTTTAACCTTCGGGATGACCTTGGTTTCGTCGGCAGCAGGCGTAGGCTTGGCCGGCTTGTCCGGCTTGGCTGCAGCCTCGTCAGCCTTGTCCGCATCCTCAGGCTGCGCTTGTGCTGCTTCTTCCGGTTCGACGTCGAGAGGAACAGAAGTGTGGCGCGGCTGCTCCGGAACACTATCAACCACCGGCAGATTACCGGTCAACTCCGCGACCGACACGCCGCCTTCCTCAAGGCTGCGCCGGCGGCGCCGCGGACGCGACGTCGTCTGCTCAACCCCTTGGCGGGCTAGCAAATCCGCAACGCTGAGTTTGCCTTCCTCACTCACTTCTTCCGTCCTTCCTTCGAGCCTTGAACCTGGGTGTCCAAAGCGACACCCGTTCCGGCCAGTTCGGTCATTTCCGCCATCGCCGCGGTATCAATCCTGCGGAGGATCACGCCTTCACGCAATGCCCACGGACAAATCTGAAGCTGTTCCAAACCAAGTGCACGCATCGCGGCCTCGGCGACAAGAGCGCCAGCAACGATCTGATGTGAGCGTACAGCACTCACGCCCTCAAGTTCGGCACGATCGGCCGCAGTCATGCGAGAAATAAATGCAATCAGCTGGCGCAGGCCCGGCGCGGTCAGAGTCCTTGTGACCCGAGGCCCAGCAGACGACGGTGCCGCACCTGTGAGCCGGGCGAGGGTCCTGAACGTCTTAGAGGTGCCGACGGCCAGGTCCGCGCGGCCACAATTGCGCATTGCGCGGGCTGGTTCCAGCAGTTCGGCGTCAATGTAGTCGCGCAGGATGTTGACCTTTTTGCGTTCTGGCGGGTCGGTGTCGAACCAGTTGTGTGTAAGCCTTGCCGCGCCCAGGTCGAGTGAGAACGCGGCGTCAGGGTTTTCGTCAGTTCCTGTCGACAGTTCGAGGCTTCCGCCGCCGATGTCAAGGTTGGTGATGCGGCCTGCGGACCAGCCGTACCAACGTCGCACCGCTAGGAATGTCAGGCGGGCTTCGTCTTCACCGGACAGGATTTCGAGCCGCACGCCGGTTTCTTTCTCAACAGTATCGAGGACATCGTCGGCGTTGGTGGCTGAGCGGATAGCGGAGGTGGCGAAGGGCAGCAGTTCTTCGCAGCCCAGCTGTGTGGCCAATTCTCGTGCTTCGCCTACGCCGGAGACCAGCTTGGATACGCCTTTGTCGTCGATGGCTCCGTCTTTGTCGAGGAACTCGACGAGTTTCATGGTGGTCTTCCAGTCGCTCATGGCGGTGGGGTGGCCACCGGGTTTCGCATCGACCGCCACGAGATGGACGGTATTGCTTCCCACGTCTAATACACCTAATCGCACACGTCAAGGGTAGACGCTCTAGGGTGTAGAGGTGTGAATCGTGAAGTGTTTCTTGGGTTTCCGGCGAATTCTGCCGCGGGTGCGTCGATCGCCCGGGGTGATGAGCTTACGCCGGATTTCCCCACGGAATGGTTCGAATTTGTTGATCCTGAGGACCCTTTGCACACGATTACGGTGAATGTGACGTGGCTGGAGTCTCATTTTGCGTGTGGGTTTGGTACTGATCGCTGTCGGGGTATTGACGCCGCGTTACCTTCGGTTGGCTGTTGTAATCACGGCGCATTTTTGTCAGATGAGACCGACAAGGAGCAGTTGGACGATGCAGTGGCGCGGATGCCGCTAAAGTTTTGGCAGTATGCGCAGTATGCGAAGCAGTTGGGGGCGGATCCCGCACCCGAGGACCCTTGTGAACCGTGGCTCGAATGGGACGAGTTGGACAATGACGACGGCGAGCCGGAGCCCGCGTTGAAGACTCGCGTGGTTGATGGTGCCTGTATTTTTGCTAATCGCCCGGGGTGGCCTACGGGCGCGGGGTGTGCGATCCACCAGTGGGCGTTGGATGCTGGTGAGGATTTGACGGTGGTGAAGCCGGAGGTCTGTTGGCAGTTGCCGTTGCGGCGGATTGAGCAGTACGAGGATCGTGCGGATGGGGTAGAGATTCTGCGGACGACGATTACCGAGTATGACCGTCGAGGTTGGGGTGATGGTGGTGAGGATTTTGATTGGTATTGCTCGACGTCTCCGGTCTGTCACGATAACCCGGATCCCATGTGGATCAGTCATCGTGCGGAATTGGTTGCGTTAATTGGTGACGCCGCGTACGCGGTGTTGGCGCGTCACTGTGCGGCACGCAGTCGTGTGGGGGCTGTGTGTGTGCATCCGGCGACTGAAGCGGCGGGCAGGGCTGGGTCGGCGAGCTCCGCGACGTCATTAGTGGATGGTGATGGTGTTGTTGAGTCCGCTCAATAGGATTGCTATTCGCACCGCTATCCAGCACAAGGTGCGTTTGGCGTTGACTGTGGTGGCTGTGGTTGTGGGGACGGCGTTTATTGCTGGTTCGATGCTGCTGACGCAGTCACTCCGGGAATCTTTCGACACCATTGTCGATACTGGTGTGGAGGGTATCGATGTGGGTGTGGTGGGCAGCCAATTGTCCCCACGGGGTGTGCCTTTGAGTGTTGTTGAGCAGATGGAACGGCGCAGTGATGTTTCTGCGGTCAACATTATTGGTGATGGGCCGGGGGCTCCCTCTGGCACGAAGCGCATTGGGCAATCCACGTTGGTGATTACCGGTGCGGATGGCCGCCCGCTGCGCACGGGATCGTCCGGCGCGCATCCTTTTGCTTGGTACGGCGATGACACCGTGGGGCCGATCCCGACGATTGTCGAGGGGCAGCCGCCGCAGGAACCAAACCAGATCATGTTGAATAAAAAGGCTGCGGCGCGGGGCGACCTGGGCGTGGGCAGCCCGGTGACGATTGTGACGAGCGCCGGAAAAATTGAGGCGTCGGTGAGCGGGATTTATTCCTCACCGAAGGACACAACAGGGTGGATCGGTGTGTATTTCACCCCGAAGCGTTACCTGGAGCTGTTCACGGATGGCTTGTATGCGCCACAGGTGGCGCTGAGGGCCCAGGGGGTCAGCCCCATGGAGTTACGCAACCGGTTGGGTTTGCAGTACCCCCTTTTGACGCCGTTGTCGCAGGAGCAGATTGCGGACAGGATGGGAAGTGAGCAGGCCACCCAGCTGGAGTTCATGACGTACCTGTTGGCGGCGTTTGGTTTTATCGCACTGTTGGTGGGGGCTGTGATTATTTCCAACACTTTCACGATGGTGCTGCGGCAGAGGCGGCGCGAGTTTGCTCTGTTGAGGAGCATTGGGATTTCCTCGGGGCAGATTTCCCGTTCGGTGCTGGTTGAAGCTGTGTTGGTGGGGGCGGCTGGTTCGCTGGTGGGGATTGTGGCGGCTGTCGGCGTGGTGAGTGCACTGTCGTCAACGGTGGCCTTCTTTGGTGATGATCTGTCGGCGTTTAGTTTCCATGTGACTAAGCAGGCGTTGCTGGTTCCGATGGCTGTGGGGGTTGCGGTGACCGTGCTGGCTGCGATCGAGCCGAGCATCAGGATCGGTAGAACTGCGCCAGTTGATGGACTTCGCGGCACCGAGTCCCCTGCCGATTCGCGTTCGCGGGTGCGCCCCCTGTTGGGTGTCGCGGCTGTGTGCTTTGGTATCGCTGCCACGGTTGTTGGGGCGTGGGCGACCGCTGCGGAGGGGCGTGAGTTAACAACGGGCTATCGTTTGGGCATTGTTGGTGGCGGCGCCGTCGCCTTCGTGGTGGGCTTGGGGTTGTTGGGCCCGTCGATCACCCGGGGGGCCTCGCCTGTAGTGGGTTGGTTGTTCCTGCCCCACCTTCCGCCCTCCTGGGCTGCGTGGCTGTCGCGTCGACGTCAAGGGCGCAAGCCTGCTGGGGGCAGGCACCGTGTGGCCCCGCGCGGCCAGCGCCCCATGGCACGAGCACGACGGGCGGTGGTTCAGCTAGCGACCAACAACAATGCCCGAAACTCCAGGCGCACGGCGTCGACGTCGTTGGCTTTGGCACTCGGTGTGGCGTTGGTAGCGTGCGTGAGCACTTTGGGTGCAACCACTCGGGCTAGCATCGCCGGTGTTGTTGACACGTCAGTCAAGGCGCCGCTGGTTTTGGATTCTTTGGGTTCCAGTGGGCTTGCGGGCAGCACGAGTGCCTTTTCCATTCCCAGTGAGGCGATCGCTGAAGTGGACCGGCTTCCGCAGGTCACCAGGACTGGCACTCTGATGTATGCGCCGCTGCAGGTCAATAACTGGAATAACGCCACCACCACAGTGGTGTCCACCAATCTGTCGCCCTTCATTGACATGGGCATCAAGAAGGGTTCCTCGCGCTTCAAGGGCCGCCCCGGCGCGATGGTCTCGACGACCTATGCGAAAGAAACTGGCCTGCAGGTTGGTGACTACATCCCGCTCCGCCCCATGGACGGCCAACCTGGTAGCGGCATTGTGGTGCCGGTGGTGGGGATTTATTCGGAAACCAACCTCTTTGGCCACATTGTGGTCAATTCTGCTGCGGCGAGCCGGGTTTTGCCCGACCCCCAGGCCTACACGCGAAAAACGACCTACATTGATCTTTCTGACGCCGCGCTGGCTGATCTGCAGGGCACCCGCGGCGTCATCGAGGATGCGGTGTCTTCTTTCCTCGTGGTTGAGGTGAAAACCAAGCAGGAATACCGTGGCGCGTTGGGCACGCAAATGAACCAGATGCTCTACATCGTGTACGCCTTGTTGGCGCTGGCGGTGCTCATCGCTTTGATGGGGATTACCAACACCTTGCTGCTGTCTCTGAGCGAGCGCACTCGCGAGTTGGGTATGTTGCGTGCCGTGGGGTTGCATCAGCGCCAGATTCGCCGCATGGTGCACATGGAAGCCGCGCAGATGTCCATCCTCGGTGTCGCTTTGGGCTTGGGCATTGGGTTGTTTACCGGGTGGGCTGCGGTCAGCGTGCTGCAGTCGCGTGGTTTGGGCGAAATGACTATCCCCTGGCTACAAATCGGTGTGCTGGTGGTGGGCGCCATCATCACCGGTGAGTTCGCCGCGTGGATTCCCGCCCGGCGCGCCGCGAAAACCCCGCCTTTGGAAGCGATTTCTCACGACGGCTAGACAGCTCGCTGTTTAAGCGATGGAGTTCAGGCCTCGAATTTGTAACCCAAGCCGCAGCCGGCGATGAAACCACCGCCGGCTGCACACGCAAAAACTACACTACTTAGCACCTTGAGCTGCAACAGCGGCGGCGCCAGCGGCAGCAGCCTCGGGGTCAAGGTAGGTGCCACCGGGGTTAGTCACCTTGCCATCAGCATCGAGCTCGTATACCAGCGGAATACCCGTCGGAATGTTCAAAGCAGCGATGTCCTCATCGGAAATACCATCAAGATGCTTAACCAACGCACGCAAGGAGTTACCGTGAGCCGCAACCAACACGGTCTCGCCACCAAGCACGCGAGGAAGGATCTCAGCCTCGAAGTAGGGCACGAAACGCTCCACAACATCCTTCAGGCACTCAGTGGAAGGAACAACATCAAGGTTCGCGTAACGAGGATCATTGCTCTGCGAGTACACAGAGGTCGACTCCAGCTCCGGCGGCGGAGTGTCGTAAGAACGACGCCACGCCATGAACTGCTCCTCGCCGTACTTATCCTTCGTCTCAGCCTTATTCAAGCCCTGCAGCGCACCATAGTGACGCTCGTTCAAGCGCCAATCGCGCACGACAGGAATCCACAAACGATCAGCAGCATCCAACGCCAAATGAGCAGTGCAGATAGCACGACGCAACAGCGAGGTATACACGACGTCAGGAAGGATATTCTGCTCCTTCAGGAGCTCACCACCACGCTTGGCCTCGCCCTCACCCTTCTGGGTCAACGCAACGTCAACCCAACCGGTGAATTGGTTGGACTCATTCCACTGGCTCTGGCCGTGGCGCAGCAGGATCAATTTTCCAGTACTCATACACACCACCTTACTCCGCAACAGCGTCACGCACCCCCTGATAGACCTCCTCCAACGACACAGCAGTCTGCCGCCAGCTAAAGCGCTGAGCATGCTCATGCGCAGCCTCCGCCATCGCCAAACGACGCCCGTCATCATCCAACAAACCCGCCAACGCATCGGCCCAATCCGACGGGTCATGCCCATCAACCAACACACCCGTCAACCCATCAACAACAGCAATCGGCAAACCCCCAACCCGAGCAGCAACAACCGGCGTACCCGTCGCCTGAGCCTCCATCGCCACCAAACCAAAAGACTCATTAAAACTCGGCACCGCCAACACATCAGCAGCCCGATAAATGCTCACCAACTCCTCCGGCGGACGCGGCGACAAAAACCTAATCCTGTGCGCAACACCCAACTCCTCCGCCATCTCCTTATACTGCTCCGGTGCCGTTAGAGCACCAGAAGCCCCACCACACACCACCGCATACACACAACGATCGCGATCCCGCGCCAACAACTGCGCCAACGCACGAATCAACACCTGCGGCCCCTTAAACGCCTGCAAACGCCCCACAAACGCCACCACCCGCGCATGCAAAGGAATACCCAAATCTCGGCGCGCCTGCTCCGTCGCACGATCCGTACCCGGAGTAAACAAATCCACATCAGCACCCGGAGCAATCACAACCACACGAGCCCTCGCGGCGTCAGCATCATAATGCCGCACCAAATTGTCATGCTCCTCAATCGTGTTCACCACCAACACATCAGCATTGTCCACAATCTGCTGCTCACAAATACGCCGAGCATCACTTTCCTGCCCATTGTGCAGATTCTTCACCGCAGCCAAAGTGTGCGCCGTATGCACCCACGGCACACCCCACAAACGACGCAACAACCACCCCACCTGACCAGACAACCAGTAATGGGAATGAATCACGTCATAATGCAGCCCATAATCCTCCGTCGCCTGCACAATACCCCCCGCAAAAGCCGCCAACTGAGTCGGAAGATCCTCCTTATCAAGCCCCTCATACGGGCCCGCAACCACGTTAAACACCCGGAAATTCTCCGCGACGTCAACAACCCGACCCTGACTAGGCCGCGTCGCCCGAGTAAACACATCCACCTGCACACCCCGCCGGGCCAACTCAACCGCCGTCGAATACACGTACACGTTCATCCCACCGGCATCACCCGAACCCGGCTGCTGCAAAGGGGACGTATGCATAGAAATCATGGCCACGCGCATGCACACCACCCTAAACCACCGACTCGACTAGACTCATTTCGGGTTAACAAAGGAAAGGGCTCTCCCATGACGGACACCGCACACGCAGCGAACCTCAACAGCAACAGGCCATGGTTGCAGCACTACCCCGAGTGGGTGCCGCACAACCTCGAATACGGCGACACCACCCTGCTCGACGTCTACGACAACAACCTGGCACTCAACGCGGACAAACCCGCCACCTACTTCTTCGGCAAAACACAAACCTATGCCGAACTGGACAAACAAGTCCGCCGCGCTGCCTCCGGCCTGCGCGCATTTGGCGTCCGCCCGGGGGACCGCGTCGCCATCCTGCTACCCAACTGCCCCCAGCACCTCGCCGCGTTCTACGCCGTACTCAAACTGGGCGCCACCGTCGTCGAACACAACCCCCTGTACACCCCGCACGAACTCGAGTACCCCTTCAAAGACCACGGCGCACGCGTCGCCATCTGCTGGGACAAAGCAGCCCCCATGCTCGAAAAACTACGTGGAATCACAGATTTGGAAACCATCATCAGCGTCGACATGACGCTAGCGATGCCCAAAACCCAACAATTCGCGCTCAAACTACCCATCCCCGCCGTACACAAAGCCCGCCAAAAACTCACCGGCGACGCCCCCAACACAGTGCCGTGGGAAATCCTCCTCGGCAATGCCATCGGCGGTGACGGACGCGACGTCACCACCCCGGACGACGTTACGATCGACACCACCGCACTCATCCTCTACACCTCCGGCACGACCGGTGTCCCCAAGGGCGCACAGCTATCCCACGGCAACCTTTTCGCCAACATTCAGCAAGGCAAAGCCTGGGTACCTGGACTGGGCGAAAAGAGCCAAGAAATCCTGCTGGCCGCACTGCCGATGTTCCACGCTTACGGCCTCACCATGACAGCCACCCTGGGCGTCTATGTCGGCGGCGAGATTGTCCTCCTGCCCGCGCCTGATCTGCGGCTGATCATGAAGATCATGAAGAAACACACCCCCACCTGGCTGCCAGGCGTGCCAGCAATTTACGAACGCATTGTTGACGCCGCGGAGGAAAGCGGCATCGACATTTCCGGCATCCGCAACAGTTTCTCCGGCGCCTCCACCCTGCCCGTCCACACTGTGGAGCGTTGGGAGCAATTTACCGGCGGCCGCCTGGTCGAAGGCTACGGCCTGACCGAAACCTCCCCCATCATCGTCGGAAACCCGATGAACGATGACCGCCGCCCCGGCTATGTTGGTGTGCCTTTCCCCGACACCGATGTGCGCATCGCCAACCCCGACAACCTAGACGAAACACAGCCCTACGGGGTGGAAGGCGAAGTGCTGGTTCGCGGACCGCAGGTCTTCCAGGGCTACCTCAACCAGCCTGACGCCACTGAAAAGTCTTTCCACGGCGAGTGGTACCGCACGGGGGATGTCGGCGTGATGGAAGAAGACGGCTTTATCCGCCTGGTGGCGCGCATCAAGGAGGTCATCATCACGGGTGGCTTCAACGTCTACCCCCTTGAGGTGGAGGAAGTACTGCTCGACCACCCAGACATTGAGGACTGTGCAGTCGTCGGTTTGCCCCGCGAAGACGGCTCCGAAAACGTGGTCGCAGCCATCACTTTGGTAGAGGGTGGTGCTCTTGATCCTGATGGGTTAAAGGAATACTGCCGCGAATTGTTGACTCGCTACAAAGTTCCGCGGGCATTTTACCACTTTGAGGAGTTGCCTCGCGATCAGATGGGCAAGATTCGGCGCCGTGAGGTGCGAGAGCAGCTGGTCGCCCGCTTAGAAAAGAAGAAGCGCTAGCCTGCCCGCGACCAGGGCTTTGGGAGAATAGAGGGGTGCTATTCTCCCAAAGAATCCCCCACACACCCCAACCTTGTGCAAAAAGACCACCCCTAGACGCACAAAGAACCCCAGTACCCGCGTTTTGTCAGTGATTCACTAACAAAATGGTCCGCACCAGCTGGTCGGATCAGTTCCCTACAGGAGGCGTCGTCTGTGTCTTCAACGATGTCAAAGGCACGTACACAGTGCCTCCCTTCGCCTCAAATTCTTCCGACTTTTCCCGCATCCCTGCCTCGATAGCTTCAACGGAATCAAGGCCGTGCTCGGCGGCATAATCACGCACGTCCTGGGAGATTCGCATCGAGCAGAATTTGGGCCCGCACATGGAGCAGAAGTGAGCAGTCTTCGCTGGCTCGGCGGGAAGGGTTTCGTCGTGGAATTCGATTGCAGTGTCTGGGTCCAGCGCGAGGGCGAATTGGTCGTGCCAGCGGAACTCAAAACGTGCCTTGCTTAGCGCGTCGTCGCGTTCCTGTGCACGGGGATGCCCTTTGCCTAGGTCGGCTGCGTGGGCGGCGATCTTGTAGGTGATCACACCGGTTTTGACGTCGTCTCGGTTGGGCAGGCCCAGGTGTTCTTTCGGGGTGACGTAGCACAGCATGGCGGTGCCAGCTTGCCCGATGATTGCCGCGCCAATGGCGGAGGTGATGTGGTCGTAGCCTGGTGCGATATCGGTGGCGAGGGGGCCGAGGGTGTAGAAGGGGGCGTCGTGGCACCAGTGTTCTTCCCATTCGACGTTGACCGCGATTTTGTGCATTGGGACGTGGCCGGGGCCTTCGATCATGACTTGGCAGCCGCGGGAGCGGGCGATGAGTGTGAGTTCGCCGAGGGTTCGTAGTTCGGCGAGTTGGGCTTCGTCGTTGGCGTCGGCGATGGAGCCGGGGCGGAGGCCGTCGCCGAGGGAAAAGGTGACGTCGTAGGAGGCTAGGATGTCGCAGAGCTCGGCGAATTCGGTGTAGAGGAATGATTCGCGGTGTTCTTTGAGGCACCAGGCTGCCATGATGGAGCCGCCGCGGGAGACTATGCCGGTTACTCTGTGTGCGGCTAGGGGGATGTAGCGCAGTAGTACTCCGGCGTGCACTGTCATGTAGTCGACGCCTTGTTCGCATTGTTCGATGATGGTGTCTTTGTAGATTTCCCACGTCAGTTTGGTGGGATCTCCGTTGACTTTTTCTAGTGCTTGGTAGATCGGTACGGTGCCGACGGGTACGGGGGAGTTACGTAGGATCCATTCGCGGGTTTCGTGGATGTCGGCTCCGGTGGATAGGTCCATGATGGTGTCTGCGCCCCAGCGGGTTGCCCACACCATTTTTTCTACTTCTTCTGCGATGGAGGAGGTTACGACGGAGTTGCCGATGTTTGCGTTGATCTTGACGGCGAATTTTTTGCCGATGATCATCGGTTCTATTTCTGGGTGTTTGTGGTTGGCGCAGATCACGGCGCAGCCTGCGGCGACTTCTTCGCGGACTTCTTCTGGTGTGAAGCCTTCGCGTGCTGCGCAGAAGGCCATTTCTGGTGTGATGATGCCGGCACGTGCCCAGGCTAGTTGTGTGGGTACTTTGAGTTCTGGGTGTTCATTGCTTGCTGGTGCTGGGGCGGGTTTGGGCCAGCTGTCGCGGACTTTTTCTAGTCCTGTGTGTAGGTCGAGTTGGGGGTTTTCCAGGGTATATGGCCCGGAGGTGTCGTATACGTCGAAGTGTTCGCCGTTGGTCAAATCGATGCGGCGGGCGGGGATGTTGAGGGTGAGCCCTTCGAAGTCCACTTGGTTGTAGATTTTGTGGCTGCGGTAGATGGGGCCCGTTGTCAGTTGCCCTGGGGCGGGTGGTGCTGACTTGGTGGATTGCTTGGTTTTTGGGGTGCGTGAGGACACACCTTCTCCTTCCTACGCCGGCATTACCCGGACAGGTTCAAGCGGTCGGCACTCCTGGCGGCTGTTGTTAGCGGCCTGTGGCTTGTGCCCTCTCAGCGAAGCATGGTTCGCTCCCGCGGTGGGTGTACTCCCTTAATTTATCAAAATCCGACCCATACTGGTTCGGGTTCTAGGTGCACCCCGAAAATATTGTTGACGCCGCGTTGGACGTCGCGTGCCAGGGCGACGACGTCTGCAGCGGTGGCGTCGCCGCGGTTGGTGAGGGCCAGTGTGTGCTTGGTCGATAGTCGAGCGGGTGCGCCCTCCCCTGGGTAGCCTTTTGTGAACCCGGCCTTGTCGATGAGCCATGCTGCGGATAGTTTGTAGCCGCCATCTACTTCGAAGCAGGGCATGGTGGCGTAGGTGTCGGCGGGGACGTGGGCGGCGATGCGTTCGCGCACCTGCTTAATTGACGCGGCGTCAACAATGGGGTTGGTGAAGAAAGAGCCGGCGCTCCAGGTGTCGTGGTCGTTTGGGTCGACGACCATGCCTTTGCCGCGGCGTAGTCCAAGGACGGCGTCGCGCACTTGGGCTACGGGGCGTCGCGCACCGCTGCCTTCTTGCTCTGTGACGCCGAGGGTGCGGGCAAGTTCACCGAAGCGGAGCGGTGCCGACAATCCATCCGCGCTGAGCTGGAATTCGACTTCCACGACGACCGCGCGACCTGTGAATTTTAGGTTCGAGTAGCGATAGGCCAGGTCCAGTGCCTCGGGCTCTACCCATTCCAGCTCGCCCGATGTGCGGTCGTAGAGCCGCACCCGACGCAGCACGTCCGACACCTCGACCCCGTAGGCGCCGACGTTTTGCACGGGGGTAGCCCCCACGCTTCCGGGGATTCCCGACAAGCATTCCAGGCCACCCAAGCCACGGTCGACTGTCTGCGCGACTAGGTCGTCCCAGACGACGCCGGCTTGGGCGCGCACGTACACCGGCCCGTCGCCCGCAGAGGTGTCGCAAGCATCAATCTTGACGCCGCGATTGTTCAGCACCACAGCGACCATCGCGACGTCATCATCTGACACGAGGAGATTCGAACCCCCACCCACAACCAACAGCGGTACCGAATGCTCATCCAGCAGGCCTACGACCTGGGCAATCGATTCGGTGGTGTTGCATACTACGCAGGCCAGTGGCCGGCCACCGACACGCAGGGTTGTCAGCGAAGCAAACGTTACCTCCTGCACATCGACGCCGTCGAACGCTCGAAGGCGCGCCATGAGGTCCGGGGTAAGTATCTCAGACATGCATCTAACGGTAGTCTGTTGTCTATGACTTCTCGCGCACAGCACACCGTGACGATCAACCACCCCGCGAATAAAGTGCACGCCGCACTGACCAACGCGGACTACTGGGCTTACAACGTGGCCAACCTCTCCACCGAAGCTGGCGAGGTTCATTCCTTCGACGGCAACGAGGCCGTCCTGTACGAAATCATGCCGATGGACCTTCTGCCGGAGGCCGTGCGCGCCATGATCTCCCAGTCTTTGAAGATCAAGCGCGTCGTCACCGTCAGCGAACTCGATGGGGATTCCTTCACCTTCAATTACACCGCTGATGTGAAGGGCGCACCGGTTGACTTCAAGGGTTCCGTGGCTGCGGCTGGTGCCGACACCACCACTCTGACCTACGACAATGAGGTCAACGTCACCATTCCTTTCATGGGTCCTGCGATTGAGCCGAAGGTTGCGGAAGCACTCGGCGAGCTCGTCGCTAATGAGGGCGCGCTGACCGAAAAGTGGATCTCTGAGAACCTCTAGGCACTGTTTTTTACACTCAGCCCCGCGCACATTGGATTGATTGTGCCGGGGCTGTAGATTTTTTTGCTTTTTTATCATGGCTGATCACGCACATAATCTTCGGGCGCAGTTCAACGTGACTGCCGGTAAGCCGGTGGGTGTGATTACTCGCGGTACGACCAACACCAATCGGCTTCGGCGCTGCGACCGGTGGATGCGCACTGACCCTGTGGTAATAGCTGCTTTGCGTTCGGCTGGTACGGACCGTCCGCTGGCGGTGGATGTTGGTTATGGGGCTAGTTACGCCACGACTTGTGAGTGGAAGCGAATGCTGGATTCGAGCCCGCACCGTTGCCCCACGGGCCGCCGCTTTGATGTGGAGGTGGTGGGTTTGGAAATTGATCCTGCCCGGGTGTTGCCGCCGAGAGATGGGGTGCGATTCGAGCTCGGTGGGTTTGAGCTTGCTGGTTATCAGCCTCAATTGGTTCGTGCCTTCAATGTACTGCGACAGTATGACGTCGCGCAGGTTGATGCTGCGTGGCAGACTGTGTGCTCACGTTTGGCACCCGGCGGGGTGTTTGTGGAGGGTACCTGTGATGAGCTTGGTCGGCGCATGGCGTGGGTGTTGTTGGGTACTGAAGGTCCAAGGTCGTTGACGCTGGCGTGGGATCCATGGGATGTGGGACGGCCGAGTGAGCTAGCGGAGCGTCTACCGAAGGCGCTTATTCATCGGAACGTAGAGGGTGATACGGTGCGCGAGCTTCTTGACGAGGCGGATGCTGCGTGGGATCGCGCGGCACCTTTCGCTGCTTTCGGGCCACGAGTGCGCTGGTTTGAGGCCCGAAAGTCTTTGAGATGGCCACACACGCCACAGCGCAGACTATTTCGGGACAATTGGCTGACGGTCCCCTGGTCGTTTTAGTGTGCGGCCGGACTCAGGACCTCACTCGTACATACCATGCGGCAGAAAATCGAGGGAAGTATGAACAAGATAGAATTTTCCATCGCCCCCGAGAACCTCAAACTTACCCTCCCCCAACCCGTAGGGCTGCTGGTAGACCATGCTGTAATTTGTAAACAAGACAGGAAATCGTTGAACTGATAGTTTTTCTAAGTTCACAGATAAAAAGGTGGAAAATCCGGGTTTGCCCGAATCGCCGATTATAGAATGGACCACCGGATCAAAATCCGCTAGATCCTGTTCACCAGGTTGCCAGGTATCCACCAACACCTGCTGTTGCCAGGACGTTAGATCAGTCAACGACACATCATCAGCAAGACCAAGACCAAGATCAACCACACTATAGGCCGTATCCGTGCGGTCATATTCATCAGCGATGACAGATGACAAGCGTTTCCACTACAAGAGTAGACGCCCCCGCACCGACAACTGATACAACTGCTGTCACTGCGCGGCGTAATCGTGGTGGGACGAGCAGCGGAACCTCCAAGACAGCTAATTAGTTTTGCTTGAAAAGCAGCCTAGCGAACAATGAAGTCCCAGACCATAGAATCAATAATATTGTGAACTATTTCATAAAAGTGAAGGCACGGGGCGATCCACATCTGCATTTGCCGCCGCGATCGGGGCTGTTTTGGAGCTAGGGTGGAACGCATGAAAAAAGTTACCGCTGTGTTCGCAGCCCTCCTCGTCCTGGCCGTCGTACTGTTTGCCGGTGGCGAGTTCGCAACACGCTCGAACATCACCAACGAGCTAAAGAAGGACAACCCGCAAGCGACTATCTCTTTCGGCGCCTACCCCGTATTGCTGGGGGCGCTGCAAAAGAACATTCACCATGTAGAAATTGACAATCCCAGCACGCTCGAACTGGTTACGGGCGACAACCCGCAAGTCGTCGGCGCCCCCGAAGCACATATCACCATTGACGGGCTCAATCTTGAAAACGAGGATGCCCCGATTGCCACCACGCTGCACATGACGACGGTTCTGCCCGATAGTTTTATTCTCGCGCAGGCACAATTGGCTATGAAGGAACAGATGCCGCAGCCAAAAAATGCGACATCCTTGGAGGATCTTGCCGGGGCATTGTTCAGCCAACTGGTGAAGATCACAAGCATTACCTCTGAACCTGCAGAGGGAACACTGGCAGTGCAGTTCACCGATGGTGCAGCCGAATTGCACCTCAAGCCAGTGCTCGAGGGCGGGCACGTGGCCTTTGAGGCGACGAATGCTCAGCTGTTTGGAGTAGATTTGCCCGCAGAGGCGACTGCAGCGATCACTGAAGGACTACGTAACTCCGCAGACTCCTTTTCCCAGGGTCTGAAGGTCGACAGCTTTGACGTGACTGACGGGGGCCTGCAGGTCGCATTAAGCGGCACCAACGTTAATCTTGCAGAGTTGGGCCAGTAAAATCGCCGAGATGAGGCCGGTCGGCCCTACCCAGCGCTAGGAGCCCCATCGAGGATCGCACGAGCGGCGCTAACCCCCAGGCGGGTAGCGCCCGCAGCGACCATGGCCTCAGCATCCTCGTAAGTACCAATACCACCGGAGGCTTTAATGCCTACCCGACGGTTCCCGATCGCGCGTTTCATTGCTCGTACGGCCTCCACGCTGGCTCCGCCTGCAGGATGGAAACCAGTAGAGGTCTTCACATAGTCCGCGCCTGCCAGCACGCAAGCCTCCACTGCCACCGCGATCTGCTCCTCACCCAGCAAGGCAGTTTCCAAAATAACTTTCAGCACCACAGGCTGCGGCACAGCCTCCCGCACCGCAGCAACCTCCGCAATGATGGCGTTTTGATCGCACGCGATGGCCCGCGCGACGTCAATAACCATGTCCACTTCGACGGCGCCAAACTGCACCGCCAGCCGCGCCTCCGCAGCCTTGATCAGGGCATCATGCTTACCCGAGGGAAACCCGACCACGGTAGCAACACGCAACCCCTTATCAGCAGCCGACGTGCAAGCAAACAGCATGTTGGGGCTGACACACACAGCGCCTACGCCGAGCTCCACGGCGTCATCAATCAGTGCCTGCACATCCTCGGCCGAGGCCTCCGGCTTGAGCAAGGTGTAGTCCATCATGGCGGCCAACTGCGCACGGTCAATAGTCATGCCACTACCCTACCGAGGCCCGCGCCACTACCCATAAGTAGAGCTCGGATTGCCCGGACACTAGACTGTGAACAATGAGTACAGCCAGCGCCGCACCTGCACCGACAGCCACCACCGACAGACACATCGTTTTCACCTTCGGATGCCCCGACACCACTGGTATCGTCGCGAAGCTCTCCGCCTTTATCGCCAGCCACGGCGGATGGATCACCGAGGCCGGCTACTTCACCGACCCAGACTCCGGCTGGTTTTTCACCCGCCAAGCAGTCCGTGCAGAATCCCTCGACGCCTCTGTGGAAGAGCTACGCGAGCAATTCGCTGAACTAGCCGCAGAGCTCGGCGAAGGCACCCGTTGGCGGATCTGGGACACCGCCCGCCGCAAATCCGCAGTCCTCCTGGTTTCCAAAGAAGGCCACTGCCTTCACGATCTGCTGGGCCGCGTGGCACAAAACGACTACCCCATGGACATCAAAGCAGTCATCGGTAACCACGAGGACCTGCGCGAAGTCGCCGAAAACCACGGCGTGCCATTCTTCCACGTGCCTTTCCCCAAGGACGCAGTCGGCAAGCGTAAAGCCTTCGACGAGGTCGCACAGCTGGTTAATTCTTATGAACCGGACGCGATTGTGCTCGCCCGCTTCATGCAGATCCTACCCCCGGACCTGTGTGAAATGTGGTCAGGCCGCGCGATCAACATCCACCACAGTTTCCTGCCATCCTTCATGGGCGCCCGCCCCTACCACCAGGCATACAAGCGCGGCGTCAAACTGATCGGCGCCACCTGCCACTACGCCACCCAGGACTTGGATGACGGCCCCATCATTGAGCAGGACGTCATTCGCATCACCCACAAAGAGACCCCGGAGGACATGCAGCGCATTGGGCGCGATGCAGAAAAAAATGTCCTCGCACGTGGTTTGCGTTTCCACCTGGAGGACAGGGTGCAGGTGTACGGCAACCGCACCGTTATTTTCGACTAGCCAATCAACAGGCGAATCTGGGGGCGCACATCGCACCAATAAATGCAGATGATGACGGCCCCCACCACGGCGAGGAAGGTCGAACCCGCCCAGCACAGGATAGACGCAACGCTCAGTAGGCCGACCCAGATCCATTTGGGTTGACGGTCGGCTGCGGGGAAAGCGTCGTCGCGGGTGGTCGCTGCGGTGAAGGCGCCTACGATCCCAGCGATTGCTGCACCCCAAAACGCCACTGTGTAAGGCACCGTGACGAGGATAAACATCAGCATGCTGGGCAGGGTCATCGCGGGCAGAGTGAGCATGGGGTGGTTTGTCCTTTTCTTTAAAAGATCACGTGTGAAACAGAATAGATGAGCAGGCCGGCAAGTGCACCCACCACGGTACCGTTGAGCCTGATGTACTGCAGGTCTTTGCCGACCATCAATTCAATTTTCTCACTGGCTTCGTCTGCATCCCAGCGTTCGATGGTTTCAGAAATGATGCTGGAGATGTCATCGGCGTAGTTGTCTGCGAGGAACGCCGCCGCCCGGGTGATTCGCTCATCCACGCGCTGCTGGAGCACTGGGTCGGTGGCCAGTCGTGTGCCCCAATTGTGCGCGGCGTCAGCAATTTTTGTCCGGATTAATGACGTCGGGTCTTCCGCGGCGTCAGCAAGCATGGTTGACGTTCGCGCCCACAGTTGAGCGGGGATGGCCTCTACCTGGGGTGCCGAGAGAATATCTGCTTTGAGTTTTTCGACACGCTCAATCATGGCGGGCTCGTTTTGGAGGTCCGCGGCGAAGTTACTGAGGAAGGTTCGGGCTGCGCGGCGGGCCTCGTGGTTGGGGTCAGTGGACATGGCGTGGGTGAACTTCACGAGCTCGCTGTGGACTTTTTGGCCGACGACCTCGTTGAGGATTTTCGGTGCCCACGTCGGTCGGCGTTCGTCAAGGATAAGAGTGATGAACTCTTCAGCGCCGATGGCCTTGCGGTGTGCCCAGGCAAACACTTCATCGATGATGGGTTCGGTGCGGCCACTGTCGATGAGTTGCTCGAGCATGCGCCCGGCGGGAGGACCCCACTCTGGTGCGGCGAGGGGTTCGATGAGACTGTGTTTGATGACGGCCTCGGCGTCCTGCGGGTCGATGGCGCGCAGGATGTTGGCTGTCAGGCTGCCTATTTCGCTACTGACTTTTTGGGCGTTGTCCTCGTTGGATAGCCAGGAACCAGCCTTGGCGGGGAGATCCGCCGAGCGGATTTTTTGGGTGACAAGCTCAGCGTTAAGGAAGTTTTCACCCACGAATCCGGACAGTGATTCGCCGATTTGGTCTTTTTTATTTTTAACAATCGCGGTGTGCGGGATGGGCAGACCCAACGGGCGACGGAACAGGGCTGTGACTGCGAACCAGTCGGCGAGCCCACCGATCATGCCAGCCTCGGCTGCAGCTCGGACGAATCCGACCCAGGGTGCGGGATCGGATTGCTCGAGCCATCGGCAGTAAAAGTATATGGCGGTGGCGAACAGCAGCAGGCCCGTAGCGATGGCTTTGTAGCGGCGCAGCTGTGCGCGACGCTGGGCTTCGACCTCTGGCGTGGGGCCGGGGACGTCGAGTGTTGTGTCCATGTAAACGATTATCCTTGTGTCGCTGATTCCTAGACACACGAAGGGGAGGAAGCCCCGTTGCGGGTGCTTCCTCCCCTAACGTGCGGAGGTGCTACTGGGTGCTATTTACGCCCAGTTGCTGCTACGTAAGCGCGGTAGTACCGGCGCCCGTAGTGGATTAGACCGAAGCCGCCAACCACGCAGACCAGCGTCAAAATAGCGCCGATCCAGATGAAGGTGGTTGCGTGCTCCTGGGTGCCGGAGTCTAGGGTGGCGAACCCAAAAATGAGGGTGCCAAGGCCGGCAAGTGCGGTCAGGACAAGCCCCATGCCGCACCAGGTTGAGGAACGCTGAAGGGAGGAGTGCTGCGAGTCGAAGCTCGACGGCAAGTAACCGTCAACGTAGGTGGGTTCACCTTCAAAGACGCGGAAAGCCTCTTCGCGGTACTGCTGCACCTCGATGGTTTCAGACATGGTCTGCCTTTCTTTCAAGTTGCCTAGCATCAATCATAACCTAGGCCCCCATCATGCACGCTGCAGATGGGGGTAGATCACAATCAGTTGTCCTTGCCGCGCAGGGCGGAGCGAGCGCGTTCCTTGTTGATTGCTGCGACGGCGGTCAGCGGGATGCCGGCGGGGCAGACATCAGCGCACTCACCGAACAGGGAGCAGGGGCCGAAGCTGGTCTCGACCTGGTCGACCATCTGGCGGGCACGCTTGCCGCGCTCTTCCTTGCCCAGGGGCATGAGGGAGAGGTGGACGAGCTTTGCGCCGGTGAACAGGTGCGCAGCACCGTTCGGGCAGGCGGCGACACAAGCGCCACAGCCGATGCAGGCTGCGTGGTCGAGAGCGAGCTCGGCGGTCTGGTGGTTCATGTGCAGGGTGTCAGCATCCGGTGCGGTACCGGCGTTGACGGAGACGTAGCCACCCTGCTGCATGACGCGGTCCAGTGCGGAGCGGTCGACGATCATGTCCTTGATCACCGGGTACGCTGCGGAGCGCAGCGGCTCGAGCTGGATGGTGTCACCGTCGTTGAAGTTGAACAGACGCTGCTGGCAGGCAGGCTTATTCTTCTCGGGACCGTGGGGGCGACCGTTGACGTTGAGGCCACAGGTACCACAGATGCCTTCGCGGCAGTCAGAGGCGAATGCGAACGGCTCTTTGCCGGACTCAATGAGGCCTTCGTTGACGTGGTCAAGCAGCTCCAGGATCGACATCTGCTCGACAGCGTCGTCGACGTCAATGGATTCGAAACCGCCCTCGGTGTTCGGTCCGGCCTGACGCCAAATTTCAAGATGGAGTTTCATTACTTGTAGTTCCTTGTCATCAGCGGGATCGAATCGAAGTACAGGGGCTCTGCGTGGCGGATGAACTTGTTCTCGCCAGCGGGCTCCCATGCGGATACGAAGCACCAGTTGTCGTCGTCACGCTCAGCCTCGCCGTCTTCGGAGAGGTGGTCGTCACGGAAGTGTGCACCACAGGACTCGTCGCGGTCGAGAGCGTCGACACACATGAGTTCGCCCAGGTCGATGTAGTCAGCGACGCGGTTAGCGTATTCGAGGACCTGGTTCATCTCGTCCGGGGTGCCGGTGATGCGCAGGTCGGACCAGAAGTCCTTGCGCAGCTGGCGGATCTTTTCGATACCGGAGGCGAGATCGGTGATGTTACGTGCCACACCACAGGAGAAGTACAGGATGTCGCCGAGCTGGCGGTGGAAGTACTCCGGACCGTGGTTACCGTTGATGCTCATCAGCTTGTCGATTCGTGCCTGTGCGCGCTCGATTGCTGCTTGTGCTTCGGGGGCGTCCTCAGCGAGACGCTCGGTGCCCAGCAAGGGGCCGAGGTAGTTGGGGACGGTGAACGGAAGGGTGAACCAGCCGTCGACGGATGCGGACAGCAGCGAGTTTGCACCCAGGCGGTTCGCGCCGTGGTAGGTCCAGGATGCTTCGCCTGCGCAGAACAGGCCCGGGATGGAGGTCATCTCGTTGAAGTCGGTCCACAGACCACCCATGGTGAAGTGGCAGGTAGGAGCGATACGCATCGGAGTGGTGTAGGGGTCCTCACCGATGGTCTCTTCGTACATCTGGAAGAGGTTAGAGTAGCGCTCTTTAATGGTGTCCTTGCCGAGGCGCTCGATGGCGTCACGGAAGTCCAGGTATGCCGAGTTGTGCATGGGGCCTACACCAAGGCCTGCGTTGATCTGCTGAGAGATCGCACGGGATGCGACGTCGCGGGGCACCAGGTTACCGAATGCGGGGTAACGGCGCTCGAGGAAGTAGTCGCGCTCCTCTTCCGGAATGGTGTTGGGGTCGCGATCGTCCTTCGGCTCCTTCGGCGACCAGATACGGCCGTCGTTACGGAGGGACTCCGACATCAGGATGGTCTTGGACTGCCACTCAGAGTTGACCGGCAGGCCAGTCGGGTGGAACTGAATGAACGACGGGGATGCCATATAGGCACCGCGATCGTATGCACGCATGATGGCCGAAGCATTGGAGTTCTTGGCCAGCGTGGACATGTAGTAGACGTTGCCGTAACCACCGGTGCACAGGATGACTGCGTGTGCGGTGTGAGCGGTGAGCTCACCGGTGATCAGGTTGCGCATGACGGCACCCTGGCAGCGCTTCTCACCGTTTTCTTCGGTGACGATCAGGTCGACCATCTCGTTGTGGGTGAAGATCTCCACAGAGCCGAGGTGAATCTGGCGCTGGAGAGCTGCAGCTGCGGACAGCTGGAGCTGCTGACCCGTTTGGCCACGGGTGTAGTAGGTGCGGGAGACCTGCACACCACCGAAGGAACGGGTGGCGAGGGTTCCGCCGTACTCGCGGGCGAAGGGGGCGCCGATAGCGTTCATGTGGTCGATAACGCGGACGGACTCGTAGGCTAGACGCCAGCAGTCGGTCTCACGGCAGCGGTAGTCGCCACCCTTGACGGTGTCCTTGACATGGCGGTATGCACCGTCGTTGTCGACCTTCTTGCCGCGGGCGGAGTTAACGCCACCCTGTGCGGCGATCGAGTGCGCACGACGCGGGGCGTCGTGGTAGGTGAAAGCCTTAACGTCGTATCCGAGCTCGCCGAGGGCTGCGGCGGCACCAGCACCGGACAGGCCGGTACCGATAACGATGATGCGGAACTTACGACGGTTCAGCGGGGAGACCAGCTCCATGTGGTCTTTGTGGTACTGCCAAGCATCCTTCATGGGGACACCAGCAGGCGAATGGTCGGTGAGGACCTTACCGATGGTCACACCTTCCACCACGGAGGCGGGAGCTGTGAAGTCGGGCTTAGCGATAGTTTCAGAGTGAGTGCTCATATCGTCTTCCTTTAATGGCTATGTAAGGCGTGAGCCCGATTAGCTGATCAAGCCGGTGGCGATGGCCAGCGGGATCGAGATGTTACCCACCATTACCAGGGCCGGAACCAGGTAAGAGACGAACAGCATCACTGCGCGGGTGCGCTTGCCGGTGATACCGAGGTCGCTTACTGCGGTCCAGATGCCGTGCGACAGGTGCATAAACAGGAACAGCATCGCGAGGATGTAGAAGATGGCAACGGGCCAACGGCTAAAGCTGGCAACCAGGTTGGCGTAAACATCGCCGTGGTGGAAGCTGTCCGAAGCTGCCGGTGCAACACCCAGGGTGAGGTCGGCGATGTGGAACAGGATGAACAGCAGCAGAACAAGACCGGTGACGATCATGGTGCGTGCTGCGAAGGACTGATGTCCGCCCATCAGGTTGGTGCGGCGGAACTTGCCGCGGGACTGGTGTGCGCGACCCACGAGCGCGAACGCGCAGTAGACGTGCAGAACCAGTGCAACCAGCAGGACGATACGGAAGATCCACAGGATGCCTTCGCGGGGGAAGAGCGGTTCTCCGACAGTGCGGAGGAACTCACCGTAGACATCGATGGCGGGCTTGCCGTCGTGCTCGGGGAGGAAGATCTTCAAGTTACCGATCATGTGGACGAGCACGAAGCCGCCGAAAATCAGGCCAGTGATGGCCATGGTCAACTTCATTGCCCACGTCGGGTAGGACGGCCGCTCACGCAGCGGCTTTTCAGTGATTTTTCCGTGGACGATTGCGTCACGGTCGTTAAATGTAATAGTCATGGCACCTCCAGTGTCCCTCTTACTGTAAAGCCTTAAGTTTAGGTTGATCCACCCAGGATTAGGTTAGGTGACACACTTCACACTCAAGCCGCTGACCTGCAGGTTTCCTTTTAGGATAGCCTGGCCTGGAGGCTCCGGTGCAGAGGCGAGCTTCCCCCTCCCCCACACCTACATAATGCCAGCACAGCACAGGCTCAGCGCCCCCGAACATCTAGTGGTTATACTTCCCGGCGGCCTTTTTTGGGAAAAAGTCAATAAACTTTCTTTTCACCCCGATTAAAGTCAATCAAAAGTTGCATATCTGCGATCTCTCAATAAAAGTTGGGCACCATCGCCCGGCGAAGTACACACAACATCGCAGAAAAATTTGCAACTCTTCGCAACAGTGATCCGGGTCTCGTATAGTGGCGGCATGGGCAAAACTTACGTAGGCTCCCGCCTCCGACAACTTCGTCGCGAACGCGACCTCAGCCAAGCCACTCTTGCAGCCACACTCGGCCTGTCCGCTAGCTACGTCAACCAAATCGAGCACGACACCCGCCCACTGACCGTCCCCGTCCTGCTGAAAATCACCGAAGCATTCGGTGTAGACGCTACCTTCTTTTCCTGCGATGACGACTCCAGGCTCCTTGCAGAGGTCCGAGACGTCGTACTGGACAAAGAAATCTGCACCAGCGACATCGAGCTCCACGAACTTTCCGACTTGGTTCACGACCATCCTGACGTCGCGCGCGCCATGGTCGACATGCACCGCCGCTACCGCAATGTCCGGGACAAGCTATCCGCAGCAACCGACAACCGGCACCAGGACCCCAACGAACCCCGAGTACTCGCAATGCCTCATGAAGAAGTCCGAGACTTCTTCTACGCCCGCCAGAACTACCTCGGCGACATCGATCTCGCTGCGGAAGACCTCTCCAGACAGCTAGGCATCACCCCGCTCAATATCCGCGCAACTGAAGACGCCATCTCTGCGCGCCTCAGTGACACACACGGCGTCATCATCAAACACAACACGAACGTCGGTGATAGCCTCCACCACTACGATGCGCAAACACGGGAACTCACCATCTCCGCGCACCTCACCCCAGGGCAGCGCGCCTTCCGACTCGCGGGAGAACTTAGCCACCTCGAAGCCGGCACCCTACTGAAGGAGGCCGTTGACAGTGGCTACTTCAGCAGCGACGACAGCCGTACCCTTGCGCTTAAAGGCGTCGCCAGCTATTTCGCCGCAAGCGTCATACTCCCCTACGAAACGTTCCACCATTCCTGCGAAACATCACGGTACGACATCGAATTTCTGTGCCAGGAATACGGAGTGGGATACGAACCTATCTGCCACCGACTATCCACGCTGCAGCGCCCCAATCTACGTGGCATCCCCTTCACATTCGTCCGCGTCGACCGCGCAGGAAACATGAGCAAACGACAGTCAGCCACCGGTTTCCACTTCACCCACGCAGGCGGCACCTGCCCCCTATGGAACGTTTACGAAACATTCACCAACCCCGGAACCATCATGCGCCAAGTTGCGCAGATGCCCGACGGCCGCAACTACCTGTGGATTGCCCGGACCGTACGCCACCACCGGACGCGATTTAACGGCACCGGCAAACTCTTCGCCATCGGACTTGGATGCGAAGCTCGCCATGCGCAACGAACCGTCTACGCCGACGGACTCGACATAGACTCACGTTCCGCAACCCCCATCGGCGCAGGCTGCAGGGTATGCACCCGCGAACACTGCGCCCAACGTGCCTTCCCCCCGGTGCACCGGCCGATCAACGTCAACGCGCACGAATCGACCGTCGCACCATACTAGGGGCGCCTGAAAGCAGGCGCCCCGCAACCCGCCTTTTACAGGTTGATCATGTGACCCATGGTGCCCTCGGCGGCTTCCTTCATAGCCTCGGACAGGGTCGGGTGGGTGTGCACGTTACGGCCGATTTCCTCAGCAGTCAGGTCGAAACGCTGAGCCAAGGTGAGCTCCGGCAACAACTCAGAGACATTGGACCCAACCATGTGGCCACCGATCAGCTCGCCGAACTCAGCGTCCACAATCAGCTTCACGAAACCTGCGGATTCGCCCAAGCCCTGTGCCTTACCGTTAGCAGAGAACGGGAACGTAGCAACCTTGATCTCGCGCCCCTCAGCTTCTGCCTTCTCGCGGGCTTTCTCCTCGGTGTAGCCGAAGGAAGCAACCTGGGGATTGCAGAAGGTAGCGCGCGGCATCATCATGTAATCGCCAAGCTCCATGGTCTCGGCGTCTGCGATGGTCTCTGCAGCAACCACACCCTGGGCTTCAGCGACGTGAGCCAGCTGCAGCTTGGCGGTCACGTCACCAATTGCGTAGATGCCATCAACATTGGTGCGCATGCGATCATCAACGTCGATAGCACCCCGCTCGGTAAGCTTCACGCCCGTGTTTTCCAAGCCAAAGCCCTCGACACGGGGGGCGAAGCCGATGGAAATCATCACGCGATCAGCCTTGAGGGTTTCCTGCTTCGAGCCATCCTTGGACTCAATATCAACCTCAACACCGTCGCCATTATCGCGAACCGCGGTGGTCTTGTGGCCGGTGTAGAGCTTCACGCCAAGCTTCTTGTATGCCTTGGCGATCTCCTTGGAAACATCAGCGTCTTCATTCGGCAGAACGCGGTCCATGAACTCAACGATGGAGACGTCCACGCCATAGTTAGCAAGCACGTAGGCGAATTCCATACCGATAGCGCCCGCACCAACGATAACCATGGACTCAGGCAGGTCACTGTTAAGGATCTGCTCCTCATAGGAGACCACGTTGCCGCCGAGCTCGACACCAGGCAGAGAGCGGACAACGGAACCGGTTGCGATAATGCAATTGTCGAAGGTGATGGTGGAACCGGCGTCTTTACCGTCGCGGATCTCCATTTCCTTCGGGCCGGTGAAAAAGCCCCAGCCGTCAATTTCGGTGATCTTGTTCTTCTTCATCAAGTAGTGCACGCCCTTAACGATGCCCGCAGATACCTTGCGGGAACGCGCGTGCGCCTTGCCAAAGTCGAAGGAAACCTCACCGGAAATGCCGAACAAATCGGCCTCGTGGTTAAAGGTGTGGGCAAGCTCAGCGTTCTTCAGCAGCGCTTTCGAAGGAATACAGCCAACGTTGAGGCACACCCCGCCCCAGTACTGCTTCTCGACGACAGCTACCTTCAGGCCAAGCTGAGCTGCGCGGATGGCGGATACGTAGCCACCAGGGCCCGCACCGAGGACTACAACATCATAATGATCAGACACGCCCCTCATGATACGTGCTCCCCCACCCATCACCCAACACCCAGGGCAAAAAAAGAGAGCCGCCTGCGAGAATCGAACTCGCGACCTTCTCATTACGAGTGAGATGCTCTACCGACTGAGCTAAGGCGGCTAGTGTGTCAGGCACACGAATCACGGTGTGCCGTCTCAATCACCGAGTCGATACTCTAGCGCACCCCACAGGCCAGCCGCAAACGCCCCACCAGTGCATCTAACGCCACGGCTGGACGCACGTTAGCAGCGACATCAGCACGACACTGCGCTAACGCATCAATGCAGGCCAACAGTGCCTCTTCGGAATTTTTCTCCGCCAATTCTCGAGACAAACCCTCGAAATCCGGATGCGTGAGTCCCACCCCCGCATCCCCCTTGTGCACCAAAGCATCACGGTACAGGCCCGCCAGATCCCCCAACGCAAGATCCAAACCATCGCGGGCACCACGAGTCCGCCGCAACTTCTGCTTCTTTTCCAAATCGTCAACCGTGCCCTTGGTTCCGCGGGCAGCCTTCGCCGCACCCTTTCCTTTACCCCCCATCCCCAGGGCCTGCTCAAGTTTCACTTTCTCCTCGGCTTCCTTGGCTTCCAAACTCGCCGCGACCTCAGCTTCGATGGCCTCAAACAAACCGCCGACGGTACGGAACGCGACGTCACCGTGATACACCAATTCCGCCACATTAAGCACCTGCGCCCGCAACACCTGCGCCTGCTTAGTCGTCGCAAGATGACGCGCCCGTCCAATGTGCTGATTAGTTGCTGACGCCGCGAGCATCGCCGGCGCCTGCGCCACCCCCTGCCCCATCAACACCCGCGCCACAGATTCCACCGAGGGGGTGGGAATGTACACATGGCGGCAGCGAGAACGCAGCGTCACAACCATGTCCTCCGTCGAGGGCGCACACAAAACGATGATCGTGCGCGCTGGCGGTTCCTCCACAGTCTTCAAAAAGGCGTTAGCGCCTTCGTTACGTAAGCGATCTGCATCTTCGATGATCAGTACCCGCCACGGAGCTTCAGTCGGCAGCGTCGACGCCACCTTTATAAGATCACGCACTTCGGAGACACGCAGCGTGAGTTCTTGGGGCACGACATGGGTGACATCCGGGTGGTTTCCCCCCAATGCGGCCCGGCACGCATCGCAGTGCCCACACCCCACGACGTCATCATTCGTACACACTAATGACGCCGCGAAAGCCAGTGCCGCAGTCGAACGCCCCGCCCCAGGAGGCCCCGTGAACAGCCAAGAGTGCGTCAACGCTGGGCCGTCTTCGTGGCGCCGGGCAGCGCACGCTGCGTCATAAAGCATCGTGTGGGCTACGGTGCCGGGGGCTAGGGAATCGAAGACGTCAGTCACCCCTTTAGACTAACGACTCGCTGCGGCTAGAGTGGAAGCCATGCGTCGCATCCTGCAGAGTGTGAAATGGCTATGGTCAACATCATGGCCGGCGTATGCTGCCTCCGTTCTGGCATCAAACGTCCTTGGTGCACTCGCCTTGATGGCGTTTTTGAAGTTTCTGATGCCGCTGCCTGCGGTCGATGAGTTCAGCTCCGCCGCACGCGAGCGCCTCACCATGATTGGTGTCGGCTACCTGATTTTCGCGGTTTTCGCCGGCATCGTTGTCACCGGCTGGTTATTCCTCCCGGTGCTGCGCTGGCAAAGAAACCCCGACGACCACGACCCCAACATGGTCAGAAATTTGGTGATGCGCATCCCCGTCTACCAGGCGGGCCTATGCGGCATCGTGTGGCTTGTCGGCATTGCGATCGTGGGCGTGGCCTCCTGGATCCTGGACCCGCGCCTGGCACTCATCACAGTCCTGACCACAGCCCTGGGTGGCGTGCTGATCGTCATGATGACCTACCTCGAGGCTGCACGTCTTGTGCGCCCGATCGCTGCCGCCGCCCTGGCGCGACGCTTCGAGGACTCAACCTTGGAGCCCCCGATCCGCCAGCGAGTGCTAGCAACGTGGGCGGTGTCCACCGGCATACCAGTGGTGGGCATCATTTTGCTGGTCATCGGCCACCATTTTGGATATTTCAGCGCCACACCCGGACATTTCACCGAACATGCGACCAATGGCGACAGTGCGGAACGCATCATTCCCGCGATTATCGCCCTGTCGCTGCTCGCTCTGATTACCGGTTTCACCGGCACCTGGCTAGTGCTGCTCAGCATCGTCGACCCCATCCAGGAACTCCAAGACGCCATCAACCGTGTGCGGCGCGGGGAGGTCAGCACCCTGGTGGATATCTACGATGGTTCCGAACTTGGCGTGCTGCAGGCTGGGTTTAACGAAATGATGCGTGGTTTACGCGAGCGCCAACGTGTCCGGGATTTGTTCGGCCGCTATGTTGGCGACGAGGTCGCGCGTCGAGCACTGGAAGAGCGCCCCACATTGGGCGGTGAATATCGCAAGGTGGCTGTCCTGTTTGTGGACGTCATTGGCTCTACCACCTTTGCGGTCAACCACACGCCTGAAGAGGTCGTCTTGGCGCTCAACGAGTTTTTCGAGCACGTTGTGGACGTGGTGCACCGCCACAAGGGCATCATCAATAAATTCCAGGGTGACGCCGCGTTAGCTGTGTTCGGCGCTCCCCTTCCGATTACAGACGCCACGGGCCACGCTTTGGCCGCAGCACGGGAATTAAAGGCTGAGCTGAAAGATATGGAGCTCGCCTGCGGCATCGGGGTTGCCTCAGGCCGAGTGGTCGCTGGCCACATCGGCGGACATGATCGTTTTGAATACACGGTGATTGGGGATGCGGTTAACCAGGCTGCCCGCCTGACCGAGCTGGCTAAAGACACCCCCGGGCGGGTGCTGACCTCCGCCACGACGCTGCGCGATGCTAATGAGGCTGAGCAGGCGCGTTGGACACTGCTGAAATCCGTGGAATTGCGTGGTCGTAAAGAGATGACGCGGCTGGCGCGCCCTGTGCGCCCCACACTCGCCGACAGGTCTTAGCGCAGATCCCACTGGCTTGGCCTAGTGGCTGCTAGCCTAGGGGTTTATGAAAACTCTCGTGACCGGTGGCGCCGGTTTTATTGGTTCCAACCTTGTTGACCTTCTGCTATCTGAGGGCCACCAGGTCGCTGTTATCGACAATTTGTCGCGGGGCAAGCGTGAGAATCTTGCCCACGCAAATGTCGATTTTTCCGAAGCCGATATCCTGAGCGCTGACCTCGATGCACTAATTGGGCAGATTCAGCCCGAGGTGATTTTCCACCTTGCTGCGCAGATTGATGTGCGGGAGTCCGTGGCGGATCCTATTCATGACGCCGAGACAAACATCCTGGCGACCATCCGTCTTGCGGAAGCAGCGCGGCGTCATAATGTGCGCAAAATCGTGTTCACTTCTTCCGGCGGTTCCATTTACGGTGAGCCGGACACTTTCCCCGTCACCGAGGAGTTTCCGGTCGACCCGCACTCCCCCTACGCGGCTTCGAAGGTCAGTGGCGAAACCTATCTGAATACTTTCCGTCACCTCTATGGCCTGGAATGCTCGCATATCGCGCCTGCGAACGTCTACGGCCCTCGTCAGGATCCTCATGGGGAGGCCGGTGTGGTGGCGATTTTCTCGCAGCGTTTGCTGGCGGGCGAGTCGACTCGGGTGTTTGGCGATGGTGGAAACACGCGCGACTATGTGTTCGTCGGCGATGTTGTTCGGGCTTTCTACCTGGCCAGCGGCGAGATCGGTGGCGGCATGCGTTTCAACATTGGCACTGGGGTGGAGACATCCGACCGCCAGTTGCACACCTTGGTTGCTGACGCCGCGGGGGCTGAGGATGATCCGGAATACGCCCCCGCACGCCTTGGGGATGTTCCCCGTTCGTGCTTGTCCTATGAGCGTGCCCACCAGGTTCTTGGGTGGGAACCTAAGGTGAGCATCGCTGAGGGTGTAGCCCGCACGGTGGACTACTTCCGCAACAACTAGGGGTTGGGGACGGTCGCTTCATCGGCGACTTCGTCGTCGGCCTCTTCGTCGGCTTCGTCAGCCTGCTCTGCGAGGGCGGCGCGCTTGTCCTGTTCACGGACCTTGGAGAACAAGATCACGGCCACCACGATCGCGATCCACAGCAGGACCTGCGCATTGGTGATGTGAGAGCTCAGCTCGGCTACCTTTTCCTGGATTTGGAACTGGGTGTCTGTAGAGATCAGCCCTGGTAGGTCGGAGGTGCCGTAGGTGGTGAGGAACAAGATACCAATCAGGATGAACAGGATGCCTGCGGCCATCGAGAAGGTGTTGAGCTTGATCGGGCCCAGCATCCACGTTTTTCCGCGCAGCAACTGCTTGTTTCCGAGGTCGAATTGTTCCCAGAGCAGCGCGAGGATGAACAGTGGAACTGTCATCCCGAGTGCGTATGCACCCAGCACCACTGCGCCGTAGATGCTGCTGGCGCTCACCATTGCTGTGGTCAGCACAGCACCCAGCAGTGGGCCTGCACAGAAACCTGCAAAGCCGTAGACGGCACCCAGGAGGAACTGCCCTAGCCAGCCGCTGGCGTTAACGCTGCCCGATAGTTTGGACAATCCGGGGATGCTGAATCCAAAACCAAGGAAGGTGTAGATACCGATGAGGATCATCAGTACGCCACCGGCCATGATCAGTGTTCCTCTGTGTTCGGCGAGCAAGGAACCGAAGGAACCTGCGGCTGCACCGAGGGGGATCATCACTATGGACAGGCCGACGAAGAACACGAAGGTGCGTGCAACGAGCTGACGCTTAGAGCCGAATGCGTAGGCGAAGAAGGCGGGCAATAACAGCGCCGAGCAGGGGCTCAGCAAAGCCAAGACGCCTCCGAGGAAGGCGCCTGCGATTCCGATAGTCATTAGTTTTTAGCTGCCTTCTTTGCCTCTTCGGGAACCGAGTTGATTCCCTGCTGTACTCGGGCGAGCTGGTTGTTGATGACTTCGATGAAGTTCTCTGTGGGCTGTGCACCGGCGATGAACTGGTCACCCACGAGGAAGCCCGGGGTGCCGGTGACGCCTAGGCTGCTTGCGTAGGCGCGTGCCTCGGAGACCACCTGGTCAAACTTGTCGCTGGTGGCGTCTTCACGGAACTTGTCCATGTCTTCAACGCCTGCTTCTTCGGCGAAGCGGACAAAGTCATCGATGTCGAAGCCGGGGTGGCCGTTGATGTCCTTGGATGCGCTGTAGAGGGCGTGCTTGAACTCTTGGAACTTGCCTTGCTCCGCGGCTGCGCGGCCAGCCTTGGCCGCTGCCACTGCGTTGGGGCCGTTGATGGCCATGTCATTCCATTCGATACGAACCAGGCCCTTATCCACATAATCTTTGAGGATGGTGGGTTCTGTTTGATTGGCGTAGCGGGAGCAGAAGGGACACTCGAAGTCGGAGTATTCGCTGATGACGACCGGAGCGTCAATGGCGCCGATGGCGAAGGGGTCTGCGGGGTTGCGGCGGTGGATGTTGAGGATGTCATCCTGCGTTTCCAGCGGGCCACCGGGGCCGAAGATCATTGCATCGTAGGTGCCGTCGTCGTTGGCTTTGATGGCTTTCTCGGTGCGGTCGCCTTTGCCCGGTGCGACTAGTGCTGCGAGAGCTGCTGTGTCGCCGCCCTGTGCCCCAGTGCCCTCACCTGTAGTCGCAGTTCCCCCGCCGGCTGCTGCGTTGTTTGCGGTGTTGTTTCCGCGTTCCCCCAAGACATATCCACCCAGGCCGGCGATGATAATGAGCATCGCGAGAAAAGCCCAGGTTGTTTTTGTTACGTTTTTCAAGATGCTCCCTACGAGGTCGTGTGCAGGGACCTAGCTTATCTGATCCTCAGGCTTTACCGCATTTTGGAGAGCGACAGCGCGTGCTAATCGTGCGTAGCGAAGTTCTTGTTCACGGAAGCGGATATAGGAGCTCAGGGTAGTAAACATGAAGGCTACGACGAGTCCGTAGAGCAGCAGATCTGTTCCGCGACCGACGCCCACAAAGTTTGCAACCTTGGTGAGGTCTTCGGGGCGCAGCATGGCCCAGACGCAGGCGAAGATAAACACCAGGAATCCGAGTTTCACGCCGGCTTTCGCGCGTGCCTTCCGGCGGTTGCCAAGGAAGTACACCACCAGCCCTGCGGTGGCGATGAGCAGGATGAGTTGAATGATTAGTTGTTGGCTCATGGAAGTTTCCTTGCTAGCAGTCCGTCGGACAGGATGTTGACGCCGTTGATCAGCGATTGGCCTTTGCTCATGGAGTATTCGGTGTAGAGGATGTCTACTGGCTGTTCGCTGACTTTCCAGCCTTTTTCGTCCATCTGGGCGACGAATTCGCTGGCGTGGCTCATGCCGTTCATGCGGATGTTGAGTTCATCCGCGACTTTTTTGTTGAAGGCACGCAAGCCGTTGTGTGCGTCGGTGAGTCCTAGCCTGCGGGTTCGCGGGGACAGCAACACGACCGTTTTCAGTACGATCCGTTTGATCAGCGGCACTTGGTCGTCGTCTTTTTTCGGTCCGGCGAAGCGTGTTCCGACGATGATGTCAACGTCTTCGCTCCGTAGGCGTTCGAGCATCGCGACGACGTCTTTGACTTGGTGCTGGCCGTCGGCATCGAAGGTGACGAAGTAACGGGCTCCGGCTTGGGCGCGCGCGTATTCAACACCGGTTTGTAGCGCCGCGCCTTGTCCGAGGTTTACGGGGTGGTTGACTAGGTGTGCGCCCGCAGCGTGAATTTGCTCGGCGGAGTTGTCTGCCGAGCCATCGTTGACTGCCACGATGTTGGGGAATGTTTCTCGGGCGCCTTCGATGACGTCTTTAATGACCGATCCCTCGTTGTAGCAGGGGATGATCAGCCAGGTGTCGCTATTGTCCATAATGGTTGTCTACTCTAGCCGCTCCGGGCCCTGCGTGGCGGGATTGCCTCCGGATGTCACTATGCTTGGTGGAATGGATAATCGCCTGGGCATCGTGATTGTTTCTTATGGGCATGAGGGTTTGATTCCCCGTTTGGTGGAGTCTTTTGTTCCTCAGTTACGTTCGGGGGATCGCGTGGTGATTGTGGATAACAAAAAGCCGTGGGGTTTTGACGCCGCGGTGGGTGCGCGTCTGCGTGAGCTGACGCATGCTGGCTCCTTGGAGATCATTGAGCACGACAATGGTGGTTTTGCGGCCGGCTGCAATGTGGGGGCGAAGGCTGCGGGTGACGTCGATGTCCTGTTTTTCTTAAATCCGGACACCTATGTCGAGGATGGCAATCTCCTGGATGTTGTACGGAAGGGCGCACCGGAGCTCGATGCGTGGATGCCCTACCTGGTGTTGCCGGATGAGACAGTAAATTCCGCCGGGAATGCGCTCCATATTTCTGGGTTGAGTTGGGTCAATGGGTATGGCTCGCACTGTGAGATCCGAGAAGGCTTTAGCGATATTTCCATTGCGTCTGGGGCGTGTTTGGCTGTGCGTCGTTCCTGGTGGGAGCGTCTCGGCGGCATGGAAACGCTGTATTTCATGTACCACGAGGACACTGATTTCTCGGCGCGATTGTTGTTGGCGGGGGGCCGGATCGGGTTGCTGCATGGCGCCCGGGTGCACCACGAATACGACTACGAAAAAGGCGACTATAAGTGGCTGTATATTGAACGCAACCGCTTGGCTTTCATCATGGGCACGTGGCCGGCATCTGTGATCGCGGTGCTGGCACCCCAGTTGGTGGGGGTTGGCTTGGGTTTATGGCTGATCGCCGCGAAGCAGGGCCGCTTGGGGTTGAAGGTGAAGTCAACGCGGTTGCTTATCAAGGCTTTGCCGGAGATCATGGCCTTCCGCCGGCGCGTGGAGCACAGTATCTCCCCAGTGGAGTTCCTCGAGCGGATGGATTACAGCGTGGACAATCCCTTCCTGGGACCGATCTCGACGTCTCGGCTGGCTGCGGCGGGCTATGCCGGCTACTACCGTCTTGCCCGCGCAATTCTGAAGGCCGTCACACGGTAGCCGTCTGTCCTAGTTGACTACTCGTTTGAGGTAGGCGCCGTAGCCAGATTTCATCAGTGCCTCTGCGCATCGTTCGAGTTGCGCGGCGTCAATAAGTCCGGCGCGATAAGCGGCGACTTCCGGGCTTCCGATGATGGTCCCGGTGCGTTTTTGTAGAACTTCTACGTAGGCGCTGGCTTCGCTCATGGAATCGATGGTGCCGGTGTCTAGCCACACGTCACCCCGGCTGAGGCGGTGAACTTTTAGTGCACCGCGCTTCAGGTATTCCTCGTTGATGCTGGTGATTTCGAGCTCGCCGCGTTCGGAGGGGGTGATGTTTTTAGCGATGTCGACGACGTTGTTGTCGTAGAAGTAGAGGCCGACCACAGCATAGTTGGACTTGGGGAGGGTGGGTTTTTCTTCGATGGATACGGCGCGCATACTGTCGTCGAACTCAACCACGCCGTATCGCTCTGGATCGGATACTTCGTAGGCGAATACTGTGCCGCCTTGTGGCTCGCCGAGGCTTGCGAGGCTGTGGCTGAGTTGGTGTCCGTCGAAGATATTGTCGCCGAGGACAAGGGCAACGGAGTCTTCGCCAATGAATTCTTCGCCAATGATGAAGGCTTGTGCGAGTCCGTCGGGGCTGGGCTGTTCGGCGTAGCTGAGGTTGAGTCCCCATTCGTGGCCATCCCCTAGAAGGCGTTCGAATTGGGGGCGATCATCCGGGGTGGTGATGATGAGGATCTCGTGAATGCCGGCTTGGATCAAGGTGGTCAGGGGGTAGTAGACCATGGGCTTGTCGTAGATCGGCATCAGTTGTTTGGAGATGCCTTTGGTGATCGGATACAGCCGGGTGCCTGATCCGCCGGCGAGGATAATGCCCTTCATAAGGGCTTAAATTACCACTCGCCAGTCGCTGGGCTCGTAGCCAGTGGCTTGGAGTTTCGCCAGATTGAGGGTGCTGTGCTGCGGCCGGGGTGCTGCTGCGCCGAATTCTTCGGTGCTGACGCGGGTGATGTCTTGGGGGTCTCGCCCTTCCTTTTTGAAGATTTCAGCGGCGATGTCGGCCCAGCTAACGGGGTCGCCGGCGCAGCTGACGTTGAACGTTCCTGTTACGCCGAGTGTGTTGAGGTGGACGATGGCGCGGGCGATTTCATCGGCTGTGGTCAAGCGGCCTATCTGATCGTCGACAACTCGGGGGTTGACGCCGCGTGCAGCCAGGTCGCGCATGATTCCAACGAAGTTGCGGCCTCGGCCGATGACCCAGCTGGTGCGGATGATGAGGTGGTTGGGGCAGGTCGCTGCGGCGATATCTCCCGCGGCTTTAGTCTGCCCGTAGACACCGAGCGGTGTGAATGCTTCCTCTTCGTCGTGGATGTCTTGGGTGCCATCGAAGACGTAGTCGCTGGAGACGTGCACGAGGCGAATATGGTGTTCCGTTGCTAGTCGAGCGAGAGTGGCGACGCCGCGGGCGTTGGTGGCCCAGGCGTCTGCGCGGCCTTCGTCTTCCGCGGCGTCAACCTTTGTGTAGGCGGCTGCGTTGATGATGGTGCCAACTTGATGCCAGTTACGCATGTCTTTCAGGGTGTCGTAGTCGATTGCCCCGATGTCGAGGGTGGATCGGTCCCAATATTCGGCGCTGTCTCCGAGGAGATCTCGGAGTGCGTGGCCAAGTTGCCCGCCTGCGCCAATGACGAGGGTGGTGGTGGGCGGCACGGGGGTGGCGTCAGCCAACTGCGGGTGGTTGCGGTCTTTGTCGGAAATTTCGGCCTGGTCGAGGCTGATGGGCCAGTCGATCATGTCGAGGTTGACGAAGTAGTATTTCGCGTCTGGGTACCAGTGGTCGTTGACGAGGTAGGAATAGACGGTGCCGTCGACTTGTGCTTGGAATCCATTGGCGACGCCGCGGGGCACAAACACTGCAACGCTGGGGTCAATGGTGTGCGTGTAGGTCTGCCCGTAGGTGGGGCTTCCTTCTCGTAGGTCGCACCAGGCGCCGAAGACTTCGCCAGTGGCGACGGAGACGAGCTTGTCCCATGGTTCGGCGTGAAGCCCGCGGGTGACCCCGGCTTTAGCATTGAAGGACATGTTGTTTTGCACGGGCCCAAAGTCGAGCATTTTTTCCCGTTGCCAGTTTTCTTTGAACCAGCCGCGTTTGTCGCCGTGGACGGGCAGCGTGAAAACATCGAGGCCTTCGATGGGGGTGTGGGTGCGCGTGAGCTCTTTGCCGAACATGTGTGTTTCCTTGGTGTTGTGATGCCTGCGGTCGGTTATTGGCCGCGGGTGGCGTAGGTGTTTTCAACCTGTTCTTTTGCGCTTTGCCACCAGTCGGTGTTGTCGCGGTACCACTGGATGGTGTGGGTGAGTCCGTCGCGCAGGTCCCGGTCGGTGTATTGGGGTTGCCAACCGAGTTCGCGGCGGAGCTTGGTGGAGTCCATGGCGTAGCGCATGTCGTGGCCGGGGCGGTCGGCGACGTGTTCGTAGCCGGGGGCGTCCATGAGTTCGCAGATCATTTCGATGACCTGCTTGTTGTTGACGTGGTCGTTGTCTGCGCCGATGATGTAGGTTTCGCCGATTGTTCCGCGTTCGAGGATGAGGTGGACGGCGGTGTTGTGATCATCGACGTGAATCCAGTCGCGGACCTGTTCCCCTGTGCCATAAAGCTTGGGGGTGCGGCCGGACAAGATGTTGGTGATTTGTCGGGGGATGAATTTTTCGATGTGCTGGTAGGGCCCGTAGTTGTTGGAGCAGTTGGAGATGGTTGCTTGGAGCCCGAAGCTGCGGATCCATGCGCGCACCAGGTGGTCGCTGCCTGCCTTTGTTGAGGAATACGGGCTGGAGGGGTTGTAGGGGGTGCTTTCGGTGAAGCGGTTGGGGTCGTCGAGTTCGAGGTCTCCGAAGACCTCATCGGTAGAGATGTGGTGGAAGCGCTTGTCGTGCTTGCGTGCTACTTCGAGCAGGGTGAAGGTGCCGATGATGTTGGTGTCGACGAATGGCCGGGGGTTGGTCAGGGAGTTGTCGTTGTGGCTTTCCGCAGCGAAATGGACGATGACGTCGCATCGCTGCACGAGTCCGTCAATGAGTGCGGCGTCGCAAATGTCGCCGTGGACAAATTCGAGCCGGTCGGAGTAGTCGCCCGCCCCGTGGTCACCGTCGAGTGGGAGGTTGGCGCGGTTGCCTGCATAGGTGAGTTTGTCGACAACAATCACCTTGTACTGGGGGTATTTGTCGAGGGTGAGTCGAACGAAATTGGCTCCAATAAATCCGGCGCCACCGGTGACCAGCAAAGTCTTCATGGTGGCTGATTCTAGCGCCTTTGGCTAAATGGGTGGTCTAGCGGCGCAAGCCAATGCTTTGCACAATGGTGCCGACCAGGGGCCCCACGGTCAGCGCGAGTATGGCATTAATGGCGAGGCTGTAGGGCAGCATCAGAGCCCCTATGGCGATGAGGGTGGCGACAACCCAGCCCAGTAGATACAGGCCGTGTTTTTCGGCTGCTATGCAGGCGGTACCCACCACCATCATGGTCGCGGTGCATGCGGCACCAATGGTGTAGGCGGCTAATGCCCAACCGGGTACGGCAAAGGTGTCTCTGCGTAGCACCACCATGATGAGCCAGGGCCCAAGCAGCCATGCAGTGAGTGCTCCCGCGCTGCCGACTGCCCACACGATGGCCAGGGGTCCTTTGAGTGCTTGGCCCAGGCGGTGCCGGTTGTCGACGAAGCGCACGATGAGTGCCGATTGGAATTGCTGCAGTGGCACAAGCAGCGGGGCGCGGGTGAGCATCACGGCATAGACAACGCCGGCGGCAGTGATGGCTTGCCCGGTGGTGTCAGGGTTGGTGAATTTCACCAGGGTGGGGAAACCAACGATCAGCACTGCCGTTGCGCCTGCTGCGGCCATGGCGGTCAGGCTGCGTCGCATGAATACCCCCGTCGCGCAGTCCGCGGTGCTCTTCATCGCTTCACGCACGGGGGCGGACAGCGCCGCCAGGAACATCCAGGAGGCCGCGCCCATGACGGTGATAATCATGAACGCCACGAGTTCATAGCCCGCCAACCACGCCCCCACGGCAGCGACCATGCGCACTGCAGAATCTGCCCCAATGAGCAACGCATACTGAGGCCATAATTGGTGAGCGGACAAAACACCAGCGACAGCGGCCTGCACCGCATAGCTTCCCAACCCCACGGCCAATAGTCCTGCGCCGAGCCCAACAGAATGGGAAACGATCTGCCCCATCCATACTGGCGACGATAGCGCGATACCGGCGGCAAGCACCGCACCCACCATCCACGCCAAACGCACAGGGCGCGCGGTCTCCCGCGGCGTCATCACTTGAGAAATCCTCGCGGCCGATACAGAACGTGTTGTTTCCTGCATGAAGCCCGTGAGCACGCCAGTGCCGGTGAAAAACAGGCCCCAGTAGGCGCTGAAGTCTGCGGTGAGTTCCGCATCTGCACCCAACGCCCATGCGGCGACGATCACTACGACAAAACCGGAAATTCCCGCCAAGGCGGTTGCGATTGTCAGATACCTCATAGTTGCGGCAACTCCCGGCTGTAAATCCACTGCTTAAGCAGTTCGTCGATGAGCGCGTCGGACTGGGCCGACAGATGGTTGCGCAGGTCGATGGGTTCGACGACTCCATGGCGGCCATCGGCGACATAGGCGCGCAGCGCAGCAAAAAAGGCCTCGTCACCCATGTGGCGGCGCAAGACGTGGACGGCGATAGCGCCCCGCTTGTAGACGCGGTCATCGAACGTGTCGCAGGTGAGGGTCTTCAACGGACGGTAGTTGTCGATCGTGAGTGTGGCGGTGCCGGCTAGTCGGTTGTTCACTACTCGATAGTCGAGCTCGAGGTCGTAGTGTCGGACGTGGAATCCGAGGTTGAAGTCGATCCAGGTGTATCGGTCCGTGGTCCCGGGGATGGGGGTTTTTCGGCTCACCTTTGAAGACTGTACTAGCAGCAGATGCGTTGGGGGCGAATACGCGTTAGGGTTGCGCATAGCAAAACCCCCGCAGTGTTGCTCACGCTGCGGGGGTTGACGCAATCTGGATCGAATGCTGCTTAGACACCGAGGGCGGGTGCGAACACTGCCCAGGAGTCGCGCAGGTCGTCTTCCCAGTAGCCCCAGGAGTGTGTGCCCATGGGGCGGAAGTTCCAGGTGGCAGGGATGCCCGCGGCGTCAAGCTTCGCCTTGAGGTCGTGGGTGCAGACGTTGGTCACGCCTTCGATGACGCCGCCGTTGATCACCTGGGTGGCGACGTTGGAGGAGTCACCACCGGTGCGGGGGCTAGCGTAGAGGTCCCAGTGCCCGGCCAGGCCGGAGCTGTTGGAGATGTACATCGGGCCGCTGAGCTTGTTGGCGTTGATGAGGGCATCGTTGTAGATGCGGTTGGGGGAACCCTTGGGGCCCCACATCTGCTCCAGGGTGGCGTTGCCGCGGTTGAGGGTCAGCATCGCGCCGAATTCGCCGAGGCCATCGTTGGTCTGTGCGCAACCAGAGTAGGAGCCGATTGCGTCGTAGAAACCGGGGTGGTGCTCTGCGTAGAGCAAGGTGGTGGTTGCGGACATCGACATACCCGCGATGGCGCGCCTCTCATTGGCGCCCAGTGCCTTTTCGAGGGGCTCGGGGAGTTCCTTGGTCATGAAGGTTTCCCACATCTGCTTGCCACCGAGGGATGCGTTCTCGCCTACCCAGTCGGTGTAGTAGGAGAACTTGCCAGACATCGGGATGACGACGTTGACGTTCTTGTCCAGGTAGAAGTTGATGATGTCAGTCTGAGCAACCCAGTTTGCGCGGCCTTCGCCGCCGTCACCACCGTTGAGCATGTACAGGATGGGGCGAGGAACGGAGTTATCCGCCGGGGTGATGACCAGCAAGGGGATGTCGCGGTTCATGGAGGGCGAGTGCGCCCATACTTCCTTGACTCGGCCGGGGTAGTTCTTGACTGTCTCACGCCAAGCGGGGTCTTTGTCGAGAGCTTTTTCGCCAATGGTGACGGTTGCTCGTGGGGTGTCGCCCGCTAGCTCGGCTGCCGGCATTGCATGTGCGCTGGGAGCTGCGGCAACGAGTGCGGCAGTCAGAAGCGCGGTGACCGCGATTTTTTTCATGAAAAGTCCCTACCAGATGTGAACAGAGTTAAAAATGTTACAAGCTCGTGTTCCAAGCTATCAGAACACGCAGGCTTTTTACTAGCTTGTTTATATGAAATGTGGCTGAAATGTTACGTTTTGCTCGTTGCTGCCGATAGTGTGGGCAGTAATTGTACTTTTTACCTTCCCTCTAGGAGCATCATGAATCCCGCACAGATCTTCGACAACATCATCATCGCCATCAACGCTTTCCTCGGCCAGATCCTCCACGCAGGTTCTTCTGCAACCAGCTTTGTGACCAACGCATTGGGCTCCATCTAAAAAACTGATCATCCCCAAAAAGCTGGGCGCTACCGATATCGGTAGCGCCCAGCTTTTTTATTCCGCCATCCCTACACCCACAGGCTGGCGAAGGGTTCGAAGGGAAGGTTTCTTATAACCCCCCACACCACGACTATCGCAAGCGTGACACTGGCTGCGTGTTTCCACTGCCCTATCCCAACCCATTGCTTGCCGTTGTCACGCGCGACCCACGCAACCCAGGTCCACGCCAGAACAACAAGGAATGCCAACGCCACGGCGTTGTAATGGATCGCCGCAGCGATATCGCCGTTGGTCAGCGAATAGATCATCCTCGAGGTGCCACACCCGGGGCAGCACACCCCGAATAGTGCCTTGGATGGGCATGTGGGGATGGCCCCGCCGGGCACGGTGGGGTTGGCCATGTGAACGCACAAAGCTCCCACAGCGCCGATCGCTATGGGAGCGATATGTTTGAGCGTCAGTCTGATACTCACGACAGTGCCAATAAAGTTGCGGCTACGTTACGAAAGGATCAGTAGCCGGTTGCAGTGGTGTCCATCAGCCCCATCGACATAGCGATGAAGTAAGCGATGGAGGCAACCAGGCCGAGGACGATGCTGACGATCATCCAGGTTTTAGCGGTCTTGGATGCCTGCTGTGCACCAACAATGTCGCCGGCGTTGTAGAGCTTGTCGACCTTCAGCGACATGATGATGCCGACGATGCCACCGGGGAGGCAGCAGAAGATCGTTGCCAAGATGTTGGGGATGAGGAAGTTGTTGGGCTTCATCATGCCGTTGTCCGGCTGCTGGGGCTGTGGTGCGCTGGGGTAGGTCATAAAAGGCTTCACTCCTAAAAGCTTGGGTGCGGTAGTGGCAACCGCACTCGATATGGGTGTGACCTGATTTCCGATCACTTGGCACTGAGGCTAGCACACAGTGACCCCTAACACTCCAAGTACCCCTAAGTGGGATCAACCCCGCAGGCGCTTAGAACCTGGCGATCACCAGGCTACAAGCACATCACCGCGACCTGCTGCTAGCGCAAGGTCATTAGGTCTTTTTTGCAGCCTTTTTCGTGGTCTTCCGGCCTTTTTTGACCGTCCGCTTGGTGGTCTTCTTTGCGGGTGCCTTTGCGCGGCGTTCGCTCAGCAACTCGCATGCGCGGGCGTCAGTCATGGTTTCGGGGGTGTCGCCCTTACGGAGGGAGGCATTGGTAGTGCCGTCTGTAACGTAGGGGCCGAAGCGCCCATCCTTGATGACCATCGGCTTGCCGGACACGTCGTTGAGCCCGAGGGTGCGCAGTGCGCTTGCTGACGTCGCGCCACGCCCGCGTCGCTTGGGCTCGGCGTAGATTTTCTTGGCTTCGTCGAGGGTGATCCTGAAGATTTGTTCCTCGCTGCTGAGGCTGCGGGAGTCACTACCCTTCTTCAGGTAGGGGCCGTAGCGACCATTCTGGGCGGTAATCATTTCTTCACCGTCCATGCCGACCTCACGAGGAAGGCTCAGCAGTTTGAGTGCCTCATCCAGGGTGACCGTGGCGGTCTCCATGCTGCTAAACAGTGATGCTGTCGCAGGCTTGAGGGTTTCCTCGATGACCTGGTTGATGCGCTTTTCTTTAGCTGCAGCAGCGGTTTTGGTTTCCCAGTTCTTAGGCTTCTTACCTTCTGCTGCGCGCTGCGCGTCTTCGGCTGCGCGTTCGTCTGCGACGACCTTTTCTGCAACCTTCAGGGCGCCGGCCTTCTCCTCATCGGTGACCAATTCGGTGACGTAGGCACCAAAGCGGCCTTCCTTTGCGACGATCATGCGACCGTTGGCGGGGTTGCGGCCCAATTCGCGGCCCGACTGTGGGGTGGCGAAGAGTTTTTCGGCGGTCTCGAGATCGAGTTCATCCGGGGTCATTGCATCGGGCAGGTTTGCGCGCTGGTGCTCAGGGTTGCCCTCCGAATCGGTGCCGACGACCCGTTCGAGGTAGGGGCCGAACTTGCCGACGCGCACGATGATCGGGCGCCCTTCGGAGTCGTCAAACAGGCGCAGGGAGTTCACTTCCCGGGCGTCGATGTGCTCAAGGTTGTCGCCCACCAGGTGCTTCAATCCGCCCAATCGGGCGATGGTATCAGCCATGTTGTCACTGGCTTTGTCATTACCGAAGTAGAAGCCATTGAGCCATTCCGTGCGGTCTTCCTGCCCCGCGGCGATCTCGTCGAGTTCGTCTTCCATGGAGGAGGTGAAGTCGTAGTCCACCAGGGGGCTGAAGGAGGATTCCATCAGCCCGACCACAGCGAACGCCACCCAGCTGGGAACGAGAGCATTGCCGCGGGAGTAGACGTAGCCGCGGTCTTGAATGGTCTTGATGATGGAGGCGTAGGTCGACGGGCGGCCGATACCCAGGTCCTCCATCTTTTTCACCAATGAGGCTTCGGTGTAGCGCGCAGGCGGGTTGGTGGAGTGCTCGTCCGCCAAGAGGTTCAGCACATCAAGTTTTTGGCCTTCGTCCAGCAAAGGCAGGCGCTTTTCAGCATTATCTGCGACGTCGCGTCCGTCAGCGGTGCGGCTGGTTTCGACGTAAGCACGCAGGAAACCGGGGAAGACGATGGTGCGGCCGGTTGCGCTGAATTCGCATTCGTTGGCGCTGATAGAGACCTTGACCGACATACCCTTGGCATCAGCCATCTGGCAGGCTACCGTGCGCTGCCAAATCAGTTCGTAGAGTTTGTACTCTTCCGCGTCCAGTACGCCTCGCAGCTGTTCGGGTGTGCTGAAGCGCTCGCCCGCGGGGCGGATAGCCTCGTGGGCTTCCTGCGAGTTTTTGACCTTGCGGGTGTACTGGCGCGGCTGCGGCGACACATATTCGGGTCCGTAGAGTTCGCGGGCCTGGGCGCGCGCGGCGTCAATACCTGACTGGCTCAGCGACGTAGAGTCGGTACGCATATAGGTGATGTGGCCGTTTTCGTACAGTCGCTGGGCGATGCGCATGGTGCGCTCGGAGGTGTAGTGGAGTTTTCGCCCGGCCTCTTGCTGCAGCGTTGAGGTCATAAACGGCGGGTAGGGCCGGCGGGTGTAGGGCTTTTCCTCAACCGAGTCGACGGTGGCGGACGCCCCCTCAAGCGAGTTCGCCAGGGATTCGGCGCGCTGTTTGTCCACAATAATAACGCCGGCTTTAGTTGCGGCCGCGGTGAGCTTACCGTCGTCACCGAAATCACGGCCAGCAGCAACGCGTGAGCCGTCTACGGCGGTCAGACGCGCATCGAACTGCGAGGGGTTGGTGGCGGTCGATACTCCCCCGGCATCGAATGTGGCAACAATGTCCCAATATTCGGCGGAGGTGAAGTTCATGCGTTCACGCTCGCGCTCTACGATCACGCGGGTAGCGACGGACTGCACGCGGCCGGCGGACAGACGAGGCATGACCTTCTTCCACAGCACCGGCGACACTTCGTAGCCGTAGAGGCGGTCGAGGATGCGGCGGGTTTCCTGCGCATCAACCAGGTTGTCGTCGAGCTCTCGAGTGTTTTCCGCCGCCGCGAGGATAGCCGGCTTGGTGATTTCGTTGAACACCATTCGGCGAACTGGAACCTTAGGCTTGAGCACCTCGAGAAGGTGCCATGCGATTGCTTCGCCCTCGCGGTCGGGGTCTGTAGCGAGGTAGAGCTCGTCAACCTGCTTGAGCTTCGCCTTGAGGTCGGCAACCTTTTTCTTCTTGTCGGGGCTCACCACATACAGGGGTGCAAAGTCGTGTTCGACGTCGACACCCAGGCGGGCCCACTTTTCTTTTTTGTACTTGGCGGGCACGTCGGCAGCGCCACGGGGGAGGTCACGAATGTGTCCCACCGAGGCTTCCACGATGTAGTCGCTGCCCAGATAACGGGCGATCTTTTTCGCTTTTGTCGCCGACTCGACAATGACCAGGCGTTTAGTTCCTGCTTGCTGCTGTGCCACGAGTTGTTGCCTAACGTCTTTTAGTGAAGTGTCCTACACAGACTACACAGTAATAATAAAAAAGCTGCGCGGTGATTTCTCACCACGCAGCTTTGACAAGCTCACGTCAGCTGTTTTTAGACAGCGGTAACGTTCTGAGCCTGGGGGCCTTTAGCACCTTCGCCGACCTCAAATTCGACGAGCTGGTTCTCTTCCAGGCTACGGAAACCGTTGCCCTGAATCTCGGAGTAGTGGACGAAAACGTCCGCAGAACCGTCAGCGGGAGCGATGAAGCCGTAGCCCTTCTCCGCGTTGAACCATTTCACAGTTCCCTGTGCCATTGCAATACCTTCTTAATCTTCGTTGTACAGCACCGCCCATACTTCAGGTGGTGCTAGGCACAGCGATTCCGTCTACCCCGATGATTCGTGATAACAAAAATTACTAGCCTGGGTCTAGTGTGTCATGAAAAGCCAGCAAAAAACACCCCAATAATGAAAATAATTACTAAGCTGCTGCTCAGAGCATAAAAGAAAGTTTGACAGGTGGCCGACAAAAACCCTTTTTTTGGTGAAGAGATCGGAAAAATACTCGCCGATAGTCTTCCGGACTCACGCGTGACGCACATGCACACCATCCCACCTCGTGCAGCCTCCTACGCACCCTGGCCAGAATGGGCCGACGATGCCCCCTGGCTCAAAGACATCGTCGACGGCAACCAGCTGTACACCCATCAAGCCCAATTCGCTGAAGCCGCCTTTAACGGACGCGACGTCATTATTTCTACGGGCACATCCTCCGGTAAATCCTTGGCCTACCTACTGCCCGTCCTGTGCACCCTCAGCGTCGACAAACACGCCTGCGCCATCTACCTCAGCCCAACAAAATCCCTGGGCGCGGACCAACTGCGCAAACTCAACAGAATCAACGCACCGGGGGTGGTGGTGGCCCTCTATGACGGCGATACCCCCGCACACACCCGCTCGACTATCCGCAACGAGGCCCGTTTTATTCTGAGCAATCCCGACATGCTGCACATGATCCTGGGCAATCATGAAAAGTGGGCGCGCCTGCTGCGTAATCTGCGCTTCGTCATCATCGATGAAGCGCACGTCTACCGCGGACTTTTTGGCGCGAACGTGTCGTGGCTGATCCGCCGTTTACTGCGGGTTTGCAGGCGGTATGGTTCCTCGCCGGTGTTGTTGTTCGCGTCTGCAACCATCAACGGCCCCGCAGAGCATGCCGAGCGGCTGGGAGGGCGCGACGTATTGTCTGTCGAAGAGGACTATTCGCCCCAAGGGCCCCGCACGATCATGCTGTGGGAGCCCGGATTGAAGGATGATCAGGCCGGAACGCCAGGGGCCGGCGAGCTAGTATCGCAGCGCATTTCCGCTTCCGCTGACGCCGCGCGGCTCATGGCTACCGCTGTGGACGAGGGCGCGCGCACGCTCTGCTTCACCCGTTCGCGACGTCAGGCAGAGCAGGTGGCGCTGCATGTCCAGGAGTTAACGGACGCCCCGGTGGCGAGCTATAGGGCTGGCTATCTTCCAGAGGAGCGCCGTGCGCTCGAACGCGCATTAGACGAGGGCCAGCTGATGGGGTTGGCGGCAACCAACGCATTGGAGTTAGGTATTGACCTCGGGGGGCTGGATATTGTCGTCTGCGCTGGCTACCCGGGTACGGTCGCGAGTTTTTGGCAACAGGCTGGTCGCGCTGGCCGTCGCGGCCAGGGGTCTTTAGTGGTGTTGGTTGCTCGCGATGACCCGATGGACATGTTCATGGTTCACCACCCGGATAGATTGTTGGGAACACCGGTTGAGCGGAGCGTTTTTAATCCCCTCAACCCTTTCATCCTCAAGGGGCATTTGTGGTGTGCTGCAGCCGAGGTTCCCTTGTCGCTCGAGGAGGCAGCCGAGTTTCCAGATGTCATCGACGAGTTGGCTGCGGAGGGGCTGCTTGTTCGGCGGTCACGCGGGGTCTTTGCTCGGGAACCGGGTGCGCATGGGCATGTTCAGATGCGCGGCCAGTCCTCCCAGGTGTTGATCGTTGAGGACACTGGAAGGGTGTTGGGCACCGTGGACAGTGGTCGAGCACCAGCGCAAGTGCATCCGGGGGCTGTGTATGTGCACAGGGGTGAGACTTTTGTTGTTGACTCTTTGGATCTCGACGAAGGCTTGGCAATGGTTCACGCGCAGTGCCCGGAGTGGACAACTTTTGCGCGTTCAACGACTGATATTCGCATCACCGATCCCCCTGAACAGGTAGCGGTATCTACGCCTGCGCCGGGGGTGGAATTGGCGTGCGTCAACGTGGAAGTCACCGATCGTGTTGTCGGCTATGTCCGGAAGCTTCGTGATGGCAGCGGGGTGATCCCTGCACCCAATGGCTCGCAAATGATTGCCCTGGACATGCCTCCCAGCACGGTGTCTACTAGGGCGGTTGTGTACACGATCGACCCGGGTTTGCTCGCGGAGCTTCCCGATATCCCCGGCGCGCTGCATGCTGCGGAGCATGCAGCCATTGGCTTGTTGCCGTTGATTGCAACATGCGATCGTTGGGACATCGGTGGTGTCTCGACGGCTGTCCACGCAGACACAGGTATGCCCACGGTGTTTGTCTATGACGGGCATGCCGGAGGAGCCGGTTTTTCCGATGCCGGTCACGAGCGTTTTCGCGAGTGGATTTCCGCAACGTTGGAGCGGGTGGAGCACTGTGATTGCTCAGCCGGTTGCCCTTCCTGTATCCAATCCCCCAAGTGCGGTAACGGCAATCAGCCGCTGCACAAGGCTGGGGCTATTTTTGTGTTGCGTCTTCTATTGGGCCTGCCCGCGACTGTGCCCGCGAAGTCCTAACAATGACGTCAAGTCCGTCTATCGTGCAGGTGTCGATGCTGATACCGTGGGCGTCCGCCACCTGATGTGCGCTAGTGCAGGGGTCGCGTTGAGTAGGTGACCACAGTGCCTGTGCAGCTGCTACTGCTGCCAGGTCCGCTGCTACTTGGTGGATGTGGCGCTCCGCGACGTGCCCTATTGCAGCAGCAATGGTCAGCATCACTGCGACGAGTGCTGCTAGGAGACCGGCCGTGGTCACGCTAGCGTAGCCAGAATCCCCAGCCTCTGGTGGCGGTGTGTGGGCAGTGTCGTCGGAGCGTTCCACCTGGGTTAATCCTCCTTCGGGTAGTGGGCGGTGTAGTGCATGCGTCCTATGGTTGCCGTGGCGTGTATCCACGCACCGTCGTCGTTGATGCGGATGTCTTTGTCCCCCAAGCTGGTCGGTAAGGGTTCGCCGATTGCGTGTGCACGGGCGGCAATCCCGGCCGCATCAATGGCGGCTATGTAGGACGCGCCCATGGCGATTCCACCGATCATGAGCACAAAAACAGCCATGAGTCCACTGAGCGACAGTGCGGCTTCAAGCGTGACCATCTACGGGCTTTAGCTCACGGAGTTCAGGGCTTGCATGACGATATCGGTGAGAGCTTTGGATATTTTCCCACCGCTGACCACCGCGTACAGTGCGGCTGCTAGTGCCGCTGCTGCAAGCGAGCCCATGGCGTATTCGATGGTGGTCATGCCGTCATCTTCTTCGTGCCAGGTCCTCCACACGCCTCCGCGTTGCCCGGTCGTGCTCCCGGCTGATCGCTGCTTGTTCTGCGGGGCGCCCGGCGCGATCGGATCGTTGTTCGGAAAGCCGGTCGTACTCGTGTGTTCGTTGATGTTCATCGTTTGTCTCCTTTGATTGTCGTTGGATTGTCGTTGTAAGTTGTCCGGTCTTTGGGCTACCAAACCAGGCGGCTATAGGCCGAACATGGTGCGTCCGAGCCCTACCACCACGGGCACGAGCCCCAGCAGCATGAATGCTGGCAGGAAGCACAGTGCTAGTGGTGCTGCGATGAGTACCCCGGCGCGTTCCGCAGTGGCGACCGCTGCATCGTTGTCGTCCTGTCTCAGTCGGGCTGAGATTCGACGGCACCCTTCAGCGATCCGTACTCCTCTGCGTTCGTGCATCCGCGCGAGTTGCACCAATTCGTGAGCCCCAGGCCCTTCGAACGAGGCCCATGCCTTGCCAGCGGGCACGCCGAGGCTGAGCAGCCGTGCCAGGGTGTGCCATCGGTTCGTCACTTCCGGCGCACTACCTGCAGGGGTAATGGCTGTGGCTACGATGGCGGCGGCGGTGACTATGGCGAGTCCGCTGTCCAAACATGCGGCGAATAGTTCGATGTCTGCGGCTTCATCCAGCGGTGGGGGCGTTGGTCCGTCACGCGCGCGGTTGCTCATCCGATGGGCGGAGTGTGCGTGTGGGAAGACCGCGAGTCCGGCGGCAGTACATAGGAAGCTGAAGGTCAGGGTCATCAGTGCCCTTTCTTTGTGGTCGCTTTTAGAATGATCCGGGTGGACCAGTAGATGCCGATCGCATCGCAGGTCACTCCGAGTAGGAGAACTAGTGCCCCCACTCCCCCTCCACTGAGAAAGCCGATGGGATCGGCTCCGAGCGCGTGGCCAAGTGCAATGCCAGCTACGGGGAGCACGCTAAGTGTTAGTGCGGTCGCTAGTGCTCCCTGGGCACCGGCTTGGGTGCTGCTTCTTCGATTCAGCCAGGCATCGACTTGGTGTTGTTGTTGGGTCAGCACGGCGTGCAGACTCACTCCGTGGGTGTGGGTGCTGCTCCACACTCTGCCGAGCCGTGCGATATCGGGTTGTTCGCTTGCTGCTAGTGCCGCGGCGGCCTTGGCTGGGTGGTGTGCGTGCGCTGCTGCTGTGGCGCATGCGGCGTTGCCGGTTTGTTCGGCAGCTACCTTGAGTGCTTCACCAAAGGTAGCGCCGGCATCGACATCAGCACGCAGAAGTCCCAATATGGTTGATGCTTCACGGGCTTGGGTGGCTCGCCGCTGGGCAACCCACAATGCGGTGGCACTGGCATGAATACTCAGGCCCGTTATACACAAAGCGGCAACCACGCTGATAGGCAACGGGCTCGCCACCCCTAGGGCCACCATGGGGATGACGATGAGTCTTTGATCGATTGCACGCTGCTGGCTTTGTATTCGTCCTGCCGGCGCACCATGAACAATCAGCAGCGCTGCAGCACAGGCGAGTGCCGGCAACAATGTCGATTCAGTGCTACCCAAGGCGGTGTTCATACTCTGTCTCACCTGCTTTCCATATGCTGCGGATGCGCAAAGGGGGTCCCTCGATCCGTCCGATTTCTTCGATAATGCGGCCCTCGCGGGTGCGGGCCACCGAGATAACAACGTCGACTGCTGCACTCAGCTGAGCGTGAGCGGCTTCGCGGTCAAGCCCACCTAGTGCCGCGAGAGCTTCGATTCGTGCGGGTATTTCGTGGATGCTGTTGGCGTGAAGGGTTCCGGCTCCCCCTTCGTGCCCCGTATTGAGCGCCGCCAGCAAATCGACGACTTCTGCCCCACGGATTTCCCCCACCACAATCCTGTCGGGCCTCATGCGTAGTGCTTGTTTGAGCAAATCGGATAGGGTGATTTCTCCTGTTCCTTCCGCATTGTTGTTGCGCGCCACCATGGTGACAACGTGGGGATGCGTGGGGCTGAGTTCCGCGGTGTCTTCGATGCAGATGATGCGCTCGGTAGGGGCGACTGCTGTGAGCATGGCTGCCAACAGCGTGGTCTTTCCACTGCCGGTTCCACCAACGATCAGGAAGGCTTGGCGATTGTGCACAATATCGGCGAGCTGTGCGGCAACGCCCTCGGGCATCATGCCCTTATCCAAAAGGTCGCCCAGCCCCAGGCGCGCTGAACGAAGTACACGCAGGCTGATGCAGGTGCCTCCGTCTGCCGGTGGGCTCAGCACAGCATGCACACGAATGGCACTGCCGTCATCCCGCAGGATGCGACCATCGCAGTAAGGGGCTGCGTCGTCTAGTCGCCTGCCGCATGCCAAGGCTAGGCGGGTGGCCAAGGAGCGCACGTGGGCTTCATCTTCAAAAACCAGTGGGCTTTTCTCCATGCCTTGGCCTCGGTCAAACCACACGTCGTCGGGCCCATTGACCACGATGTCTGTGAGCCCTTGCAGCGATAGAAGTGGCTCCAGTGCTCCAATGCCTTCGGATTCGTGACGCAACGTTCGCAGAAGTTCTAACACGGCGTGGTCGCTGATCACGCCGGCTTCTTCTCGGATGATTTCTGCGCGGCGAGCAGCCGCAAGCTCTCCGGTAGCACTCAGACCTACCTCGTGAGCAATTCTTCTAACGATGCGGTCAACCAGTTCCTCGTTGACCCTGTGTCCTTCTTGAGACCCCGCTTGGTGCGTGCTTCGGGGGGTGCGCGTGCGTGGGCTCATAGCACTGCCTCCACTGCGCGGAGCATGGGTCGAGGCCACGAACGTGCCCCACCCAATTCGATGCGTTTGGCCAGCGACTGCGAATGCGGATACTCCGCTATCACCTCAGCTCCAGCAATTTTTTCTATGTCCGCCCGGCTCAGCCCCGACCATCCCCTATGGGTCGCGACCACCACATGTTCCACGGACAGAGCATTAAGCGCCTCTACCTGCTGTTTGAGTACCAAACTGGAGCGCAGCTCTGCCGGCGCCACCACCACAACATCATCTGCAGCAGCTAGGACTTTATCGCGCCATGGCGCGTGCCACGGCATGTCGATAATGCAATGCCCCGGGTAGTTTTCGACGCTATCAATGACGTCGCGAAACACCCTCGCCGCAGGAGGGTGCTCGCCGGTCAAGAACGAGCACCCATCGTGGGTGATAGATGCGGCAGCTAGCTCTGCAGCATCAAGGCCTTGCGTGTTGCCGCTTAAGTCGTCCCACCGCATCCCGGGGTGTTCTTCGAGCCCACAGATGAGGTCGAGGCGGCCCAGCGGGTAGGCTGCGTCAACAACAAAACCTGAACAGCGAAAACCGAGGGCACAAGCAAATGTACTTGCTCCGACCCCACCACCGGCACCCGTGACCACGGTGATGCGGCTGCCCTCACTGCGCTGATTGCCGAGCGCCTCGCCCGAACTATGCCCCAACAGTCGCAACAGATCAGATGTTTCCGCAGGCACGCGAAACACAGCCTCGGTATGCAGCAACGCAGCGAGCTTCCACTCGGGCTCCCCATGCTCCGCACCAAGCAGAATCACGCGCGGATGACGCTCCCACCCTTGACCACGCACGATGTGCCCTGCTGTCGCGTCAACAATGACGGCATGGGCTCTACGCCACAGCGCCCTCGCGCGCTCCGGATCATCGATGCGGACCGCCTGCCTGCCTGTAGCAGCTGCAGCGTTCATGGCCTCGGCAGCAAGCGCTTGGTCATCAACCCACACGATGATGGGAGCACTACTGGCCCCCGCCGCTGATGCTCCAACGGTACGGGTACTCGAAGGGATGTGTTGTTTCATGCACCCCACTGTGACGAAGGTGCACGCAAGCGTCGATCCCCTACTTCAAGGCTGTGGATAAAGCATAAAACCCCAGGATCGCATCGCAGGGCGCTTGTCAGATCTGGCTAATTCGCACCTAATCTGTGGATAACGCCTGGGCGATCAACTGCACAAAATTATCGGGCTGTTCCATGTGCGGGCTTCGACCACACTGCGGAAAACTCACCACCCGCACCCCGACACCACCAGCACAACGAGCGGTCGCCTTCTTGGCAAGAAGCCTCCAAAACCCACCACGCTCGTCCGGCACCACCATGCTCACCGGAACCCCCACCCGAACGTTCGCCCACTTGGACGGAGCCGGCGCCCACGACACTCGCAAATAACGAGCCAACGCAGCCACCGTGTTATCCACGGCGTCAATACGCAACACCCATTCCCGCACCTGCGCATCACTGACACCACACGCCAACGCCGACACATCACAATCAGGACCAGTAGCCGCCCGCAACCACCACCGCGAACACGCCACCGGATTACGCTTAGCCCACCACTTCAACACAGAAGGAAAAGCAATAGCCGCCGCCCTAAACGCAGGAGCAACCGCAAAAACAGGGCTGCGCAACGCAGCCGAACGCACATCAGCCGGATAGCCCCCGGCCACCGACACCAACGCCTTCACACACTGCGGGTAGCCCACAGCCAGCGCCCACGCGACCGCAGCACCCGTACCTGCACCGCACACAATCGCGGCGTCATGACCCATTTGGCGAATCACACCCGACATATCCCCCGCCAAAAAACGCAAACCATATTCCGACGGGGGCTTATCCGACATGCCAGCCCCCCGAACATCAACGGCCACAGCATGAAAACCAGCCCGAGCCAAAGGCTGCAGCACCCGACGAAAATCAGCCCAACAGCCCCCGCCGTCATGAATCAACAACACACAGGGATCAGACTGCTGGCCAGCGCTGACACAATGAATCCGCACACCACGGGTATGCACAAACACATGCTCAAACGGCCCCTGCAAGGACAACACCTGGGGAGACAGTGCACTAGAAACCGCCACGCTACCTCCACAAACACCAAGGCCGCGCGAACACAACGCCGCGCGGCACCAATTGAAAGAAAAAACTAGGTATACATCCCAGAAGTGTTACCCAACAGCCGCTTCTGAGCCTTACCCGGCACGAGCTTCTTCAGTTCGTTGACGGACTCGATGGTTTCCTTCGGAGCACTCACCCCACGGACCTTCTTAAAGCCAACCAAAGCCAAAGAACCCGCAACAGCGAGCATCAGCAAGAACACAATCAAGGTGGCCGCCCACACCGGAAGCCACAGGCTCAGCAAAGCAGCGACAAAGAAGAAGAAAAAGAAGGTGCTGTACAAAGCGATGGCACCGGCCATACCAAACAGGCCACCACCGACTGCGCCCTTCTTCGCCGCGGCAGCGAGCTCGGCCTTGGCGAGCTCGACCTCACTGCGGAACAGAGTCGACATATGGGTGGTTGCATCGCTAATAAGATCGCCGATAGAACCCTCGCCTGCGGGGCGTGTGTCGACATCAACCAGCGGAATCGAGTCAGCTTTCGGAGCGAAGTCGTGCGCGCCGTCAGTGTAAAGCCCGTCTTTAGTGCTCACAGTAAGTATTCCTTGCGTTTTCGTGCGTTTCACATGTCCCTACAGACACATACTCTAACCATATTGCCAGTTATTGCCCCGGATAGTCCACCCACCCCGCCCGAAAAGCCCGCCTGCCCACCCAAGCGGGTTGCTAGGCACTAGGGTTGGATTCGTGCCTGCCCCGCTAAACACGCCAGCAAACGAGCCAACACACAAGGCCGCGCACAGCCCACTGCGCGCCTTATGCGAGCATCCGCAACTGCAGGCCCCCATCGACGCGGTACTCACCAAAACGGCCGCTACCCAACGCCGCCCCATTATCCTCAGGCGCAGCGCAGAAATCAGCGCGGAAGCCTTAATCCGGTCCGCACTCACAGCCCACCGTCTCTACCCCACGACCGCAACCCAGCAAACCTGTTTAAGCGCCTACTCGCTTCTAACCCCCAGCCACATCCTCAGCACCACCACAACGTTTTCACGCGCACCCCTGCAAATACTCCTCGGTGCCGATACTTTGCTGGGCGGCACGGGCACACCGCACGTTGATGCCACAGAACGCATCCACGCGCTGAGCTCGCTGATCACACACTGCCACAACAGTCCCGCCGACCATGCGCCCGTGCTCGCCGCCATCGCCCACGCCGAAATAACCAACAGCAACGCCTTCGGCCCACGCAGTCCGCTCATCGGGCTGTTAGCGTCGCGACTAGTAGCCACCACTTTTGGCCTGGACCCGCACGCCCTGTTCGTGCCCGAGCTCTACTGGGTACGCCACCGCGACGAGCTTCACCAGCAGATCAAAGACTTCAACACTAACCCCCGCGGCGTCATTACATGGGTGGAATCAAGCCTTCAATCGTGGACCGTAGGCGCCGAGGAAGCCTCCGGCATAATTCAGCAGCTCTAGCCGGTGCCGTCATCCGGCCAGGCCCCGACGCGCCCAGCAGCCACCCACCAACCACCGCGACAGCCACCAACCCCGCAGCCCACGCACCCACGCGCCTGCGGGATGGGACCGTAAACAAGGGCACCGGATTTTTAAACGAACGGATCGTCCAGCCGTGCTTTTTTGCGTAGCGCTTCAGTGCCCTGTCGGGATTGACGGCCACCGCATTGCCCACGACCTCCAGCATGGGAATGTCCGTGGCCGAATCCGAATAGGCAAAACTCGCCTCCAGGTTGTAGCCCCTGTTAGCGGCGAGGTCACGAATCGCCTGGGCCTTGCGCTCCCCCTTGCAATAGAACAGGACTTCCCCCGTGAAACGACCGTCCTGTACCCCAAGGGTGGTCGTCACAGCATCGCGAATACCCAGCTCGCGGGCTATCGGAGCGACCAACTGCGCAGCCGACGCAGAAACAATAATGACGTCGTGCCCCGCAGCCTCGTGCAAAGCAATCAGCTCGCGCGCCTCCATGTAGATCGCGGGGGACACCACCTCATGCAGGGTTGTCTCCGCGATATCCGACACTTGCTGGACGTCCCAGCCCCGCACCATCGACGCTAGATTGTCCCGGGTACTGTCCATTTGATCGTTCGAATGACCAACCAGACGGTAGGCAGCCTGCGCCACAGCCAAATGGGCTGCAACCCCAGGGGAGATAAGTCCGTTGTCCAAAAATTGGCGACCGTAAGCAAAGGCAGAGGACTTAGCGATGATGGTCTTGTCTAGGTCGAAAAATGCAGCAACCTTCTTACCGGCTGACTGCCCCCGCATCGACCGCGCGGGCGTAGCGGAAGTCTGCCGGTGTGGCTGATCCGAAGGCCCTGCTTTCACGCTTGCCCAGTGTAGTCCACAACAGTCCGCCCCGGCAGCAGTAGGACAACACCATACAAGGCATAAACACCACCACACCATGCCAACAAAACAGCAGTTCAGCGACATACTTGACAGCATTATGCACTATCAGTATTGTAATTGGTGCATGGCCCCCCTGGATTTATCCAGAGCGCGTGGCCGGCCCCGGCACCCCCCCCCGCCGGGTTGGCGGCTCGTTCACACCCCCCCGAGTACGAGCCGCCTTTTTAATGCCTTTTTTCTTTTTCTCTTTGCGTGCCCGGAACTACCCCAGAACTACTTAGCCACGCACGCACCGGTATCAACCGGAGAAGAAGCTGCCGACACATCCCCCACAGCAGCCCGCACCTCCGCAGCAGTCAAGACATAACCGGTATCCGTGGCATCCGTAGCAGCACCAAACACCACACCGAGAACATGGCCCTCAAGATCCACCATCGGACCGCCACTATTGCCCTGACGAATAGTGCCGCGCACAGTGTAGGCCTCACGATCCACACGAGTCGACGCATAAATATCAGGCCCATTAACCGTAATACGATCACGGATACGCGCAGGAGCAGCCTCGAACGGCCCCGACTCGGGGAATCCCATCACAATCGCGTCCTCCCCCGTTGTCGCCGGCTGCGCAGCCCACTCCAACGGCGGCAAACCCAACCCAGGGCTACGTAACACCGCAATATCTTCCTGCGGGTTGTAGTACACAACCTCCGCGTCCTTCATCCCCAACACCGTATCCAAACGCACCGCAGCACTACCCGCCACGACGTGCGCATTCGTTGTCACCTCATCAGGACCACTGACAAACCCCGACCCCAACAACCGACGACGGCACTGGTCAGCATCCGCAACCACATGGATCACCGACGGACGCAAACGCTCAACCAACGCGACGTCATCAACCTTTACCTTCGGCGCAGCGACCTCCTTCGACTCAGTCGACTCAAAAGGAGACACCAGCGGTGGCAAACCGGTATCCGACAACATCGCAGACAAACGCGTCGGCCACTGCGCCCACGACTGCGGCGCATAACGATCCACAACCCCCAACACAGCAGAACGACGAACGTCAGTACTCAAACGACCAAGCGACGCACCAGCAATCGGAATCGCCACGAGCCACATGACAATCAACACCGCGCACACCTGAAAAACAGCGCCCACAGCCGAATCAATCTTCAACGAGCGCTTCATCCGCATGTTGTCGCGCAAACTCGCGCCAGCCAACCCACCAATCAGGTTGCCCAACCCGACCAGCATGATGATCGTGCCGCACGCCAACAACAAACGAATCGCCGTCGCGTCAGTCAACGACATGACAGCCGGAGCCAGACCCACCCCACAAATCAGACCAGCGAGCAACCCCACGGTGCTCAAAACCGACGCCACAGCACCCTGCCGCCAACCGTTAAACACGGCATACAACAGCAGCAGGGCAATCGCGGCGTCAACTAACGCAAACTGGCCAGAACTAAGCATAGGTTGTATCAGTCTAAATCCGTGCGCTCACCATTGCGGGAGGCGCGCAGCACCTCAAACAACGGCTCCGGCTCACCCGGCGGCAAAGGCTCCAACCAACCCGAACTACGCAGCGCCGCATCCAACAAACCACCCGTGAAACCCCAAATCACATAACCACGGTGGCGAAAAGCAGGCCCCTGCCAGCCCTTATGCCCCACGCGCAGACGGTTTTCCGGCGCAACTAGCTCAGCTATGGGTGCCTCGAACACATCATCGGCCTCCGCAGGGCTGACCACGCCGTACGGGGAACGCTGCCACCAAAAACCCACCACCGGCGCCACCGCCTGCGCAGCCGAGCGCACCGCAACCCCATCAAGTACACCAACAATGTCGACGCCGCGGGGGTCAATGCCGGTTTCTTCCTGGGCCTCGCGCAACGCGGCGTCAACAACCGTTTCGTCTTCTGGATCAATCCGCCCGCCCGGAAAAGCAACCTGGCCGGAATGCGCACGCATGGACGGATTCCTATGGGTCAGCAACACCGTCGCATCATCCAAGTGGTTGCCGGCAAACAGCATCAACACCGCGGAGCTCACCGGGTGCGTCGTGTACCGGGAGCGTGCCGAGATCGCCTCATAAAAACGCCCCGAGTGGGTGGCCTCCGCCAATGGTGACAGCCACTGGGGAACAGCAGGCAAGTCGCTACGTGGCCCCATGCATGGCCTCCTGTACCACCGCCTCCAGTTGTTCCACCGAATCGAATACCTTCGCGACAGGCACGAAGGAACCGTCGGGGCGCACGACAACCATGATCGGCACCACCCCTGGCAACCCCAATGTGCCGGCGAAGGAATTGCTGGAATCCTGCAGGCTGGGCAACTGCACCCCCAGCTCATCGAGCAATGACGCCCCCGCAGCCGCATCGGTATCAGCATGAACACCCAACACGCGCATCTCCGGATGCGCCGCCGCGAATTCGTCGAACACAGGCAGTTCCTGTCGACAGGGTTGACACCACCACGCCCATAGCGTCACCACAGTCGCCGTAGGTGCCTGCGAATCTGGCTGCACCTGGCCACCCAAACACGGCAGCTGCACCCCGGCCACGTCGCCGACGGGACAATCCGGGCGCGCAGGAACATCCGCGGCGTCATAATCCTGCTGTGATACCCCGCCTTGCGACTGTGCACCATCGTTGGAATCTGAAGAAGGTAAACCGAAAAGACCAACCAGCATCAGCACCATAAGCGCGGCGATGATTAACGCGCCCACCGCCGAAGCAATAGCGAACTTACGAGGAGTGTTCATCACTTTGTTCCTGACTTTCGGGCGGCAGCTTTACGTGCGCTAGATGTTGATGACGCCGCGACGGTTGCGGATGGGCATAAACGCGCAATGCCGCATTCCCAACAATGCGGTGAGCGAGCAAAGCATACCCGACGACCATGGAAAACCAAACGATCAGAAAAGGCCGTCCATTGGGCGGGTTCGATCAGCGCACCGATTTCTTTTTCAACCTTGAGTGGGGATTCTTGGTTCGTCAGTCCCAACCTGCGACACAAGCGGCCAAAGTGAGTATCCACAGGTAAACCCGGCAGCCCGAAGATATGCCCGCGGATGACATGCGCAGTTTTGCGCCCAACGCCAGGCAACGTGACCAAATCTTCGATATCGCTAGGTACTTCCCCGCCGAAATCCTCCACAATTTTTTGACCCAAGCCAACTAGGTTTTTTGCTTTGTTGTGGTAAAAACCGGTGGAACGGATGTAGCGTTCGACCTCTTCAATATCAGCTTCTGCGTAATCTTCAGCATCAGTGAAGCGCTCAAACAGCGCCGGGGTTACCTTGTTTACACGCGCGTCGGTGCACTGGGCGCTCAGCACCGTCGCAACCAGAAGCTCCAGGGGGTTGGTGAAGTTCAGCTCACATCGAGCATCTGGGTGGAGCTCGGCTAACTCCCGATTAATCCGACGGGCCCGACGTTTCAGGGCGAGCGGTGACTCAGTGGCCAAAGACATAGTGACAACAATAGTAAAACCCCACTGTGAAAGGCTTCTATGGACAGCCAATGTACAGGGGCATGAGCAAGTACCCAGACTGTCCGAGCCTTGTGTGAAGGTGGTCATTGGGGCGCGCTAGACTATGCGTCATGATGGCAATCCTGTTTCTTTTCACGCCGATTGTCCTCGCAGTGTTCACAATGCAAATGGAACGCGTTGAGGATTTCTGCACCGCTAGTGCGGAGCCCTCTGGGCAGGACACACCATCTGTTTAAGTTCAGCCCACTGAAAACTTAACGACAATACCACTCAGAAATTCCACGCCACACTAGCCATCGTGATCTAGCACATAGTAGTATGTGAGTTAGCTTTATTCCCGTTAACAGCGATGGCCTCAGGTAGCTCCCGGGCGATCGCGGCACAGCAAGCCAAGGAGTACTTATGGAAGCCGTACAGGAAATCCTTTCCCGAGCTGGTATTTTCCAGGGCGTCGACCCCGTTGCAGTTACCAACTTGATCCAGGATCTTGAAACCGTCCGCTACCCGCGCGGTACCACCATTTTCGAAGAAGGCGAGCCCGGCGATCGCCTGTACATCATCACCGTCGGCAAGGTGAAGCTCGCCCGCCACGCCCCCGATGGTCGCGAAAACCTCCTGACTGTGATGGGTCCTTCCGATATGTTTGGCGAGCTGTCCATATTCGATCCGGGCCCCCGTACCTCCTCTGCTGTGTGTGTCACTGAAGTTCAGGCAGCTACCATGAACTCCGGTATGCTGCACCGCTGGATCCGCGAGCACCCGGAAATTTCAGAGCAACTTTTGCGCGTTCTGGCCCGACGCCTGCGCCGCACCAATGCATCCTTGGCTGACCTTATCTTCACCGACGTTCCTGGCCGCGTTGCAAAGACCTTGCTGCAGCTAGCTAACCGTTTCGGCAGCCAAGAGGGTTCGGCTTTGCGGGTTAACCACGACCTCACGCAGGAAGAAATTGCGCAGCTCGTTGGCGCTTCTCGCGAGACCGTGAACAAGGCCCTGGCTACGTTCGCTCACCGCGGCTGGATTCGCCTCGAGGGCAAGTCTGTTCTTATCAGCGATACGGAGCATTTGGCTAAGCGCGCCCGCTAAAAGGCCTAGTCTGCGGTTGCAGCTGCGTTTGTTGAAAGCACTGGGGCCGGCGAGTAAAGAAAACTCGCCGGCCCCAGTGCTTTGATGTTTATTGATTATTGTCGAGGTAGCGCAGGGTCACGCGCGTGGACTGCTCTGCAGCGTTGCGTAGCACGGGGTCTACGTCGGTGTAGATGGCATCAACAATCTGCTTGAGGGTGGCGTCAGGACCAAGCTGTTTCCGTGCATCTTGGACTTGCTGGAGACGCTGTTGACGACGGTCAATGTATTTGCGTGCAAGGACGGAGACGTCGGGGTGGTCGGGACCGTGGCCCGGTAAAAGGGCAACACCTTGTCCGTCTTTTTCCAAGCGAGACAAGGTCTCGAGGTATAGGCCCAGGTCTCCGTCGGTTTCGGAGATCATGGTGGTGTGTCGGCCTGCGATGGTGTCGCCGGTGACGATGCCTTCGAGGGTGGACTCGTGCGGAACACCGCTCCAAATGTAGAAGCACACGCAGTCTGCCGTATGCCCGGGCGTTGCGACGACCTCGATCTGGGGGGTGACGCCCTCTACGGTGATGATCTCGCCATCAACCAGTGGTTCGGCATCACGGCAGTAGGATTTGTCGACGCCGCGAATGGGGGCGCCAGTGAGCTGCCTGAAACGCAGTGCGCCGTCGGCGTGGTCATGGTGACGGTGCGTCAGCAGAATCAGTGCTGCTTTGTCGGACTTTGAGTTGAGAACGTTGAGGTGGCCTTCGTCCTCAGGGCCTGGATCGATGACGATGCTGCAGGGGTCCCCTTCAGCGCGAATGACCCAGGAGTTGGTGCCTTCTAGGGTCGCATAGCTGGGATTGGGGCAAAGAACAACTGCTGCGGACGGGGTGACCGGCCGAAGTTGACTGTAGGCTGGGTGCTCCATGTGCCCAAGCTTAGTAGGCTTGTGGCTCGCATGGGCACCCTTTACGGCACTACTTGCGAAGTTTTGCCCGCATTAGGGGGCAATTTCTACGATAATTTCCACCTCAACAGGGGAATTGAGGGGAAGTTCCGCAACGCCAACTGCCGAGCGAGCGTGGGCGCCTGCGTCGCCAAAGATTTCACCCATGAGTTCAGATGCCCCATTGATGACGGCGGGCTGTCCACCAAAGTCTTCTGCGGATGCCACGAATCCGACGATCTTGAGGACGCGGGTGACCTTGTCGATACCGACGAGCGCGTCTACTGCAGCCAGTGCGTTGAGCGCTGCGATGCGCGCATAGTTGTAGGCGTCTTCTGCGGACACTTCAGCACCAACTTTGCCGGTTGCTGCGAGTTCGCCGTTGACGAAGGGGATTTGGCCGGATGTCCAGACTTGGTTTCCGGTGCGGATTGCGGGCACGTAGGCGGCTACGGGTGCTGCAACCTGGGGAAGGCTAATGCCGAGTTCTCTGAGGCGTTCGCTGGTGGTCATTTTATGCTTCGACCTCGCGCTTCATGTAGGCAACGACGTTTTCCGGGTTGGGGCCGGGAACGACGCTGACGAGTTCCCAGCCGTCTTCACCCCAGGTGTCGAGGATTTGCTTGGTTGCGTGGGTCAACAGTGGGACTGTTGCGTATTCAAACTTTTTAGCCATGCCCAACACTGTACCCATTGGTTTTCAGTGTTGGGCATGGGGCACGCTTGGGCGGTTTTTAACTGGTCTTATCTACTCTAAAGGCCGATCAGTTCGCCACCGTTGGACAAGTATTCGTACCAGTTGGTCACGTGTGGGTTCTTGCGCAGGATTGCTCGGCGCTGCCGTTCGGTGAGTCCGCCCCACACTCCGAATTCGACTTTGTTGTCTAGCGCGTCTGCTCTGCATTGCAGCATCACGGGGCAGAGGCTGCAGATTTCCGCTGCTTGTCGTTGTTCCGCGCCGGTGACAAATAGGGAGTCTGGGTCTACATCGCGGCACTTTGCTCGCATGACCCAGTCGCCTCGTTTTTCGGGAGCGTGTGGGTTGATCCCGCTGTGGGGATTAGTGCTGGACGCTTTTTGGCCGATGGTGCCGTAGGGGTTGCGCGTCCGTGTGTGTAAGAGCGGAGTTGTCATGCTGCCACCCTCCTAATATGTTATAGGGATCGTTCCAGCTGTGAGTCTACACACATAATAGATTGTTGTCGAAGCCAGTCACATGAAACGCTCTACCACGTCACATTTTTAGCAGGTTTTTCGATGCTTCGCGACCTTGGCAAGCGACTTTCACGCCTTTAGTTCAGTAGAGTCTTGGTGTGTCTTCCTTGAAATCCCTGGGCCAGCTCACCGCCGCCATCGCCGCTGCGGGGCTTGCAACTGCTCTGACTCTCACTCCCCTTGCCGTTCTCGGCGGTGCCGGCGTCAGCCGAGCGGAGGAGACAATGGATTCAAACCTCACCGACCTCACAGAGGGTTCCGCCCCCGGAGTCACCACAATTAATGACGCCGCGGGGGAATCGATCGCATGGATCTACAAGCAGCGTCGCTTCGACGTGCCTTCAAACCAGATCGCCAAACCCATGAAGCAGGCAATCGTCAGCGTGGAGGATCGCCGCTTCTACGAGCATGAGGGGGTTGACTGGAAGGGTGCATTGCGCGCCATGGGCCGCAACATCATTAAGGGTGCGGTGAGTGAGGGGGCGTCAACAATTGATCAGCAATATGTGAAGAACTATTTGTTGCTGGTTGACGCCGAAGACGAAGCCGAGCAACAGCTCGCGGTGGAGCAGTCGATTCCCCGCAAGCTTCGCGAAATGCGGATGGCCTCTGATTTAGATCGCCGACATGATAAGGACGAGATCCTCGCGCGCTATCTCAACATTGTCCCTTTCGGCAATGGTGCTTATGGTGTCGAGGCAGCAAGCCGCACCTACTTCGGTATCCACGCTTCTGAATTGTCGGTCGCACAGGCGGCGATGCTGGCGGGCATCGTGCAGTCTTCTTCACTGCTTGATCCCTACACCAACCCTGAAGGCGTGGCCGAGCGTCGCGCCACTGTGTTGGACACCATGGTGGAGTCGGGAGCGATCACGATCGAACAGGCACAAGCCATCAAGCAGGAGCCTCTGGGGGTGCTGGAACAGCCGCAGGGTTTGCCGAATGGTTGCATTGCTGCTGGCGATAGAGGATTCTTCTGTGATTACGTGCTCGATTACTTGTCCAAGAAGGGCCTTGACTTTGATGAGGTCGCCACGGGCGGTTACACCATTGACACGACCCTTGATCCCGCAACACAAGAGGCCGCGCGGCAGGCGGTGACCTCGCAAGTGTCCCCCACCACCCCCGGTGTTGCGGAGGTTATGAATGTGGTGGAGCCCGGGGAGAAGTCCCGCAAGGTTGTGGCGATGGCGTCGTCGCGTGATTACGGTCTTGATTTGGATGCTGGCCAGACGGTCCTCCCTCAGCCTTTCACTCGCGTGGGTGCGGGCGCAGGTTCCGTGTTCAAGGTGTTTACCGCTGCGGTCGCTTTGGAAAAGGGCATGGGCGTCGACACCATGGTGGATGTTCCCCCGCGTTTCGAGGCGCGCGGCATGGGTGATGGCGGGGCGAAAAACTGCCCGCCGGATACCTATTGTGTGGAAAACTCTGGCGTCTACAAGCCTCAGATGACGTTGAAGCAGGCGTTGGCGCAGTCGCCGAATACGACCTTCGTGAAGCTCATTGAGCAGTTGGGGGTGTCGAATGTGGTGGATATGTCAGTCAACTTGGGGCTTCGGGATTATGTTGAGCCGGGCAGCTTTGACGGCGAGTCCTCGATTGCGGAGTATGTGAAGTCGCACAATTTGGGTTCGTATACGTTGGGCCCGACGGCGGTTAATCCGCTGGAGTTGGCGAATGTTTCGGCGACGATCGCCAGTGGCGGCATGTGGTGCGAGCCCTCCCCTATCAACAAGGTGTTGGATCGCCATGGCCAGGCGGTTGACCTTGATATTCCCGATTGCGAGCTTGCTGTTCCGGAAAATGTTGCCGCCGCCTTGGCGAATGCTTTGAGTGAGGACGTCGTGGATGGCACTGCCGCGGATGCGGCTAAGGCTGCGGGTTGGAGGGCTCCTACAGCTGCGAAGACTGGCACGACGGAGAGCCATTTTTCGGCGGCGTTTATGGGCTTTAATTCCCGTCTTGCTGCTGTGCCGTATGTGTATAACGATGGCGTGACGCCCACCCCGTTGTGCACGTCACCGTTGCACCAGTGCCCTGATGGTGATTTGTATGGCGGCATGGAGCCTGCTCGGACGTGGTTTGCTGCTGCCCGTGGTATTCCGGGCGCGGCGGATGGGGTGTTGCCTGCTATGGATCCGAAGTTTGGGCGCGGCTTGGGTGTGTCTGATTTGCCGTCGGTTCGGGGTTTGAGTGAGGGTGATGCCCGCAAGCGTTTGGAGAAGGCTGGCTACAAGGTCTCGATCACGTTTGTGCCGGGTGATGGCATGCCTCGTGGGCGTGTTGTTGGTATCCGCACCGGGGAGGCCGTGATGCAGGGGGACACGTTGACGCTTGAGTTGTCGGATGGGTCGACGCGTCCATCTGCACCGCCGTCTCCTGCGCAGCCTGAGGACCAGGTAGGTAATGACGTCGCGGACGATCTTGGCGCCGCGATTGATGATCTATTGCGTTCTTTGGGCGCGAATTAGCTGATTGCGGGTGCTCGGGTCGGGCGCTCGCTAGTAGGCTTGTGGCGTGGATACTGGAAAAAGTGGATTGAACCGCGCGTTGAGCGTGCTCGGGGTCAGTGCTGGTTTGGGGGTGGGGGCTGGCGCTGCGGTGATTGGCCATGGTTTGGCGGAGCTGCGGCGTTTCACTCTGCACACTGTTGAGCTTCCGGTGTTACAGCCTGGTACGTTAGCTCGTGCTGGTCGGGAGGATGACGGGTTTTTTACCGTGTTGCATCTGTCGGATCTGCACATGATCCCGGGGCAGCGCGCCAAGCAGCAGTGGGTGCAGTCTTTGGCTGAGTGCGAGCCCGATTTGGTGGTGAACACTGGGGATAATTTGAGTGACGCCCATGCGGTCCCGGAGGTATTGCGGGCTCTTGATCCGCTGCTAAACACTCCTGGGTTGTTCGTGTTTGGCACGAATGACTATTTCGGCCCTTCGCCGGTTAATCCGGCAAATTATCTACTGGGTAAGAAGCGCAAAGCTCGTGGGGTGGAGTTGCCGTGGAAGGGGATGCGCGCTGCGTTTGTGGAGCGCGGTTGGAGGGATTGCACCCATCAGCGCCATGAGTTCAGCGCCAACGGTTTGCGTGTGGCTGCTGCGGGTGTTGACGATCCGCACCATAACTACGACGACTATGGGAGCATCGCTGGGGCCCCTAATGCCCAGGCGGATATCTCTATTGGCTTGACGCACAGTCCGGAGCCGAGGGTGTTGGAGCGTTTCGAGGCCGACGGCTACCAGCTGACACTGTCTGGGCATACGCATGGTGGCCAGTTGTGTTTGCCTCGCGTCCGCGTTCCCTGGCCGGGGAACTCTCGTTTTTCAAGTGATTCTCGGGTGAGTGATGTGTTGGCCCACGCGTCTGTCCCGGAGGAGATCCCCAATCGTTGGGGTTCCGGTGTTGCCGGCAGCCTATCTGCCGCGCAGCCCACGGGGCATGCTCTGGTGGCAAATTGCGGGATTGATGCGGCTCGGGTGTCTGGCATGCACCGCTTTGGGGCTTTGTGGATGCACGTCAGTAATGGTCTGGGAACGTCGAAGTTTGTCCCGCAGCGGATTATGAGTAAACCGTCGGCCACCCGCATTTTGTTGACGGAAACTCCGCGTGTGAGCGGGGCTTAAGCTGGCACTTTGCGCAGGTTAAGGCCGTGCATTAAGATATTCCGAGGTAGCGGCCAGGGCGCCCCCTTTTTCCCGAGTCCTGGATTAACGCTCATCGGGATATGGCGCAGCTTGGTAGCGCGCTTCGTTCGGGACGAAGAGGTCGCAGGTTCAAATCCTGTTATCCCGACCATCTAGATTAGGTCAATGACCAGCAAATTTACTGTTTGCAGGTTGTTGGCCTTTTCGCTTTCCCGGGCCACACGAAAACGTGCACAAATTTCGGCAGCGAGCCCACCAAAAAACCGTTTCCCCAGGTCGCAAAACACACCCGCGGCTCCCTGCCGATATTTGTGCACACCCGCGCCCCTACCGCACCGCCACCTTTGTGCGTGAATCACTAACAAACCAAGCCAATGCGCAGGCAGTTTTTTATACTGTTAGGCACTGGCTTTACCAGCGATAGCGACAAGCACAAACCCCCACGGGGCAAAACCTTCACTACCCGCACCAAGCGCCGACACAGCCGCCGCAGCAATAGCCGCAATGCTGTCTTTTAACCAGGTCGCGGTGTTGAAGGGTTGGGGTCCTTGGGCTGCCACGGCGCTCATGCTACCGACAGCACGCCCCCGCGTCGTCATACCCAGGTATGTTTTGCCTTTAGACCTCTTCTGATTCTAGCAGGAGCGCGTGTGCGTCTTGCATGGCCGCACGCTGCGACAGGCCGTTGCCGACCACGGTGCACACCGCCAGCACACCAACCACCGCAAGGGACAGGAGCATCGGCGCGGCCGGACCATTATTGCCCAGTGTGCTCAAGCCCAACGCCGGGTAGTTCACCGGCATCAAAGCGTTGACAGTCTCCCACCCGCGGCTAAGCTCTACCGCAGTGGACTGCTTCCACGCCCAGGTCACGACACCGATTTGAGCTGCGACAGTAGCAAAAATCAGCGGCATTCCGACTGCTGGTCCAAGTGCCCGGCGCGCCCACTGGGTGCCTGCTGTCGCCCCATAGGCTGCAACGGTCAGCAGAATCCAGGCCTGCACGACCCCAGCGACTGTCGCCGTGCCTGCCAAGATGGCGTAGGTGACGGTAGCGGTTGTAGAAATCGCAAGAACCTGCCACCAATCCTTCTTCGCGTTGATGCGGGTCAGCGTTGCGCCAAGCAGCGTGGCTGCCGCGATGAGTACTGCATACAGTGGGGGCAGGCTGCCGCGTTCGGCAGGGGCGGCGTCATCACTGTTGTTTCCGCTTGTTGACGCCGCGGGGGTTGCGCTGGTGCGTGGGAGTGCGCGTTGGACGCCTGCGACGGCGTCTTGGTTTTTGGTGGACATGTCGGCGATTTTTGTGGCGCCCTGGTCGAGTTGGCCGATGCCATCGGTGGCTTGCTTGGCCACGCTGTCTAGTTCACCGGTGGCTTCGGAAAGTTGCTTTGCGCCTTGTGCTGCTTTGTAGATTCCGTCGTGGTAGCCGTAGCCGGGGACCGCGAGTTGGTTGGCGACTTCGCGGGAACCGCTGCGCAGTTGGTCGAGTTTGTCGGCGAGTTCACCGTCGATGCCGAATTGTTCGGCTTGGGTGCGCAATTCCTTGAGCTGGCCGCGGAGGTTGACGATGTCGGGGTCTTGTGAGCGGGCGAGTTCTTTGTCCGCTTGGTCCATGGCGCCCAGGACTTGGGACTGAATGACGGCTACTGCTTGCACCTGTTCAACGGCTTGGGCGACTCCGTCGGCGACTTGGGTGGCTCCGTTGCCGAGCTGCCCCGTGCCGGCTTGGAGTTGGATGAGCCCCTGGTTGAGCTGTTCTGCGCCGTCGTGCAGTTGTGCGGCACCGTCGATGATCTCGCCGGATCGGCTGCTGAGTTGCCCGATGCCGCCCTTGAGCTCTTGGACGCCGGTGTCGAGGAACCCTGCTTGGGCTGCGGCTTCGCCCGCTGCGCGGCGAGCTTCGGTGAGGGCTTGGGCTGTGGTGGCGTCAATCTGCGCGCTAGGGGCCCCTTCGGGTTCTTCGGGCCCGGTCCAGGTGGATGCGATACCGGTGTCGGTCGTCGCAGTATAGGTTGCGCCGCAGGCGACGGTGGCCACGGCTGCGAGCGCGAGAAGTATCTGGGGGGTGCGCGACTTTAGCCTCATGCTTGATGAATGTAGGGGTTTTGCGGCTGTCTTATTGATAGGCGCACCGGGCAAGCGCGGGACTAAACACTGGTAACGTTGGAAAACGGTGAAAATGTGACGATTGTAGGTGGAAAAGCCCCGTGTCTTTGATGATTGTTCTTGGCATAGCAGCTTTAGCTGTTGTGTGCTCCCCGGTGCTGGTCCGGGTTATGGACCGCGCTGCGGGTGTGCCTTTGGGACTGATGTATGTTGCCGCAGCCAGCGTGTTGGCGGGCACGTTCCCTACCGTTTTTGCAGGTGGGGGGCATGGTTCTGGCACCGTCGAGTGGTCGACGACGTGGGTGCGGGATTTCCCTGCGCCCGGTCAGCATATTGACGTCGCGTTCCGTGGCGATGCACTCAGCGTGTTCTTCGCGATGCTTGCGCTGTGTGTGGGCGCGGTGGTGTTCATCTATTCGGCAAGCTATTTGCACCATAAGGACTCGAATACGAGTTTTTATGTGATCATGTCTGCGTTCATGCTGGCTGTGCTGTTGCTGGTGCTGGCTAATGACATTGTGGTGCTGTTTATCGCTTGGGAGTTTGTCTCTATTGGCTCTTTCTTCTTGATCGCGCGCGCTGGTTCCGGTGGCGAAGCGGGGGCTATCCGCACCCTGGTGTTGACGTTTACCGGCGGTTTGTCACTGTTGGCTGCCACGGCTATCACCGCAACTGCGGCTGGCACCACTAATTTGCATGAGATTCTGGAGTCCGGTTTTTGGGTAGAGCGGCCAGGCATGGCGACCGTCTTGGCTGTGTTGTTTGCTGTGGCGGCGTTTACGAAGTCTGCCCAGTTGCCCTTCCACTTCTGGTTGCCTGAGGCGATGGCTGCGGCCACCCCCGTGTCGGCGTTTCTGCATGCTGCTGCGGTGGTGAAGGCCGGTGTGTACGTGCTGCTTCGTTTCTCCGCAGTGTTCCATGACAACCATGTGTGGAATGTTCTGTTGATCGTCGTTGGAATGTCCACTGCCGTGGTGGCCTCGCTATTCGCTATTCAGAAGACCGACCTGAAAAAGCTCACTGCTTATTCGACGGTGTCCCACCTTGGTTGGATTGTTGCCACCATTGGTGTTGGAACCCCCTTCGCTTTGGCGGCTGCTGCGGTGCACACCCTGGCGCACGCCATGTTCAAGTCTTCGCTGTTCATGCTGATTGGCGTGATTGACCACCAAGCACATAGCCGTGACGTGCGCCGCCTAGGCAAAATGTACAAGCAGCTGCCCTTCACATTCACAGCTGTGGTCATCGGCGCTTTGTCGATGGCGGCTATTCCACCGATGTTTGGCTTCGTGTCCAAGGAAGCCATGCTGGAGGCCTTCACCGGTGCACCGTTAGCTAACGGCGGTGTGATCGTTTTGCTTATCGCCGCGTTCAGTGGCGCTGTCTTCACCATGACCTACTCCACCCGGCTGGTGTTCGGCGCGTTTGTCGATGGTCCTCGTGACATGTCGGAGGTACGCGAAGCACCTGTGCGCCTGTGGCTGCCTGCTGCGTTGCCCGGCGTGGCGTCATTACCCATCGTCTTTTTCCTATCCCGTCTGGACTCCCCCATCGATTCCTTGGTGGCGGCCGCGGCCCCCACGGCGCACCCCGCCCACCTGCATTTGGCACTGTGGCATGGCATCACGTTGCCCTTCCTGATTTCCGCGGTAGCTATGTGCGTGACGCTAGTGATGGTGGCTTACCGTCACGCACTGTTTGAGTGGATCACCCCGAAGAACTTCTTCCCGACAACCGGTAACGATCTGCTCAATAAGCTCTACAACCGTTCACAAAAGTGGGGTCGTTTTGCGGCGTCAATGGCGGATTCCCTCAGCCCTTCGCGCCACTTGACCTACCCGCTGCTGCTGATCCTCTATCTCGCCGGTGGGGCGCTGTTGAGCCCCGGCTCGACGGGTATCGAGCTTGCGCCGCGAGTTCCGGGTATTGACCAGCCGATGGATGTGCTGCCGCTGATCATCGTGATCGTCAGCGTACTAGCGCTGGTGCGCACTCACAATCGTCTGTTGGCTGTGGTCCTGCTGGGCATCGCAGGCATCGGCGTGACCCTGCAGATTTTGCTGTTGGGTGCGCCTGACGTTGCCCTCACGCAGTTCCTGGTGGAGCTGCTGATTGTGGTCGTGATGATGATGGTTGTCCGCTTCCAGCCCACGGATTTCATCCAAACAGGCAACACCAAGAAGTTCTCCGCTGGTACCTTGGCCGTGCTGGTCGGTGTCGTGACATTCATCGGCGTGTACGCGCTGGTGGGTCGCCATGGCCGGCCGGATCTGGCTATGTGGTACCTGCAGGAAGCCCCGGGCATTTCAGGTGGCAGCAACGTGGTCAACACGATTCTGGTCGAGTTCCGTGCGCTGGATACCATGGGCGAGCTCAGCGTCTTGGGCATGGCTGGTGTGGTGATCGCCGCGGTTGTCGGTTCGATCCCCCGCCACAGCCGAGATGAGGACACTCCGCCGCCCTTCGGCATGGAGCTCAGCAACTCAATCCCGCTGCGCACTGTGTTGAAGGTTCTGTCACCAGTGTTGTTGGTGTTGAGCTTTGTCATCTTCATGCGCGGCCATAATGCCCCTGGTGGTGGCTTTATTGCTGCTCTGGTGGCCAGCGGTGCGATCATGTTGGCTTACTTGTCTAAGCCTGCTGACCGTCGGATTGTTCGCCCCAACCTGCCGTTCATCCTGACTGGTGTGGGCATGTTGACTGCCCTGGGCTCTGGGTTCCTTGGTTTGTTGAAGGGGTCCTTCCTCTTCCCGATCCACGGACATATCGCGGGCGAGCACGTGACAACCTCCATGATTTTTGACGTCGGCGTGTTCCTTGCGGTGCTGGGAATGGTCACGTTGGCTATCAATGCTTTGGGCGGTACGCGCCGACCAGGTGTGGACAAGTTGTTGCTGCCGTTTATTCGGAGCAGATCCAACCCGCTTCCCGCGTCGGATCTCCACAAGGAGGCCCGCGCAGAGCAGGAGGCTCAAACCTCGCCGGTGCACTCGGTGGTGGGCGCCCAGTTCACTCCTTATCGGGCAGTCACTACGGATTCTGTTTCTACTGCTCGACGCGTTGATCAACCCAGGGATAAGGAAGAGGGTGATCGCCGATGATTATCGCCTTGACTATTGCTGTGTTGATGGCTGGCGGTGTCTACTTGGCGCTCCAGCGCGGAATGGTCCGCATTGTTATTGGCATGGGTTTGATCAGCCATGCAACCAACTTGATTATTTTGGCTGCGGGTATCGGCGCGTGGCGCGGTGAGCCTTTCGCTGGCCGCACATCTATTGATGACGCCGCGGACCCTCTGCCCCAGGCTTTCGTGCTGACGGCGATCGTGATCACGATGGCGACAACGGCATTCATGTTGGCACTGGCGGCATTGGGCCGCTCGGACGATACGCGCAGCGCAGAAGATCCCGAACATGAATCTTCTTTGGATTCTCGAGCACGTAAGGCTTCCCCGATTTCTCCTCACACGCGTCGTGGTCGTCGCGTGCATGCTGTGCATGAGGCTGAGAGGCAGCGGCACGAGAAGCAAAAGCAACACAAGCAGCAGAAGGCTAAGCACGAAGATGGTCAGAAACAACAGGACGGCGCGGGCAGTGGCGCTCAAGGAGCTGAGCACTAAATGATGATGCACATATTTGCTGCTGAAGGTGCTGTCCATGGTGCACCGTTGAATGCTGCCGCAATGCTGCCACTGTTTGTTGCTGTGCCTCTGGTGGCTGCTGCGCTGGCTGTGATTGTCCGTGGTGTGGCACGCGATGTGCTGCACCTAGCCGTCCCTGCTGCGGGTATCTTCGCAGGTGTGTGGCTCTACGCCGCTACCTACGATGCTCCGCTTGGGCACAATGTTGGCCTGTATTCGGGTGGTGTGGCCATCCCGTTTGTCGCCGATGGTGTGACTGCATTGATGATTGTCGCGACGTCATTGGTGGCTCTGACTGCCAATTGGTTCGCCACTGTTGTGGGAGAAACCCGCGCTCGGTTCTATCCGGCGTTGGCGCTGATGCTGACGGCGGGTGTCAACGGCGCGTTGATGACGGGTGATTTGTTCAACCTGTTTGTGTTTATCGAAGTGATGCTGCTGCCGTCTTACGGCCTGATTGCTATGACGGGCACCTGGTCGCGTCTGGCGGGCGGCAGGATGTTCGTGCTGGTGAACCTGGCGACGTCAACTGTGCTGCTGATAGGCGTGAGCTTGGTGTACGCCACCTATGGGTCGGCGAACATTGCGGTGCTAGCCGGCGCGGCGCGTGGTGACAAGCCTGTTGTTGTGGCTATGGGTTTGGTGGTTATCGCGCTGGTTGTGAAGGCCGGCGTGTTCCCTGTCCACACGTGGCTGCCCCGCACGTACCCCGGGACGTCTCCTGCTGTCATGGCGCTGTTTTCTGGCCTGCACACAAAGGTTGCGGTGTACGCACTGTTCCGCATCTTCACGGTAGTGTTCGGTCTGGATACTCACTGGTCGGGCCTGATTATGATCTTCGCGATCGCATCGATGATGGTCGGTTCTTTCGCTGGTTTGGGCGAGTACACGATGCGCCGTGTGCTTGCCTATCAGATGGTGGGCGGCATGCCATTCATCGTGATCATGTTGGCCTTTGTTGGCTTCGATCCGAAGTCGGCGCTGGCCGCTGGTTTGTTCTACATGCTGCACCACATGGTTACTATCGGCGCGTTGGTGTTGACGACCGGTGCGATCGAGGAAACCTACGGCACGGGGCGTCTGCACCAGTTGTCTGGTCTGGCGCGGCGTGATCCTTTGGTTGCTGCCGTGTTTGTGATGGGCGCGTTTTCGATCGTTGGTTTGCCACCGTTTTCCGGCGTGTGGGCGAAGGTCTTCGCCGTGATGGAGATTGCGCGCTCGGGTGATGCCCAGGCGTGGGTTGCCATTGGGGTGATTATTGTTGCGTCGCTTGGTGCGCTGTTTTCGATGCTGCGCCTGTGGCGTGAGGTGTTCTGGGGCAAGGATATGGATGCGGAACGCACTCCGCCGGGCCTTGTGGTGACGTTGCCGCGTCTAGCCCCGGCTGCTGCTATGGCGGCTGTGTCCTTGGCTATGTTCGTTGCGGTTGGCCCGTTGTTTGCTGCGGTGGATCATGCGTCCGCCCAGTTGGTTGATGTGGATAATTACCAGCACGCTGTGTTGGGCGATCCTGCTGATGCAGTCGGAGAGGGGCATTAGGATGCGATTGTTTGCCCATTGGGTTGTGTATTCGTTGTGGCTGATTGGCCAGGTGTTTGCTGGTGCGTGGTCGATCGCTGTTGATGCTCTGCGGCCGCAGTCTCAGATGCATCCTGCGGTGGTGCGCTATCCGCTGCGGGTGACCTCTGATGCGTTGGTGACGGCGTTTTCGACGTCGATCACGATGACTCCCGGCACCATGAGTATTGGTGTGATTGATGACGCCGCGGGGGTTCCGGAATACTTGCTGGTGCAGGCCGTTTTTGGTGCGGATGAGCAGGAAGTTTTGGACGGTTTAGCCGATATGGAACGTAGGCTGTGGCCTGCGGTGGAAGGGGCTTAAGGTGTTGAATTTTGAGTCTGTACCGACTTGGTTTGGTTGGGTTTCGTGCGTCGGCATTGCAGCGTTCGCGTTGTGCATTGCGGTCGGTTTGGTGATTGTTGTGCGCACCCGCAGTGCTGCGGTTCGGATTGTAATGTCCGATCTGATTTTCTACGGGATGGTCGGCGTGTTCCTGGTGTGGAGCGTGTTTGCTGACGTCTCTATTGTCTTCGAAGTTGCTGTGCTGGCAGCGTTGCTTGGTGGCCTGTCTACAGTGTCGTTGGCCCGGATGCTGTCTAGGGGGCGTCGCTAATGCTTAGTGTTGTTGCTGCCGTGTTGTTTGTTGCTGCGGCTGTGGCTGCAGTCGTTACGGCTATCGCTGTGGTGCGTGCCCCGGATGCTTTGTCCAAGGTCAATGTGATGAGCGTTCTGAGCTGTGTTGCGTTGCCACTGGCGGTCATCGGGGTGTTTATCCAGGACACCGCTGCGGGCGGGTTTGATTGGCACAACCTTGTGCGCGTGGTTTTAGCTGTTATGGGCCTGCTTGTGGTGGCTAGCGTGTCGAACTTCTATGTTGGCCGCTCCATCTACAACACCGAACAGGAGCAGCACACAACATAATCAGTGTCATGTAGGCATAATGCCGACGAAAGGGCGGGCATGCTTCTCGACTTCAAGAAACATGCCCGCCCTTTTTGACCCCTTAGACGGCCTTACTTAGCTGCCTGGAAAAGCTCCTTCACACGAGCACCAAGGTCAGCGTCAACGTTGGTCCAATACTCGTAGCACTGCTGCTCAACACGCTCGTTCACACCACCCATGGCACGCGCAATGTTGCCCGCCAAGCGTTCGCGCGCGGCGTCATCAAGCACCTCGCGCACAAGGATGCCAGCCTGGACGAAATCATCATCCTCGGCATGCTGCACGTAAGCACCACGAGTGAAGTCAGTACCGTGGGTGTCCCACAGGCCCAGATCGCCGGCAACACCGACAGTCACACCGGAACCGGAAGAACCCTCAGGATCTAAAGCACCATTGTCGCGGCCCTCACCATTAGGCGAGTACACCGGCTGAGTCGGAGCCTGGAAGGAGTACGTCATCGCGCCATCCTGCGAGTAGGAATTCACAGGGCACACCGGAGCGTTCACCGGCAACTGCTCGAAATTCGCACCCACGCGGTAACGATGCGCATCGGCGTAAGCGAAACCACGAGCGATCAGCATCTTGTCCGGGGAGAACCCGATACCGCGAACCAAGTTAGAAGGCGCAAACGCAGCCTGCTCGATCTGAGCGAAGAAATTCTGCGGGTTGCGGTTCAGCTCGAAATGACCAACGTGGATCAACGGGTAATCCTTGTGCGACCACGTCTTCGTCAGGTCGAAGGGGTTGTAGCGGTAGCCTTCTGCCTCGTCGACCGGCATGATCTGCACCTTGACATCCCAGACGGGGAAGTCGCCGCGCTCGATAGCTTCGTACAGATCGGTGCGGGAGGAATCGGCGTCCTGACCAGCAAGCGCGGTTGCCTCAGCATCGGTGAGGGTTTCCCAGCCCTGACGGGTCTTGAAGTGGTACTTCACCCAGAAACGCTCGCCAGCTTCGTTAATCCACTGGTAGGTGTGGGAACCGAAGCCGTCCATGTGGCGGAAGTCCTTCGGGATGCCGCGGTCGCCCATGAGGTAGGTGACCTGGTGTGCGGACTCAGGAGTGCGGGTCCAGAAGTCCCACTGCATGTTCGCATCACGCAGGCCGGAACCCGGGAGGCGCTTCTGGGAGTGAATGAAGTCGGGGAACTTGATGCCGTCACGGATGAAGAACACGGGGGTGTTGTTGCCGACGATGTCGTAGTTACCCTCAGAGGTGTAGAACTTCAGAGAGAAACCACGGACGTCGCGCCATGCATCGGGAGAGCCCTGCTCACCGGCGACAGTGGAGAAGCGGGCGAGCATCGGGGTGACGGTGCCCTTCTGGAACAGTGCCGCGCAGGTGTACGGAGACATGTCCTCGGTGACGGTCAGCTCGCCAAAAGCGCCGGAGCCCTTAGCGTGGACGACACGCTCCGGGACACGCTCGCGGTTGAAGTGAGCGAGCTTTTCGATCAGGTGGAAGTCGTGCAGCGCGACGGTTCCCTGCTGGCCGGTGGTGATGGAGTGGTTCTCGCTGGCAACAGGAGCGCCAGCGAGAGAGGTTGTAACGCCGTGGGCGACGGGGCACTGGCCGCGGCTGACGATGTCGTCAACGGTGGGAGTGCTGTTGGATGCAGACTGGTTGGTCATGCGTTGCTCCTTTTTTACGAAGTGTGGGCCAGGTCCGTGTGTACAGCGGGGGCTGGTCCGCTGGGTTACTCGAGCACAAGACTTAAGTCGGCCCTATGAATTTCTAACAATTCATAAGCTACACCTCTATAGGAAAAACCGCAAACGATTTCGGGCCAATCAATCGGAAGCCTATTAATACTTACCTATGATCGGGCACGCGCCACTCAGCCAGCGCACACGACAGCTTGCTACACCCTGCGCACTACCTTGGAAAGTCACTAGGCAAAAGCACCCCCTGCTAAAGTAGAACACCGTGACCTATGCCGACGTAGAAACCGACGCCTACGTCACCCAGCTAGCGCTCAAAGCCGGCCGTGGTGACCGTCAGGCCCTCGATGAATTCATCGGTGCCACGCACAAAGACGTCTGGCGTTTGCTCGCGCACCTCAGCAGCCCCGACACTGCCGATGACCTCACCCAAGAAACCTTCTTGCGCGTCCTAGGGGCACTGCCCCGCTTCGCCGCACGCTCCAGCGCCCGCACATGGATCCTTTCCCTTGCGCGCCGCACATGGGTAGATAGCATCCGCCACGATCGAGCCCGACCGCTGAAGTCCGCAACCGAATACGAAGACGCACAAGCTACCACCTCGACGTCTAATTCTTGGTCCGAGTGGGTCGACGCCCGATTGCTCATCGACGAGCTGCCAGAAGAGCGGCGTGAAGCATTGATCCTCACCCAAGTGTTGGGTTTTAGCTACGAAGAGGCCGCGAAAATCGCCGGCGTTCGCGTAGGAACTATCCGGTCCCGCGTCGCCCGCGCCCGCGCCGACATCATCGCAGCCTCCACCGGAACCAACAGCAGCGAAGACTCGCCGGGACTGCGCGCCATCTAAAAAACAGCGCATCAAAAAACGCATAATGCCCGCCAGCACTAAACAGTGCGGCGGGCGTTATTTAACCCGTCGGGCCCCGCGGGGCCCGACTAAGTTGTGATGTTACTTGCGGCGGCGACCAGCGACGAAAGCGCCAGCAGCCATCAGTGCAGCGCCGAAGCCAGCGAGGCCAGCAACGTCAGCACCGGTGTTAGCAAGCACGCGCTTCTCGGAAGCGGCGGGAGCCTGCTGCTTTGCAACACCCTTCTCAATGCCCTTCACGGGAGCTTCAGCAGCCGGAGCCTCTGCAACAGGAGCTGCAGGAGCCGGGGTGGAGGAACCAGTGGAAGAACCAACCAGAGCCGGGATCAGCGGAATAGCAGCAATGGGGATCAACCAACCGGGCACGTCAGAGGAACCAGAGGGGTTGCTGGGCTTGCCACCGGGGTTACCGGGCTCATCTTCCGGAGGGCAATCGCAGGTCTCGGTGACCTTCTCGAGGGAGCCATCTTTGAAAGCGATGGGGTTGCCGTAGAGGGTCTTGCCGTCCTTCTCAGCCTCTTCCTTCATCTTCTTGATCTTCTCGACGTCCCACTCGCCGGTGACCTTCATGGTGGCCTCTTTGTTGACGTTCTTGATCTTGTCAAAGCCCTCCACACCGTAGTCCTTGGTGAAGACACCAGCCCAACCACTGTAAGCGTCGATCGGGGAAGCGAACTTGACGGTAGCTTTCTTGCCCACCACAGTTACCTCGGAAGGAACCAGCTTGTTCTTGTAAGGCTGTTGCTTACCAGCGACAGCAGGCAGGTAACGGTCGACGTACCAGCTGGTAGCGTCAGAAGCCACGTAGCCTTCATCCGGCAGATCGATAGTGATCTCAGCGGTGCTCATCGGGTAGTCGGTAGCGAACACCGGGCGCCAAGCGATGATGCTCTTGCCGAGTAGGTAATGCTGCATCTCAACGTTGCCGGGACCAGCGCCCTCGGGGTTCTTGTCACCCTCAGGGTTGAGGTTCGGGTGGTTGTTGGGATTCCAGACCTTCTTGGTGAAGCCGTTGTTGGAGTAGTCCTTCAGGTTCATGTTGAACACTGCGGCACCCTCGAGATTGACCTTATTGCTGATGGTCTCGGTGGTGCGGGTGCAGTTGTTGCAACCCTTGTCGTTGGTGAACTTCTCTTCGGTCTTAACGACCTCGCCACGGGTGAAACCGTTTTCGGGCTGAACGTAGCCGTTCTCGCCGATGTTCAGAGCAGGCTTTTCGCCCTCTTTTTCACCTTCAGCTTCTTTACCCGGTGCAGCCTCAGCGCCGTCCGCTACCGGCTGCTTGTCTTCAGCAGGTGCCTGTGCAGCCTCAGCAGGTGCCTGTGCAGCCTCAGCAGGTGCCGGTGCAGCCTCAGCAGGTGCCGGTGCAGCCTCAGCGGGAACCGGCTGCTGAGCCTCTTCAGCGAAAGCAGGTGCAGCATGCACACTCAAAGCGAAAGCGGACGCAGCCGCTACAGCAGCAAAAGAACGTCGCATAATAAACTCCTAAAAAAATTGGAAAAACTTCTCTGGTCACGCTAGCACTGATGACAGGAAATTTCCATAAAAGGGGACATATCCACAGGATTTCAGCAAAATTCCAGCTCAACGCCGCCATCAGGCTACACCTCAGACCCCTACTGCTCAATTACTTCAACAAAGTAAGCGCTGCAATTGTCAACACTGTGGTACACACGCTGGCACAAGAAAACCACTCGCAGACAGGCGACACAAGCACCACCACGGCGGCACCCGGAAGCACCCAACTACGCTGCCTCACCAACGGCGCAATCACAATCACCACCACACAAGCCCCCGTCGGAACCATCGGCCCAGGAGTCCTACACACCGGCTAGCCAACAACACAAAAAGGGTGGTCGACGAAAAACACCGCGATCACCCTTTTTCCACCCCCAGCGCACAAAAACTAGCGCACCAACAACTCAGCAATCTGAATCGTATTCAACGCAGCACCCTTGCGCAGGTTGTCACCAGAAACAACAAGCACCAAACCCTTGTTGTCATCCACCGACTGATCCTGACGAATACGACCCACCAATGACGGGTCCTTCCCCGCAGCATCCAACGGCGTCGGAACATCCACAACCTCAACCCCCGCGGCGTCATTAAGCACCTTAATTGCCTGTTCAGGGGTAATCGCACGCTCAAACTCAGCGTGAATCGTCAACGTATGACCAGTAAACACAGGCACACGCACACAGGTGCCAGCAACCTTCAAATCCGGCAAACCAAGAATCTTCCGAGACTCATTACGAAGCTTCTGCTCCTCATCAGTCTCCAAAGACCCATCATCAACCAAATTGCCAGCAAACGGTAAAGCATTAAACGCAATCGGAGCAACATAAGGGCCGAACTCAGAATCCGCCACGGTCTCGCGCATGACAGAACCATCATGTGTCAGCTCCACATTACGATCACCGATCTCCGCAACCTGCTTCGCCAACGTCTCCACACCAGCCAAACCAGAACCAGAAACCGCCTGATAGCTAGACACATGCAGACGAACAAGCCCCGCGGCGTCATGAAGCGGCTTCAACACAGGCATCGCAGCCATCGTCGTGCAGTTCGGATTCGCAATAATGCCCTTCGGAACCTCATTCAGAGCCTCCGGGTTCACCTCCGACACAACCAAAGGAACCTCAGGATCCTTACGCCACGCCGAAGAATTATCCACCACACGGGCACCAGCCTGCGCAAACAACGGCGCAAACTCACGCGAAGCCGCACCGCCAGCAGAAAACACCGCGATGTCAATACCCTGCAAAGACTCAACAGTCTGAGCCGTCACATCCTCAACAACGATGTCCTCGCCACGGAAAGACAACGACTGCCCAGCCGAACGGGGAGACGAAAAGAAACGCACCGTATCCGCCGGAAAATCACGCTCCTCCAGCAAGGTACGCATCACGCGACCCACCTGGCCGGTAGCGCCAACAACAGCAACAGTAGTCATAACAGCAGCTCCCTTTAACGGCCCGTACCAGCGTAAACGGTGGCTTCTTCCTCGCCACCCAGCTCGAAAGCATCATGCAAAGTCTTCGCAGCAGTCTTCACATCCGCCTCACGCAAGATCACAGAAATGCGGATCTCAGACGTCGAAATCAACTCAATGTTCACACCCGCATCACGCAAAGCCTCGCAGAACACCGCAGTAACCCCCGGGTGAGACTTCATGCCCGCACCAATCAGCGACACCTTGCCAATCTGATCGTCATACAGCAAGTTCTCGCACGTGCCCTCCGACTGCAAGCGCTTCAGCAACTCCATCGCACGCGGCCCATCGGCACGCGGGCACGTAAACGTAATATCCGTGCGGTTGTCCTCCAGCGAAGACACATTCTGCAACACCATATCGATGTTGATCTCATTGTCCGCAAGAACACGGAAAAGCTTCGCAGCCTCCCCCACCGTGTCCGGAATACCCAGAACGGTCACCTTTGCCTCGGACGTATCGGTGGCTACGCCAACCAGGGTTGCTTCTTCCACGGGGATCTCCTCCATCGAACCGGCAACCAACGTGCCGGGGTCATTGCTGTACGAAGAACGAACTCGAATCGGCACATCAAAAGCGCGCGCATACTCCACGCTTCGAAGCACCAAAATCTTGGAACCCACAGCTGCGAGCTCCAGCATCTCCTCAAAGGAGATCTTTTCAAGCTTCTGAGCGTTCGGCACAATACGCGGATCAGCGGTGTACACACCATCAACATCCGAGTAAATCTCGCACACATCAGCTTTCAGCGCAGCCGCCAAGGCAACAGCAGTAGTATCCGAACCACCGCGGCCTAGGGTTGTGACGTCGCGGGTGTCCTTGTTAACACCCTGGAAACCGGCCACCAAACAAATTTTGCCCTCATCGAGAGCCTCACGGACACGCTCCGGAGTGACATCCACAATGCGCGCGTTACCGTGACGTTCCGTTGTAAGAACACCCGCCTGCGAACCAGTGAACGACTGAGCCTTCGCGCCATAAGATTCGATCGCCATGGCAACCAAAGCATTCGAAATGCGCTCGCCAGCAGTCAGCAGCATGTCCATCTCACGAGCCGGCGGGACCGGGTTCACAGCGGCAGCAAGGTCGAGCAGCTCATCAGTCGTGTCCCCCATAGCCGAGCACACCACTACAACATCGTGCCCGCGCTTCTTCGTGGCAACAATTCGTTCGGCAACGCTGCGGATACGCTCCGGAGACTCCAGCGACGAACCGCCATACTTTTGCACAATCAGTGCCACGAGGATTCCACCTTTCGGAAGACAGGTATCTTACTTCCCGCTAATGCTACCGCACCACAACCCACCTACAGCCACAAGCTAGCTAAAAGCACATAACAAACAGTCCCCACCAGAATTGATGACGCCGCGGAGCGTCGCCACCAATGCACTCCAACGGTCACCATCACAGCTGCAACAACCGCAACATAACCGCGCCCACCCCCAGCCGTTACGGCATCATCGAGCACACCACGCACACAATAAACCACCAGCACGACCATCACCCCCACCGGCATAAACGAACGCAACACCCGTGCGAAACCCGAGCGCGCCACCATACGCGCTGCCACAAAAGGTAGCCAACGCAACAACACAGTCACCCCGCCCACAACCAGCAACACCGACAACGCATACGCCGGAGTAACCCCCTGTGGCAAGCCCCACGCACCAGGAGAATTAACGCCCCACACGAGACGAACCCCCAAGAACATATGCCCCCAACAGCAACAACCAATACGCACTCAACGCCGCAGCCAACATCCGACCAGGCACCACAACAGAAGCCACAACCCCCACTAGCGCAGCCGCTCCTACCGGCAACCACCAACGGCCGGGCGGCAATGACTCCAACGCCAAAACAATAAACAGCGCGGTCAACGCGAACTCCACGCCATGCACACCCTCCGGCACCACATACGACGCCACCGCGCCCACGATACCCGACACAACCCACACGGATTGGCACACCACATGCACCACCAACAACTCACGGCCTGACAGTTGCAACAAACCCTGAGTGGAACTCTGCTCAGCAAGCCCATGCGAGTCGGCTGGATTGAAGGAACAATCAGTAGCCCGAGCGGGATCAGCCACCGGTCCCGCAGCCCGAACCGCCGACACAATCGCATACGTCTCATCTGTCAACGAGTACGTCACATACGCTCGGGCCAACCTCCCCCGCACCACCTCCCGCGGATACGTCAAGCCATAAAAGATATGGCGAAAATTCACCATCAACGACGTCAGCGCAGCACCCGCAACGCTCACCCCACCCAAAACCAAACCCACACCCAAAAACTCCATCGAACCCGCATAAATGAGGAAAGAAAACAACGGCGCCCACCACCAAGCAAACCCCGACCGCGCAATCAACACGCCAAACGCCAACCCCAACGGCACCAAACCCACCGACACCGCAAACAACTGGGGACCGACAGTCGAACGCGACGTCATTAATCACACCTTCCCACACCGAACATGGCACACAAAAACAACTAAACAGCAGGTAAAAGAGATCAGAGGAGAGCACGAGACCGCGACATTCCACGCCAGGAAATGCTAATATCTACGCAAACCCCGCGCCAATCTACTAGGGTTTTTCGGGTGCACAACTCCTACCTAGCGGTGCTCTTCGCGTTCGCCTCGGCAATGACCATTGCCTGGGGTACCGTCGTGCGACACCGCATCGCCCAAGACGCCCCAGGGGACAGCCGCGAAGCATTCGTCGCTGCCCTGCGGCAACCAATGTGGTGGGCAGGAACATCCACAGCACTAATCGCCTACGGCCTCCAAGCAGTCGCCTTCGGCTTCGGCACCGTGCTCATCGTGCAACCAATCCTGGTGCTCAAACTGATGCTGACCTTCCCCCTCGAAGCACACTACGCACGACGCCGCGTCGGTTTCGGAGAGATGTTCTGGTCCGGTGTACTGACTGCCGCCGTCGCCATCCTGGTCATCATGGGTAAACCGGCCGCAGGGCTCACCCACCCGCCACTGAACAGGTGGATCCCCGCACTTATCATCGGCATCGCAGGCTTCTTACTACTGGACTACATCGCCAAGCGCGGACCCCAAAAATATAAAGCACTGCTGCTGGGCGTCATCACTGGAGGAATCTTCGGCTACGTCGCCGTACTGTCCAAGGCTGTGGTGGACATCTTCCTCCACTACGGTCCACTGGGCCTGGTGCTCAACTGGGAGCCCTACATGCTCGTGTTCTCCGCGACCGTCGGAACCGTCATGCAGCAATTTTCCTTCAACGCCGGCAACCTCAAACAGTCCCTGCCAGCGATGACCATCGGCGAACCCATCGTCGCATTCACCCTCGGCTACCTCATCCTCGGCGAGAAATTCCAAATCGAAGGCATCCAATACCTCTGGATGGGCGCTGCTCTCATCGCAATGTTCGCAGCCGCCATCGCACTGTCTATTAAAGGTGCCGAAACAACCGCCGAAGAAGATGCAGAAGCCACAGGTTCTGACAGCGAGGCTTCACCTGCACAAAGCACCGACGCTTTAACCCCACAAGCATCAGAGCGCTCGACCCTCTTAGGGTCACTGCAGGAAACAGCAGAATAAAGGGCAACACCGTACACGCGAACCAGGCCTCGGACCGCTACAACCTCCCAGCCCGCCGCAACACAACGCGACGTCATCACCCCCAGTTTGGAAAGCCCATCCCACACAGTGGTATGGTAGGTCACATGTTTACACCACCCCACCCCAGCCCACAAGGGCACACGCGTGGGCAAATCAACGGGCTACTTACGCGCCGCGGCGGACACCAAGGTTAACAGCCGGACCGCCGCGGACACTCTCGCTTGCCGGCAGCACCCCACAACACTTCCAAACAGCCGCACACCCCGCGGCACCAAAGAAAAGGAAAGCCCCATGGCAAACGACACCTTCTTCACCGCCCCCGCAGAAATCACCACCCCAACCGGCGACCGCGCACCCGGCCAACCCGCATGGAACAAACAACGCAACTCCTCCATGCCCGTCGACCGCTACCAACCCTTCGCCCAAGAAGTCGAAGACATCCGCCTGCCCGACCGCACCTGGCCCGACAAAAAAATCACCCACGCACCCCAATGGTGCGCCGTTGACCTGCGCGACGGCAACCAAGCACTGATCGACCCTATGTCGCCCGAACGCAAACGACGCATGTTCGACCTGCTGGTCAAAATGGGCTACAAAGAGATCGAAGTCGGCTTCCCCTCCGCCTCCCAAACCGATTTCGACTTTGTACGCGAAATCATTGAAGGCGACCGCATCCCCGACGACGTCACCATCCAAGTACTCGTCCAAGCACGCGAACACCTGATCCGCCGCACCTTCGAAGCCTGCGAAGGCGCCAAAAACGTGATCGTGCACTTCTACAATTCAACGTCTATCCTGCAGCGCCGCGTTGTCTTCCGCAAAGACAAAGAAGCCATCAAAAAACTGGCCACCGACGCCGCCGAACTAATCAAAGAAATCGCCAAGGACTACCCCGGCACCAACTGGCGCTGGGAATACTCCCCCGAGTCCTACACCGGCACCGAACTGGCCTACGCCAAAGAAGTCTGCGACGCCGTCGTCGAGGTCATGGACCCCACACCCGACAACCCCATCATCATCAACCTGCCCTCCACAGTGGAGATGATCACCCCCAACGTCTACGCCGACTCCATCGAGTGGATGAGCTGCAACCTGAACCGCCGCGACTCCATCATCCTGTCCCTACACCCCCACAACGACCGCGGCACCGGCGTCGCAGCAGCCGAGCTGGGCTACATGGCCGGCGCCGACCGCATCGAAGGCTGCCTGTTCGGCAATGGCGAGCGCACCGGCAACGTCTGCCTGGTCACCCTGGGCCTGAACATGCTGACCCAAGGCGTCGACCCGCAAATCGACTTCTCCGACATCGACCAGATCCGCCGCACCGTCGAATACTGCAACCAACTGCGCGTTCCTGAGCGCCACCCCTACGGCGGCGACCTGGTATTCACCGCGTTCTCCGGCTCCCACCAAGACGCCGTCAACAAGGGCCTCGACGCCATGGCAGCCAAAGTCACCCCAGGCGGAACCCACAGCAGCGTTGCCTGGGAACAGCTGCGCGGCGAACAGTGGGAAGTCCCCTACCTGCCGATCGACCCCAAGGACGTCGGCCGCAACTACGAGGCCGTCATCCGCGTCAACAGCCAATCCGGCAAGGGCGGCGTCGCTTACATCATGAAGACCGACCACGGCATCGACCTCCCCCGCCCCATGCAGGTCGAGTTCTCCTCGACGGTGCAGGCCGTCACCGACGCCGAGGGCGGCGAAGTCGCATCCAAGCAGATGTGGGACATTTTTGCCACCGAATACCTGGACGCCACCACCCCCTTGGAGCTGGTCAGCGTAGCTATTGACGCCGCGTCTACCGAACGCGACGAGGCCCGCATCACGGCCGATATCGTGTTGCGCGGCGAGGCCATGAAGATCGAGGGCCGCGGCAACGGCCCAGTCGCTGCCTACGCGAATGCCCTGGAAAGCGTCGGGATTGACGTCGAGGTGCAGGAGTACACCCAGCACGCTCGCTCCGCCGGTGACGATGCAGAGGCTGCGGCCTATGTACTGGCGGACGTCAATGGGTCGAAGTTCTGGGGCGTCGGTATCGCCGGCTCCATTACCTACGCTTCCCTGAAGGCAGTTACTAGCGCAGTCAATCGCGCCCTGAGCTAATCACCGCAGCGCCCACGATGGGCGCTGCACCCATTGCACATAGAGAAGTCGTACAAAAAACCGGCAGATTTTGCTTCCGACGGTTTATTTTCCCAGGTGGCAGTCGCACAATGGGCAAATCTGCCGGTTTTTTGTATCCGTCGATGCGCATCCGCCGGTGCGTATCCGCCGGTGCGCATCCGTCGGTGCGTATCCGCCGCCTACCCGCCATGCGGCCTAGCTCCGCCATGCAGGCTGACCCCCTTCGATCCGATATCGCGGAGCAACCAACGGCGCATACTGACTAGACAACGCCTGACGAAGCGCAGACATGGCAGAACCATCGCTAAAGGTACGACGATCAAAACGGACGACGCGTATGCCAAGGTTGATTAATTGCCGCTCGCGCTCTCGCTCGCGGCGCAGGGACTCATCGACAGCCGTGCCGAAAGCGCCTGTGTGTTTTTCTATGCCGTCGTATTCAACCACCACCGCCTGCTCCTCGAAAAAGAAGTCCGGCCGTGCCACAAAGCGTCCCCCGCTTGTCACCACCCTGGCCTGCGCTAGAGGAGCCGGCAGCCGCTCCTGCCACATGGCGTATTTTAATTCGGACTCGCGGGGGCTCTCACTGGTGGCGCTCAGCACGGATGCTAGAGCGCGAATACCTGCGGCGTTACGCACATCCTGAGCTTCCGCCAGGGCGCTGCGCACCCGTGCCAAGTCCTTAGGGTGGGTCCGCACGTGATGCTCTGCTGCGATCAGCGCCGCCTCAATGCTGTGAACGCTCCCAACGTCAACGATGCTGTCGAGCAACGATAACGTCCGTGCCTCCCCGAAGCGAGTTGGTAATAGGTCAACTGAATATCGCCGTGCGCGTTTAGTAGCATCCGAAAAAGTAAGGAATTGCGGCGACCACAATCCGCCGGGGATCGGCAGGCCATGGCACGCAACCGCAGCCAAGCCCCGTGCTGCAGCACGCTTGCGCCTTGCAGTTGCTGCCACTGCCTTCGCGATGAGCTGCTCCTGTGGAGTCAGTGACAGCCACAATTCGGTCTTCATGTAAGCCGCTGTGTAGACAAGGCTGAACTCTCCTTCGCTGTACGCGCTGAATAGTGCTGCTCGTCGTGACGGCGAAAGTGCCCCGCTGTAAATAATTGCCCCCGAGTGTGTCATGCCCCCTCATTGTAGCGATCGCGCACAACAGGTACAGAAAACCGGCAGATTTACCCTCCGCGGCCAGTCGACCTGCACAAACACATCACAAAAGCCTAAATCTGCCGGTTTTCTGTACCCCATGGAGCGGCGAAAGAACGGCGAATGAGGCAACCTGCACCGCCGCGAGGACCACTCGCCCCATCCGGGGGGATAAGGTTCCCCTAAAACGAACACAGTCCTACACTTGTGAAATCACGACAAGGCCCAACGGGCCCCACCCGCACCAGTCGTAGAAAGGCACACGTTATGTCCCCTTCGCGCCCCACTCCCCCGGCCCTGAAGCGCCGCGTACCGAAGTACAGCGACCTTGCACCTCTGATGCAGTTCGCTAAGCCGACGCTCGATTTCAAGAAACGTCGCCTGTCTAAAGCCGCGAACGTGTGGGACTTGCGGGCGATCGCTAAGCGCCGCACGCCTACTGCGCCGTTTGATTATGTCGATGGTGCTGCTGAGGACGAGATTTCGATCAACAAGGCCCGGCGCGCGTTTCGCGAGATCGAGTTCCAGCCGGGTGTGCTGCGTAACGTCGCTGATGCGGATTTGAGCACGACTATTTTCGGCCGCGAGTGGTCGATGCCTTTGGCGATTGCTCCGACGGGCTTCACTCGGATGATGCATTCCGAGGGTGAATATGGTGGCAGTGCTGCGGCGGCTGATGCCGGCATCGCCTACACCTTGTCCACGATGGGTACGGCTTCGATGGAGGACGTCGCGGCGCATGCTCCGGAGGGTGAGCGCTGGTTCCAGTTGTATCTGTGGCGTGATCGTGAGCGCAGCAAGGAGCTGGTGCAGCGGGCTGCGGATGCTGGTTTTTCGACGCTAGTCGTGACGGTGGACACTGCCGTGGCTGGTGCTCGTTTGCGGGATGTGCGTAATGGCATGACTATTCCCCCTCAGTTGACGGCGAAGACGGTTGTTGACGCCGCGTACCGTCCGGAATGGTGGTTTAACTTCCTCACGCACGAGCCGCTGAGTTTTGCTTCTTTGTCTCGCCATTCTGGAACGGTGGCGTCTTTGGTGGATAGGATGTTCGACCCGACGTTGACTTTTGATGACCTGGATTGGATCCGGGATTTATGGAAGGGCAACTTGGTGGTGAAGGGCTTGCAGACTGTGGAGGATGCGCGGCGTTGTGCCGACCATGGTGCTGATGGTTTGGTGGTGTCGAACCATGGTGGCCGCCAGTTGGACCGTGCGCCGGTGCCTCTTCATTTGCTTCCGCAGGTGCGTGAGGCTCTGCCGGATATGGTGCTTGGTTTGGACACGGGCATCATGTCGGGTGCTGATGTGTTGGCGGCGGTTGCCCATGGTGCTGATTTCTGCTTCATTGGTCGGGCCTACCTGTACGGTTTGATGGCTGGCGGCAAGGAGGGTGTGGATCGCACTTTGGAGATCATGCGTGACGAGATGACCCGCACGTGCAAGCTATTGGGCGTCAATAAGTTGTATGAGCTTACTCCGGAGCATGTCAAGCTCAACGCCTCTGTCTAAACTCGTCTGTTTGTAGCCTGGGCCCGGAGTGTGTGCCTTGAACGTTGTTGACGGATGCTGATGTAGACGTCGAGGGTTAACCGCAGGCGCTATACTGAAGCGCAATGAGTAGCGAGAATTCCCCCAGCGTAGACAGTTCCCGAAACCCCCAGGAGGGTTCCGGGCGGTCTTCGCGTTCACGGCGCCGGCGGTCGCGTTCTCGCCGCGGCCGCTCCTCGCAGGCACAAGGCAATAATCAGGGCGCTAAGCACAGCGCTGAGCAGGCTAGTCAGCAGAATCCCGCGCCATCTCGCCCACAGTTTCAGGCGGCACCGCTGAGTGCTGACAGCAGCGGGGCGTCGCAGCGACCGGATGCGCGCGGCGACAGTACCAACACAGGCTCAGATGGCACGCCCAATGCGGCCAACTCGGGTAACTCTCGTGGTGGCTCTAACCAGCGCAGGGGGCGTCGCCACAGTAGTAGGCGGCGTGGCCCAGCTGACAGTGCAGGTACCCAACCCCGTACTACTGGTTCCGGCGGACCAAAACCGAGTAAGTCCAGTGCGCCGCGCGAGCAGCGCCATCAGCATCAGCAGTCCAAGCGCCATGTGCCGGAGCCGGGTTCCTACCCTCAGTACACCCAGTACGTGCAGCAGCTGCAAGAGTCGGCAACATACCGTCGTAAAGACGTCACTCCCCCGCGCTTCGATCGCCCTGCTCCCCCTGAGGAGGCACCGTACGCAGTCGTGAGCATCCAGTCCTCGGGTATTCACCCTTCGACGTCGCGCCTGGTGTCCTTGGACATTCAAACCCGCACTGAGGCCGGCGACGTCGTCAATGAATTCCATTGTGTGTTTGATCCCGGCACTGACATCGGGCCGAAGCATCTGCATGGGTTGACTGCGGACGATATTGCGCAGGCCCCCCGTTATTCCAGTCTGACTCGCACGATTGGGCGCTTCTTGGATGGCCGCACTGTCATTATGCATAATGCGCCTCGGACCTGGGGTTTCATTGTGTCTGAGACCCGGGCGGTCATGCGGCTTGAGCGTCGACATTCTAAAGGATCGAAGGGGCGCGGCCGCAAGGGGCAGCAGCGCCGTAACTTTACCCGCCTTCCCCGCCCGACGCGGATTGTGGACACCTTGTCTACGCTGCGCCGCCAAGGGGTCTATCTGGAGGACACCCGCATTCGTGGTTGCGCCCGCACGCTTGGGTTTGACGTCGATCCCGCGGCGTCAATAAGCAGGGCGATGATGCCGGAGGCCGCCGTGTCCCGCGAATCCACCGAATTGGTGTGGGAAATGTTCAATAAGCTGCGCAACGGTGAGCTCGCGGAACGCACGCCGAAGGAGATCCAAGCGGATCGCTTTGGTTTACAGCGGTCGATTGTGCGTATTGACGCCGCGAACGCACCGCGACCATTTATCAATCCGGGTGTGCTGCGCGACCAGCTGGTGCAGGGTATGGAGATTGTTGTGGCGCCGCAGATCGAGATGGACCCGAATGTCATCATCGAGGCGGTGGCTCGCACTGGGTTGGCGTATTCGGAAAAGCTCACCCGGCAGACCTCCGCTGTGGTGTGTAATCAGCGGGACAACCTAACGGGTAAGGCAATGCACGCCGAACGCAAGGGGATCCCCCTGGTCAGTGACGCGGAGTTCATGTCGCTCGTGGAAGATGTGGCCCCCGGTACTACACTGTGAGCAATGAAGAGCAAGTCTATTCAGCGCGCTAGGACCGCCGTCGCGGTCACTGCTGCGAAAGCCGCAACCGTTGCCTCACGAGCTACGGGTCGTGGTGCCGGCGGCATGATTGGTGGACTAGTGGCGGGGTTTATTGACCCCAGCCTGATGGAGAATCTTGCCGCTGGCCGGCCGGTATCGATCGTGACTGGCACGAACGGGAAGTCCACGACGACCCGCATGCTGACCGCTGCCATGCGCACCACTTCCACTGTGTGCAGCAATGAGGGCGGGGACAATATGGACGCCGGCATCATCTCCGCACTGTTGGAGGGTCGCGGTGCGGAGCGTGTGGTGCTGGAGGTCGATGAACTGCATGTTCCTGCCGCCGCGGACAAGCTTGATGCAGATTGTTTGGTGCTGTTGAATCTCTCGCGTGATCAGCTGGACCGCGTTGGAGAGATCAACACTATCGAGCGGCGCTTGCGCGAATGCGTACAGGCACGCCCGGAGATGACTGTGGTCGCCAACTGTGACGACGTCATGGTGACCTCGGTTGCATTCGATCATCCCAATGTTGTGTGGGTTGCTGCTGGCGCTGGTTGGACGGGGGATTCCACCTCGTGCCCCCGCACCGGGAGTCACATTGTGCGTTCGGAGGATGGTGTGGATTGGTGTGCGACTAAGCCCCTGGCGGATGGGCATCAGTTCCGCCGTCCTGCACCCGATTATTGGTTGGAGGGCGAGGACCTTGTGACCCCTCAGGGGCGTTTCTCCTTGTCACTGCAGCTTCCTGGTAATGCTAACCGCGGTAATGCGGCGCAGGCTGTGGCGGCAGCGGTCATTGGTGGCGCGGATACGCAGAAGGCTGTTGACGCCGTGGGCCAGGTCAAGGAGGTCGCGGGTCGTTACTCCACCATTGAGTTTGAGGGCCGCCAAGTGCACATGCTGCTTGCGAAAAACCCGGCTGGCTGGCAGGAGGCACTGTCGATGGTTGATCGTAGCGCCGATGGCCTGGTCATTGCCGTCAATGGGCAGGTGGCTGATGGGGAGGACTTGTCCTGGTTGTGGGATGTAAAGTTCGAAGATTTTGATGACGTCGCGGTGGTTGCTGCCGGCGAGCGCGGCACTGACCTTGCGGTGCGTTTGACCTATGCGTCGATCGAGCATGAATTGGTGAAGAACACGCTTGATGCGATCCGTGCGTGCCCGCCCGGTCGGGTCGAGGTGCTCGCGAACTACACTGCGTTCCGCGATTTGAAGCGCGACCTTGCAAAAGCATCCGCACGTACCGCCGAGGAGGCCTAAATGTTAACCATCGGACTGGTCCTACCGGACGTGTTGGGCACCTATGGCGACGATGGCAATGCCCTGGTGTTGCGTCAGCGTGCGCGGATGCGTGGTATCGACGCGGAAGTCAAGCAGCTGCGCTACGGCGATGCGATACCAGAGTCCTTAGACATCTACACCGTGGGTGGTGGCGAAGACACTGCCCAAATTTTGGCGGCACAACACTTGGCTGCTGACGGTGGTTTGAAGCGCGCATCCGAGGCTGGGCGCCCAATCCTAGCGATCTGTGCTGGACTGCAGGTGCTTGGAACTAATTTCCGCGCCGCAGGGCGCATGGTTGATGGGCTGGGGTTGATTGACGCCACGACCTCCTCTTTGGGCAAACGCACCATTGGCGAGGTTGCATCAACACCCCTCATTGATGGTTTGACGGCGCCGCTGACGGGTTTTGAAAACCATATGGGCGCGACCATTTTGGGGTCGGATGCGTCACCGCTGGGTAGGTTGACCCGCGGCGTCGGCAATTGTGACGCCCATGGTTCGCGTAACCCCGACGATGTTGGTGTAGAGGGTGCGATGCAGGGCAGCATCATCGCAACCTATATGCACGGCCCTGCGCTTGCCCGCAACCCCGAGTTGGCGGATCTGCTGCTTGCCCGCGCAATGGGGGTTGCTGTCGACGAGTTGGCGCCGTTGGACATTGACTGTGTTGATCAGCTGCGCAAGGAGCGTCTGCGCTAGCCCACTCCCCTCAGCGCGGTTGTTGTAGTCGCTGGGCTTGGCGGGGCTAGAGGACGTGGCGGCCGCTCAGCGCCCTCGACAGCGTCAGCTCGTCGACGAACTCTAGGTCACCGCCCAGCGGTATTCCGGAAGCCAAACGCGACACCGTCAACCCTGGGAAATCCTTCAGCAACCGCGCCAAGTACGACGCCGTTGCTTCGCCTTCCGTGTTGGGGTCGGTGGCGATGATTACTTCGGTGACCTCCGGGGCGTCATCATAAAGTGGGGCTTCCGGGGTGGAGTCGGCCAGCTCGCGATCCTTAAGAACACCGCCGATACGCTGCAGCAACACATTGATGGAGAGGTCTTTGGGCCCGACACCGGCCAGTGGGTCGAGTGCGCCGCCGAGCACGTGGTAGCGGCCGGAAAACTCCCCTGTGCGTTCGATGACTTGAATGTCTTTGGGTTCTTCAACAACGCAGATGAGGCTGCGGTCGCGGCCACTGTCGGCGCAGATGCGGCAGACGGATTGGCGGGAAATGTTGCAGCAGATGCGGCAGAATTGCACGCCGGTTTGGATTGCGCCGAGTGCGGTGATGAGGCGGTCGACGTCTTCGGGTTCCTGGTGCAGGATGTGAAATGCGATGCGTTGGGCGCTTTTTGGCCCGACGCCGGGCAGTCGGGAGAGTTCGTCGATGAGATCCTGCAGTGGTCCTTCAAACACGAGTGCCTAGTGTACCCGTTACGCAGGATTACAAGGGAAAACCCCGCAAGCGGGCTGATTCTTTAGTTCAGATCCTTGGCTGCGGGGCTTAAGTTGTGGGCGTGGCGCAAAAGTGTACTAGCGCATTGCCCGTCAAGGGCGGGTTAGAACAGTCCGCCGAGTGCGTCGTTGCCGAAGCCCTTGGACAGGGGGCCCATCTTTTCTTCGGCGAGCTTGGACACCTTGGTGTGTGCGTCCTGGAGTGCGCCGGTGATGAGGTCCTGGAGGGTGTCGATGTCTTCGGGGTCGACGACCTGGGGGTCGATGCGTACGTCGCTGATGGTGCCGTTGCCGTGCATGGTGACCTTTACGAGGCCATTGCCGGCTTCGCCTTCGACGCTGGAGTTGAGGATTTCCTGTTGTGCGGCCTGCAACTGGGCCTGCATCTGCTGGGCCTGCTGGATGAGCTGGTTCATATCGGGCTGAGTCATGTGTGTCTCCTTGGGAGGGTTGTTTTTATCGGCCGGTTGAACGCCGGCTAGCTTAGGCCAGTCTAGCTGCCTGAGCACTGCGGGGTCACGGTTGTTCGCTTAGAGCGGGCGGGCGCCTAGTTCTTTGGCGAGTAGGTCCATGGCGACTGCTTTTGCGTCGCGCCGGTCGTAGCTGCCGGCGTCTTGGGCTTCTCGGATGAGTTCTTCTTCTTCGCTGTCCCTAGTGTCCGCGGGGTTGGCGTGTTGCTGTGGGGGTGCGGTATTGGGCGCGGCGTCGGGTTGTGGGGTGTTGACGTCGCGGGGGTTCGGTTGTGCTTCGACCTGCGGGTTGCTGGCGGCTGCTTTCGGCTGTGCGGAGGTATTGAATCCACCGGGCATGGATTCATCCGGCGGGTAGCCGTAGGGGTCGTCTGGTTCGGGTGGCAAGGGTACACCGTCGCCGAAGGTTTGTTGGTTACGTAGTTTGGCGTTGCCTCGGGCGGCGGCTTGTTTCCAGCGGGGCAGGTTGTCTTGTGTCTCTGGCTGCTCAGCCTTGGAGGGTTTTGCCGCGGGTGCCGCCCACTGGGCAGCAGTTGTTTGCCCCTCTGATGGTTTTTCTTCCGGCTTTTCTTCGGACTTTTCGGCCGGCTTCTCTGCTGGTTCCTCTACCTGTGGCGATTGTTGCGTGCGCGCGGGTTGGGCGGCGGGCTGGGGGGCGCTATCCCCGCCCGCCTGCCGGGGGTGGGTGCCCACCACGCATTCGACGCTGACTTTCTGCCCGAGTTCTGCAGAGATGACCTCGGCGATCACGTCATTGTTACTGGAGGCGTTGAGGCGTTGCACCAGGGCACCAGTGTTATTCCCGATCAGCACCGTGTCACCATTGATTCCAACGATTTTTGCCTCTGCCAGCAGGATGCCGGCGACAGCATTTTTGTTGCTGATCAGTGAGCGGATGTGTGCCCACTTGGTGTTCAGCGTCTGAAGCAGGTCTTCTGCAGGCTGCGACTGCTCAGGCTGCACTTGCTCCGCCTGCTTCTGCTCAGGCTGCGGCTGCTCAGGCTGCTGCACCTGCTCGGCAGGCGTGTGCTCGGCAGGTTTCTGTGCGGCTGGCGCAGTCTGCGTGGGTTGCCCTTCCTGCCCGGGTTGGGCGGGCTTTGGGGCGTCGGCCTGCGCGGGCTTCGGCGCAACAGCCGGCTTCTCGGCTGGCATGCGCTCGGGTGCAGGCTTAGCCGGCGGTTGTTTCTGGGCAGGTTGTTCTTGCTGTGCAGGCTCAGCCAGCCCCATGCGACGTCGGAGGATGGCGGCCCCAGGCATGTTATCGGGGATGGCTCCCGGCCCAGCTCCAGCAGCACCAATGGCTGAGCCACCGGGTGCAGATGCCCCAGACGCAGGCTCGGTTGCCGGCTGAGCTGTAGCTCCAGCGGCGCCCGCCGCATTGCCCACAGCAGCGACCGCCACGCTCTTACCAGCGAGCATCTTTGCAAACAGCACTTCCAGCAATAAGCGCGGAGAGGTCGCGCCCTTCAAGTCGTCGATGCCGGAGTTGAGCTCGCCAGCCAACCATGACAATGCGCCCGGCGCGAACGCCTGGGCTTGTTGTTGGAGGGTGGGTACGTAGTCTTCAGGCACGTCGATCAGCCCTGCGGCGACTGCATCTGGTACGACCTGTAGCACCATCAAATCCCGGAGGCGATCCAGTAGGTCTGTGGCGAAGCGTCGGGGGTCGTGGCCTGCGTTGATGACGTCATTGATGGCGCCGAACATTCCTGCCCAGTCGCGTGCGGACAGTGCAGCAACCGCGGCGTCAATAAGCGAAAAGTCAGTAACACCCAGCAGTGGGACGGCCATCTCGTAGCTCAGCCCTTCCTCGCCAGCGCCGGCAAGCAGCTGGTCCAGGATGGACAGGGAGTCACGGGGGGAACCGCCGCCTGCGCGAATGATGAGGGGGAAGACGGCATCATCGACGCGCACGCCTTCGGCCTCGCAGGTGCGCTGCAATAGACCACGCATATCGGGCGGGGTGAGCAGGCGGAATGGGTAGTGGTGGGTGCGGGAGCGGATGGTGGGGATGACCTTGTCCGGCTCGGTAGTGGCGAAGATAAAGATGAGGTGCTCTGGTGGTTCCTCCACGATCTTCAGCAGGGCGTTGAAGCCTTCGTTGGTGATCATGTGCGCCTCGTCGATGATGAAGACGCGGTAGCGGGAATCCGCCGGAGCGTAAAACGCCCGGTCGCGCAGGTCACGCATGTCGTCGACGCCGCGGTGGCTGGCGGCGTCCAATTCGGTGACGTCCAGGTTGCCGGGGCCGCCCGGGGCGAGCGACACGCAGGAGGGGCACTTGCCGCAGGGGGTTGAGGTCGGCCCGTCAACGCAGTTCAGGGAGCGCGCCATGATGCGGGCTGAGGATGTTTTGCCGCAGCCGCGCGGGCCGGAGAACAGGTAGGCGTGGTTGATTCGCCCACTATCGAGCGCTGCGGATAGTGGGGTGGTTACATGCTCCTGGCCGACAACTTCCCCGAAGGATGCCGGGCGGTATTTACGGTATAAAGCCACTCCCCTACCTTAGCCGTTGTGGGCTATCCCCGCAGGCCTGGATGACGGCTGGGGTACCCAGCTGCCGAGGGCTATTAGCCGTTGCCGCGGGCAAGGTCAAGGATGTCGATACCCTGCTGCGCGATGCTTTCTTGCAGCGCGGGCACACCGTAGGTGATGGCGTAGTCGTATTCGGCTTGTGTCAGGGGGAGCACTTGCAGCATGAGCGTCAGTCGCTCTGGTTCATCGAGTTGGGGCACGGGCCCGTTCCATACCCATGGCACCACAAGGAGCACATGGGGTGTTGACGTCGCGGGCAGCGCGTGAGGCAGGAGCGTTCCGGGTTGAGCAGGCTCATGGGGCGCGGTGTCGCGGAGTCGGCTGGCGACTGTGACCAGGTGGGTGCGGATGTCGGGTTGGTGGGCGACCGCGAGCAGTTCGCAGCGTACGTCCCGTCCTTCGTGTTCCAGCCCGGTGTCGATGTTTGAAAAATCAAGGGTGACGGCGATGGTGTCGCCCGCGGGAGATTGCTGCCCGGAGGCAGGTGATGCTGCTGCGGTCGCGGCGTCATTATCCTGCGCAGCAGTCGTGGTGATTCCGATGTGGAATCCGCTGCGGACCTCGATTGATGGGGTGCCAGGCAGCAACCCATCAACCCAGTAGGCGGTCTCTTCCCAGTTCACCTTGAGTTACTCACCCTCGTGTTCGCCATCGTAAGTGGACTAGCGTGGACTAGCTTGGACTAGCAATGCGCTGCGTTTCGCCCGCGCCGCGGGTCCTAGTTGGCGAGCTTTTCAGCGGCGGCCAACAGAACGCACGTTGCGACACCATCCATAGCGATCTCGAGCTCCTCTACCGGGGGCAGGGAGGGGGCGAGTCGGATGTTGCGGTCGTTGGGATCCTGCTTAAGGGGGAAGGTGGAGCCAGCGCCAGTCAGGGCAATGCCGGCTTCCTTCGCCAACTCAACGACGCGAGAGGCGGTGCCATCGACGACGTCCAGGGAGATGAAATAACCGCCCTCCGGCTTGGTCCAGGTTGCGACGTCGCGCCCACCCAGGCGCTCATCGAGAATGTCGAGAACGCGGTTGAACTTCGGCGCCAAGGAACCCGCATGCTTGCGCATGATTGCGCGCACGCCCTCGGCGTCGCCGAAGAACTTGGCGTGTGCCAGCTGGTTGATCTTGTTCGGGCCGATGCCGCGAACGTTGGCGTGCTTGGCGTACCAATCGAGGTTGTCCTTGGAGGAGATGAGGAAGGACACGCCCGAACCTGCGAAGGTGATCTTCGAGGTGGAGGTGAATGCCCAGAAGCGGTTGGGGTTACCGGCAGCCTCCGACATGGCGAGAACATCGTGGACCGGGGGGAACTCGTCGGTCAGGGTGTGCACTGCGTAGGCGTTGTCCCACAGCATCCGGAAGTCCGGTGCTGCCGTGTCCATTTCCGCAAGCTGGCGGCAGACGTCTTCGCTGTAGCTCACGCCGGTGGGGTTGCCGAAGGTGGGAACGTTCCACATGCCCTTGACCGTGGGGTCTTTGACGAGTTCACGCACGGCGTCCATGTCTGGGCCGTCCTCTAGCATCGGGACGGTGACCATTTCGAAGCCGAAGTGCTCGGTGATGGTGTGGTGGCGGTCGTAGCCGGGTACGGGGCAGATCCACTTGATGCTTGCCTCGTCCTTCCATGGGCGGGGCGAATCCGGGGTGCCGAACATGTAAGCGAAGGAGATGAGGTCGAACTCAATGTTCAGCGACGATGCGTCGCCGCAGTAAACATTGTTAATGTCGCAGTTCATCAGCTCTGCGTAGATCTCGCGAATGTCTTTGATACCGGTGAGCCCACCGTAGTTGCGGCAGTCGGTTCCGTCGGAGGCGGTGAAGTTACCTTTGCCCGGCAGTGCCAGCAAGTCATCGGAGAAGTCCAGTTGTTCTGAGCTGGGCTTGCCGCGGGTGAGGTCAAGGGAGAGGTTCTGTGCTTTGAATTCCTCGTATTTGGCCTTGATCTCGGCGGTGAACTGGGCGAGCTCCTCCGGGTTCATGCTTGTGAGCGATGCTGACATCGACTTGTGCCGCCTTCCTACTTGGTGTGCTGTGCTTGCTTGGCGTGCCTGGCGTTTTTGGCGCCACGTACGCAGGCCAGTCTAGTGCATCCTAAGTATGAACGCGACGGATTACGAAAATGTGCGCAATTTTCGGCTCAGAACATCACCACAAAGACACGACCTGGGAAAACGCGATTCCACATGGCTCGCTGCCGAAATTTGTGCACATTCCCCGACCCCCCCATAAAAATAAAGGACCTCGCGTACCCGACAGAGCCCACTGACCCTTGCTGCATTCCTGCCCTGGGGGAGTTCATGAGATAACGCCACGCGAGATCATCAAACAGTGTAGCGGAGGGGCGGCGTCGCGTCTAGTGCAGCTAGGGCACCGCTGGGGTTTTGCTTTGTGCCACGGGGGTGTGTATGGTTTTGGTCTGAACGTTTTAGTTCACGTGGAGGATTCGACTAGCGGCCTATGTCGCACGCCTGGAACGCGTGTTGGGAGCAATCCCTCAGGGGTTCAAATCCCCTATCCTCCGC